>Ga0351904_1046_pt2 | contig 15586 bp, 16 predicted proteins | sample BONcelHT113001E3_FD_205826 | JGI IMG/M metagenome (GOLD analysis project Ga0351904, IMG submission 205826) | Enriched cells from coal bed in the Powder River Basin, Montana, United States - BONCAT cells T11 rep1 HSBNCT.T11.300.1.E3 ...
ATTCCACGACACGAACCGCCGATCAAACGGCGGCCGTCATGTTCTGGGTGGATCATGTTCCGGCGAAATGGTATGCCGTGGCCCGCGATATCTCCGGTCGCGAGGGGCTTTCGCTGGTCGAGAACGCCCGACTGTTCGAGTTGCTTAGCCTGACCATCGCCGACGCGACCATCGCCGTGTGGGACATGAAGTACAACTACAGCTTCTGGCGTCCGGAAACCGCGATTCACGAAGGGGACAACGATCTGAATGACGACACCGTCGGCGATCCGACGTGGCAATCGTTGATTCCCGCCCCCGGCCTTCCCCAGCTATGTCAGCGGTCACAGCACCACGTCGGCGGCCGCTGCCAAGGCCCTGGAACTCTATTTCGGAACCGGCGACTATATGTTCCATTTGGGTGGGGGGCATTCGCATGGCGGGACCGCGCCCCAACCGCGGATGTTCACCAGCTTCCAGCAGGCGGCCGAGGAGGCCGGCATGAGCCGCATCTGGGGCGGAATCCATTTCCAGTTCGAAAATCAAGACGGTTTGCAGGCGGGCCGCGAATTGGCTCAGTACGTGTTTGAAGTCCTGGGAGTGAACACGCTCCCCAGCGTCAGCGATTTCGATGTCGTTGCCGAAGAAGACGTGCCGTACGTGTTCACCGCTGCCGAGTTTGACGCGGCGTTCAGCGACCCCGACGCACTCCACAGCTTGGAGAGCGTGCAGATTATCAGCCTGCCGGCCAACGGTACGCTGGCGTTGCTCGGTACTCCGGTGACGGTTGGCCAGGAGATTTTCACGGCCGATCTGGCCAACCTCACTTATCAAGGCAACCTGGACTTCAATGGCGACGACGCCTTCAGCTGGGACGGATCGGATGGCAGGGACTACTCGGGTGCGCCGGCCCTGGTGAACTTGACGGTCACCCCGGTCAACGATCCGCCCATCTTATCAGCGGTCGGGAATCAGTCTGTCAACGAGGGGCAAGAACTGTCGTTTACGGCCACGGCGAGCGACCAGGATCTGCCCGCGCAGACGTTGACCTTCAGCCTGGACGCGGCTTCCCTGGCGGCCGGGATGACGATCGACGCCGCCAGCGGCGAGTTCAGCTGGACGCCGACGGAAGCCCAAGGCGGCGCGAACTACACCGTCACGGTCACGGTTACCGACGACGGGACGAATCCGGCGAACTTGACGGCCTCGGAGACGTTCACGATCACGGTGGCCGTCGCGGACCGCGACTTTGGCGATGCTCCGGATCCGGCCTATCCCACGCTGCTGGCCAGCGATGGAGCTCGGCACACGATCGTTCCCGGAATTCATCTGGGCGCTTCCGTCGATGCGGACGCCGACGGCCAGCCGGACGCTCAAGCCCTGGGCGACGACAACGATGGGAACGACGATGAGGACGGTGTGCGGCTGCTGACGCGGATCGTCCCGGGAACTACGGCCCGACTGGAAGTGACCGCTTCGGCTCCAGGATTCCTCAACGCCTGGCTGGATCTGAACGCCGACGGAGACTGGGATGATGCGGGCGAGCACTTTGCGGTGGATTTACCCTTGGTGGCGGGCGCGAACCAGGTGCCGCTGGTAGTCCCGGCCAACGCCGTGGTCACTGCGTCCACGTTCGCTCGGTTTCGCTTCAGCACCCAAGCGGGCCTGGACTATCGCGGCTGGGCTCCTGACGGCGAAGTAGAAGATTACGAGGTCGAGATTCAGCCTGCCATCATGGACGACATCGCGGGGCGTACGAGCAGCGGCCACTGGTACGTGGCCGCCAGCACGGGGACGTCGTTCAGCACCACGTACTGGGGCTTGTGGGGCGCGGGAGCATGGACCGATGTGCAGACTGGCGATTTCAACGGCGATGGCCAGGCGGACATGGTGGGGCGTCTGGACAACCGCTGGTATGTCGGCTTGAGTACAGGCACCTCGTTTGTCACCACGTATTGGGGGCTGTGGGGCGCCGGGGCCTGGACCGACGTGCTGGTCGGCGATTTCAACGGCGACGGCAAGTCCGACATTGCCGGCCGGCTGAACGGCACGCGGTGGTATGTCGCGTCGAGCACAGGAACGTCGTTTAGCACGACGTACTGGGGCCTGTGGGGCGTGGGGACATGGACCGACGTGGGCGTAGGCGATTTCGACGGGGATGGCCGCTCTGACATTGCGGGGCGTTTAGACGATGGCCGCTGGTACGTGGCCCGGTCCGACGGGAGCAAGTTCTCCAACGAGTACTGGGGCCTCTGGGACAGCAGCCTGACTTGGCTGGACGTCTTGCTGGACGATTTTGCACCGTAAGCGCGTCGTCGGAGATGACATGTGACCGCCAGAGCGGCTGCCACGCGACCGAGCAGGTCCTGCCAACTGTCTGCAGCGCGTTTGCGCTGCAGACGCAACGAACCGTACCAGGGAGACTGTTCGCCGTCACCAAACCAACGCCAGTAGGAAGCTGACGGGAACGAATTCTTGCCATCGGTCAGCTTCCAAATCGCCGACTTGCCCGGCACGCTGCTGAATCAATCGCTGGGAAACCCGATTCTACTCGACCGTCATGCCGCGGGATTCGGCTGGTTCGTGCATCTGATACCGTGGGACGCCGACAAAGTTGCCTCAGCTGTCGGCAGAGATTGGGACGCTACGCTTGTCAGCGCGGCGGACGGTCGGATGGACTTGTTGGGCGTCGTGACGCACGAACTGGGATAAGTGTTGGGCTACGACCACAGCGATGCCGGGCTGATGCAAAGCGCGCTATCGCCACGGCGGTAGCGATTGTTCGACACGCACGCTGTTGCGCAAGACGAGCGAATAGAACTCGCTTGGCACGCCCCGCTGGACGACGAGTTGTTGGACGCAATCGCTGGGTGATGCAGAACCGCGTCCCATTTCCGGATTGTGGCTGAACGTTCCCACCCTGCTGAAAAGCGATACTGCGGGCGTGGCCATACTCTGCGCTGATCTAAGGATACCATTAAACCATTGATAGCTAACCGCAGATGTTTCGGACGCCCCGGCGTCCCCAGCCCGAACGATCTCACTGAAACAGGATTGTTCTAGCCAGCAGGTCCCCCACAAAAAAATGAAGAAATGGCTCTGAACTCTCGGTTGTCTACTTGACAAGTCGAGGTGGAGGCGAAAAGTTACGAAACAGACAAAACCTGGTTTCTATGGGGGCTGTTGTTGCCTATCGTTTGCTGATGGTCTAACATGGGGTACGAAAGCCTGCCTTTTGTCGCGAGTACGAAATCAAGAAAGCCCGCATCAAATTGAAGCGGCTCTGCCCGAGAACTTAGATTGGACAGACGCACCAAAAGTATCGAAGGAAAGCCTGATGAAGGTCCCTAATCGTGTCGGATGTCGTTGTGATGATCGGATGTCCCGTGAACGAGTACTGGGGCCTCTGGGATAGCAGCTTGACCTGGCTGGACGTCTTGGTGGAAGACATTGCACTGTAGAAGCCCTAACCGGCCTTGTCATCCTGGCGGCATCCAACACCGAGAATCGAAAAGCCTTCAGGCCAACGCCCCGGGTCGCGCCCGGGGAACGCCCGAGATCGGACTTGGTTTTCGGTTTTCGCTGGCAGCTTGTCCCGTCCGTCCCAGAGGATGATAACGGCATGAAATATGGCGAGATACCGCGAGATACCGACATTCAGGTCGCGTGCCGCCAAACGGCTGTAAAGCCTGGCAGGAAGACGTAAGGAAACTGCGAAAGATGAGTGCGTAGAATGCCAGGGAGGATTGCGTTCTCGGCGGTCGAGGTCTAAGACGCCCTTTCATCAGTCAGTAGGGTCTCTCTCACAGGGGGAGTTGGGTCCTGAGATCAATCGCAGCCTAATAGAGGAAATGTCAATGGCTTCTGTTATACGCCCCAGTTCGACAGCATCCCGTCACTGTTCAGCGCCCCCCCGTGAACGCGAGGCGTCAGAGAAGAGAGCATATCTGCTCGCGCCGCTCACTGCAGTTCGAGAGACTTGAACATCGCTGGTTGCTCGCGGGAATCGAAGGATTTAAGTGGAACGACGTGAATGGGAACGGTATTCGCGACATCGACTTGATCCAAGGCGAAAATCCGCGCGTGGTGTTTGTCGTGGACGTTTCCGGAAGTACGTCCTCGGCTTTGCCGGTTGTGGAGTGGGGGACGTCAACGGCGACGGGGACTCGAACACGATTCTGGATGCCCAACTCGCGGGTTTTCTGGCGCTCAACCAGACTCTGATCGAGCGCGGTTTTGGCCACACGGCGGCAGTCAGCGTGACAGTTTTCGCCGGTTCGGCCGCGTCGTTGGACATGGATCCGCTGGCAGCCGGAGTACAACTGGCAACGACGCCGTTGGCCGATATCAACGGCGACGGCGTACGCGACGTGGAGGAAATCCTGCGACAGATCTGCTACGGTCACCAGGACGTGGGTACCATGACCAATTTCAAAGCGGGGTTGCAGGCGACGATTTCCACGTTGAACGCCGCCAGTCCGGCTGCTGGGCGGCCCAACGTCGTGTTCCTGTCGGACGGCTACCAGAACCATGGAGGAAGTTTCAGCGACGAGGTTAACCTGCTGCGCAACTCGATGAAAGCGAACTTGCGCGCCTTTGGCGTGGGAACGGGAGCGGAGTTGTCACAACTCCGCTCGATCGATCCCAACGCGGCTGTTTTTACGACGAGCGACGAACTCCTCAACGTCTTCAGCGGCCTTTCCCGCGAAGAGGTGCGATACACGGAAGTCGGCATGGAGGGTTGGACCATCCATCTGGATCTGAACAATGATGGCCGACTGGATCCTGGCGAACCGACCGCGACTACCAATGCGTCGGGAAGATACTCGTTCATCGGTCTGCCTGCCGGACAATACACCGTAGCCGAGGCACAGCGAACCGGATGGGTGCAGACCGCTCCCGCTTTCAACCACTCCGATCGTGCGCTCTACATCCATGACGCGGCGGGCCAACTCGCAACGCTCGACATCGTTACGGGAGCCGTGTCGGTCGTCGGGAATATGGGTGTGACGATGACGGATATCGCCTTCGACGCTGCGGGAAACCTGTATGGCTTGTCGTTTACTCATCTCTACCGCCTTGACTCCCGCACAGCGCAGCCGGTGATGATCGGGCCGCACGGTATACGCGAAGGAAATGCGTTGGTCTTCGGCGCGGACGGAACGCTGTACGCGGCAGGCAATCTGACGAGCAACCTGTACACGCTCCAGCCGAATACGGGTGCAGCCACGCTCGTCGGCAACATGGGGTATCGCTCAGCCGGCGACCTGGCCTTTGTCGGCTCGGAGCTGTTCCTAGCTTCCACTTCCGATCAGTTGATTCATGTAGATCTCAACAGCGGCGCAAATGGGACCGCCATCGGCAGTGTCGGCTACTCCAACGTTTTCGGCCTGGCGCTCGCAGACAACGGCATCCTCTACGGGCTTAGCGGAACTCGACTGCTGGCCATCGATCCGGCCACGGGTACGGGAGCAGCCGTCCATAACTTCGGCGGCCAAGGTGTGAGCCAATCCTTCGGTGCCAGTTTCATTACCGAAGCCGGAGCGGAACCGGCCGGCGTACACATCGTTACACTCGCTGACAACGAGACCCTTACGGGCATCAACTTCGGGAACAGAATCCGGGAGGATGCGATCGAAGATATCGTCGGCCGTCTTGCCGATGGCCGTTGGTATGTGGCGGCAAACACGGGCCAATCGTTGGATACACGGTATTGGGGCCGGTGGGGTACCGGGGCGTGGACCAACGTGATGGTCGGCGATTTTACAGGCGACGGCCGCTCCGTTATCGTCGGGTGACTGAACAACCGCTGGTACGTCGCGTCGAGTACAGGCAGTTCGTTCCAAACGACCTCCTGGGGTCTGTGGGGATCGGCCATTTGGAACGACGTGCGGGTCGGCGATTTCGACGGCGATGGCCGGGACGACATTGCCGGACGCCTGAACGATGGCCGCTGGTTCGTGGCCCGGTCGGACGGGAGCAAATTCCAGACCGACTGCTGGGGCCTGTGGGACCGCAACCTGACCTGGCTGGACGTCCTGGTGGACGACTTTGCGCCGTACTAGGACGCGCAAGAACGAACTCTCCCCGGGGCGGTTGCCGTCACAACCCGGAGGGTTTGCAGCAGTGGGCTACGTACCTTGGCGGCAGGAGTTGGGACTGCGGGCGTGGCATCCTACGCCGTTAACCCTAGCGCGAGTTCGCGTTTGATTTTCTTGGCGAGGGCTTTCTGCTCACGGGTGGCCAGGACGATTTCGGGGGCCCCCGGCGGCGGTTCGTATTTTTTGCGAGGGTAGTCGCGACTCGCCTTCGAAGCCCGCACGTACTCATCGATCAAGGCGTCGCTCAACAGGGACCACAGGTCCTCGCCCGCATCTGGCCGGCTCTTGTATTCGCGCATCGCTTTCCGGTACGCGCGCAGCACTCCGGCGATGCTGATCCGCCGTTCAGGAATCCCGGCCTGCGCCAACTTCCACTGAGCATGTAAGGCCATCGCCCACATGCCCAGCAACGACCAGTCTGCTTCGACTTGCACATTGTCCGCCGACTGACTCCGCAATTTCCGCCGCTCGAACGTCTGCTTGAAATTCCGGTTGGTAGACTTCAATGCCCCAACGCATCCGGTAGATCTCTACCACCTGCTTGTCCGACAACGCCTTCTCGTCTAGCACGGAAGTCACCAAGTACACCGGATGCTTCCCGTTATGCACGACCACCAGCCGTACGACCAAGGGCGGTTGGCCTTTAGACGCCGCTTCGTCGGGCCACAAATACACTAACCCGTTCTTCTCTTTCGCGTAGCCCAGGCCCTTCAGCAATCGCACGTTCGAGCCCACGCGAATCAGGAACTGCCGACCGCTGTCCAAGATCGCCTTCCAGAAGTCATATCCCACGAAACCCGCATCGGCCGTGATCAACGCCCCGGCCGGCAGTCCACTCAGCATCTGCAGCAAATGATCCCGCTCGCTGCTGTCAGAGGGTCCCGTACGCCAGTCCCACGGCAACTGCGTTCCCACGTGCCAAAACACAGTCAGCCAAAGTTGCGGACCTGCGGCTTTCTTCCGCCGCGCCCGCGACGCTTTCCGTCGTCTGCAAGCCCGGCGGCGTTGGGCCTTCGTTCCCTTCCCCTTGGCCTTCTTCTTCGGCTTGGGTTTCTTCTTCGGCGGGACGGCGGGGGCGTCTGACTTTCCGGCCGCCGGGCAAGAGCCCGCGGAAAATCGCTGCTCGTTGGAGACCGTCCGTGGCAACTCCAGCCGGCTGCCATCCCCAGCGAACACCACCCAGCCCCCAAAACGAAACCGTTTCGACAAGTCCCGGCGCATCCGCTGCTGGAAGGCCGATGCCAGCAACACCAACAGCGGCCCTGTCCAGCGACGAAGCATCTTCGTAAAAGCCTGATAGGACGACGCCGGCTCTTCGGACAAATGCAATGCCCGCTGGACAATCTTCCGCGCCGTCGCAAACCGGTCCTTCAACGTCTTTTCGTCCGACCACACCCAGAGCAACGCCGTAACAATCAAACTTCGAGGAGACCAACGGCAATCCTCCCGAAACTCCACCGACGAGAGGGTTGCCCCCGACAGTACCCAGTCCGCCGACTCCCGCAGGCCTTGATGATTGTACGCCGGTAAGCTATCACGTCCTCTGTCTTGATGCGGCACGTCCGACTCCTTTCGGATGCTGGCAGTGATTTCATTCGCCTTCCATCAATGCGAATGGTGACAGCTACCCGCCGCCGCATCAAGACATCTTTCTCTCCCCCGAAAGTTGGATAACGGCGTAGCGTGGCATCGCAGCAGACGCCGCGGGCAATGCCCTGGTCATCGGGAGTACCCGATCAGACAACTTCGCCGGGGCGAATAACCCGTTCAGTTCGGGTTGACGCCTTTGTGGCGAAGGTTTCTTCGGGCGGCGCACTGAGCTGGGCACTCTATCTCGGCGGCAGCGGCTGGGACAGCGGCTGTGGTATCGCACTGGACCCTTGGGGCAATGCCGTGGTGACGGGGCAGACCGATTCGACGGACCTCGCCGGCGCGAACAGCTCATACAAGGGGGGATCTCGCGACGCGTTCCTTGCAAAGATCGCGGCCAGCCCGGACGACATTGCGGGCCGTCTTGCCGATGGCTGTTGGTATGTGGCGGCCAGCACGGGCCAATCGTTTGACACGCAGTATTGGGGTCTGTGGGGCGCTCAAGGCCTACTGATCACGCACCCGACTGGGCGCTCCCGAGTACGACGACTTCGTCCGCCAGCTTGGAAAAACGCAGGGCGAGACAGCATGAAGCGGACGTTGCGGTCTATGAGATGCGGCCACAGGAAACGATGTGCGGCTTGGCGATTTCGCCGGCAATGGTTAGGCGAACCGTGCCGGCGGCGCCGATGACGGGTGCAGGTTTGTGGCCCGTTCCGATGGGAGCAGGTGTAAACCCAAGCCACGCTGTTCCCTTCCCCGTTGCCCGTCTCCGCACCATCTCAAGCAGCTGCGACGGGTCGGGGAACCTGGCGGCGGTGATGTACGGTGCAAACAGTTTGGACGACGCGGGTCCGGTCTTTTTCGCTCAGGTTCGACCCGCTGGGCAAGCACAGTCCTGTGTGGAACAGGGACTCGGAGACGGCGCCGCCACGGATCCGGCAGTCGCGGAAGACCGCTTGCAGATGCATCGGCTTCCAAACCGGCCGGGACTCGATGTTCTGGTCTTCCAGAGCCAGTCGTACGTCTTCCCGTGTGGCGCCGAATTGGTGCGGATCGATGGTCAAGCATGTCAGCCAACGCGTCGAGTGCGAGCGGGCGTGTTCGGGCATGAAATGAATGCCAGGCAGATCGCCTAGTCCGCCGCAATAGGCGTCGAAGTTTGCGCGGCGTGCTGCGACGCGTTCGTCCAACACTGCCAGTTGGCCGCGCCCCACGGCTGCCAGCAGATTGCTCATGCGGTAGTTGTAACCGATGCATGAATGTTCGTAGTGTGGAGCTGGATCGCGTGCCTGGGATGCCAGGAAACGGGCTCGCTCGCAGAACTCGGGGCGGCCCGAAACGAGCATTCCGCCGCCGCTGGTCGTAATGATCTTGTTGCCGTTGAAAGAAAAACAACCGATCTCGCCGAAAGTTCCCGCCGGCTGGCTGTTGTAGGTGGCCCCCAGCGCCTCGGCGGCATCCTCGACGACCGCGACACCATATTGGCCACAGACGGCAAGGATGGGCTCGTAGTCCGCGCATTGGCCGTATAGATCCACGGTCACGACAGCTTTGGGAAGCTTTCCGCGGCGAGCGGCGCAAGTCAACTCGTCGGCCACCAGCGCGGGATCGAGGTTCCATGTCTGTCGGTCGCTGTCGATGAACACCGGCTCGGCACCGGTGTACTTGACCGCGTTGACGGTGGCGGCGAACGTCAAGGTGGGCACCAGCACCGTATCACCGGGGCCGACGCCGAGCAGTTGCAGGGCCAGATGCAGGGCGGCAGTGCCGGACGAGAGCGCGGCGGCATCGCGCAGGCCAAGCCGTGCCGCAAACTCTTTTTCAAAAGCTGTCACATGCGGCCCCAAGGGCGCGATCCAATTGGAATCGAACGCCTCCAGCAGCAATTCCCGAGAAGACTGGTCCACATGGGGCGGTGAGAGATACAAGCGAGGATGTGGCATAGTTGGATGCTCGCAAAAGTAAGGGCGGAAATGCTTGCTCGGCTGGTTCGATCTGTTCACCCGCGGTTCGGCAAGAGAACCTGCGGGCTCACGCCGCGACGCGAGGAACACGCGGCAGCGTCTCGTCGCTGGCAACGCGCCGCGCGAGGACTTCGATGCCCCCGAGGTGGATTCCACTGAGGAGTTGGATGCTCCAGACGAGATGGTAAGCCGTTCTTTTCAATACTCGTCGGATTCCACCGCAGTTCAGGAAGGGCCGGCCAATATCCATCCGCAGGCACTGGAATCCCGTATTGTCCAACATCTGGCGAACCGATTGAGGAGTGTACTGGAACAGGTGTTCCTGCGGATGCAGATTGCTCCACCGACCAGTGCGCAGCCAGGCGATCAAGCCGGCGTCCTTCAACCGCAGGTAGTGAAAGTTCGGGACATAGACCGCCAGCACGCCGCCCGGCCGCAGCAAGCGGTGAACATGCTGAAGGCCCCCACGAGGGTCATGCAAATGTTCCAAGACGCCGAACATGGTGACCACGTCAAAGCTGCCAGATTCCCAGGATGTGTCGTCCAAGGCGGCATTGTGGACGCTGCACTCCGCGGCCCGTCGGGCGTGCGCTGCGGCTGGCTCGTGCGGTTCCAGGCCGGTAACTGTCCAACGGCCTGCCCGTTTGGCTTCGACCAAGAATTGGCCCGCGCCGCAGCCAATGTCCAGGAGGTTTCCCTCGGGCTGGATCGTTTTCAGCCGGCGGATGATTCCAGCAAACCGAAAACCGTCGCTGGCTCCGTTCCAACAGTAGTTGTGGCTGATTGTCGCCTCGGCATCAGCGCCGTACACGTAACTCATAGCCTGGGCGCTAAGCCGCGGCGAGATGTACACCAGGCCGCAGCGAGGGCACTTTCCAATCCCTAACTCGACTTCCTTCTCCGCCACGCGATACCACTCGGTGTACAAGCGTCGCGGGGCGGCGTGTCCGCAGTTGTTACACGGGCAGGTCTCGGTGAAGAAGCTTGCCTGTTGAGGCGGATGGCTCTTCATGCGTCGTTCCTCTCGAAGGAAGGTTTTGTGGGGCTTGAGGCTGGTGTGGTACAGCGGTTCTTGGCGAGCTGTACCAGTTGGAACTCGATCTGCGACAGGTCGGCGACTTCGGCGTCGGCCACTCCGTCCGGACCGGGAAGGTCGAGGTGATAGTAAAGCCCGTCTTGTCGACGCAGGCGGATTGTCTGCATCCCGATCCGGCGAGCGCCACAGAAGTCCTTGTGCGGATTGTCCCCGATGTACACGGACCGCTCGGCGGGCACCGCGAGCTGCTCCAAGGCCATCCGGAAGGGCAACGGACTGGGCTTCCAGTTTTCGCGGCCCAGGTCGTCGGAGAACACGGCCGCCTGAAAATACTTGTCAAGATTGAGTGCGGCCCATTTCTGACGCTGCGTTTCCCGGTACCCGTCGCTTACCAACCCCAGCCGGCAGCATGCCGCAAGCCGTTGCAGCACGGCAGTGACCTCGGGATAAGGCCGAATTTGCGGAGGATGGCAACGATACACCTGCACCATGCGCAAGACCCAGACGCGGGGATCGAGTCCGTGGATCTCGGTCCAACGATTGAAGGTTTGCCCGCGTTCTGACGTTTCCGAAAGTACGCACAGTTCTTGCAAGGAACGAGCCCTCGGAAATCGCAGCGTCTCCTCGATCCACGCCGCTACAGCACACATCCCGCTGGCCACGTACTGCCATTCCGGATACAGCGAGTCGTCCAGGTCAAAGACCACGGCTTGCCACCACATTGCCACTGCTCTCCGTGAGAATGATCGAGTCATCAAACCGTGAGAAAACCACATCCGTGCGGTACGATCCCAGAGGGGGAATCGGTTCCGCGATCCCGGCAGCGCGGGCCAGAAGCCAGCGGGGGAAGTCGGCGCCGGCGGCGACGGCCGCCGGCGCACCTCCGCCAAGTCGAGCGTTGATCTCTGTGAATACCGGTTCGCCCCGCTGCATCATGCATTGCACCGTGATCGGGCCGATAGCAGGCAGCGCTTGGGCGATCCGTACGCAAGCGTCCGTGATGCGCGGGTCGTACATCGTCTTGCCGATCAAGACTTCGCCCGAGCGAACACGAATCCGTTGCCGCGAGACGACCGTAATCAACTGGCCGTCCCAGTCGCAGATAACGTCGTTGGTGATCTCCGACCCTGAAAGGTACTCCTGAACGATCGGCTGGGAGATGTAGCGGGCGAAAAATGCCAGCTCATCCGCATTGCGAATTGCAAAGACGTGCTGGGCGGCACTGCCAAACCGAGGCTTGATGAACAGTGGATACTCGTCCGGCGCTGGCTCCCGTTGGCCGGGCAGCCAGGATCGCGGCACGGACAGCCCCAAGCGGGCAAAGAACGCCTGCGTCATCCACTTGTCCGCTGCAATCCGAGCGGAATCCGGCGAGACCACTGCCAGCCGCGTGCCATGCTGTTCGAGGGTTTCGCGATGCGCGGCAAGGATTGGGATCTCCGGATCAATCAGCGGGAACAGGACGGCGACGTCCTCCTCCTGCAAGAGCCGCGCCAACTCGGGAATGTACTCGGGACTATCAAGCCGAGGCACAAGACGCGCAACATCAGCGACATGCAGTCCGGGTGCCAGACGATCCACGTCACTGGCGACGATCTTGCCCGACAGGCCCAGTTCTGCGTAGGCCCGCCGGAAGCTGCGCAGCAACTCCACACGCCGGCCGACACTGGTGAACAGAAGATTTACCCTGGCAGGCATGGCAGTCCTCCTTGGTGCCCGTGTGGTGAACCGAGGGCGCACCTCTCGCATTGCGGGTCCGAGCCGAGGAATTCGGGCATCGTCTCATGATTGGCCGCGCTGATCCCGTCGCGGCGAATGACACGCCACCCCGTGCGGAAGAGGATCTTCACATCAAGCCACAGGCTCCAATGATCGACATACCATACGTCCATGTCGAACTTGGCCTCCCAACTGACTGCGTTACGTCCGTGGATTTGCGCCCAGCCAGTGATTCCCGGCGGAATTCCCAATCGCCGCAGCTGCGTAGCCGTATATCGGTCGGTGTACTCAGGCAGTAGCGGACGCGGGCCCACCAAGCTCATCTCCCCGCGAAGCACGTTCCATAACTGGGGCAGTTCATCCAAGCTGGTAGCTCGGAGAAATCGACCGAAACACGTGAGACGAGCGTGATCAGCCAACCGCCTGCCGCTCGCATCCTGGCACTCGGTCATGGTGCGGAACTTGAGCAAGGTAAAAGGACGTCCCCTCCACCCTGTCCGCGTTTGTCGAAACAGGATGGGGCTTCCGTGGTTGATGCGCACCAAAACGGCTATCAGGAGCATCAGCGATGACAATCCAAACAGTATCAATGCGGCCAGAGACACGTCCAGGCAACGCTTGACTGCGAATCGCTTCGCCTGGGTGCAAGCCGCCGCGGAGTGCTCCGATCTGCCATCGACTGTGCTGCTTTCCTTCCTCATCCGTTGCTTCTCCTGAAAACTACCCGCAATGAACATCGCCGATATTGTGCGAGCTTCTGCCGTTGCGTCTCGCCGCCACGCGGCTCGCCACACCATCTAAGCCGCTTGGCGGCAACTGCGTCCCCCTTCGTCGCTCACCCTTTCGCGAAGAAAAGACTCCCATTGTTCAGCGATCGAGGCCAAGTTGTGGTGGTTCAGTACATAGGCTCGACCGTTGGCCCCCAGCCGCTGGCGTTCCCTCAGGGGCAGCATGCTGATCCTGGCAATTGCCTCTGCGAGCGATCCTGCATCGCCAGCGGGCACCGAGATCCCTGCCTCGGCGTCGCGGACGGGATCGTTGAGACTGTTGCAGGAGAAAACGATGGGCCGAGCCGCTGCGAGATAATCGAAAATTTTGTTCGCGCTGACGCCATACTTCGCCACGACCGGCATCGGACGATGGCAATAGACGAAGGCCTGCGACGACTGACACAACGCGACGACCTCGGACTTCGCCACGGGCGCGAGGAATTCGACATTCCGTAGCCCCCATTCCGCCACCTGCCGCTGGAGGCGCGGACGGTCTGTTCCATCGCCGACCAAGCGAATTCTCAGCGGAACGTTAAGCTGTTTGTCTTGCAGGCGACGCGCGGCCTCGACCAGCGTCATCAAGCCGTTGACCGGCCCCTGCGAGCCCAGATAGGACACAACGAAGGGTTGCGCAGCCTGCGCCGGGTTCGCCGCGGAAAACACTTCCGGATCGATCCCATTGGGAGCGTACAAAAAACGGCTCGCCTCCACGCCATGCTGTGCCGCGTAGTCTTTCATTCCCGGGCAAACGCCGATTACCCCCTGCGCCTGACGAAAGGCGCGAAGTTCCAATTGCCGCAACTGCCAATAGATCGGGTTCCAGCGCGACAGCGCGCCGACGTCCAACAACGACGCCGGCCAGATGTCCCGGATCTCGTACACAAACGGCACCTGATAACGTTGCGCCAAGCAGCGTGCAGCGTCGACGGCGTAGGGATGGACACACGATCCCACGATCACGTCGGGCGTGGCGAGTCCGTCCGCCGCCACAATGGCCTGGGTGCGATAACTGCGCATGCTCAGGAATCTCGTGAGGGGGGAATGATAGCCGCGAATGGGGACGAATCGCCAGTAAACGCCGTCCAGCAATTCCGTGACGGCTCCAACCCGCCGCGACACCACAGCTCCGGCGAACGCTTTCCCACCAGTGTGCCTCATATTCGCAGCAAAGATGGTTACGCTATGCCCTCGCCGCTGCAGGTACTTGGCCAGGACCGCATGCCGTGTGCCGCCAGCGGCATTTCCCGGAAGCGCGTACTGATTCAGGATCCAGATGTTCATTCCAGCGTCTCCTGGCTTTCAACGAAACAGTTTGGCAATTCGTTTGACCCACAGCGATTTTCGCACGGCACCTGCCGCACCCTGGTAGGTTTGAAAGCGATCGGCCGCTTGCCCAAATATTCGTTGGCCGGAGATCGCCTCCAAGACGCGAAACTGCGCGATGTGAACATCATGGTAGTGGACACTAGCGATGTCAGGCAATCCCAACGGAAGAGATTGAAGACTGTAACGCGTCCAGTACCCCAAGTCGTACAAGTCGATTCGTCCTGCCACAAAGCGGATTGCTTCGGCGAGCACGCGTTCGTAGCGTTGGTCGGCGAAGAATCGTGCGGCCTCTCGCAACGCGAAAACAGAGAACAAATGGCCGTTCAGTACCGAACCAGGCGAAGAAGACGGCGCTTCTTCCAGGGAGACGGTGCCGTCTGAGTGCGTCCAGGCCGTCCCTCCCGCATCCAGGGGCGCGATCATCAAGTCGGTGGCTCGCTGGGCCATCTGAGCATACCGCCCCTCTTGGAAGACATGGGCCGCTCGCACCAAGACCGAGATCGCGTGAGCTTGACTCAATCCCGAGAACCATGGTGACGGCGCGCCAAACCAGTCAAAATGATAGAGCCACTTGACACCGGCCTGGCAAGGAACTGCTGTCGTTACAAGCCAATCGGCAAGTTTGCGGAAGCGCGCCAGATGCTCCGGGACGCCTTCCCGCCGCCAGAGCGTGTATCGGCCCAACGCGACATGACCAACAAACCAAGGGTTGTATTGGTGCCCCAAGTTGGCGTAATCGATGATCGGAACGCCATCCCGATCGGCCAACAGGCCTGGATGGTCGTCTCGCGAAAAGTCAAGAGGGTAGCAACCAGCTGCGGATGGGTCCTCCAGTTCCGACAGGTTGGTAACGGCTGGCCCGCTCCAACAGCACGTTGTTGTCCCGCGTCCCAAACCGTAGACGGACAAGAGAAAATGGAAGTACTTCAGCTTGCGCGTTAACACTAGGCAGACCTCCGGGAAACCTGCGTTTCGCTGGGCTTGGGCCGCGACGGGGAAACGGCAGCGGATGCAAGAATCGACGTTCGTGCAGCCAGACAGCCGAAGACAAGGCCCAGCATCATGAAATAGGTTGAAGAACGAAACATCGATTGGAAC
>Ga0351904_1090_pt1 | contig 15274 bp, 9 predicted proteins | sample BONcelHT113001E3_FD_205826 | JGI IMG/M metagenome (GOLD analysis project Ga0351904, IMG submission 205826) | Enriched cells from coal bed in the Powder River Basin, Montana, United States - BONCAT cells T11 rep1 HSBNCT.T11.300.1.E3 ...
AAATGAAAGAGAAAAGTAAGCCGGTGGGGCAAAGATAGACGCACCAAAAACGAGGAAAGATGGTTATCGCTGAAAGAACGATCAATAACAGCAACCAGGGCGCTTGTTGCCGCCAGAGTCTCGATAATCCTTCAGTCAGTAAGTGAAAAGGAGTCAAAAAGATTGTCCAACTACTACCCAGCAGCAGGATGCCCAGCAAAAACAGCAACCAGGGGGTTCTAAAAGAATTCAACCGATGGGACCAATTTGGAGGAGCTTTTGGTTTCAGACTATTGATAATAGCCAACAATCCGCCGAGAGGGCAGAGCCAACCACAAAAGAAGCGCCCGGCAAGAATCGTCAACAGCAAAGTCGTCACAGGCAACCAGACCCAGTCCGGTACCGAGCCGGAGCGAAGCTGGGCCAGAAGTAAAAAGGGATCTAGCCGGGTCCACCAAAGTAGAATTTTGGTATAATCCGGTAAGGGATAACTGTATTTCGCCAACAGAGCCAGAGTTGCGAAAAATGCGGCAGCCGGCAGTACCGTCCGCCAACCGCGTAAAGCGGGAAGGTTCATGCTAGTTCTCCTCCAGACGCCTAAACGCCGGCTTTTGTGAACACCTTGTCAATGAGCGTGCGAGCTTCTTCCTGTATTAGTTTTAGATGGGCAGGGCCGTTGAAGCTTTCGGCATAAATCTTGTAAATATTTTCTGTACCGGACGGGCGGGCAGCAAACCAGCCGTTTGCAGTGCAAACCTTTAATCCGCCGATCGCAGCCTGGTTCTCGGGAGCTTTGGTGAGTATGGCGGTGATGGGCTCACCAGCTAGTTCTGAGTCGAAAACCTGTTCCGGCGATAGTTTGGACAGCACTGCTTTTTGTTGGGCGGTGGCTGCAGCATCGATTCTTTCGTAAATCGGGGCGCCATATTTTTCGGTCAGCGCCAGGTAGTGTTCGCCCGGATCCTTACCCGTTTTTGCGGTTATTTCCGCCGCCAACAGGCTCAGGATGATTCCATCCTTGTCGGTTGTCCAGACTGAGCCATCAGTGCGGAGAAAGGAAGCGCCAGCGCTTTCCTCGCCACCAAAGCCGAGGGAACCGTCAACCAATCCGTCAACAAACCACTTGAATCCGACCGGTACTTCAGCCAGACGGCGACCCAGTCCGGCGGCGACCCGGTCGATCATCGAAGAACTGACCAAAGTTTTCCCGACTGCGGCGTCGCTTCGCCAGCCGGGACGAGTCCGGAACAGGTAATCGATGGCGACGGAGAGATAATGGTTGGGATTCATCAGGCCGCTACTGCGGGTGATGATGCCGTGACGGTCAAAATCGGGGTCGTTGCCAAAAGCTATATCATAGTGGTCTTTCAGACTGATCAAACCTGCCATTGCATGCTGTGACGAACAATCCATACGGATTTTCCCATCTGCATCCACGGTCATGAAGCTGAAGGTTGGGTCAGGAAAGCCGTTTATGATTTCAATATCCAGATTATAATAGTCTGCGATCGGCTGCCAATAACCAAGGCCCGCACCGCCCAAAGCGTCGGCGCCAATACGTAGTCCGGCGGATTTTATGGACGACATGTCGAGGATGTTTTTCAAGTCGGTTACATACGGAGTAATATAATCATATTCTTTGATTCCAGAGGTTCTGAGGGCTTTGGCATAAGAAATTCTTTTTATATCTTTATTTCCGTTTCGTAGATAGCTGTTCGCCAGGTCGGCGATTCGCCGGGTGATTTGAGTATCGGCGGGACCGGCGCTGGGTGGATTGTATTTGATACCGCCATTATCCGGCGGATTGTGTGAAGGAGTGATCACGATACCGTCGGCCAGTCCTGAAGTACGCGCTTTGTTATAAGCTAGAATAGCATGGGAAATGGCCGGCGTGGGGGTATAATTCATTTCCCGGGAAATCATTGTATTGACGCCGTTGGCAGCCAATACTTCAAGAACTGAAATAAAAGCCGGCTCTGACAAGGCATGAGTATCAAATCCTAAAAACAGGGGTCCGTTGATTCCGCTTTCTTTACGTAAACTACAAATTGCCTGTGTGATGGCAAGAATATGATTTTCATTAAAACTGTTGAGAAAAGAAGATCCCCGATGACCGGAGGTGCCAAAAGATACCCATTGATCCGGCTCGTCGGGATCAGGTTGGTTGGCGTAATAGGCGGCAATAAGGCGAGCAACGTTAACCAAAATGGATAATGGCGCTTTTTGTCCGGCAAGTGGATGATTGGCCATGATCGTCATACCTCCCGATCCATTATAATATAATTATTCTTTCTTCATCAGATAAGGTGATCGTTGCAGCAGATCATTGGCGTTTTCATGGAGGAGCAGTAGTGGGCCGACAATTCGGTCCAAAGCTGTTCCGATGGGCTCAAAAGGGATGAAATTTAATAACGCGCCGGTGATTGTGGCCTGGAATCCGCTGACTTCGCGGGTGGTAGTGTAGCTGCGCAATGGACCACTAACATGATCTTCATAAGTGGCCCACCAACCGCTGTCCCACAGTCGATCCCAGATTTGGCGCGGTTCAACTTCGAGCGGACCTGGCAGCATATTTTGCAAACAGGCCAGAGATACAAAAGGAAGAACAAGATTGGATTTTTCCAAAAAGCTCAAACTGGTGGGTTCGGTATAGGGACCGAGGTGAATGCAATAACCCATTGCCCGTGTAGGCTTTTTTCCTTTTACATAAGCTCGCGTCAGATATCGGGGCAGCCAGCGAGAGCCGCGTTCCAGGGCCGCTGAAGCATCAAGGAATACTGTCGAATCACCAATGGCTGTGAAAGACTGTTCAATCATTCGTTGCTCCACTGCAACCATCACCCGACTGAGGTACTGATAGAATTCAGCGACATTGGCTTGCGATTCGGCCAGGCTCTTTCCCTGCGTCGTTGTTTTTTCGAAATCCATTGGTTTCACCTACTCTTAACACGCATTACCATTGAAATCTTATACTTGTATCTTTCGCAGAAAGGTGCTAAACTCCTGCTGCTCAAAAGCTGTTCTTCAGCCAGATTTCGATTTTGCTGTTCTTTGCATTGTCAGCTAAAGAAAATTGATCTTTAAAAATAAATTCAACAGAAAGCTTGTTGCTGAGCAGATGCGTCAATCCGTAGTGAAAACCGCGGTTGTTATTGTCGAAGTCGCTTTGACCACCCATGTCGGCATTGGCTTCGACTCGAAAATGTTTGACGTAGAAAGCTGTTTTTCCGTCAAAATCATAGTCCCAGGTCAGGGCGTAGGCTTTATTGCTTTCGGCAGAATTGGATTGGGCATACTCGGCAGTAAATGCGTTTTTCCCCAACGTCGTAGTCGCGTCGACCGCCCAATGCTGGGTCGTGTTTCCAGCAACATACTTGTACTGGGCCCAGGTGAAGCCGATGTTCGACGCTTTTGACAGGTTGTATCCGGTGCGTAAGGCATAATAATTATTGTTGGGCAAACCGAAGTTGTTTTCCCAGACAGCGCTAGCCATAAATTTAAAACTGCCCTCAGAAGCGTTAACAGATAACCCGTCAACAAAACGGTTATAACCGATGTTTGTTTCTGAGCGGCTATACAGCAGAGCCGTTTTTCCTACCTGTGCTTCTTGGCGGCCGAGTATGAACGTGAAGTTCTTCGGTTTGTAGATCAGCCCAAATTGATCGAACCCGGCGACCATTTTTGTGTTTATCCCTTGAAAAGCAACATCAAAATCGCCTAGTTGCGGATTGGTGGCATATTGAGCCGAGAAACGGAGAAATAGGGACATGTTTTTAGCAATAGATTGTTCGCCACGTACAGAGATTGAATAAGTGGTTCCCGATTCAACGGGAGTTTCAAGGGACGTTTGCGATTGATATTTGGCGGTGATGTTGCCACTGACAGTGAGGGGCGCCGCAGATAAGACCGGGGTGGGTAACAGCGATATCCCAAGAGTCATTAACAGGATTGCTTTTTTCACAGAGCACTTCCTTCCGAATTCAAATGAAAAAATTTCTCATTTGAATAATATATGAACAGCATTATCTTGTCAAGAAGCCGGGCTGTTATTCAGCGTTTCCCTAGAGCTGGTCATTACATGTTTGTATTATCGCCTGTTGGCTCTGCTTATACTTCATTATCACGATTATGCAGAACGAAACAATAAAACATAATGAAAAAACAACCAACGTGGCATGATAACTTTGGGTTGTATCTTTGATCCAGGCAACAAACAGAGGGCCGACGATTCCAGCCGCTGCCCATGCCGTCAATATCTTGCCATGAATTGCGCTCAATTCTTTCGCGCCAAACAGATCGCTTAAAAAAGCCGGAATCGTAGCAAATCCGCCGCCGTAACAGGAAATAATCAAATACACCAATAGTTGAAAAAGCAGAATGTCGGTGGTTTGCGACAGGAGATAGAAAGAAAAACTTTGAATAAGGAAAAAAGCTATGTAGGTATTGGCCCGACCGAGATAGTCCGAAACAGAGGCCCAAAACAAGCGGCCAATTCCATTGATCAAGCCAATCAGTCCCACCATGGTCGCTGCTGTAGCTGCTGACATATGGGCAACTTCCTGGGCCATCGGGGAGGCAACGCTGAGAAGACCGATGCCGCAGCTGATATTGGTGAACAACAACAACCATAAGGTCCCAAATTGCCATGTTTTCATGGCTTCCGAGGCTGTGAGCGCTACCACTCCGGTGATGGAACAGTGACGATCCGAGTTCTCAAGCTGTGTTTGTGCTTTCTGGGGGGGCGCCAGGTATAACGCCGAAGGAATCATAATCAACAGATATAGGAAGCCCAAGGCTTGAAAGGTTGTCTGCAGTCCATAGCGTTGAAGCAGGATTTGAATCAACGGACCGGCAAGCAGACTGGCCAGGCCGAAGCCCATAATGGCAATTCCGGTAGCAAAGCCGCGTTTTCCAGGAAACCATTTCACCAGGGTCGAAACGGGAGCAATATAACCTATTCCCAGTCCGATGCCGCCAATTATTCCGTAGAAAAAGTAGAGCAGGGACAGGTTCTTCAAAGATACGGCAAGACTAGCGCCAAACAGGCCGGCACAAAAAAACAGGGCGGAAATCAGGCCAGCTTTTCGCGGACCGAATTTTTCAACGTATCCGCCCAAAAAAGCTGCGGATATACCGAGAAATAGGATGGCCAGCGAGAAGGTCCATTGAATTTCCTGCAACCCGACACCAAATTCGAGAATCAATGGTTTGGTTAATACGCTCCAGGCATATACGCTGCCAATGCAGATGTGAATTCCCACCGCAGAACTGGCTATGATCCAGCGATTTTTCATATTGATCCTCTCCCATTCAAGTTTTATTGCCAATAATAATGGCGACCGCACGAACAAACTGATTTTGTCCAGGCGGTCGCCATTCGCGACAATACGGAAACAAAAAAACCGCCTGAACAAAATAGCTTTGCCCAGACGGTCGACGATCATTCAAATACGGTCCGTGTGGTGAACGCCACTTAATCCGTCAGTTCCGTATTGATATATTCAATTGAAAATAGTATACCAATTGGCAAGGCGATTTGTCAAACTAATGACTCCGACGTTCTGGATATTTGCTGCGATAAGGTTCCAGGTGTATCATAACTCGAGCGACGACGCACAAGTCGCGGCAAATTTTCTCTTCGACGGCATGGCAGAGCTGGTGAGATTCGGCGATCCCCATTTCGGGATCAATTAACACATGCAGGTTCACCAGTTTATTTTTGCAGGAAACCCGTCAGACATTGTATTTCACACACCAAATCCAATTACCTATGGGCAGCTCCAGAATAATTTTATTGCTTATCGCAATTATTTTTATGATCTGGGAATCAAAAAAAGTGAAAACGTCGGATTGTTTTCAAAGAATTCGGCAGAATTCGTATATTGCTACATGGCGCTTACAAGCCTTGGCGCAGTCGTCGTGCCCCTGAATTTCCAGCTAACTTCCCGCGAAATTTCCTTCATTGTGAAGGATGCTCAAATGAAACATCTGATTTCGATGGAGAAGCTAGATATTACCGAAGAGTTAATCCTTCAGGATTATCCGGCAAGCGTAGCCCAGTTGATCATCACTGAGTTTGCCGACACTTTTGCAGCCAACAATTTCAATCCTGCCCCCAGTTTCGACAGCGAAATCCAAGAAAACACACCCTGTGTAATTATTTACACCTCAGGTACGACCGGCAATCCCAAAGGGGCAATTCTTACCCACGGCAACTTGATTAGCAACGTCCAGTCCTTTGCTGCGGCGCTTCCGCCCGCATCGAGTCAGGATAACATCCTGTGTGTTCTACCGATGTACCATTCCTTTGCCTGGACTTGCGCCGTATTGTATCCTCTGTCTTTGGGCGCATCCATTACAATTCTGGAAGCTTTTTCGCCCAAAGAAACGGTTGCTGCGATCAAGGATACCCATGTCAGTATCGTTTTCGGCGTTCCGCCGATCTATAATTATTTGACTCGGGTCGGTCATGCTGAAGATTTATCCGGAGTAAAGACATTTGTTTCCGGCGGAGCTGCATTACCACAAAAAATCGCCGAACAGTTCCAGTCTAAATATGGCACGCCGATACTGGAAGGCTATGGATTGTCTGAAGCTTCGCCGGTCGTCGCCCTGAATCCAACCCATAAGACAAAGCATTGTTCGATTGGCAAAGCGTTACCGGACGTTAAGGTCCGAATTGTGAACGCCAAAGGAGAAACCCTTCCGCCGGGAGATGTGGGCGAGTTGGTCGTCCAGGGCCCTAATGTGATGCAGGGATATTTCAACCTACCACTGGAAACTTCACGGGCTCTTCGCAATGATTGGCTTCACACCGGGGATATAGCCTATCAGGACATTGAAGGCTACCTGTTTATTGTCGATCGCCTGAAAGACATGATCATTATTAATGGCGAAAATGTCTACCCGCGGGAAATCGAAGAGTTGCTGTACGGCTTCCCCGGAATCATGGAGGCTGCTGTGATTGGGATTCCCGATTCTTTAAGAGGCGAAGCCGCTTGCGCCTATGTGGCAATGGAAGAAGGAAAAGCTTTTGATCGCAAAGCTATTCGCGAGTATCTCCAGCCACTGCTGGCCGGATATAAATTGCCCAAAGATATTATTCGAGTTGATGCCCTGCCAAAAAACAAAACTGGAAAAATCATGAAACGCCTGTTGCGCGAACAAGTTACAGCCACCCGTGGCCAAACTCAGACCGGATAATTTCTGTCAAAATACAAACTACCCGCCGCGAACATCATAGCGTAAATATTTTCGCGGGATCCTCTATTTCTAGAGGATCCCGCGAAAATATTTTTCCGGTCAATTTAACCACTATTTAACTTGCTGGAAATATGCTAATATTTAATCTGATTCTTTCTTATCCTATAGTCAGCTAAAGCAAACAACAGGGAGGTCTTCTTTTTGCGCGTCATTATTATCGGCGCTGGTAAAGTGGGCTATAAGCTTGCCGAAAAGCTCTCCGAAGAAAACCATCAGGTATTGATCATCGAGCAACAGGAAGAACGACGAAAAATTTTGCAGGAAAATCTGGATGTGCTGGTATCAGGCGGTAATGGGGCCAGCCCAAGAGTTTTAGCCGATGCCGGCGTCACAAAAACCGATCTGTTGGTTGCGGTCACCGATCAGGATGAAGTCAACATGCTTGCCTGTATGGTGGCCAAGCGCGCCGGGGTAGCCAGAACTGTGGCCCGGGTCCGAAGTCCGGAATATGTGCAGGGAGACCAGGCCTTGTTCCGCGAATGGATGGGAATCGACCTGCTGATCAATCCTGAAATGGTTACCGCAATGGAAATATTGCAGATACTGAAAACTCCAGCAGCCCTCGATGTGGAGGAATTTTCCGAAGGCAAGGTTCGTCTGCTGGAAGTCAAGTTGCGTACCGAGTCACCGTTTGCCAATATAACGCTTAAGAATCTTAACCTTCCTCCCGATATTCTAGTCATCGGAATCCTCAGACAAGAAAAAATGATCATCCCCAAAGGACACGACATCTTAATGCCCAATGACCATGTTTTCTTTATCGGTGAACATGATGCCATTATCCGTTTTGAAGACCACTTTTCCAATAAACGGTCAAAAGTCGAACGGGTGATGATTGTCGGCGCTGGTCGGGTCGGACGTCACTTGGCTGTTCTGTTGGAAAAAAGCGGCATTTCTGTAAAAATAATCGACAACAACCCCGACCGTTGCGACACCACCGTTTGCCTGCTCGACCAAGGCATCGTCCTGCACGGAGACGGGACAGACATTGATCTATTGAAGCAAGAAGGCGTCGGCGAGGCTGATGCAGTGGTCTGTCTGACCAATGATGACAAACTCAACCTGCTGGTTGCCTTGCTGGCAAAACGGTTGGGCGCGAAAAAAACCTTTGTCCGGGTCGGTCGTAACGAATATGCGTCAATCATGCAACAGGTCGGCGTCGACATTGTCTTGTCGCCTCAGATTCTGACTGCGGGAGTCATCCTCCGCTTCATCCGCCAGGGTGACCTGGTCTCACTGATGCTGTTTGAAGGCGCCAAAGCGGAAGCGATGGAGCTCGTCGTCGCCGAAGGAGCAAAGATCATCGGCAAACCACTGTTCAAGTGCAATTTCCCTGCTGAAGCCCTGATCGGAACCGTTGTCCGGAATGGAAAAGCAATGATTGCCAACGGGAATACCGTGATCCAGGCAGGCGACCATGCCGTAGTGTTCACCTTGCCAGGTAAGGCGGATGAAATAGCGCGCTTCTTCCAGGGACAAGGATCGTAAAGATGGACTATCGCTTTACGCTCTCGGTTCTGGGCCGACTTACCTTTGGTTATGGTGTGTGCATGCTTATACCAGTCCTGCTCTCGTTCCATCTTGCGGAAAATGCCTGGCGGCCCTTGTTCATTTCTGCTTTATTAACAATGACTGTCGGCGGAATTATGGCACTGTTCCGGCAAGAAAAACAACACCTGGGCATTCGCGAGGGCTTTGCCATCGTTGGTGGTGGCTGGCTTCTGGCTTCGATTCTCGGTGCATTGCCTTATCTTCTGACTGGGGCGTTACCCAGTTACATTGATGCCCTATTCGAAACCGTTTCTGGCCTGACAACAACAGGCGCCTCTGTTTTCTCGGATATCGAAGCGCTTCCTCACGGCATATTGCTTTGGCGGAGCCTCACTCATTGGCTCGGCGGCATGGGTATTATTGTATTATTTATTGCATTTCTGCCAGAAATCGGCTCTGGAGCCATCCACATGTTTCGGGCCGAAGTTCCAGGTCCTGTGGCAGATCGGGTCGTTCCTCGCCTGAGAGATACCGCGGTAACCCTATGGGGAATTTATACGGTTTTTACCGCCGCTCAAATTTCACTATTGTATCTGGCCGGTATGTCGCTATTCGACGCAGTCAATCACACCTTCGCGACGGTTGCAACGGGAGGGTTCTCAACAAAAAATACCAGTATCCTGTCTTTCGACAATCTGGCAATCGAGCTGATTCTGATTCTATTTATGACTATCGCCGGCGGCAACTTTGGCCTCTATTTTCTAGTTTGGAAAAAAGGTTGGCGCAGACTGTTTCACGATTTGGAATTCAAAATATATCTTTCAATCATGGGCTTATCCGCCTCGCTAATTTGCCTGAACCTGGTTTTTTCAAGCAACCTGCCGGTAGGTCAGTCGATTCGGGATGCTTTATTCACAGCATCTTCGATCATGACCACCACCGGTTTTGCCACTGCAGATTTTGACCAGTGGCCATCGTTTTCAAAAATCATCCTATTGTTGCTCATGATCATCGGCGGTTCTGCAGGATCGACTGCCGGCGGAATCAAAGTCATCCGAATTCTGTTGCTCACCAAGCAGTCCTGGAATGAACTTCAGCGCGATCTCCACCCCAGGATGGTGCTCAATGTAAAAATTGACGGCAAACCAGTCAACGCTTCAATTCTGCAAACAACAGGCCAATTCTTTTTTGTGTTCATGCTGACCTTTGCTCTGGCAACTCTATTGGTATCGGCAGCCGGTCTGGAAGCTTGGGAGGCAATCGGCGCTGTCGCCGCAACCCTGGGCAATGTCGGGCCGGCCTTCGGGATTCTCGGGCCGACCCAAAATTACAGCATTTTATCTGATTTTGTCAAGATTGTGCTTACCGGCTGCATGTTGCTGGGGCGTCTGGAACTATTCACCCTGTTGATATTCCTCCGTCCCGAATTCTGGCGGATGCACCGCAATTGGTAATCAATAATTCACAGTCGGATTCACGCAAGTTTTCAAGGGCTTTTTTTCAAGACCCAAAATTAAGTTTTCCGCCGCCAACATAGCCATCCGGTCTCTTGTCTCCTCAGTCGCGCTACCAATATGAGGTGTAATGAAAACATTCGGCAAGCTCACCAAGGGATGATCGGGCTGAATCGGTTCCGGATCGGTTACATCCAGCGCGCAACCTGAAATCATTCCGTCCATTAGCGCTTCATACAGCGCATCGGTTTCTACAATAGCGCCCCGGGCCGCGTTGATAAAGAACGCGGTCTTTTTCATTTTGGAAAATGCCTGTCGATTGAACATCCCCCGCGATTCATCGCTTAGCGGAATCAAAACCAAAATAAAATCTGCCTGGACCAACAATTCAGGGAAACCGACATAAATGGCCCCTTGTTCTTCTTCCGGCATCCGCCGTCGTCGGTTGTGATAGATAATATTCATTCCACAGGCTTGAGCTCGTCGGGCCACAGCCGATCCGATCTGCCCCATGCCAACCAGGCCCAGCGTCTTCCCGTACAGGTCGACCCCCATTGGAATCTCGACCGTCGGAGTCCATTGCCCTTGCTGAACAATCAGGCAACTCTCCTTAATCCGGCGGGCAGCGCACAGCAACAGTAAAAATGCCAGATCCGCCGTTGCCTCAGTCAATACTCCAGGCGTATTGCCAAACGGAATTCCTCTTGCGGTACAGGCTGCCACATCAATATTGTCATAGCCGACCGAGCTTTGGGAGATGACCCGCAGCTTGGGCGCGTGTGACAACAATTCCTCGTCCACTTTTACCGGTTGGGTTCCCACCGACATCAGCCCTTCGGCATCTTTCAGCCACTCAAACAATACCTCGCGCGGCATGCTCCCCGACTCATTCCAGGACTGCACCCCGCAACGCTCACGAATCCATTTGTCGGCCTCCGGTCTGGGGGTTCCGGTCATAACGATTTTTCCTAATTTCATATGTTCCTCCCTTATTCCTTTTGTCGCGCATTGTGAAATTCCGGTTCAAATCCGACCGGCTTCAATTAATTTTTCCAGGAAGACCGTGATGTCCCGTTGCCCCTGGACCAGATATTGCGCTGCCGTCGGCCGGATTCCTACCCGAACGGTGGCTGCTTCTTTGGGCAATGCCTGAAACATGTCTTCATCGGTCCAATCATCTCCGGCGGCCATAATAAAATCATACGGCGCATCCTCCAGCGCCGACAGCACTGCTGCTCCCTTGTTGGCGCTTTTGGCCCGGACTTCCAGAACCTTGTTGCCTTCCAAAACTTCCATGTTGGTTTGAAACAACAGATTATTCAATTCAAATTTTAATTCCTGAGCCATAAAGTCAGCCGATTCCGCGTCTGATTGCCGATAATGCCAGGCAACCGAGCACTCCTTTTCTTCTAGAAAAGACGCCGGCAATCGTTCGACATAGAATTCCAGCATCGGCATAATCCGCACTTTCCAGCTGTCGTCCGGAAAAATTCTTTTGCGCCAAATTCCGCCCCGACGCCTCATCCAAGCGCCATGCTCGGCAACCAGGCTAATGCGAATATCTCCCAGATGAGTCTGCAAAAACTCACGTTGCCGTCCGCTGATAATAGAAATATCGTTTCGCGGGTCGCCCGCCAGTTCCCGCAGTTGCTCCATCAAACGATTGTCCGGCACTGCCTGCTCAGGCGTCCGGGCCAACGGCACCAACGTTCCATCATAGTCAAAAAACAGTGCCCGCCGCCTGGACAGGCCAAATTGGCTGACCAACACTTCCATTTTGGCCTCGGTGAGCAGTTTATCGACGGTAACCTGCTGCACTGCCGACCTTTCAGTCAAGGCGTGCAGAAATATCCGGCCCCAGCGGTGAACATCATACTTTTTCACGCTGTCACGCATTGCCCGGATTCGCGAGGCCTGTTCTTCTTCAGGCATGGTCAGCGCTTGCAATATTGCGTCGGACATTTCTTCCCGGCTATTGGGATTGATGATGATGGCTTCCGGAAGTTCACGGGCGGCCCCGGCCATTTCGCTCAGAATTAGCACGCCATCATCCCGAGTCCTGGCTGCAATGTACTCTTTGGCCACCAAATTCATTCCATCACGCAACGGTGTGACCAAGGCCACGTCTGCAGCCGAATACAGCGCATTCAGCGCCTGTAATCCCAAATTCTTAAACAGGTAGGCAATCGGAGTCCAGCCGAAATCAGCAAAACGCCCATTAATCCGGCCGACCAATTCGTCAATCTCACTCCGCATGTCCTGATACTTATCGACGCCGATTCGCGACGGCACTACCAACAAGAGCATCGTCACTCTTTTGTGCCATTCAGGATGACGTTCCAAAAACAAATCATATGCCATCAAGCGTTTGGCGATTCCTTTTGTATAATCAAGACGGTCGACTGAAAGAATCGCTTTTTGTTGGACCAGCTTGCGGCGAATCGTTTCTGCTTCTTTTTGAACCTTTGGCTGAGATGCCGTACCATGATATCGCTCAAAATCAATACCAATGGGGAAGGCATCAACCTGAACTTCACGCCCCTCAACCATCAGTCGGCCGATTTGGTGCTGGTTTCCGGTCAACCGCAATACGGAGGTCAAAAAATGCCTCACATAATCAACCGTATGAAATCCGACGATATCAGCTCCCAACAGCCCCTCAATCAAAGCCATCGCCCACTTGCGCGGCAACATCCGGAAAATTTCGTAGGCAGGAAACGGGATGTGCAGAAAAAAGCCGATTGAAGTATCGGGACACTTCTCTCTGAGCATCGCCGGCAATAACAAAAAATGATAATCATGGACCCATACCACGTCGCCTGGCTGCAACAATCCAGCCACAACATCACAAAAGCGGTGGTTCACTTCTTCATAGACTTCCCACATTGACTCATCATAAACGGTCAGCGTGGGAAAGTAATGAAACAATGGCCAGATGGTTTTGTTGCAGAAACCCAGATAAAATTGATCCATAATCTGTTCTTCCAAAAAAACCGGTTCACACCCATGCTGCTGGCGTAGCTCCTGCCTCACAGTATCTTGGTACTGTTCGTCAATACTGTTTCCGGGCCAGCCGACCCACAAATGCTCGGCAAGTTCGACTTTTTCAGTTTTCCGACGTGCCAGAAAAGCCCCCAATGCACTAACCAAGCCGCCGGCACTGGGTCCAGTAACCATATTTCCCGCTTCGATGCCCACTGTCATCGGCATCCGATTGGAGACAATAATCAGCCTTCCGGTTTTTGTTGTCGACCCAGTCATCGTCATCCCTCCCATCGAATCTAATTGGAAAACTAATCCGCAAATTTCTTCGCAGGATAATTGGGCCAAGGTGAAGAATTTATAATTAATCAAATTGACCAAATATTTTACATTTATTATAACACAGGATCTCCAAAGGAGGCTGACTCACTTTGAAAGCATCAACATGGTACAAAGACGCCGTCATCTATCAGGTTCATGTCCGTTCTTATGCCGATTCGAACAAGGATGGAATCGGAGATTTCGCCGGCCTGACAGAAAAGCTCGACTATATTGTCAATCTGGGCGTTACTGCGGTCTGGTTACTGCCCTTCTACCCTTCGCCCCGGCGTGATGATGGTTATGATATCGCTGATTATCGAAGCGTGCATCCCGACTATGGGACGATTGTCGATTTTCGCCGTTTTCTTAAAGTCGCGCACTCCAAAGGTCTAAAAGTCATCACCGAACTTGTGCTCAACCATACCTCGGATCAACATGCCTGGTTTCAAAGAGCCCGTCGTGCAAAACCAGGATCAAAATGGCGCAATTATTACGTCTGGAACGACAATGACAAAAAGTACGCCGAAGCCCGGATTATTTTCAAAGATTTTGAAATCTCAAACTGGAATTGGGATCCGATTGCCCAGGCTTATTACTGGCACCGGTTTTACCGTCACCAACCGGACTTAAATTACGAAGAACCGGCTGTGCGCCAGGAAATATTCCGTATTGTCGATTACTGGTTTTCGCTCGGCGTTGACGGCCTCCGGATGGATGCCGTTCCTTATCTTTACGAGACCGAAGGAACCGACTGCGAAAACCAACCCGAAACCCACGAGTTCTTAAAGGAATTGCGCAAACATGTCGACACCAGATTCCCCAACCGCATGCTGCTGGCAGAAGCTAATGGCTGGCCGGAAGACGTGGTGGAATATTTCGGCGAAGATGATGAATGCCATATGGCGTTCCATTTCCCGCTCATGCCGCGCTTATACCTCTCTGTCGGCATGGAAAGCGCCTGGCCGGTAATTGATGCAATTACCAAGACTCCGGTAACTTCGGAAAAGTGCCAGTGGGCTGTTTTTTTGAGGAATCATGATGAATTAACCATGGAAATGCTGACTGAAGAAGAACGAGATTACTTTGTCAAAATCTATGCCCCCGATCCTCGATCCCGAATCAATCTGGGAATCAGACGCCGTTTGGCACCTCTGCTCAATGGCAACCGCCGTAAACTCGAGCTATTGAATGCCCTTTTATTGAGCGTGCCGGGTTCTCCGGTCATCTACTATGGCGACGAAATCGGTATGGGTGACAACATTTATCTGGGTGACCGAAATGGAGTCCGCACTCCCATGCAATGGTCCTCCGACAGAAATGCGGGCTTTTCACAGGCCACGCCTCATCAACTGACTCTCCCGGTAATCACGGAACCGCAATACCACTATGAAAGCATCAATGTGGAAGCGCAGGAACAGAACCCCAGTTCTTTTCTCTGGTGGCTCAGACGGATGATTTCCCTGCGGAATCGTTATACAGCCTTTGGTCGGGGCACGATTCTTTTCCCCTACTCAAACAATGACAAGGTAATTTCATTTATTCGCTCCCACGATCAGGAAACAATCCTGGTTGTTGCCAATGTGTCCCGCTTTGTACAATATGTGGAACTGGATCTGGCGGAATGGAAAGGATTGACCCCGCGTGAAACGATGGGTGGAACCATATTTCCGACCATCGGCTCAACCTTTTATGGAATCAGCCTGGGTCCGCATTCTTTCTATTGGTTTAGCCTGGAGAAAAAACTGCTGAGAGGACGTCCGGTGTGCGAAGTCGATGATACCTTG
>Ga0351904_1093_pt1 | contig 15051 bp, 11 predicted proteins | sample BONcelHT113001E3_FD_205826 | JGI IMG/M metagenome (GOLD analysis project Ga0351904, IMG submission 205826) | Enriched cells from coal bed in the Powder River Basin, Montana, United States - BONCAT cells T11 rep1 HSBNCT.T11.300.1.E3 ...
TTTGGCGCCAAGAATCCCTCGATCTCGCGCAAGACCGCTCTCCATCTGGCAGGACTGTGCAACCGCGGCAGCAGTTCCGGGTAGATTCGAGGCTGGCGATTGATGTACTCTTCGCGATTCACGGATCGGCCAGCTTCGTTCAGAACGGGCCGCATCCGTTTCCAATCCACCAGAACGCGGTTGGTCCCGAAAAGGTGCGGTCGCTCGGGCTGAACTTCCAGTCGCGCGTTTCCGTGGGCCGGCGTCATGGAAACGTGGAGTCGGGCGGGCTCTTCTCGGTCGCAGGGCCGAGGCAATTGAACGTTGAGTTCGCGGACGCCGGGATGCTCCTCATGATAGACGGCGAAGATCAGTTGAGGCTCGCCTCGCGGGATGGCGAGATCCGAAACGGGTTCGGGACGGACCCAGGCTCGGCCGCCCGGCACATACGCGTGACTCTTCTCCAGCAGATCTTCCCAGATCATTTCCCCGCCGCGCCGAATCAGCAGTTGCAGTCGCGGCAGCGTGTCTAGGTAGGTGGGCAGGCCCGCCGCAAGCCGCGCCGAGAACAGGGCTGCTCCGCGTGCAAGGAGTGTTCGCCCGCAAGTGGATCCGCCGACCAAGATTCGATCCGTCGGCAACCCGAGACAGCTCGGTAACGTGCTGCTCAGGCAGTGACCAGTCTCGATTGCGACCGACGCCATTTCGCCTGTGACGACGGCTCCGATGATCCGCTCGCCGATCGTGCGAGTTCGATCTTCGAACCATTTTCGCATTCCACCAGCATCGCTCTGGGCAAAGGAGCATCGCCCGAGCAATTCCACCTTGTCGTGGCTGACCTTCGCGTGACTTGTCGATGCCGGAGGCGTCGCGCGGACTCGTGCGCCGTTCGGCAGCTTGATCGACTCGGCAGACGGTTGACGCCCGTTCTCGTACTCCGCCAGTCTGACGCTTGCCCAGTTGCTGGCAAACAGAATTTGCCAGAGTTGTCGGTCGTCCAGCGGAAGTCCAGCGTCGGCAAGAACCGTCAGAGCTTGATTCTTGAGGAACGCCCAGCCGAAACTTGCAAAGCTGTCCTTATCCGAATCGGGACGGCGACGAGCCGGAATGAACCAAGGCTGATTCTCGTGTTCCGCAAGCACCACGTCCAACAGGGCTGTCTCCGCCTGAGCCAGTCCAAGATGAAGACATACCAACCGACCGACAACGCCGCCGGGGCCGACTTTTTTGCGGAAGCCAAGTTCTCGAAGGAAATCGCGGTTCTGCTCACACCACGCCATCGCTGCGGCAACCGGCCTCCAAAGCAGTTGGAGCGAGACTCCGGCTTGGCTCGCTTCATCTAATAGGGTCTGCTGCTCCGACTCGCGAGTTGCGTTGGGGATCACCAACGTTGGCCTACCATCAGACGTTAGACGTGGGTGCAGATGAAGTACATCAGCGACGGCCACCGCAATCGCGTGCGAAGGAGCGATTTCGAGAACGTGATCGTCCGGCCGCCAAATCCACGTCCGTCCACTGGGCAAACTCGCCCAGGCAGCCGCCAATGGGAAACGGCCGATCCCGGCTTCCATGTCCGCACGTGCCTCCGGCGGCCAGCAGCAGCCCGTTCCGCGTGGATGCAAAGGGAGCACACAATCCAAGCGCGGGGGCTCTCCTGGGAATCGGGGCATGATGACGCTCGGAGGGGCATGGTGAACCGTGGAGGCCACTGAGTCGCGCGACTCACAGCCCGCGGTGCAGCGAACTCCCGTGAAGCCGAGTTCGTCGAAGACCAACGCGGTACCGGTAGTATCCATTGCGTTAATCGCGCTCATCATGGGCAGTCCAGCAAAGCGAGAACTAGCTGTTCCAACGACGTTTGGGCAGTCCAAAGATTCTGGGGAAGAGTTGCAATGAAAACGGCACCGCCCGCACCGTTGACTCGCATTACGGACTGTTTGGCCGGGTCGTCGTGAGCGACAAGGATGCATCCGCTCACCGGGACTTGGCAATCCAGACGGTGCAAATCTTCCGACAGGGACTCGCCGAGGCGTTTGGCCTGATCCGTCGGCCTTGCAAGGCTGGTCAGCGTCCAGAAACCGATGTATCTCCGCGAATCTGTATGCGGATCGGGACTTCGGACCCCCAGCAGAAAGTCCGGACATAACGAGTTGATTTGAGAATTCGGGCCCAAATAGTCGCTGGTCGCAAAGTCCGGAACAAGTTGAACGACGGCATTGCGTGCCTGCCCTTCGAACCACCAATCGCCGGGGATGGTCCGCGTATCCATAAATCGCCCGGCCATGTGCTCGTCCTGGAAGTAGCACTCGCCTCGACTGGCAGGCGAACGTTGACATACCTGCTGCAAGGCCGTAACGACACCGATCCAGCACATTTCCGCCCAAGTTCGTTCGCGCCAGCGCCACAGCGAATCTTCCTGCCTTTCACGACGAAGCAAGTGCTGATAGGCGGTCCAGATGCGATGGTAGTTCGGATCATATTGCAGAACATAGTTTGGTTGGGGCACGACGGTCAACGGATGGACCCCGCCAATTGGAGAATCCTGCAACAACCGACGACACTGCGTGACAAACCGACGCACAAGCAGAAGGCGTTCATGGCTGGAAAAACGCTGATTATCCAACAGGTAACGACGTCCAGCCGTTATGCAGCGGACCAGAACGTCCCTGACAACGCGGTTTTCCAGGGTATTGGCATCCTCGAAACGCCGAACGCTCTGCAACTGCTGCTTGTGTCCCGCCTTCTCGACCAGTGTCCGCCCCGGTTGTTGGGATATCCAGCGAAGGCACGCGGTATCAATTTCCTGGATCTGCCCGACCGGGGTAGCAACTCGTTCGCGGCGCAGCACACGACGCGGCCTGCCGCAGATCGCTTCCAGAAGTGGGGGCAAACGTCGGGCGAGCTTCACAACGAGGGCCATCGGCGGTGCGTCAACGGTCGCAATTCGTCGCCAGCGTGCGGTCAGTCGCCTGACGCTGCAGGCAGCGACATCTCGAAGTCTCCCTTCCCATGCCCGTGTGGACGGTCTCAGCTCATCGTAGACTTGGTTGATGAATTCCAAGTACTGGCCCAGGGCACTCTGGATTGCTCGTCCAGAATCCAGGACGGCGTCGGGCCAATCCAGCTTTGCTGCCTCGTCGCTGAATAGAGAGTCGCTTGCTTGGATCAACTCGCGAAGCAACGGGAGATCCGCCGGAATCTGAGCCAGCACTGCGGCAGATTCTCCTTCGAGTCCCAGCCACAGATGAATGTCCTCCCGTACCGAATTCGGTGTCGCTCGGCAAGCGCTAGGAAGCTCGTATCGAGCAACACGACGTCCATCCGATCCCGTCCAACTTCCGATGCGAGGCAGATCCGAGCCCGTTACGTCCGCCACGATCTGCCGAACGTGATCGTCAACATCGATGCAAAACCGCGAAAACTGACGCAATTGATCAGCAGCGGCCGGTTTCTGCGACCAGCGCCAAGCAACAATTCCGCGATCTGCACAAACCGCGTCTGGGATCATAGCATGTATATTTCCCGCCATCGGCGATAACAGAACCTTCATTGGTCACGAGCGGCGTGTCAGGCTCAGCCGCCGGATTCATCGTCAAAATCGCGTTGGACACCCTGCCACAGGAACTGATGCTCCACTCTCGACTTCTGCATCGCTTGGCGAAGTGGTTCGTCCTCCAGTTCCGCTACCACACTTTCCACCTTGCCGAGAGCAGATCGGATTTCTGGTTCCGACGGGTCCAACCCTCGGAATTTTGGCAAAAGCTTCTGCTCGATCTGGTCGGACATCGCCCAGTTCAGCCACGGTTCCCCTTCAATCCGTGGAAAATTGGCGACGTAAGCCTCGATCGCACGACCCACGCGGTATGCAAACGGGCGACGGATCATTTTCATGGCCTCGTTCAGTCCTTGAATCCACCCATGTAATCGCGTGCGCGTATCTTCGTCCAAAAATGAAGCATCCCGGTGCCAACTGCGCCAAGCGTCGTAGGCCAGCCGGCGACCACCTTTTCTGTTGCCGTTCGACGAATGTTCCTTCAAACCCGAGTTGACCATCACCTTCTTGGGCGGCCCGAAACGAAGCACGTTCGCCCGGTCAACCACTTTGTCGGACAACGATTGGGTCGTCTCGTCCTCGTTCATCGTTCCCGTGAACAATACATTCTGCCCCACGAACAGATGCATCACTGAACCGCCCTTTCCACTTCGGCCAACCTCCAGCGGGATCTCCGCCTTGCCGCGATCCGCCGCATTGGACAAGTCGATTCCACGACGCATTTCCAGGCGGCTGATGAACTCGCTGAAGTAGTACTCGACGCGAGCGAGGTTCATCTCGTCCAGCAAGACCATCAACACCTGATCGCTTCGCGAATTCTCGCCCCAGCCGCGGGGCGGACTCCAGCCTCGGTCCGGCTCGCTGAAGTACTGATCCATCTGGACCAATGCACGCCCCAACTCCGTGGCGCGATATCGTCCTTCGAGGTAGTTGAAAAAACCGAACATATCCTGGGGACTATCCCACCGAGGTTGCACGGCGATGTTCAAGAAATGCATTCCCATCGCTTCGGCGTAGCGGCGCGGCAACTCGCTCTTGCCGGTGCCGCTGATCCCCGCCAGCACCACCAAGGGAGAGATGTCGTTCACTTTCAAAGCAGTGTGAAACGCGTACAGGATTCTGGGGTGAAAGCGGAATCCACTCTCTTCCAGGTGATTTTTGAGCTTCCTCAACTGTGACGATTCGTCGACCTCTAGCATCAATTTCCCATTGTGACTAGGAAGCACGGGTTGCCATAAGTCGCCCGTACGTTCTTCGTCCGCGACATGACCGACCCGGGTCATCATTTTTTCCCAATCGTCCCGCAACAGCGGCAATCGGTGGTCAAGTTCCTCTCGCTCTGCTCGCAACCCAGACAGCTTCTCTTCCGTCTGTTCCCGTTGACGCTTGAGTTCATCCAAGCGGTCCTGTTCGAGTCGAAGTTCGTCCTTCATGCTGTCGCGGTTCTGTCGCAATTCTCCCAGCTCGTGGTTGTAGTCGTTCAGTTTCTTGCGGGCCTGTTGATCGAGCGATTCCGCTTGTTGTTGAAGCTCCCGCTTCTGCTTTTCCAGGAGGTCAACGTCTTTCTGAAGTTGGTGGAGACGCTCTGCAGCCACCTCCGCCTGTTGAACTTGGCTTGCAAGGTCGCGAAGCCGTGCTTCGAGTTGTTGGGCTTGGAATTCGCTGCGCAGAATCGCCTGATCGAGATCGAGTTTCTTTTGGTTCAAATCCGCAAAATCGGCTTGGAGTCTTTCGAGTTCTTGACGGACCTTCTGCAATTCGGCAAACTCCGCGTCGCGCTGCCGCAACTCGTTTTGAAGATCGTCCAGACGCTGTTGGGCCCGGTCCCGTTCGTCGAGAATCTGCTGGGCCTCGAAGACGGCGTCGCGAAGGCGGTCGAATTCCTGTTGCATTTCAGCGATGCGGTGCTGAAGGAATTCGTACTTCGTGGCTTCCGGAAGTCGTTGTTCCCGCTCCCAAAGCGACAATGCTTGCCGCCGACAGGCGCCGAACACCAGCGCGCAGAAAAAGACGCTCAAGATCGTCGCTACACTGCCGAGGATCACGAAGAAGATCGTTGAAGTCATGGGGAAGTTGCTCCGTTGGGTCAAGGCATGCTGGATGTCGGTTCAGTGCCCATCGAATCGTCCGACGAATTAGGTTGTTTGGATGATTCGGTTGCGTCGCCCGATGTCGGCTCCCTTGGTTGCTCTTCGGGCCGCTCCGTCATCTGGGATAACGCCTCGCTGCGCCGACGAAGTTCGTCCAGCAAGCTCCCAAGTCGCTTTTGCAGCGATGCTTCGTTGGTCCTTGCCGATTCGATGTCGTTGCTCAGTCTGGTCAACTCCAATTTTTTCTGTTGTACATCGGAGTTTAGTGTTTGCTGCTCATCACTGAGTTGCTTGATCGTCTGATCGAGCGACAATTTCTGCTGGCGGGCGTCGGCCGCCTGCCTTTCCTGGGCTAGGACCTGTCTCTCCAAATCCGCAACCTGCGTTCTGAGGCTGGCAATCTGAGTTTCCGACTGGGTTTTTTGGAGAGTGAACGTTCCGATCGAAGCATTCAGGGCGGTTTCCTGACTCTTTAGCTCCAGAAGCTTTTGCCGAAGAGTGGTTTCTTCATCCCGCAAATCTGCGATCGTGTGCCGGACTGATTTGACGTCCCCCGCCACCTCCGTCGACCTTGTTTCAAGATCTGCGATTCGTTTCGTGAGTGCTGCCTCATCCTCTTTCAGTCCACGCAGCTTCTCCTGAACGTTGTCGATCTGCTGCCCAAGGCTTGCTAATTGCTCTTTCTCTGCCTTCGCCGCCACCAATTCTCCTAGCACGGTCTTAAGTTCGTCACGATTCGTGCGAAGTTGATTATCCAGACTTGCTCGTTCGTCCTGCGCGGTCTTGATCTGCTCTCTTTGCTGTTCCAGCATCGTCTTGTTAACCGCCACGCTCGTCGTCAGCGCGGTGACTTCTGCTTCGAGTCCCGGTCTTTCGCTGTCCAACTTTGCCTTTTCGTTCTCCAGCCGGGCCATTTCCGTCTTCAAAGACGCGGTCTTTTCCTCAAAGGCTTTGACTTCCTCGGAAGCCTGCGCGACCTTGTTCAACAATTGGTAGTACTCTTTCACTTTCTGCGCAATGTTGCGATTGACTCCTTCCAGTTTCTTTTCCTCGGCAGTCAGTTCTTCCAGCACTGCGTCATGTTGGCGCCCCATTTCACCAATTTCGCCTTTAACCTTGGCGTTGTCAGTTTGTAAGCCACCCATTTGTGCATTTAGACCGTCAACCTGGCCATTCAATCGCTCAGCTTCCTTCTTCAGTGCGGCGACCGTGACCTCGGCCTCGATTAACTCGTTGTTTGCGACCACTAACGTGAAAATGGAGTTTCCTTGCGCTGCCAGCGCCGTCACAGCGACGAGACACGCAATCACCATCCACCAAATGCCTGGCAATCCGGAAATCGAACGCTTGGTGCTGCTCTCCGGCACGCTGGAAGCAGAGGGTGCCGCGGGATTCGTGTGTCCCGGAAACATCTGGACTTCAGGGGCATCAAATCTGTCTGCATCGGCGTAATTGGGCATTTGCTGCTCTCCGCCCCTCGACCGGGTGTTAGTCTCGTCGTTGGTTCCAATTGATCGGAAACTCTAGTATACTCGGTGCGGGGGGATGTCAACGCTTTCCGCTGAAGTCAATCTGACAGGAACGCCGAGAACTGGGACTAGTAGCGACCGACCTGGCAAAGTTGCACTACACCAAAGTGGCGGATATCTGGTCGCTGCGGAACGGGTGTGGTAGGAAATCAGCTCGATAGGTACGAGCTACCGGGGATGTCTCCGTCTCAGGACGCACCGTCAGACGACCGAGGTACTCGGACGCCGTAAAGCGACCTCGCCACGTCTACGTTACGTTCCAACGGCGCCGAATGCGTTCGACGCACCCGACCAGGCGAGTTCCCGGTCTACTCGTACATGGTCACGTTGCGGCCGTTTATTCGCATGAACGCCATCGGGCCTGAGGAGAGCGAACGTTTCGTGCAGGCGGTCGCCGGGGCGAAGCTGAGCGTCCGCGAGATCGAGCTGCTGGCGCACGGATACTTCCGGGGCGCGCCGTCGCTGCGCCGGGCCGTCGACGAGGGCCGCTGGAAATGGACGCTGGACCAGATGCAGGCCGTGGGTGGCCGATCCTCCGTTGCCATGCCTCCCAAAGCCTATGATCTGAATTCCGAGCCATACGTCTGCCACCTACTGAACCTGAGGGTGAAATTACGAACACACCCCCAACCTACCGCGCCCATCAAGAATGCCTAACTCGCGCGCTTACGAACGCGACAGAGACGCATCGGGCGATTCATTCAGCCTGCCAGTTTGTGCAGTTCGTCGGCGCAGTCGGTGTCGAGGATCAGGTGGTTGATCAGGCCGAGTTTGAGGCATTGGAGGACGATTTCGGCTCGGACGGCTCCTACGGCTAGGACGGTGACTCCGGGCAGGTTGTTCTCGCGGGCTCGGAGGGCACAACGGCGGAAGTGGGGTTCCTTGATGCCGGTCCAGCGCTTGTTGACCGCCTCGACGTACTCGCGGTCGGCTTTGTTGGCCGCTGGATTGATGATGAAGGCGCCGCCCAAGTCGCCGAACGCTCCCCGGCGCAGCTTGGGCAGGTCGATGTCGCCTTGCCGGAAGAATTCGCCGCTCCAGAATCGGCCTGGCTGGTCCTTCGAGCCGACCGACGTCAAGATGGCGTCCAGATGCTCGACCAGCGGCAGCTTGACGTCCGCCCCGGTCGGTTCCGACCGGCGATCAGGTTTCGACCGGCTTTGGCGGGCCGGCGCAAAAGCGAGCCAGTCCTCTGGCACCGGGAAGATCTCGGCGTAGGAGCTGACCGAACAGGCGAATTTCAGCATCGCGCTGCATTCCGCCTCCGAAAACCGCTCCGGTTCGGGCCGAAAGGCCGGGATGAAGCTCAAGTGGAGCGGTCTCGGCAGGCTCTTCGTGGTCCGACCCGGCGGCTGGTGCGTGTGCGAGCCCCATCCGTTCAGAATCCGGTGCATGTCGGCGGCCAGCCCCGAGGAACTGAGCTTGGCCGGGTCACGGAACACCTGGCTGCGGGGTTCCTCCCACGGACTGAGCGGCTCGCCCCACAGCGGGACGCACGTGATGGGCGTCTTCGGCCGGCCTTGCGTCGCCGTGACCTCTTCCAGGCCACTGGCCAAAGCGGCCAGAGTCCGGCCGTAGGTGACGCCCAGGATCTTACATGCCTCGCAGCCGCGGAGCAGGGTCAGGCAGTAGGACGCCGCCTTGTGGCCGAAGACAGCCACGGCTTGGTCCCAGGAGGCATCATTCTTGATCTCCAGTCCCGTGGGAACGATCTGGAGCTGGGTCAACGAGCCGACGCCGCTGTCGTAGGCCACGTCCTTGAGCTTGGTCAGCAAGTCCTTGCCCCGGTACACCTCGTCGTGCAATCGCTGCTGCTCGGGCTCGGTTAATTGGCACTCGATGGTTTCCCGCACCAGCCCGACATTTCGGGCTTGATCGACCAACCGGGAGACCATCGACGGGCTGAGCGACAACAGACCGGCGATCCGCTTCTGCGGTTCGCCCTTGGCATACAAGTAGGCGACTTTCTTGATCGTGTCGTCGTGGCGACCGAGCGGTTCGGCATCAGACGGGCCGGACATGACGGTTCCTTTATATGGGGGGTGTAGCACGTGGTCGGGCATCTCACGTGGCCCGGCATCTCCGAGGCCGGGGTTGGGTAGCTGAAAGGAAAAATCCCTAACTCGGCGTCTCGGAGATTCGCCACCACGTGGATGGACGGCTCAGAGAGCCAGCCTACTTCCGGCTTCTCATAGTCTACGGTGAATCCGATTTCGATTCAATCGTTGTCGTGAAAAAAATGAATGCCATTTCAGTACATGACAGAACTTGAACAAAAACAGGCTGGTCCTAGAATCGGATCAGGGACGGCGGCCGGCTCGTTTCAGGTCGGATCGCTGTCCGTGGCTCGATGATTACTTTCTCGGAGGGAGAGGCGACAATGGACGATTTGAGGCTTGCTTGGCGGACGTTCGACGGCGACGATTATCGCCGCGTTCGGCAACTGGGGATTCGTAGCGTGGTGACGGCGCTTTATGACGTTTCGTGCGACCAGGTCTGGCCGCTGGACCGTCTGGAAGCATTGGAGGAGCGGATCGAGGCGGCGGGGTGCCGGTTCGAGGTGGTCGAATCGCTGCCGGTGGCCGACGAGATCATCCTCGGCGGGCCGGCGGCTGAGGCGTTGACCGAAATCTGGTGCCGGTCGCTGGAGAATATCCGCAAGGTTGGCGTCAAGCGGGTGACCTACAACTGGATGCTGGGGCCGGATTGGTGCCGCACGCATTGGTTGACGTTGCCGGACGGCTCGGAGACGCTGGCTTTCGACGAAGCGGCAACGCAATCGGATGCCGCGATCAAGCAGTTGCCGGGATGGCTGAAGAACCTGGACGACGCCGAGTTCCGGCAACGGCTGGACCAGTACCGTCAAGTCGGGGCCGATCAGTTGTGGGATGGCCTGGCGAAATTTCTGGCGCGTGTGGTGCCGGTTGCGGAGGGACTGGAAGTGAAACTGGCGCTGCACCCGGACGATCCGCCGTGGCCGGTGTTCGGCATCCCGCGGATCATCACCGACGCTGCGGCCCTGGACCGGGTGTTGGGATTTCAGGACTCGCCGGCCAACGGGCTTTGTTTCTGCACGGGCAGCCTGGGAGCGAATCCGGAGAACGATCTGCCCGCGATGGTCCGCCGATTCGGGTCGCGGATTCTTTTCGCTCATGTGCGGAACGTGATTCGTACTGGCCCGCGAGCGTTCTACGAAAGCCCCCATCACCAGGGCGACTTGGAGCTGGGCGAGATCCTGGCAGCGTTCTACGATGCCGGTTTCTGCGGCCCGATGCGGCCCGACCACGGGCATCGGATCTGGGACGAGCAGAACGAGCGGCCCGGTTACAGTTGGGTCACGCGAGCGATCGGAGCAGCGTATCTACGCGGAATCTGGGAAACGCTTGCCAACGACGCCAGCAAAGGCCGTCGTCGTCCCTCACGGCCAATGACGGCCGACGAAGGCGAACCCGGCCTCCGAGCTGTGAAAGAGAATCTCCCCCTGATCCCCTTTGATGAACCCGAAACCTCGATCCGTCACCAACTTCTTGATCGTACCTTGTGGCATTGCTGCCCTCCGCAGAAATAAGCGTGAAATCAAACCTACGGCTCGTCGCGATTCGTCGCGACCCCCACAGTGTAACCATCTGTCGGGGCAATGCAATCACGGCTGTGGCCGCGTCGGGTTTAGCCACGCCATCAAGAACCCAGGGGTACGCCGGCGTGGAATTGCCCCCGTCCGGCTTGCAGCCGGGCGGGGGCTTGATAACCTGCCTCCCAACGGAGCCAAAAGGTGCAACCCTGCACCTTTCTTGGCCGTGGCAGTTGGCTATGCTGGCAGTGTAGCGTCCAAGACCTCAAACACGACCCCCGCGATGATCTTCGCCCCTTCCGTGTTTGGGTGGCAGGCATCGCCAAAATGCTCTTCGTCCAAGCAGCCGGAAATCACGGCCAGCGGGATATCGAGATCCTGGCAAAACTGCTTGAGCCGGGGATTGTGATAGCTTCTCGCGGCTCTCGCCGCGAGAAGCATGTCGCCCGGAAACAACCTGGCGTTCACATCGGGGATGTCAAGCATGATCGGCTGCCTGCCCCGTTTCCAGATAAATTGGACCATGTGGCCGAGGTTGGCGACGATCCGGCTGCTGGTTGCCTCGTGGTCGTCTGAGTCGTCCAGATCGTTGGCACCGTAACAGAGCAGGAAGAACTTGGCCGTGGTGAACAGCGTGAGATAGTCGCGGACCTGCCACACGCCGTTTTCGCTGATCTCACCGGCCACGCCGCAGTTGGCGACCTTCAGGCCCAGCGGCTCGCACAATACCTGGAGGAACTCCGGGTAGCACCGAAACGGCCAGGATTCAGCCGAGCCGAAGTTGCCCCAGCCGGTCAGGCTGTCGCCGGCACAGACCACGTCAAAAGGGACGCGATCCGCCCGGTGCGGGTCTGCCTCGTGGTCGAAGATGCCCAGGATTTCAGGGTTCATGGTGATGGTCTCGTGGTTTGACCGTTCGATCCTGGAACGGCTAACCCCGCTTCAGCAACATGCTGATTGGCTTTGGCAACCTTGGTGGCATCCAATTCGGACCCAATGACCAATCCGCCGCCACCGTCACGCAGGGCAGCGGCAAAGTAGATGGTAGACACGCCGAAGGACGTGCCAAATTCCACAATGCGGGCGGCGGAAATGGAACGGGCCACGGCGTAGAGGAACTGACCACCGCTTCTTGGAATTGGCAACAAGGCATCCCGCAGCAATGTCGCCCGCTGCTCTGACGTTGCTGATTCCCACGTTGATCCTGGCCCGCGAACCTGCTGAATGATCGCGTCGTCACGGGCTTCGGCCAGGGCGTGCAAGCGATTCAGGATCGCTTGGACTTCGGGGAGCATCAGGGTATTCGTCATGCCTGCCTACGCCTCCTCAACCACCTTTTCCAGGGGCTTTACCATCTCGGTTCTGATCCTGCCCTTGAACTCCTTGCGGAATCGAGGGAACTTCAACAGCAACCGCATGAAGGATTCGCTGAATCTCGTCTTGAGGCTGCGGCGGGGGAAATCATACAGGCCGTGCTTCTTGTAGTATTCGTGGTCGCGGGGGAAAACGAAACGCAGGCTGGCCCAAATCTCGTCACGCAAAATCTTGTGGCCCGCTTTCCCCAAGAATGTCGGCGGATGGATGTAATTTGCCTTGTCGCACGCGATCAGGTCACTAGCGAATCGTTCCAAAAGGCCGTCCAACTCGCGGGAATCACTGCATTCGTCCGTCACAATCCCCACAAGATTGGCCCGATGCAACTGGCCAGACGCTTCCAGAACCTCCTGCAAGTGGGGAAGCTGCCGCAGGGGACCAGAGATCAGGTAGCCAATCTGTTTTCCCACGAGGATGGGGACGTGGTTGTTGAAGAATCCCCGATCCCAAAATGTTTTCCAACGTGCGGACAAGAACCTATCCGTGATCGTCGCGGCTTCGATCACGATGTCGGCGGCTCTGAGCTTCTGGTAAACCCCAAACACGTCGTCGGCGTCACGATAAAAGCAGACGTTATCAAGACCGCATTGGATGCAGCCCATGCAACCACCGAGCATCTTGATCGCGTTGAGGTTCACGACCTCCACGGGGTCGGCGAAGCATTCACGGACCTTGGCGACCATGCCCTGGAGATTGCTGCCCTCCTGGCCATCGGTCACGATGACGATGTTTCTGCCGTTCGTCTGTACCTTGTTGGGCGACGGGCCTGGACTGTAGCGAAGCGGGGATGTGTGCAGTGGATCAAATCGCCGCTGAATGGCCACCTTTTCTTCGGCAGCTTTCACAACGTTGCGCCAAAACTGAACGATTCGTTTCTGTTCTTCTTCCTTCACCAGGTCGTACATTTCAGCGGAGTACGCGCCAGCCACCTGCATCCCAAAATCTTCACTGATGCCGTGCAGGTAGGCGTGTGCCGTGTGGTCGAAGAAGCGAACCGAAGTGGTGAGGATGGCGGCGTACTTGCCCTTAAACGCAGTCTGCGTCCCACGCTCGATCGCCAGTTCGATGAAGCGTTTGTAGGGACCAGGGACGAGGAAAACGTACACGGGCGTAGCCCACAGAACAATGTCGCCCGCCTCAACGGCCTCGATGACCTCCCGCCAAACGGTTTGGTCGCCTTCGAGTTTCTTGATGTCTTGGCAGACATTGAAGATCGTGAAGGCATGTTGCGGAAATTTCTTTTGCAGAAACCGCACGTACTGCATGGTCACGCTGGTCGTGCCCTTCGGACTGCCGTTGAGGACGACGATTTTCATGGCTTTCATCGTCCTCCTGGGAACGATCTTAAATGCGTGGTGATTCCACCTAATCCATCAACTGGGCCAGCGCGTTGAGCGCCGTCCTGGCTTCCTTCACCCCGCCCAATTCCTGCACCAATTTTTTCGCCTTGACCAGCAGAGCAACTGACACGGCATCCTTGGGGACGACAGGGCCAGCGGCTTCTTCGGCGGCTGGTGCGGGTGCGGCCTTCGCCTTTTTCTTGGCGGCGAGAATTGATTTGACGTTGCTGACTTGGCCCGCCGTCGTCGGCATACCCGATGCGGTCAACAGTTCCGCGATTTCCTTGGGCGACTTGTCTTTGTGCGTCTTCAGGGCGGTTTTGATCGCCGCTGTCTTGGCACCCCTGACAGGCTTAGCCTCAACGGGGGCAGCTTCGACGGAATTGGATTCAGTGGTTTCGGGTTCGGTGGATTCGGCTTCGATCTTTGCTTTGGCTTTTCGCGGCATGGTAGGTCTCCTTGAATTGGGCGTCAAAACACGATTCGCAACAGTTTAGGTACAATTCGGTTCTCTGTCTATTGGCGTGGATGCGGCTTGGTGGGGGCAATTGTCTATTTGCCGCCAAGCATACTTGCCCCGACGAACTCGGTGGCATCAACCACGTCTTCGAGCAGGAGTTCCCAGACGGTCGCCTGTATTGATTTCGTTTTATGGCTGTGAGTTTTCTGGGTCCAGCCATTCAAGATCGAAAATCCTTTGCCAACTGGTCTCGACTTCCTGGCGGTAGGCATCGGGAAGCGGGGTTTCGTGCGTGAATCGGTAGGTGGATAAACCCTCTACTTCGTGAGGTCAGTCCAGCGGTCGTTCACGAACTGGGCAAATCGAAGCAGGAACGCCAACGACGTGTAGGCTTCCCCGTCCGTGATGCCAGCCGCCTTCCCGTGTGCGGTCATGTCCCGCCAGTATTTCAGTAAGCTGAGGTAGCCGCTGCACTCCTTCTGAACGTTGTCAGGCTGGGAACTGAGCAGGAGTTTCTCGATCCTGCCGCGCCCTCCGCTCGCCAAGTACATTTTCTCGATTTTGGCCTGATCCCCGTCCTTTGCGATAGCGGCTGCCAGGAGGATCGACTCTGCGGCGGCACCACACATCGCGCAGCATCCGAAGTAGGCATTGGCGGCGTAGCAGCGAATCGCCTCCTGGGACCGCTCTTGGAACCCAGGCCCATAGCGCGGCGTAAAGCTGTCCAACATCTTGGAGAACCGCCCAGGCTCGATGGGAACGTAGTCGTACTGGCCCGCCTCCGCAAGCCACTTCTTGCCAGCGGGGGTCACGGTGTAGCCGTCTACATAGCCTTCCTCCTGCCTTCTAAACGCCATCACGCCAGGTCGAAGGATGCCACGGCGGCACAACTCCCAGGCGGCGGCGTAGAAGGCGGGAGAGATTTCGGCGTAGCCGCGCTGGTCCCCGTGGTCCTGGACACCGCAAACATCCCTGACGTAGGCCGCAAAAACTTTGGGAAGATAAAGCTCGTAACCGTAGTGTCGTAGATTGGCCGCACCGTCGCGTAACACGCGAATGATGAAGTGAAAGGCATCCTCCTCGGTCGGAATCTTCAGCGGTTGAATGTGCATGAGCCACCATTGGATGGGGGGCCGTGGTTGAATCAGCGGCTAT
>Ga0351904_1097_pt1 | contig 14534 bp, 8 predicted proteins | sample BONcelHT113001E3_FD_205826 | JGI IMG/M metagenome (GOLD analysis project Ga0351904, IMG submission 205826) | Enriched cells from coal bed in the Powder River Basin, Montana, United States - BONCAT cells T11 rep1 HSBNCT.T11.300.1.E3 ...
TATTCTTTAAGTCATTTTATTTCATTGACAAATGATAGTAGTTTTTATCCATTTGCCATTGAAAATGTTAACTTTCTAATTCGATATCAAAATTCAACAAACCGCAATAAGCTACTTAACGCAGCAGATATATTTAGCAGTAAAATAATGTTATGAAAATCCTTAAAACCCATTTCACAAACCGAAGTTCATCTGAGTTTAGACTTTGACTCATTTGGACTTTTCATTTTCCCAATAATGGCGATAACTGATAGTGCAATTCTGACACCGGAACCATTGGCACTATCGTCCGGATTAGGTGGCTCTGACATCAGATTGGGTGGTTCTTCATTCCGGAATCATTTCAACAAAATTCGCCTGACACGACTGACGACACTGACGGCAATTTAGGGACAAAAAAGATGGACTGGTTGGAGAATTCAAATTCTTCAGTGAATTTGGCTGGGCAGAAACTGGCGCAACTGATTGGAAACAGACAAAAGCTGGAAACCGCAGCCACCAGCCAAGTCTTTTCCAGTCAGATTCCTCCAGATTTTCCAACCACTTCAAAAAATTAAAAAGACGACCCGAGTCCCGAAGAACCCGAATCGTCTCTATTCTCTGTTTCTAAACCACCCAGCTCAATAAGTTAAGTTGAATAAGTTAAGTGACAGGCATCGTGTGTCTTGTCTTTTATACTGGAGCAGTGAAAGTAACCGCACCAGTTGTAACTGTTACTGCTAAAGTTCCTGCTGGTGTAGCTGCAATTCCATTACCCGCAAGATCTTCAAAAGCGCCAGCTGTAACAGCAACCGTATTATCCGCAGCAACTGCTACAATACCGAAAGCTGTATCAGCAAATGCCACTTTTAAGTGTTTTGCGTCAGCTGATGTGAATGTTAGTTTTGATCCATCTACAGTTGGCAAACCGGTGCCATCTGTGAATAATGCTTCATATAAAGCTACTTTTTCAGGAGCTGTATCTGCAGCGGCGATAGCAACAGCAAGAGTTGTACCATCAGCTAAAACTACATCTTCGCTAAATGTTAACAACATATCTGAACCATCTTTAGTAACTACTGCAACAGGTTTAGTTAAATCAGTTGCTGATAATTTAACTATTACAGGTGTAGCAATTAAATTAGTAGTACCACCATCATAGGTTACTTTAGTAACAACGATGTCTGATAAACCGTTTTGTGCTGTCATTCCTGTTAAAGAAGCATCTTGTGTAGTTTTATCGAATGTCATACCAGTAATATTCGTAATTACATATTCAAATGCTAATTTAGTTTTGTCAAATCCTGCTAAATCAACACCATCTTGATCCTGTACTGTTACGATATCCTGTAGTTCTGGTTTCAATGGTGCTGGAACAGCTACTTCACCAAGAACAACTGCTAAGCTATTGAATGTCGCTGTTGTAGCTACTGAACCTGTATTGACTACGTTAAATGTTAAAGTATCAATAAGAAGTGTTCCAACGTTAACTTGAACATAGCCAGTACCAACTGCTACTGCGTCTACAGTCTTTTTATCTGCATTGATCTTAACGATGCTAGCATCTGCAACACCGTTCGCATCAACAGCTGTTAAAACAAACTGAGCTGGATTAGCTGTTAATTCTGCAATTTTGTTTCCATTAGCATCTACTGAAAATACTTTTACAACTGAGGAAGCTGGAGTTTTTGGATCAGCTGTATTATTTGTATTAAGGTCTAATGTAGCTGCTGCGTTTTCAACCATATAACCAGCAAGTGTACCTGGTTTGGTTACAGTTACGTTGATCGTTTGTGTCAGCGTAGTTGTAGCATCAACTTTATAGCTCAATGCTACAGTTGTTGTGCCTTCTTTTAAGCTTGTAATAGCAACAGTTTTTCCATCATTTGCTGCTACTGCTGTTACAATTGTAGCATCAGCTGGAGTAGCTGTTAATGTAGCTGCAGCTGGAACGATTGCTGTACCAAACTGATCTTTATAAGTCACATTGACTGTTTCTGTGTTAAGAGGAGCAGTTGTTCCAATTGCTACAGATGTTTTTTCTGCTGTCATTGTAGTTACTACAGGAGCTGCTTTTACTACAATTTTAACTGTAGAAGTAACAGTTCCATTAACTACTTTAACATAACCAGTTCCAACTGAAATTGGTTTAATAACGCCAGTATTTTCAACAACAACAACATTTGGATTTAAATTTGTTAATGTTGGTTCTCCAACGCCGTTAAATGCAATAACTTTACCTAAAAGATCGCTATTATATTGATCATTGTAATATAATGCTAAACTCTTAGTTGTAACACCCATATTTACATAGTCAATTATTTGATCTGCTTCTAACGCTTTAAAAGCTTTTGTATCAGCTGCAGCGCCATCTGCTGTTGTATAAACATATCCACCTGCAAAAGATGTAGCTACTGCATCAGATACAGTAATAATAGTGTTTGCTGATCTTACATAAGTAGTACCAACTTTTACTTTTGCTACAACAATTGCTGTGTCAGCTGCAGGTGTACTTGGATTTAATGTATCACCATCAGCTTCTACAACTAAAGCATTAGAAGTTTCAAATTCAATTGCTACTTCGTTAGTAATATCTCTACCTAAAGTATCTGTAACTTTTACTAAAGTTTTTACATTGAGGGCAGGCTTAATTGCTGTTCCTGTAAATTCTACTTTAGATGCTGGTGCATTTACATATGTAAAGGAATCTGTAGAAGTAGGTACATTTTCATTATTAGCATCTACAACGTTTGATGTTACTGCTGTGTAAACACCATTGTTTGTGAATGCATTAAAGAATGTTAATGTCGCTTCGTCTTTTGCTGCATTCAATACTGCATTGCTAACAAATACTTGGTTTCCGTTAGCGTCAGTTACTGCAAAGTTTGCAGGAACTACTGCTTTAACAGCACCACTGAATGTTACTTTCGCAGATGTAGAATTTAATGCTTCAATACTAGTAACCTGTGCGATTGCAACCAATGCATCAATCGCGTCGTTAATAGCCGTTAACGGCAATCGTAAAGAATTTAACAACAACAAAAATAATGATTAGTTGAAAGTTCAACTAAAAAAATACTTGTTGAAACGATAAATAGCGTTACAATCTAAAAATAGATTGAGAAAGGAGAAAATGAATGCGATTAAAAAAAGCAATTGAGGAATACCTGGAATATTTGGAATCCAAAGAGCGATCTGATGAAACAATTCGTGGGTATGGGTTGACCCTAAAAGAGGTGATGTTTTTTTTAGAAAACAGACAGAACTGTGCTGTCTATCTGGATGAAATTATGACAAAAGATCTGGAATCTTATCTAAATCATTTAAAAGATCGCGGCAGTCAGGCAGTCAGCCGTAATCGAGCACGATCTGTCATTCGCTCATTCTATGTTTATTTGCAAAAAAGGGAATTGATAAGGCAGAATGTGAGTTTGAATTTAGAATCAGCCCAGGTCAGACAGAAAGAACGCGACTACTTAACGGAATCAGAAATCAGAGAATTGTCTAATACAATTGATCACCCAATAATCAAAGCTGCGGTGATTACACTTGCTAATACCGGTTTGAGGATTAATGAGCTCTGTAAATTGACACTCAGTGATGTAGATTTGGAGATAAAGCTGATCAAAGTTAGGCAGGGTAAAGGAAATAAGGATCGAACGATTCCCATTAATGAAAAGCTGAATATTGTGTTGATGGATTACTTGCTAAAGGATCGGCCTTTTACCAACACCGATAATTTTTTCGCAACGACTGTTTCTGGTCGTCTATCAAGACAAACGGTGAATCATTATTTGAAAAGAACAGTAGATGATTTAGGATGGCACAAACACGTGACCGCCCATATCTTAAGACATAGCTTTGCTACAAATCTATTATGTAATGACGTTTCGTTGCCAGTGATTCAAAAGTTAATGGGACATAGTGATTTGAGAGTAACCAGTCGATATCTGCATCAGGATCTGAAAAAATTGCATGAAGCTGTGAATCGGCTTTAGGGGGATATTATGATAAAACAGACAAACTATGATCGACGTGTATTGGTAGTTTTAAAAGAATTAAGTTGCGGTCGCTCCCGGGAAGAAATCGCAAAAGAATTTAAAATGACGAATTGGCGGTCACTGGATACCTATATGAGGCGTCGTAATTTTCGGTGGGATGGAAAGAATAAAAGATATGTACCAGCATCAAAAAAAGATATAGTACTAAAGGAAACTGATCAGAATCAGAAACGATTTGACGAGGTGTGGAGTTTTTTGAAAATGCAGACAGTAATTTTTGATCCCAAATTATTAGCCAGGAAATTGGGCTTTAATGATCATCGAGAGCTTGGTCTGTTTATGGATGAACACGGATTAAAATGGAATTCTGATAAACAAGTTTACATATGGAAAAATACCCATGAAGAGTACGAAATAAACAAAAAAGCGGTAGAGAAAGAACCATTTATTGTTCCCAAAGATGGTTCAATTTTAAGCGAATACGAACCAATGTTACAATTTCTAAAAACGCATCAGGAACGACTGGAACATTTATTGACATCAGCTGAGTTATTTTCAAATATGGGCAAAAACCGGTATTCAGACGTAACTACCGATATATCAGATGAATTGATGATAGCTTTAGATAAATTATCGAAAAGTTGGAATTGTTCAAAGAAGAGTATTGTGGAGAAGGCTTTGCTTGACTACTTTACAATCAATATTAGGTTGTGATAATTAGCGTTCAGTGCCTGTCCCTTTATTGAGTTTATTCACGCACAGGAATTAAGGTCTAACTGGAGGCGAGTACTAACCAATCCGGGCGAAGGAGCCAATGGTTCCATCGCCCGAATTGAAATACCTGCGGTTGCCATCTTAATACCATATAATTGTGAAGATCATTGGCTTAAGTAGTCAGTTGATGGTCTTTTTTTTATTTTTTGAAAAAATCATGTCACACAAGTTGCCACATCTTGTTAATGAAGAATTATGCATTATAATAGAAATAAAGGAAAGCTTAAATGAATAAGACACACTTTGCGGAGTATTAAAAAATGGAAAAAAATAATTATATAAAAGCGAAGATACCTCTAAACTTTTTTAAAGAAATAGAAGATTGTTTTGAATCGATAAAACGTTTCGGAATTGCCCAGAAAGACTTGAAAAAAAAAGATCCACAATTGCATGACTTTCTCAGCCAAGATGAGTATAAAACAATCAGCACCGACAATTCTTTATTAATTAAATGGGTATTTTTAACAAATGACGACGCGTTTTTGGCTGACATTCTTAAATATAAATTGGATCATGTAATAGAAATAGAACCTGACGCCATGTATGATGACTACTTATTTGAGTATGATGCCCAGAAGATTTTGTTAAAAGGGTTGTCGTATTTTGATTTATCGAAATATGAGGTCTCATTATTGTGGAAAGAAATCGTTTGCGGTGATCTGACCTTTTTTATTTACCAGCACAAACAGGAAATGCAATTGGAAAACTATCAACATAAAAAAGATTATAAGAATTTCAGCAACCTGGTTTCGGCATATCTGGACTTGAAAAAGACTGAAAAGGCAGGTGCTTTGTTGGAAACAATTAATCCAACACTGGATTTAACCCCCTGGGAAATTCCCGATTATCTGATTTTACAGGTGCGTTTGTTAAATGAAATAGAAGCAGAAAATCAGATTGAAACGGATAAAATCCTTGATTTGCTGATTATGTTTGAAACGTATGAGGACATGGGTGATTCATTTGGTGTCACCGATCCATATGAATATGGGATTGCATGGCTTACACTGATCGAGAAAATTGTCAGCAGAGAGAATTTGAGGATTTGTTCTGATGAACAAAAAAAAAGACATGATCAAATATTGCTGAAGTTGATACCGCTATCAAATAATCCCGGAACCTTGCTGAGCATACATCAGTGTTTTTATTTACCGTCCCAGTATCAGGCTGAGAGAATGCTATTAAATTTAAATTTCCCCAATAAACTTCATTATTATCTTTATGACAGTGCCTTTTTTCAGATTACCGTGCCACCGACATGCTGTGAAAATGGCCGTTGTGACATGCGTGATTTGATTTGGAATCATTTACGCTCAGAATTTCCTGAAAGTCAGAAATGGATAGATTTTCGCTATTTTGCAATCATGTGGCGACATGCGGCTGATGAACGGATTTTCATCAAACCAGCTGCATTAAGAACGGTAGAGGTACTTGACAAACGATATCGACAATGCGGAAAACTGAGATTGACGAAAGAATTAGGACCTTATGATAGAAAATATTTGGGTTGGCTATTAAAAAGCTGGGTTTGTCTTGAGCAGGATGAACGGATTCGGGAACTGGTATTATTTGTTTTTAAAAATGCCGAAAAGGCTAAGATTTGTCCGGGAGAGATGTTGGAGATCTTACTCAATGAGAAACGCTATGATGCTGTCGTTCGTCTGGGCAAGGAATGTCTTAGCTTAACCGATTCAGAAAAATATACAAATCAGGATTTCATAAGTATGGTGAACCGCATCATGATTGCAATGGCTTGGGCCTATCTTTCGCTTGAAGAAAACAAACAGATTGTAGACTTATGTACTAACTATGAAAAAGGGTGTTATGGGTTATCAGTTGAGGATACACATTATGAAGAATTAAAACGGATCAGGAAGGGGGAGGAAATTTATACTTTTTGTTTTGATGAGGACGCCTATATAGGCTAGTTAGATGGGGATAGTTTAAATTCAATATGTATAGGGAGTGTATTTGTATGAGAAGAATAGTGTTGATCGGTTTGAGTACATTAATCGTTTTTTTTATAACAGGTGGAGCAGCGATGGCGGAAGAAGAGCGTTCGGAGATTACAGCAGTGACAGTGTCGCCGCCGATTGTATCCTATCAAACCCACATTGAAAATATCGGTTGGGAAGTGGAAGATGCCAGTCAGGCGTGGAAACAAAATGGTGAGATGAGCGGAACCTCAGGCAAAGGGCTCCGTCTGGAAGGGATCAAGATCAAAATTGACAACGATGTCAATCTGGGAATCCGATATCAGACCCATATTCAGAATATCGGCTGGGAGGATAACTCAGGAAGTGGTTGGAAAAAAGACGGCGATATGAGTGGCACCAGGGGAATGGGTTATCGTCTGGAAGCCATTCAAATGAGACTGACAGGAGAAGAAGCCGACAGTTTTGACCTTTATTATCAGGTTCATGCTGAGAATATGGGCTGGCTTGGATGGGCTAAGAATGGCGAAAGTGCTGGTACCTCAGGGTATGGCTATCGCCTTGAGGGGATCAGGATTGTTGTTGTTAAAAAAGGTGAAATACCAGCGGTTGGAAGTATAGATAAACCAGAATCTTTCTACGAAAATATGTTAGCGCCCTTTGCTCCAGTTATTCAGGAATATCATCAGGCGATTCTAAATGGTTACCAAGGGACTCGATTGAATTATGTTAACAGTATCTTATATGATCCTTATCTTAAACCGAAAACACTTAGCTATGCGCTGGAGGATTTATCCGGAGATGGAAATCCAGAATTGATTATTGCGAATGCCAGTGGTGAAATCATATATGATTTGTATTGGATTGTTGATGGTTCACCACGCCGTATTGTCAGCACAACCTCATTTGGTTACCGTGCCCATGGTTACATCTGTGAAAATAATATAATCAAAGCAGACGGCAGTGGCGGTGCTGCTTATCATGTATATCAAATCTATCAGCTGAATAATACAACAGTCAAAACGATTACTAAAATAGAACACGAGTACTATTCATGCTATCTGACGGATGACAATAATTACAGAAAATTAATTACAAAAGAAGAAAAAGATCAAATTTACAACAGTTATTCAGTGAAGTCAGACCTGGTTTGGACCCAATTCAACTAGCGGATAATCAATAAAATCAATAAAATCAATAAAATCGATATTAAAAGGAGCGATGATATGCACTGTATCAAAAAACTTTCTGTCGCGTTGATCGTATTATTAGGTTCATTTATTTTGATTGGAACAATGACAGTTTTGGCAGAAGAAAATGTTAGCAGCAATGAAATATTAGAAACACAGAGCAGTATGCCTTTGGTGTCCTATCAGACGCACATAGAAAACCTGGGTTGGGAAGTAGAAGATGTCGGTCAGGGCTGGAAACAGGATGGCGAAATGAGTGGCACATCCGGCCGTGGCCTTCGGCTAGAAGGTATCAAAATAAAAATAGAAAATGATGCTAATTTGGGGATTCAGTATCAGACTCACATTCAGAACATCGGTTGGGAAGCAGACGCGGGAAATGGTTGGAAAGAAAACGGTGAGATGAGTGGAACCAAAGGTTTAGGGTATCGTCTCGAAGCGATTCAGATGAGACTGACTGGTGAAAATGCAGCCAACTATGATTTGTATTACCAGGTTCACGCCCAGAATATGGGTTGGCTCGGTTGGGCGAAAAACGGCGAAAGTGCTGGAACAGCTGGTTATGGTTACCGCCTCGAGGGAATTCGGATTGCTGTTATGAAAAAAGGTGAAGTTCCTTTGTACGGCAGCATAGATAAGGACAACCCATTTTATGAAAATGAATTGGGACCCTATCTGTCAATAATTAATCAATATAAAGAAGCTTTAAATAGAAATTTTAAAGACTCAACTGGATTATCCAGTGTAAATCCAGATATTTTTAAACGTACAAGTTATTACAAAAATTTTTACTATGCGCTAGATGACATCAATGGAGACAATAAAGATGAGCTGGTAATTGTAAGTGACTATGATGGGTATAATGTTGTGGATCTCTATGGCATTGTTGATGGAGACGTGAAAAGAATGTTTGACATAGAAAACATGTCTTTTTTCTCATTTTTTAAAATTTGTGGAGATCAGATTATTAAATACAGTGTTTACTCAAGTAATACCACGTCTGCTTATTATTTTTATAAACTAGAAGGGGATCAAAAGATTCTATTTAGACAAATAGACTGGGTTGATGGGATTTACTATCTAACGGAAGGTAGTTCTCGTAAAATGATATCAAACGATGCGGCGAAAAAAATAATTTTTGATACATATTTTCCCAAATATGGAATTGTCTGGAACTCTATCTAAGTTAACAAGAGAATTATTTGACGAGAAATGAGTCAAGTTGTTTGAATTTAGTTAGACAGAACGCAGTATTCAAGAATTATGAAACTAATGGGAATGCAGAAATGGATTACTAACTATTCCTGCATTCCAAAAATTGGGGGCGGAGTTGAGCATTTGGAAAAGGACTTCGCCTGGAAGGGATTAAAATTGTCAGCAATACAAATTTTGATAGATAAAAATCTAACTGAAAGAAGGAAAAAATAATGCAAAGTTCTATTGGAAAGAGTTTGAGAATTTTTATTTTTCTATTGATAATGTTCAGTATGGTAACAATTAATGTTACAGCTGAAGAGAATTTATTAAATTCAGAACAAGAAAAGACCTTCAATAGTGAGAATATTGATAGTACACATCCGCAAAGCAGTCAAAATGAAAACGGTAACATGGGAGTCAATGATCAGTTAGGTGTAACGAGTAATATTAATGCAGATGCACTATTCTCACCAAGACTTTCTGCCCCTGGGACTGATAATGCCTATTATTATGCTGCTAACCCTTTTTATCAGTCTGGTTATGGTATGCCAAACTGTACTTGTTATGCATGGGGAAGAGCTTATGAATTATTAGGAGGCAGGCCTAATTTAAGCACCGGAAATGCCAATTCGTTTTGGGGAACAAATATAAATAGAGGCGCATTCGCAAGTGGTTCCAGTCCGAGGCTTGGCGCTATTGCTTGTTGGGGAAATGATTATGGACATGTTGCTGTAGTTGAAAAAATAGAAGGAAATGTTGTGACCATTTCTGAGTCTAGTTGGGGCGGATTTTTATTTAGAACCTCAACATACACAATCGGTTCAGAAAATTCGAGATCACCGGGAGGTTTTCAAGGATATATTTATTTAGGAGATTTTTCCATTACCCCACCTGATACAACTCCACCGACCATCTCCAACATCCAGATTACGGACGTCAATGCTGAAGGATTCACCGTTCGATGCAATGTTTCCGACAATGTTGGGGTTACACGTGTAAATTATGCAACCTGGACGGATGCCAATGGTCAGGACGAATTGAATTTTGTTGATGGATGGCTAAGTGGTGGCGATTCATCATTCCGGGTGCTTTATAGTGATCATAAGAACGAAAGAGGATCTTATAAGGTAGACATTCGGGCATACGATGCAGCGGGTAATTGTGTTGGTCCGATTACAACGGGGACAACCGTTGATGATATCCCGCCAACGATTGAAAATGTGGAAGTGATTGACCAATCACCTTATGGTTATCAGATCAAATGTAAGGTAGCGGATAATAATGGCATTAATCGGGTTCAGTTTCCAACCTGGACCAGTGCCAATGGCCAGGATGATATCAACCCTAATTGGCCAGCGGATGGAACCTGTAGTGGAATAATTGAAGGGGACACTGTAACCTATACCGTCAAAGATAGCGATCACCGTTATGAGCGGGGCGAATATATTACCCATATTTACGCATATGATACGTTTGGGAATCAAAAAGTATACGAAATTAAACAGAATGTTATTAACAAAGACAATATTGTTAGTGAAGAAACACTGAATAATCATCGTTATATATTATTTGATGATATATTAAACTGGAAGGAAGCTGAGGTAAAAGCAGAAGAACTGGGAGGGACGCTGGTGACGATTGCTTCACAGGACGAACAAAGCTTAGTGGAAAGACTGATCGGTGTAGGACAACGTTATCAGTATTTCATGGGAGGTACTGATGAAAACCAGGAAGGAACGTTCCGTTGGGTCACCGGTGACTTAATTGGTCTGGCAAAATGGGGTTCAGGAGAACCAAATAACGCGGGCGGCAGTGAAAACTATCTTCAAATCGGAAAAACCGGGTTTTGGAATGACATTCCTGTTACAAGTTTAAGCAGCGGATACATTGTCGAAATCGACCGGGATAAGCTTCAAATTGACAGTTTTAAAACCAGTGATAATACCAGTCCGTACGTTAACCGGAATATTGAACTGACCGCAGCAGTAACTGGTGGAGTAGGTCCGATCCAATATAAATTCTACTACAAACTCGGTGATGCCAGCACGGTTATACAGGAATATTCAGAGACCAACACAGTAATTTTCAAACCTGCGACGGCTGGAACCTATACCTTATATGTCGATGCCAAAGACAGCGAAGGAAGAACCGCGACCAGAAGTATTCCCGATTATGTGATTCAGCAAACCATTAACATCAGCTATGAGACCCATATACAAAACATTGGCTGGGAGGAAGATGCCGGATATGGCTGGAAAAGTAATGGCGAAACCAGCGGAACATCTGGCGTGGGTTACCGTCTGGAAGGAATCAAAATCAATCTGGATACCCAGGGCTATGATGTCGGTGTGTCCTATCAAACGCATATTGAGAATATTGGCTGGGAAGCAGATACTGACCGAGGCTGGAAAAGTAATGGTGTTATGAGTGGAACGGAAGGATTAGGTTATCGACTGGAAGCCATTCAAATAAAACTGACTGGTGCGGATGCGGATAAATTTGATATTTATTACCAGGTACACGCCCAGAACTTTGGTTGGCTGGATTGGGCAAAGAACGGTGAAAGTGCTGGTACGGCTGGCTTTGGTTATCGATTGGAGGCAATCAATATCGTGGTTGTACCTAAAAATGGCACTGCTCCGGGCACAAGTGATAGGGTATTTGTCCAGAAATAAGATAAATTGACTATATTTAAAGCGAATTCTAAAAGGAAAAACGCTAAAAATTCCATTTGAGTAATCAAATGTTCGCATAGCACTGAAAAAAGAGGAGTATGAAATGAAGAAAGATTTTTTAAAATGGATGAGCCTGCAACTGATCATGTTGCTGGTAGTTTGCTTTGCCACATCGGCTGTTTGGGCAGAGGGAACTGAGCAGGAAAGCACGTTGGCTGCTGATGAAATTACGGCAAGTACGAACCCGGTCACCTGTACCTATCAGACGCATATTCAGGATGTTGGCTGGCAGGACTGGAAAAGCAATGGGCTTTCCAGCGGTACCTCTGGTGAATCAAAACGTTTAGAAGGAATCCGGATTGAATTAGATAGCCAGGGCTACGATTTGAATGTCGCCTACCAGACTCATATCCAGAATATTGGCTGGGAAGCGGATGCTGGTAGAGGATGGAAGTCATCTGGCGATATGAGTGGAACAGAAGGATGGTCTTACCGTTTAGAAGGTATTCAGATAAAATTAACAGGAAATGACGCAGATAAATTCGACATCTATTATCGGGTACATGCTCAGAATTTTGGCTGGTTGGGTTGGGCTAAAAATGGCGAAAGTGCTGGAACGGCCGGTTATGGATATCGGTTGGAGGCGATTCAGGTTAAAGTCGTCTCAGCCGGAAGTGCCGTCCCGGGCAGCACAGATCAGCCGTTTAGAGATGCGAATCAAACAACTACTCCGATTGAAGACCCGGTCGTCGATCCTCCCGTGGTCGAACCACCGATTGATGTAACCGTAGCAGTTACTGGAGTCAACTTAAATAAAAATGTTATTAATATGGCAGTAGGAGAAAATGTTGAAAGTCTGATTGCAACGGTGCTGCCGAACAATGCAACGAACAAAAATATTAGCTATTCATCAGGAAATCAAGCTGTCGTACAGGTGGATAATAGTGGAAAAATCCAGGCACTCGCAGCGGGAAAATGCGTGATAACAGTAACGACAGCAGATGGTAATAAACAGGCAAACTGTGAAGTGAACGTTCATCAGGATAAGGTAACATTGGCAGATGGAATTTATACCATTAAAAAGCCGGGAACCAATGGTCTGATTGATGTCACCGGGGCAGGAACTGCCAACGGCACAAATGTGACAGTTTACCAGACCAGTAATACAAATAACCAGCAATGGCGACTGGAAAATACTGGTAACGGTACGATTAGGCTCTGGGCAGTATGCGCACCAGATAAGGTGTTGGATGTTTTGAGGGTATCAAATGCCATTAAGGCATTCAATACAATTGATATTTGGGAAGCCAATGATCCGGACTGCCAATACTGGTATCTGACAAAGTTGTACAATGGGGCCTATGCAATCCGATTAAATTCAAACGACTCGTTGGCTGTATCGAATAATGGCAGAGATGCTGATGTGTATGCTGGTCCTTTTGATGCAACAGGATCTGATGTAATGTGGACATTTGAAGCAGTTCCGGAACCGACCCCGGCACCTGTTGAGAGAGCTGCCTGGATTTATAATACCGGAGACGTAGGCAATGTCAATGTAAGATCAGGTCCTGGTAGTCAAAACCCGAGTATCGGTGGATTTAACGAGGGAACGCAAATCACGGTGATTGGCGATCTTAATGGAGACTGGTATCAGGTAAGAGGGACTGATCGAATAACGGGAGGACAGATTTCGGGGTATACGCATAAAGATTATATAACCTTTAGTCAGCCAAGTAATCCGGGACCTTCGTTTGGGATTAGAACCACTGCGCCTGAGTCAGGTAATTCACATTATTACTCGCGAAGTAATCCATTCTATCCAAATATCTCACCACCTAATTGTATCGGCAATTGTACCTGGTATGCCTGGGGAAGAATTTCGGAGATCTATGGTAGGCAATTACCGAGTGGCTACTTTATTCATGATGCTTATACGTGGTGGACTGATAATAAAAACGGAAACTTCTATAATTACGGATCCACACCAAGAGTTGGTGCTATTGCAGTTTGGGGTTCTTCATACTTTGGAGCCGGCCATGTTGCAGTGGTCGAAAAAATAGAAAATGGCAAAGTATATGTATCACAATCTTCTTATAACACATATTTATTTAAATACGCACAGCTACCATCGCCTGAACATTTACTGGGTTATATTTATGTAGATCAGCCCAAGTAAGTGTAGTGGAAAACGGACTCAGAGATAAAAATGATTTAAAAGTAAGACGATTTGGGTATCAAATGCTCAAATCGTTTTTTGTTGGCTGTAATTATGGATTGATTTTAATCAATCGAAACTTACATTGCAAAAAAGATTGGATAGGTGTAAAATTTAAAATGAGTTAGCATGAAAAGAACTAAGATAAAACAAATTTGAACGGAGGTACATAGTGAAAAAACTAGGTATAGGTATTATCGCAGGTTTATGTATGATGACCATGGCATTTACAACCAGTGTTTTTGCAGAAGAAACAGATACAACATCGGACATGACTTTTGGTGTCGCTTACCGCACCCATATCGAAAATGAGGGCTGGGCTCAGGGTTGGATGCACGATGGCGGCTTGTCAGGCTCAGAAGGAAAGGGCCTTCGTCTCGAAGGCATTGAAGTTGAATTAACAGGGGAAGTACCGGATGGATTGGGAATCCAGTATCAAACTCATATCCAGAACAAGGGTTGGTCTCAAGGTTGGGTGTCAGACGGAGATCTGGCTGGATCAGTGGGTGAAGGTCTCCGGTTGGAAGCCATTGAAATCCGACTGACTGGTACCAATGCAACGGACTATT
>Ga0351904_1099_pt1 | contig 14282 bp, 16 predicted proteins | sample BONcelHT113001E3_FD_205826 | JGI IMG/M metagenome (GOLD analysis project Ga0351904, IMG submission 205826) | Enriched cells from coal bed in the Powder River Basin, Montana, United States - BONCAT cells T11 rep1 HSBNCT.T11.300.1.E3 ...
AATCTGGCAAAAATACTGTCATTAATCCCTTTCGGATTCGGTTTCCTGATGATTGGCATTACCTTGAAAAATCAATGTCTGCATGACAAAATCGCCAAAACTCTGGTCCTGAGAAGAATAAAACCGGATCAATCACCTATTGGCAATTGATCCGGATGCATACCGCTGTGCAATCATCCTAACCACAATGCTCTGCAGTGCCTGCAAAATCAGAAGGTTTTGCAGGCGCTGCTGTTTTCTCAAGCAATTCGCTCGACCCATCGACAGGAAAAAGAACGGGTCGCCTCCACCAGAGGGATGACTTCTCCTATAAAAAATTCTGCTAATGAATACAACAACTAATCTAAGTGAACTTAAGTTTGCGTATATTTATTTAAAATATATTATCTTATTATTATTAACTAAGTATAATATAAATATTGTAATTAACGAATCAAACCAGGCTTATTAAACAATGATTTATCTCCAAAATACAAAAGAGAAGCTAATCATGACTAGCTTCTCTTGGTTATGGTGTTATTATAGGATTTACCTCAGCATTCAATGACTGTGCCGCAAAATGCCGGCATAAATTGAGGTCCAAAAGTTTGCGCCAGTTTGGCCATCACCGCAAAGCCTGTGCAATGATTCGAAGCGATGAAATCCGGGTTGAACCATTCCAGCGCTGCAATTGTGGCGCTTTGTTGGGAATCGGAGGTCGGACCGAGATGAGTACCGCCAAGAATGCCGTGAACCTTGATTGAACCCGTCACTTTTAATCCATGATTGACCATATTGATAATTCCGGAATGGGCGCAACCACCGAGCAACAATAAGCCTTTGCTGCAACGAATGAAAATTGCCATATCATCAATCAGGGAATCTTTTTGAAACTCGGCTTTGGCCCCGTTGCAATCACATTCACAACCTTCTCCGGGCACAACCAGCCGGGCATCTCCCTCTTCATAAGAAGTTTCCCGAGGAATCGGCCCACTAATCCAAAGATTAGGAACCAGCTCCAACGGTTCCTCGACGCTGCGGAAATCAGCGCCTAAACGAGCCAGATATTCTTTATTGAAAGGAACGCCGACGTAACGGCAATTCGTTCCGGCTACGGCAAATCTCGGTTTGAAAATATCGGGGTGACTAAAGACCGGCAGTCGCTTGCCCGCCATTGCCAAAATCGCCGGCAACCCACCGGTATGATCGTAATGGCCGTGACTCAGAACAATGGCATCCAAATCTCTGGGGTGTATTCCCAACAACCCCAGATTGTGGATTACGAGATCAGATTGGCCAGTATCGAACAAGATTCGGTTTGCACCCGTTTCAATCAGAACAGACAATCCATGTTCGCCCCGAAACGCTACCTTAGCCAAGGTCGGAACACAGTTGTCGACCACAACGGTGATTTTCAATCAGCTCAGCCCCTTTCATCTTTAACTTATTTGCCGAACAGAGAAAAAATCCTGCCATATTTAAGGATATGGCCACAAAACTTTTATCCTCTCGCCTGACGGACTTTCTCAACAAATTGTTTGCCGATTTCAGTAATCGATTGATAATCACCTTTTTTTGCCCCAGCAGTCAAATTTCCGCCGACCCCGACTGCTACACAGCCTGCTTTGATCCACTCAGCCACATTGTCCAGACTGACGCCACCGGTCGGCATCAACGGCGCCTGGGGCAACGGGCCTTTTACCGCTTTGACAAAGGTCGGCCCCAACGTTTCGCCGGGAAATACCTTGATGATATCAGCGCCAGCCTCCATGGCTTCAATGATCTCACGAATGGTCTGAGCTCCGGGCATACAGGGAACCTGGTAACGATTACACAGCTTTACCGTCTCGACGTTCAGCGAAGGGCAAACGACGTACTGGGCGCCAGCTAAAATAGCAATCCGGGCAGTTTCCGGATCCAATACGGTTCCGGCTCCCAAAATCAACTCGCCTGAAGTATAGGTTGCCGCCAGTTGTTTGATAACCTCCGTTGCCCCCGGCACGGTGAAGGTAATCTCGATTGCTGCCACACCGCCGTTAATACAGGCTTCGGCGATTTTTTTCGCCTGATCGGCATTTTCGGCCCTGACAACGGCCACAACCCCTGAATCCAAAAGTTGTCCAAGTAATTTCAATTTAGGAATCATCACAATATTTCCTCCTGTCACTATAAACTAAACCGGTTTGGTCAAAAATCATTTCTACACTATGTGCTGTTATTCCTGCAACCTCACTCAATTTAATCGTTCTTCATCCAACAGGGCTCACCGCAAGAACGGCGGATAATCAACTCTGGTTCGTAATATTCCAGCACCGGACTCAAATCAGCCAACTTGCCCTGAATTCGCTGAATTAGGCGTTCCGTGGCTCTACGGCCCATCGTGTAAGAGGGTTGGGCAACTACTGTAATCGGAGTTTGCAGGTAGGGAGCCCACTCCCAGTCGTCAAATCCAAGCACAGCCATATCTTCAGGTATCCGCAGTCCCCGGTTGACCAACAGTCTAACCAGGGACATCGTCATCAGGTCGTTGGCGCCAAACAGGGCTGTCGGCTTCGGTCCCGGCCCTGCCAGCAACTGTTCGAGCCTGGACGCTAGAACTTTTTCATCATTAACAGTTTCCACCAACCATTCCGGCCGGAAAGAAAGTCCATACTCTCTCATAAGGTCAGCGTAAGCTCGAGCTCTTTCACGTCTTGGGGACACCGGACTTTCGCTGAAGGGCAGGACAAAAAAAACAATTTCGCGGTGTCCGTGCCGCATCAGATGGCGAAGTCCCAAATCAACCCCTTTTCGATTATCCACGCTGACTGTATCCGCTCCCACTTCCGGAAAATGCCTTGAAAACAGAACGACTGGTGTCCCTGCCTGATTCATCGATCTGAGTGCGGCGGTATTGCGTCCGGTCGTGCTGATAATCACCCCATCAATCTGTTTGGCGGATAGCGTTTGGATATAGGCCAGTTCCTGATCCGGATTATCGTCCGCGTTACACAGAATCAAGTTAAAGCCGGTCTCTTTGCAATAATCCTCAGCGCCGCGAATGGTGTTGGTAATAAACGGATTGAGAATGCTAGACACCACCGCCGCGACCGTATGGGTCTTTTTTTGTTTAAGGCTGCGGGCCAGGGCGTTGGGTCGATAGTCCAACTGCTCGATCACCTGCTTGATTCGGCACCGGGTTTCTTCGCTCATGTATTCATATCTACCGTTAAGATACTGCGACACCGTGCTCTTGGAAATCGCAGCAGCACGGGCTACTTCAGTTATTGTAACTGCCAAGTGCAACTCACCTCCTTATCACCGGATTCATTCCTCACACCCCTGCAGCGGCGGCATCCAGTAACCAAAAAGTTTGACCGGTGCACTTCAGCCGGCCTGCAGGCAAAGAGGAAACATCCTCTCCTGAATACAACAACCTCTCAATCAGCGGTTGCTTTTCTGCCCCGTTCACCAAAATCAATTGATTCTTCGCCGAATTTAATAATGGCAGGGTTAGCGTAAGACGTTGCTTGACCCCTGTCGGCGCAGTGGCCGGACCGACCCATCGTTCGCGCTCCGCCAGCAAAGGGCTGCCTGGAAACAGTGAGGCCGTATGCCCATCAGTTCCCATCCCCAACAAAACCAGATCAAAACTTCCCTTTGCCGTCGCAGAAATACGTTGGCGGAGGAGCTTTTCATACTCCGCAGCCGCTTGGTCAGGGGTTGCTGCTTCCGTCGGCATCGGAAATATTCGATTTGGCTCCACTGGAGTTTGAGACAACAAATATTTTTGGGCCTGTCCAAAGTTGCTTGCTTCATGTTCGGCAGGAACCCAACGTTCATCAACCCAGAACCAATTGATTCTGTCCCAGGGGACGCTTTCAGCCCAAGGGGACTGGGCCAGCTTCTTGAATACCTTAACCGGCGTCTGTCCGCCGGACAAAGCAACCGAGGCGATCCCTGAAGCAGCCACCGCCGCCTCAATAATGCCGCAAAATTCAGCTGCAGCCGCTTCGGCCCACATGTTCAACGTGGGGAAAATCTTTACAATCGTCGCCATTACTGCGCCTCAGCCCCTTTAAACTCGGCTTCCTTCGCTTTAGCCATCAGGAAATCCCACAAGACGCCAATCAACGGCAATTCCTCTTTCGTTTGCCGTAAAGCGTAGAAACTGCGCACAATTGACAACCCGGCAACGCGAAGTTGAATCAGAGTGCCTGCATGAAGTTCGCTTTCAACTGCACGTCTGGAAACAAATCCAATACCGGCAGCAGCCATTACCGCCCTCTTTAATGCCTCATTGCCGCTCACCTGCAAAGAAACGTTGCACTGCTCCGGCCTGATTCCCAAATAGAGCAATGCCTTATTTACAGAGGATCTGGAAGCGGAACTCTCATGACGAACCACTTGTGGATGCCTACAGAGATCTGATGGCGAAATATCCCCAAGGAAATCCGCCGCCAATCGGGGCGATATAACCGGCACAATCTCGTCTGACCACACTTTGACAGCCTGAGGCTGGTCGGCAGGACAAAAGCCGATAAAACAAATCGGCATTTTATCTTTTTGCCACAACTGGTATATGGACTGACTATCCGCCGAAATCAGATTGATTGATACCGTCGGATGGTCACGCAAAAACTGTGCAAGCAACGCCGGTAAAATATATTCGCCCGGAATGGTTCCGGCCCCGATTGTCACCTGACCGGCAACGCCCTGGCACAGGTCGCGAATCTTTCGCTCCGTTCGGTCCAACATGTCTTGAACGTTGCGGGTATTTTCATACAAAGTCCGCCCATAGACTGTCAGTTCAGCGCCCCGACTGGTTCGCAAAAACAGGGGGCAGCCAAATTTTCTTTCCATGCTGTCAATATGAAAAGACACCGTAGGTTGTGTCAGCGACATTTTCTTTGCCGCTGCTGAAAAACTTCGTTCTTCAGCCACGGCGAGAAAAACCGCCAGGGCCTGCAAATAAGACATATCGCTCCTTTGGGTTCGCCTCCCTCATTGATGGATCAAACCCTATAAAAGAATCGGCTCAACATTCTTTTGCTATAACTTTATATAATTTCGCTGCAATAATCTTTTTTTCCTTTACGCAAACAGATTCCGCATGATAGAATTTAGCTATCGTTAAAATAGATACCATCTATTGCAATCTTATTTTTTAAGGAGTGATCGTATTGTCTTCAGTTTGGATCGTGGTTGCCGGGCTAAGTTTCGGTGTGGGCGCCGTATTGTTGGTTCAGGCGGGAAATCCAGGCAACTATGGCTTCTGTGCCGCCTGCCATTTGCGGGATATCGCCGGTGCGCTTGGAATTCACAAGGCTGGCCCCCTTCAATACGCCCGGCCCGAAATTATGGGCTGGATTATCGGCGCTTTCGTAATCTCCAAAACGACCGGCGAATTCCGTCCGCGCGGCGGCTCAGCCCCCTTCATCCGGTTTATTCTGGGAGCTTTAATGATGCTGGGGGCGCTGGTCTTCCTCGGTTGCCCGCTCAGAGCCCTATTGAGACTTTCGGCCGGCGACCTCAACGGAATTACCGGCCTGGCCGGTTTTCTCGCAGGAATTGGCACCGGAATCGTATTTTTGCGTAGCGGTTTCAGCCTGGGTCGCGCCCGCACGATTACAGGGCCTACTGCTTACGCCGGTTACCTGCCGGTTGTGCTTTCGGTTCTGTTGACTATTGCCGTTGCGGTTGGAGCTGGTTTTCTTTATTATTCAGCTAAAGGCCCTGGTTCCCAGCATGCCCCGATTCTGGTCAGTCTCATAGCCGGACTCATCACCGGCGCCGTGGCGATGAAAACCAGAATGTGCCTCAGCGGCGGATTCCGCGATTTCTTTCTGGTCCGCGACACCTTCCTGTTAAAAACCTACGGTCTGTTATTTTTAAGCGCTGCTGCCGCCAATCTATATTTCGGCAGCTTCAAACTCGGCTTTACCGGCCAGCCTCTAGCCCATACGATGCATTTGTGGAACTTTCTCGGCCTCTATCTGGTCGGGATTACTGCAACGCTGCTTGGCGGCTGTCCACTTCGTCAGTTGATTATGGCTGCCGAGGGCAATACCGACGCAAGCGTATGTGTTCTAGGCATGCTGGCTGGCGCCGGCCTGGCCCACACTTTCAACCTCGCCGCCAGCGGAGCCGGAGTGGCTGTCAATGGTCAACTGGCTGTCGGTATAGGGCTTGCCGTGTCTTTCATCATCGGCTGGTCTTTCCGCGAATCACCTTTAATTGAAGCGACCGCGTAATGTTTATCCAAGATTTTTTCATCATCTAAGAATTTTTGTCATTTCACCGGCAAATCAGGAAGGAGAAAACGCACATGGAAAAGAAAATAGACTTAAGAGGCTACAGTTGTCCGATTCCTTTGCTCAAGACACGTGATGCGCTTACAAATTGCGACAAGCTGACTGTCTTGATTGACGAGCCGGCTGCCCGTGAAAACATTCTTAAATTCGCAGCTTCGCAGAATTATAAGATTGATTGCGTTGATGGAGCTGGCGAATGGACTCTCCACATTGTTAAATAACTTCAATACTTCGCATAAAGGAAGATTTGCCTTTGATAAACGACGCGAATCAAATCTATATTGTTACCTTTCCTTCGGTTTGGCATGCTTTTAGAGCCGAGAAAATATTGAAATCAGCAGCGATCCCCTTCACGCTGATCCCAGTCCCCCGCGAACTGAGCAGTTCCTGCCAGGGACTGGCGGCAAAATTGGATTCCGCGACTTTGGCCCCGGCGTTGCTTTTACTGGATGAACAGAAAGTACAAATGGAAAAACGCGGCGTGATTGTGAATAGAGTTTAAAAGCAGACCCAAAGGCAATTCAAAAAAAGAGACTGTTACCTGATCTACAGGAAAACAGCCTCTTTTTTTTGCGCGAATTACGATAATTCTGCTTTATCCAGCATCTGATTCAGACTGCCAGTCTGATATCCTGCAAGGTCTAACGTAACAAAAATAAAGCCCAATTCACGAAGTTTACCGACGATGATTGCCGAATTTTCTGCATTGATGAGATGAGGCAGTTCCGGGGCTTCCACTTCTATCCGTGCCAGGTTGCCATGGTGGCGAACTCTCACCTGCCCCTGACAGTATCTCTTTATAATCATTTCTGCCTGCTCAACCTGGTTTAATTTTTCTTTGGTAATCGGCTGACCATAGGCCACCCGGGATGAAAGACAGGCTGCGCTCGGTTTGTTCCAAGTCGGCAGTCCCCACTGTCTGGAAATGTCACGGATGTCGGCTTTGGTCAGTCCCACTTCCAGTAACGGACTCCTGACCCGTTCCAATTCATTGACAGCCCTCATTCCTGGGCGAAAATCGCCAACATCATCAGCGTTCGATCCGTCCAATACCCAGTCAAACCCTTGTTCTGACGCCCAGACGAGCAAAGCTTCAAGACGCTCTTTCTTGCAATAATAGCAACGTTGCGAATCATTCCGGACAAACTCGGCGTTGTCCAATTCGTTTTGGTGTAAGAACAAGTGTGTTATCCCAATCTCGCCGGCGATTTCGGTCGCCTCCAGTTTTTCAGTTTCAGATAACGTTTCGGAACTACAGGTTACGGCGATCGACTTCAAAGCTAACACCCGATATGCCGCTGCTGCCAGGAAAGTGCTGTCCACTCCACCGGAAAATCCAACGGCAACGCTGCCCATCTCCCACAACAATTCATTCAATTTCTCCAATTTCACGCCAAGGCTCTCCATTGCCAGCCTCCTTAACAATTGCTCAAATTAATACTAGCTGCCATCTGTTACTCCGGCCTGCAATCGTAATGGCAATTCAATTTTTGCCGCATAAATCATACCCAATCTACAAAAAAGAAATAGCCATGACAACACTTCCCTTGATTCATCAAGGAACGTGACCGTCATAGCCACCGGGTAAGATAAAACGATATTGAAAAATCTTGCAGACGAGCTTGTTCTTGCACCGTATTCAGACGCCACGGATGAAAACTTCAGTTTTCATCCACCATTTCAAAACAGCTTGGAATGGACGGCAATCCGTTCTTAGTTGCTCAATTCTCGTAGTGCTGGGTAGGAGCGCTGGACCAAAGTTGTTCCAGATTATAAAATTGACGCTCTTCATCGACAAAAACATGCGCTACAAAATATCCATAATCTAATAGAATCCAGCGACCTTCGCGATAGCCTTCCTTGTGCAAACACTTGAACCCGGCTGCTTCCATTTTTTCCTCGATTGAGTCCGCAACAGCCTGCACTTGAATCGTCGAAGTTCCGCTGGCGATCAGAAAATAATCGGTCACCGGAAAAATCTTCTGCATGTCCATAGCCAATATGTTTTGAGCTTTTTTGTCATTTGCTGCAGCAATCGCGATTTCCAGAATTTCTCGCGACGTTTTTTCCACCTCGGTCATCCTTTGCCTCCTCACTACTATACAGGATTGTCTTACCTCATTATATCCTGTTTTGCCTACACTTGTCAGTTTTCCGTCAGCTTTTTTTGTGTTAGTTTTTTTCTTTCGTGCCGCTTTTCGCCCGGGGTGGGCTCACGAAAAGACGTTCCACAACTTTTCTGGTTTCGGCGCGGTCCGGTTCCCAATAACTAACCCCGCCAATATTGGCAAAATTCCCCGGAATCATATCCGATTGAATCCGATTATTTTTTAACGATGGGACCGCCACAAACACTTCTTGAACATTCCAAGGAGTCATATTGGTTTGTACGTTTTCCCGCAATATCTCGATAATTCGAGGAATGCGAATCAGATTTCCCGGTCGGATTGCCTGGGTAGCCAGCGCCTTGAGAAATTTTTGCTGCCGGGAAACCCGCCCAATATCACCCATCTCATCATGACGAAAACGCACGTACTGACCCGCCTGATTCCCGTTCAAATGCTGAAAACCTTTTTTCAAATCAATTTTGAGGTTTGCATAAGGATCTGAATAGCGCATGTCCGCTTCAACGTGCAAATCAACCCCGCCCAGCGCATCGACAATGCGGATGAATCCTTGCCAGTCGGCCACAATATAATAATGAACAGGAATTTTTAAAAAATCCTGAATGGTGGCAATAGTAAGTTGAGCTCCGCCGTAAGCAAAGGAATGACCGAACTTATCCGCCGAACTGTGCCCGGGTATGGCTACCCGTGTATCGCGCGGTATCGACAACAAACTGACTGCGCCGGTTTTTCTATGCACACCCAATAACAACATGGAATCCGATCGATGAGAACTGTTTTTTGGATCGGCGCTATCCCCATCATCAATCCCAACCAACAGGATATTGATTCGATCACCGGTCTCGCCCGGTCCCCACACGTTGCCATACAAAGCCAAATTTCGTCCTAGCATCGCAGTTCCGGCAATTGATGCCAAAACAAACAAGAACAACAGCAATTTCAGCCCAAATCGGAAGAACGGGCCTGTTTTTCGGCTGTCTACCCGCGAACTGTCGTTAAGGATTTTATTTTCCATCCCGCTTCGCCTTCATCTCCATCAACAAACAGTTTCTTCCTTCGAGGCTGTTAGGGTGCATAAGCCCTCCATTGGCAATAACAAACAGTATACTATGATCAAAAGCAGCCAACACGGCTTCATCCAAATTCTTGTCGGCAATTTCGCGAATTCGTTGCACTCCGGCATATTTCCGGCCGGGTTCAATACAATCGGCCAGATAAATAATCTTATCGATTTTTGTCATATAAGTTGCCCCGGTGGTATGCCGACGAATCGCCTGTAAAATTTCCGGATCAGTCACCCCAAATCTTTTTTCTGCAATAATTGCTCCTAATGAAGCATGAATCAAAGCGGGTTGAATAAGCTCGCATTCACTGGGAATCAAGCCATAAATTCGAGCTGTTTTCAACAATTCATGTCCTTTGAGATTACGGGCACAATCGTGAAGTATCCCTGCAATTCGGCTTTTCTCAATGTCAGCCCCCCAGCGTTCAGCAAGGCGTACCGCAGTCTGGCAAACATCCCGGCTATGGCGGAACCGCGCCGGCTGTAATTCATTGGTCAAAACAACAAGAATTTCATGATAATCCATCGTATTATTTCCGGTACAATCCTTCCTTATGTATATAATGCTCCACATTTTCCGGAACAAAATAACGAATTGATTTGCCCAGTCGAACCCGCTCCCGGATATCGGTAGAGGAAATCTCCAGTTCTGGTGTGGTAAGTCGGTGAATGCGTTGAACTGCCTTGGGCCCGAGTCGTTCAATCTCCTGCTCGATCGTCCGGATTTTGCCGGGCCGGGAAGCAGCAACGAAATGGCACAAATCCAACAATTCATCAATATTATTCCAGGTATGCAGCTCTAAAACCGCATCGGTGCCAGTTAAAAAATAAAACTCCGTCCCTGGTTCATATTCCGCCACTAGCGCCCGAACGGTATCAATAGTGAAAGAAGGTCCGGGACGGTCCCGCTCCATCGGTGAAACAAAAAAATACGGATTGGAGTAAGTCGCCATCATCGTCATAATATAGCGATCAATCGCCGGTGTTACAGGCATGTTGGTTTTGTGTGGCGAAGTACCTGTCGGTATAAAGATAACCTTCGCCAGTTCATAATCCATCCGGACAGCTTCCGCCATCACCAGGTGCCCCATATGGATGGGATCGAAAGTCCCTCCCATAATGCCGATTTTCTGAGGCTGATCACCCATTGTTGCATCTCCCTGCTCAAAGGTTTCATTCAGTGTAAGTTATATTATACCAAATCTGCCGGAAGATACAATTGCAAAGCCGGTGTGGCTATTCGTAGCGCAGCGCATCAATCGGGTCAAGCAGTGCCGCTTTCCGGGCCGGATACAACCCGAAAAATAATCCGATCAGCACCGAGAAACCGAATGCCAGAAAGATGGTTCCCATTGAAACGACCGTGGCCCAGCCAAAAACCGTGGAAATTGTATAGGAAGCGCCAAGCCCCAGCGCGATTCCGATCAGACCTCCTGTGACACCGATCACGATGGCTTCAATCAGAAACTGCAGCAAAATATTGGAGTAGGTTGCCCCCAGCGCTTTGCGAACGCCAATTTCGCGCGTTCGCTCTGTTACCGAAACCAACATGATATTCATAATCCCGATCCCACCAACCAAAAGAGATATTGCAGCGGTATTGCCCAATAACAGGGTAATCGTCCCTGTTGTTTCTTCGGCTGTGGCCATGACCGCCGCCAAGTTACGAACGGAAAAATCGTCAGGCACGCCGGGTTGCAGTCGGTGTCGCACCCTCAATAACGTAGTTATATCTTGTTGCACCTGTTCGATAACTTCCGCGTTTTCGGCCTGAACGCTGATCGACTGGACATAAGTAACCCCCAGCATCCGTTCCTGAGCAGTTGTCAACGGAACAATAATCAGATCGTCTTGGTCCTGACCGCCTGCTGACTGACCTTTGGCTGCCAAGACGCCGATTACGCGAAACGTTGATTTATTGATCCGGATCGTTTGTCCAATCGGGCTCATCTCACCGAACAAGTTATCCGCAACGGTTTTACCCAGAACCGCTACTCGGTCGCGGGTGTCCATGTCACGCTGGTTGATGAAGCTACCGTCTGCAACGGAGAAGTTTCGCACTTCCAGAAAATCCGGCGTTGTCCCCTGCATAGTCGTGATCCAGTTACCGCCGCCAAACACCGCCTGATATTGGCGTTGGACCACTGGAGCAACCAGATTCACGCCTGCTATTTCCCGGGAAATAGCCTGAGCGTCCTTGTAAGTCAAACGCGTCGTCGATCCAGCGGCAACCCGGGCGCCGGATGGCGCAGTAGCGCCCGGCATGACGATAAGCAGGTTGCTGCCCAAGCCGGCAATCGATTTCTGCACTTTATCCCGCACACCCATACCAATCGAAACCATTGCAATCACGGCACCCACGCCGATAATGATTCCGAGCATGGTCAGTATGGAACGCATTTTATTGGCCCGCAAGCCGTCCAGGGCGATGACTACGCTTTCCCAGAACATGCGCTCATCTCCCTTCGTTCATCTTTAACAATCAAACCGTCACGAAACATCACCATTCGCCGCGTGTATGCCGCAATCTCCGGTTCATGGGTTACCACCACTACCGTCCGTCCCTGTCGATTCAGCTCGCAAAAAATCCCCATGATCTCATCACCGGAACGGCTGTCGAGATTACCGGTCGGCTCATCTGCCAGGATAAGAGTCGGTTCGTTGACCAAGGCCCGAGCTATCGCCACCCGCTGCCGCTGCCCTCCTGACAATTCATTGGGTCGGTGATGCATCCGGTCACCGAGTCCGACCATGGTGAGGGCTTGTCCGGCCCGTTCCAGACGGTCCTGCTTGGCAACGCCGGCATAAACCATCGGCAACGCTACGTTTTGCAATGCCGGCATCCGGGCCAGCAGGTTAAAGTTTTGAAACACAAAACCAATCTTTCGGTTGCGGGTCAGGGCCAGTTCATCATCATTGAGGGTGGCGACTTCCGCCCCATCCAGCCTATAAGAACCACTAGTGGGCCGGTCAAGACAACCGAGGATATTCATTAAGGTCGATTTCCCTGAACCCGAAGGCCCCATAACAGCTGTAAATTCACCCGCTTCAATCGTCAGGCTTACACCGGCCAGGGCCCTGACCATCGTATCGCCCATCTGGTAGGTCTTGACGATATCCTTGATCACTATCGAATCCTTCATCATCTCACCTCAGCGAGCCGGAGTCTGACGGAACATATTGGTTCCGGTCGCTCCACCGCCGGGAATTCGACCTGCGCCAGCTCCACTTTGTGGCAATACCACCGTATCCCCTTCACTCAGACCGCTGGTCACTTCAATACGATCTTCGCTGGACATTCCTGTAGTTATTTTTACTGCCTCAGGTTCGCTCTGCCCCTTGCGCAATACTTGCACAAACCGTTGGCCGCGATTGTCGCGAATTGCCAGAGTCGGCACAACGATTACATTATTCCGTTCGCCAATAAGAAGGGAAACCCGGGCCGTCATGGTCGGTTTCAGCAACCCCTCCGGCGAATCCACATCAATCATGACCGCATAATAAACAACATTTTGTTGGACGTTGGCCTTATTAGAAATAATGACCACTTTGCCGGAAAAGTTTTTTTCGGGATAGGCATCCACGGTAAATGAGACTTTTTGATTTAATTTGATTTTGCCGATATCTGATTCATCAACCAGTGCCTCGATCTGCATTTTGGCCATATCGGCAATCGTCAGCAAAACCATTGGGTTTGATATTCCGGGGGACACGGTCTGACCGGCCGGAATTGGCTTGCCAATAACCATGCCCGCAATCGGCGCCCGAATCACGGTATCCTGTAAATTGGACGATGCATCATCATAAGAAGCCTTGGCCACAGCGTAATCCATTTTGGCCGCGTCCAGTTGCTGATGGGAATAGCCGCCGGCCTGATTCATCTTGCTGGCCCGAACAAAGTTCGCTTCGGCGTTGGCCAACCGAGCTCCGGCCTGCGCCAGCTGTGCCCGATATTTCGAATCATCAAGTACAACCAAAATATCATTAGCCGAAACCTGCTGATTTTCGATCACCTTGACCTCTGTAATCAAGCCCGTAATCTTGGAACTGACGTTGATGTTGTCTACCGGTGAGATTGTCCCTGTTGCTGAAACTATCGAAACAATGCTGCCCTTCTCCGCCTTGATCTGTCGACCAACCGGTTTCGGCTTGTTTTGCTGCTGATAATATCCATAGGCATAATAAGCTCCGACCAGACAGACGAGCATCAACAGCAGCGCCCAGGTATATTTCTTTAGGTTCTTCAGGATCATCTGCATATACAGACCCCCTAGCTTTCATCGTTATAACCAAGTATAACCCGGAGGCGTGAAGCTCCTGTGACAGCTTTGTGAACTATTTGTGAAATTTCCTGTTACTGCCGAATCTGTCCACAGCCTGATACCAGATATTTTATTGACGTCAGCTCCACCAACCCCATCGGCCCCCTGGCATGCAATTTTTGGGTACTGATACCAATTTCTGCGCCAAAACCAAACTCAAAACCATCGGTAAATCTTGTCGAAGCATTCACATATACCGCAGCAGCATCGACTTCCTGCTGAAATCGCCGGGCATGATCATAATCGCGGGTGACAATGGCTTCGGAATGCTTGGTGCTGAACCGGTCAATGTGCTCAATGGCTTCAGTCAGGTCGGCAACAACCTTGACAGACAGAATATAGTCTAAATACTCAGTGCCCCAATCCTGCTCAGTCGCCGGTTTTACCAACGGGTGCAGGCCTGTCGTTTCGGGACAACCCCGTAGCTCGACGCCGGCTTTCGCGTAGCGTTCAAGCAAATCTGGCAAAAAAAGCGCCGGCAATTTTCCGGTGCACAAGC
>Ga0351904_1101_pt1 | contig 14003 bp, 9 predicted proteins | sample BONcelHT113001E3_FD_205826 | JGI IMG/M metagenome (GOLD analysis project Ga0351904, IMG submission 205826) | Enriched cells from coal bed in the Powder River Basin, Montana, United States - BONCAT cells T11 rep1 HSBNCT.T11.300.1.E3 ...
TCACTTCTGCCTCTCTGGCGCGTTGCTCAGCAGCCTGACCGGCCTGTGTCGTTTCCAGCCGATGAATTGTGATGGCCAACTGCAATGCAATCCCTTCGATTAGCCTCACGTCCGGCTCTTTAAAGTAGTGAGTCTTTACATGACTGATTTCCAGATTGCCGTAGTGATGTTCCCCGAAGGAAACTGGCACAATCACAGCCGAGTTGATGTCAGGGTCAATCGTCCAAAGATCCGTGATACTCGCTGGAAGTTCATGGGCGCTGGAAAACACGGCTATCTGTCGGTATTGTAGTAGGGCGTGGTCGCTAACGCCCTGAGTGTCTGCACGAGGCCGAATTGGAGGACATCCCTGATCGTTACTGGATTGCGCCAACGCCAATTTGCCGCTGATTTCCTCTTCAAATTGGAAGAGATAGATCGCTATCCGGCTGTCCCTGTAGACCCCTGATAACCGACGGCAAACGATCTCATAAGCTTGCTGAAGCTCTGCCAATTCGCCGATCGCGGCAAGTTCTAACCCAACCTCATATAATGGCTCAAACAGCAACGCGCCCTGGTCATTCAAAGGTTCAGCCTGAGAATACGACTGTGAAGGCACTTGCTTGTGCTGGTCTTTGTCGTGAGCTGTCATCGTCATATCTCAGAGATTCTGTGCCACCAACACGGGTGAGGCCCACGTCTCGTCATCGCGTCCCTTTGCTTCCATAGAAGCGCTGATGCGCGCGTGGAGCAGCGCCTCGCCAGGCGAGAATGCCCGCCACAAGGATCGGTAGAAATCACCCACCAGACGGGCGGCCGGACGATCTGCCACCGTCCAACGATAACCAAGCACAAATGGAACGTCGCCGCGAGCCAACGCTTCCAGCGTACCGTAAAAGTCCCCGCGACCCACGTGGCTGGCAGTTTGGGCGCCGAGACAACAACTGAGGTAGACCAGCCGCAGATCGGTATCGCGTACCAGCAGGTTCAGATCGGCGGCGGTCAGGATACGCAACCCATCGCCATCGCAGAGCACCAATCCGCTGAATTCGGGCGAGGCCTGCTCGTGCCAGCCGTGACCGGCATAATGGAAGATGTGATAGTGGCCTTCCCGCAACGACTTGCGTATCCGGCCGTAGTTGGCAGCATCCCCGACCAGCAAGTCAATTGTGTGTCGGATACCGAGGCGCCCAAGGCTGGCCTTGATCTCATCGGCCAGGGTGGTAGCCTCCACTTCGGCCGAGGGGATGGCCCCGTCGCTGTTGGCGCCCACGATCAGAATCCGCAGCCGCTCTCCCTCATCTAACAAGCTCTTGAGAAAATCGTAGAACGGTTCCGGCTTGCGCGAAAGAGAGACACCCGTTTGGGTGAGTCGCCGTGTCAAGATATGGGCCAAGCCGAGAGCATCATTCCCATCGCGTAGCAGTTCGAAAGGGACGCCTAAACCCACCGACGGCCCGCTGAATTGCAGCCAGAGGTCGCTGAAACGTTGAGCCAATGCGCGCGCCGCGACCAGGTCGCCCAGGATGCGCTGGTCTTTGGCCAGAGTAGTATACACCGCCACCCCGATCGCGCGGGCCTCCGGCCGCCACACCTCTGGACCACCTTGCCGGATGAGTAGATCCAGATTATCGGCCCGGCGCGCCAGATCTTCCACATCGAAACGTAGCGGTGTGTCGGCTCCGTAGATCGCCCGCCGATCAGGACCGATGAGCTCACTCCCGATCAGATGCTCTCGTCCGAACGTAATCGTGAGCCGATATCGGGTGGTTGCTCTGGCTGCAGCCTGCTTCAGATACGCGTCTCGGATCGCGGCGCGCGCCGTTTCAACAAACTGTCCGGCCTCGAATCTGTCCTTCTCTACAAAGTCGAAAGCAGCGTAATCGCGCAACGCCTGACGCGTGCGAGCGTTGGTGCCGTAGCCCGTCAGCACGATCAGCCCGCAATCGCGGTTGCGCCGGCTGTCCCGCAGAAGCCGAAGCAAGTCCATGCCCTGTTGATCCGCCTCGCGCGCGTCGGCCCAGTCACCAGACAACGCCAAATCCACGACGGCCAGATCATAGCTCCTGCTTGCCACCCATTCCGAGGCAGCGCTATAATTCGGAGCCACGTCCACATGCACGCCATCGCCAATCTCGCTGAGGATTTTCTGCAATTCCCGCCGCCAGTTTGGCTTGTCGTCCACCACCAGGATCCGCAGGTCGTTCATGGCATCCTCAGAGTCCAAGCCGATCGGCCAGCAGGCTGGCACTGAGCAGCGCATGCTCACGCTGCACCGGCGAAAGCCAGTAGAAGCGAAGCATATTCAGCGCATAGTATAGCAGCGCGACGTAGTACTCGCTGATGTCATCGGCCGGGTTCTGATCGACCAGCGTGCGGGCTAGGCTGCGTAAATGCACGACGGTGGCGTAGGTCTTAGCCAGGGCGCGGTTCTTGGTCGGGAACTCGGCGGCCAGCCCATCTACCTGGCTAAAACGTTCGCACGCCAAAAGGGTCTCCTCCATCTGTAGACGTTCCTCGAGTGAAGCATCCTCTGGCGACAAGAGTTGCATGCGTACCACCGAATCCAGTTCAGCGACGTCCCGAAAAATGTGGCCTGGCCCAGTACGGTAGAAATCGATCAGCCAGGTGTGCCCCGCGCCGTCAACCAGGATGTTGTTTTCGTTGAAATCGCCGTGTGTAGTACAGATATATGTCGATCGAACCAGACGTTTATCGAGGACTAGCGGGATGGGATTGGTGAACCTGCGGTCTGGGGGAAGCGATCTAAACTGCAACATGGTCTTACCCTGGACTGACTTCAGCCGGTCGTTGAGGGCTTCCTTCAAGCTCTCTACGGAGAAACCTAGCAACTCCTTATAGTCAGCCGTAAGGTCGCAAGGCTGCAGCTTGCCGGAATTGGCATACCAAGAGCCACACGTATCTCGAAACAGGCGCGTGAGCACCGACTTAACTTCGGCCAAGTCGGCATGACGATAGAAAGTACCGAAGTCCAGGACACGGTCGCCTGCTGTTCCCAGGAGCGAGTAGAGGATACCGCCGAGCAATGGAGTGCGCCTCAGATCGAGGACGGTTGTGCTGCGCCCCCCCCCGATGAAAGGCTGCACATAAGCTTTGAAGTTACTATACTCGCGATCGATTTTACGAAAACCACCGAATTTGATGACGACCGACTGTCCACCTCCTGAAGCGTAGAACGGTTGCACCCATAGCACGCTTGTCCCCCCAGCACCGGGCGCCAGCGGTCTTACCATGACGCTTTCGGCCTGGTGGAACAGGCGACACAATAAATCATCCAGTTCGGCAGCCACCCTTGTCTGCAAAGGGGTATCCCGTTTGACGCGCTCTTTTTCCAATACCAGATTCGTGACCACCTGGTCCGGGCCGCTCACTTGTTGCCAGTGCACAGCCAACCCCAGGTTGATCCCCACCTGTTCCTTGAAGGTTTGGCGCATCTGCTCCAAGAACTGAAGATTGTCGAACTCATTCTTGTCCAGGAAATCCACCACACCATATTTGGTGAAGGCCGCACGCATTTGCTTCGTCGTGCCATATGCAGAGAGCATGATGATCTTGGTACCAGAACTCATCCCCCGCTCGTCCAGCGTGCGCAGGAGCTCCATTCCCTCTACATTATTCGTATCTGGGTCGTACATGCGGATATCAAGAATCAGGACGTGGTAGAAACTCTCGTCCAGGCAGAGCAAAGCCCCTTGGACGGTCTCAGCCACATCAACGAGAAAGCCACCGTCCTCCAGCGTACTAGCCAGCAGTTTTCGCCAACGCTCCTCGTCGTCCATAATCAGTATTCGTCCCTGCCTGTTCATGACACACCTTCCTGTTCTACCGCCTTGTAGTTATCACGCGATGCCGTGCTGGCGAGCGCCTCTTGCACAACCTCGATCAAGCGTCCAGGATCATACGGCTTGTCTTCCACATCGCTTGCTCCGACCAGAAATAGAGCACGCATTACCTTCCACGACAATGCTGTGCTGAGGACCAACAGAGGCTCTTTCTGCTCGAGGATTCGACTGATAAGCGCTTGCTCTTCCAGGCCGATGCGGGCACAACCCAGCACGACAAGATCAGGCGCGCCATTTTGAGAATGACTACTTGGGGGAGGATATTCATAGCTATCAACGGCATGAACCAAGAATCCTGCCTCAGTTAGGGCCTGAACGGAAAGCTTGCGCCAGTGTTCTTGGCGATCAATCACTACGATACGCTTGCGTTGGGAGCTGGATTCCATTGTCACCCTCCGTTCTCGAAGTCGGCCCTGGGCAGCATCAAGGTGAAGACACTGCCCTTCCCCACCTCGCTGTTCACGATGAGATCGCCGCCGTTGACCAATGCGTTCCGCCGAGCACTCCACAGGCCGAAGCCGAAGCTCCCTTTGGTGGAGTAGAACAGATCGAAGACACGTTTCTGACGATCAGATGGAATCCCAGTGCCCGTATCCGCGATCTGGATTTCGCCCTGGCGGCCGACATTGCATGCACGCAACGTGATGGTGCCACCATCCGGCATCGCCTCGATGGCATTTACGAACAGGTTGCGCAGAATATCTGAGACCAGACGATAATCGGCTCGCACGGCGGCCGCATCTGGCCTGATATCGAGACTCACCTGAACGTTGGAGGGTAGTGACGGTAGGGAACGGGTAGCCTCTGCCAACAGTGCTTCTGGGAGCAGGTCAGTTGGCTCAAGTTGCATTTCGCGTGACTTGGCCAACTCGTCCCTCAACCCCTTGCTGAGCTCTAACACACGCCCTACATCTTGCACAATGTTGCCGAGGTTTTCACCGACGGTCGGCGGGATAGAGGACTGCTTCGCGAGGGTAGTCTCGATGTTGTTGACGTACGACCTGACCAGACCTAGCTCGTTGCCTAGCCGGTGGGCCAACTCGGTAGCTGACTGACCGATCGAGCTCATGACCTCTGCGGCCCTTGCTCGTTGCTCTGCTTCTTGCTGTGCCTGGACCGTCTCCAATCGGTGAATCGTAAGCGCCAACTGGTGGGCCAACCCTTCGAAGAGTTCTACATCAGCACCTTTGAAATGGTTCGCGGCCCTGTGGCTTAAGCCCAGTGTGCCATAATAGTGATCTTCAAACTGGACAGGCGTAATCAGCAAGGATTTGATGAGTTTGTCGGATCGCTTCAGACGCACAGCGGGAGATGGATTGTCCGCGTCCGGCACAACAATCGTTCGATGTTCTTCATAGACCTGACCGCTCAGGCCTTCGTCGATTCTCATGCGCGCAAAGGGCGGCGCACTGCCAGTATGCTCAGACCGCACCGCCACAAGCTCTTGCGTACTCTCATCATAGCGCCGGATGACCGTCTGCTGACTTTCGCTCTGTTCTCGTGCAATCCGAATCACGATGTCATAGGCCCGATCAATCTGGGCTAGATCACTGATGCCTCCCAACTCCTGACCGGCTTGATTCAGGAGGCTGAAGCGCTTGGCCTCAGCTTCAGCACGGGTGTGGTCGCGCACATTGTGGATGGCAATGGCTGCCTGTCCCGCCAGCAATTCCAGGATTTCGACATCAGCCTCTTGAAAAGCGTAAGGTTGCGTGCTCTCCAGATTCAGTACGCCGATGAGGTCTTCGTCTCCCAATAACAAGGGTACGGTAACCTCACTGTGAACATTCGTGTCACCGACAAAGAAAGGATCTGCTTGGGCATCACCTTGGGTGACGTAGGTCTTCTTTTTCTCGGCGACATGCGTGATGATACCACGCTCGATCTTGTTGGCTGCGGGATCGACAGCGTCGACGCGTGAGATGATCAACACTTGATCTGTTGGGGCCCTCGTCGCAAAATAGGCACTGCTTGGTGAACCATGTTCATACAGATGCAAGTCGCCTTCCTCGGCGTTGGTCAACAGCACTCCGTTCTTCAGAATTACGCGCATGGCTTGATCGGGATCATCCGTCAGTCGGATGACTTCCCGGTCCACATCGTGTAAAGCGCGGAGTTTTCTGGCGCTGGTTTCGGCCTTTTCGAGCCTTTCAGTGTTCTGCAGCGCAATCACGGCCAAGTCGGCCAATGCAGTCAGTAGGCGCTCATCGTCTTCGTCGAAGTGCTCGGGGTGGGAATGCTCAATATTGATGACCCCACGCAGCTGCTTTTGCACGCCTTCCAGCATGGGCGCTGCCAGCTCGGAACACATGCCGGGTATGAAAGAGACGTACACTTCATTCCATGGGGGCTTGCAAACATCGACACAGAGCGGCTCGCGATTCGTGGCCACCCACCCTACGATCCCCTCATCCAGGCGTTGACGCCGTCCCTTCTTGCTCTGTTCAACGCCGCGCTCGGCAGCCATCCACAGATCGTGTCCCAAAGGATCGTATAGCATCAAGTTACCCGCAGTAGCCTCGGTCACTTGCAGCGCTCCTTCCAGGATCAATCCCAACAGCTTGGTGGAGTCTAGCTGAGCGGTGATCTCGCGGCCAATCCCTATCAGAGTCTGCCGTTCCTCCGCTAGCCGCCTTTCCCGCTCATAGGCTCTGGCGTTCTTGATCGCCAATACGGCCTGCCCCGCCAGTGTCTCAATGAAGTCTTGGTCAGCCTGGCTAAAGGCCCTCTCGCAACTGCTCTCGAAGTTAATGACCCCGATTACCTCACCATCATCACGCAGCGGCACATCTAGCTCGGAACGAGTTGCGCTGTCCAACTGGATGTACATGTCTCGCCAGGGAGGCTGAGTGAGGACATTGTCCACTCGGGCAGTAGTTCGGTGCTCAAATACCCAGCGCGTGATTCCTCGCACTTGGTCCAGGGGAATCTTCTGCAACCCGCCCGCCTGGTCATGGCGACCGAAAGTTGCTTGCGGCTCTAGAGTCTTAGTCCGGCTATTGTAAAGAAGGACCGAGGCCCCATCGGCCGAGATGTGAGCGCTCGCACGGACTAGCATGGTATTCATGACCTGCTTGGGATCGAGACTGCGATTGAGTTCCCGATCAATCTCCCGAAGCAGTTCCAACTCCGCCACGTGACGCCGAGTCAGAGTCTGGAGTTCGCGTGAGTTCTTAATGGCGATTGCTGCATAACTGGCTAGACCTTCAATGAGTTGCTTCTGAGGGGCATCAAAGCGCTGCGGTTGACGGTAGTTGACAAAAAGCACACCAACTTTCTCGTCACCAACCCTGAGAGGCAGCGCAGCCGTTGAGCGGATCTTCTCGCGCTGCTCAAAATTGCCCATTCGCGGGCCAGGATCACCACCCAGCTTCGCATAGAGCTCGCTGCTGTCTTTCGCGAAGACCGGTTGGCTTTGCTTGAGTGTCAATGAGGCGATATCGTCTGGGCGGGAAAAACTGGGCTGTGGGAACTCAGGTACGAGAAACGTACCGCTGACATTCGGAGGAAATTGGAACTGTCTTGACGCCTGTACGTAGGGATACAGTACGGCGATGTCAGCCTGAGTGGTCTCTCGTATCCACTCCGCGACACCTGGCAAGACTTGCTCTGAATCCAACTGCCGGGTCAGGAACTGACCGGTCTCATTAAGCCGGCGCAAACTATAAAACAGGCGCAGGTTGCTCAGTGCAGAGGCAACGTGGTTACCTATCAGTTGCAGAAGATATAAGTCTTCTCCTCCATATGCGTTCGGCTGGTTGTGCTGGATCGAAAGCACTCCTAAAGGAACGCCACGAAGCACTAGCGGCACGAAAACCAATGACTTCTCTCCGATCCCTGTCCCCTTAATGTACCGAGGCTCGACTGGAAGTTCATCCTTCTCAATACCATAATCACGGACTAAGAGAGATTTCTGATTCTCGACAACCCACTGGCTCAACCCCGTCAAGGGCTTCCCCGTGCTGAACTTGTACTCCCCTTCGTCGAACATGTAGAGGTCTCGCGTTCCTGTCTCGGGGTGGTAGAGCAGCAGACTGAAGAAACACCTCGTATTCAGAATCCCTGATATATGTTCGTGGAGTTTCTTAAACAGGATATCGACGGTGGTCAACTCCTGGTTGATGTCCTGACCGATGCGAACGATCTCACGATAGCGGCGGATAAACCATGTGTTTTGTAGGACACGCGAGGCATGATCCGCCAAAAGCCGTAGAGTTGTTTCTTCCTCTGAAGTGAAGTGATGTGGCTCGCGGGAGTCGAGATAGAGTACTGCCAGAGGCTTTCGATCTAATTCCGTTCTCAAAGCGACAGCCACAAAGGATCGGATCCCTTCAGCGCGCAGGAAGCTGGTCTGGGATTCCGGACGGATCCCCAGATCATCCACTAGCATGATTGCGTCTTGATTCAAAATCCGGTACGTAAGACCGTCGGGGCGCGGCTGCTCCAAGATAGCCTGTTCTTCTGAACGAAGTTCACCTTCCACGATCGGCGGCCAAATGAACTTGCCTGTGATGGGATTGACCGCGAAGATGGCGCAGATGTCGGTGGAGAAGAGGTCGATAGCTGTGGTCACGATACTTCGAAGCGTGCCCTCCAGATCACCCGGTTCACCGCGTTCTCGCGTAAGACCTATCATAAGATCATTGATTTCCTTCATCGATGTCAGCAACTTCATGGGATTCTGCCTCCGGCGTTTCATCAAGCGCATTGCGAAACGAGCAACTGCGACTCTCAACTACGAACGTCTTGAGAAGATAAGGCTTTGAGCAACGCCATGTCCTCGACAGTGAGAGGATAGTTCCGCTGCGCTATGTCGGGTGATACTCCCCCGCGCTGTTCATCGCTCTCAGCCCGAGGCCAAGGATTGCCGACGTCGGGTATTCTTTGCTTGCCCGTTGGCGCGATCGCCGGCCCCAACTCGGTGGAATAAGACCCGGGTCTAAAGGTACCGTCGGCAAAGATAGTACGCACCTCCCCAACGTTATTGAGGATGGAGTTGTAGAGCTGGGCCAAATCCATCGCGGATACCCCTGGTGCAGCCGAGCGTATCGCCTGGATGAACCTGGAAGCGGAAGTGGCCTCGAAATTGCTTCGGAGCAATTCCTCATAGGCTGTGACCACTTCTGCCGGCGGAGTCAGGCGATCAATGACCAGTGTGTCCGGCATTAGCTCGATTCCGAGCGCGCCCAGCGGCTTGAGTACACGTTTCTCCAACCTGCCACAGAGCACCGACATAGGGGTATTGAAAAAGGGACTGAACACAGCAGCCAGATCGGCTTGGGGTGGTTTGCCGTCAGATGCAAGTCGCAGGAATTCCTCAATGGTGCCCTGCATACCCTGTTTGAACAACCTGAGCTGCTGCTCAGTCCACTCGCTTGGCGGGTAGTACAGTTCGGCCGGGTTCATGTCCTTCGGCGAGAAGCACATCCGGTATCTCAGCGACACTGTCACGGGCAGTCCACTATGCGTCAGAATATCAGAAACCTGAAGAGATGCGTCACGCCGCCGCACCTCGATGCGTGGCCCTGGTCGCTCGCCCGGCCAGCGTAGATGCGGGCCGGCATATACGATGCGGCGATGAAGACCGAGCCATTTCACGGGAATAACATAACCCTCTTCCACCTCCAAGTAGCGCGTACGAACCCAGGCAGCTACACCTATCGCGACGACCACCAGAATCACTGAGGAGCATAGAAGTGGCAGTACCGTTTCCATGGTCTTTCTCCGGCTTCGGCGCGGTGTCTTTCGCTCACAGTCAAGGTTGATATCGCTCCACATACCCATGAAAGAGCGGAGAAAAGAATGCGCGCGAAGGATTGCCGAGCAGCAGCCCACGCCGCCGTAGGAATCCTTCCATCTCCGAATTCATTGCTTGGCCTCGAACGATCGCACGCAGCGCTTCCTGTTCTTCAACGTGAAGATTCAGCCAGATATCTGCACAAGCATCCCGTATCCGACTCGTGTCCAGGAGACCAAGAGGCGTGAAAGCCGCTACAGTGAAGGCCGGTTTGAGCATTTCAAATAGGTTGATGAGCAGCGATGGATGACCACCTGAGAAGACGATCAGGCGCTTGCGAACTTGAGGCGGAATTCTCGGGGTGCCCCCTTCCCTCTCAAGTAAAACGTCCAACACGCCCTGCGAATCGGGTTCTCGGTAAGGCGGAAGCGGGTAGATGTGATCTCGAATGATTCCGAAGAACTTGCTCTCCCGCAACGGCTCTGGACCGGGTACAAGCTGGGGGAGTCGATGAGTGAAGACAACGAAGACCACATTCCCAGAAGTCCGATGATCATCCCGGAGAGTTCGCAGATCATCGAGAAAACCGGGCGACTGATGCTGGATCAGGCACTCGAACTCATCGAACACAAAGACCAGTCGCTGGTTCAAACCATGACAAGCCATCCTGAGCACATTGCGAAGTACTTGAAGAGGCGCGACACCGGTTGGCGGTTTGTCTTCCAGATCGTGGTTGAGTTCCCTGGCGATCTCCCAGACCCACTGATTCATCGCCTCGAATACGCTGTCCTTTGGTTCTGTTCCGGGCAAGCAGGAAAGAGGCACGAAATGTGTGCGGCGCGCCACATCATCCGGCAGGTAGTGCTGCTTCACCTCTGGCTGAACGAGAAAATGAACCAGGTTCGATTTGCCTGTCCCGGCGATCCCTACAACACATACCGATTCACCGCGCTGAATCACTCCCATCAATGGGCTCACGATCTCGGAGCGGTACTCAAGGGAATATCGGTCCAAAATCAGAGACATGGCTTGTGCAGTCCTACCAGAGTCTTGAAAAACGAAACGGCCACGGCACTGAGGGAATCTCAGGCCGCGGCCGCGCCGATTAATCCGAACGATCGTTGTTGAAAAAGATAGGCAGACGTGATTGATTGAAAGATCACCAAACTACCTCCCCTCGCAGATCACCAAATTCAGGAGGTGCAGCCACCTGTCAACATGTTTGTCGAGGGACAGTATAGCACATTGCGCAAAATATGCAACTGACTAATAGCCGAGTTTGTTTCCACATCTCGGTTTTTTCGCTCAGCTGCGCGACTTACCTCACTTGCCCCAGGTTATGAAACCGCGCGTTGCCGCAACTCCTGATCAATCCGCTCCTGCAACACGATCTTGATCAACGACTGATATGGCACATCCCGCTTGTTGGCCAGCAGCCGCAATTCGTTGAGCATGGATTCCGGCAAGCGCAGCGAGATCGTCTTCGTGGAGGGCTTCAGTCGCGCGAATACCGCCGGTTTGGCTTGGCGCCAGTCGAGGTAGTCTGCGGAATCGTGCGTTGCCCAGAAGTCGCGTTCTTCGTCCTCGCTGCTGAAATCAGGAAGTTGCTCGATCACAGATGTGCCACACCTTTCTACTCGTCAGGCGAGCCGCGATGATGCGAATGCGTGTACCGCGCACGGGGAACGCAATAAAGTGCGTATGTCAGCTACCGCGCCCCGCCGATCTTCAGCGAACCGCGCTTACGCCCCTACATACGTCCGGTAGCTCTCGCGGCTGATCACCTCAAACGACGCGCCCGGGTACGCCGCCAGGAATGACTCCGGCACGCGGCGGCGCGACTTTCCCCACTTGCATTCATAAGCATATAGCCCGCCCGCGCGCTCCTCAACGATGTCAATCTCGACGCCAGTATAGGTGCGCCAGAAATAGAGGCTGGCCAGGGTCCCGCGATAGCCCAGCCATTTCAGGCGCTCAGCCAGGATGAAGTTCTCCCAGAGCGCGCCCACATCGTCACGCTCTGCCAGCGGCTTCAGGTTGTCAATGGCTGCGTTGCGCACACCCAGATCCCAAAAGTAGATCTTGTCCTGCTTGCTCACCTCTTTGCGCAGGTTGCGGCTGAACCCGCCCAGGCGAAAAACCACGAACGACTGTTCCAGACGATCAATGTAAGCGGCGACCGTTTCCTTGCTCATCTGCAACTGGCTGCCTAGCTCGGTCAGCGAAACCTCCTGACCGAGTTGGAAAGCCAACAGGCGTACCAGATTGCGCAGTCTACTGGAATGACGCACGCCGCCGATCTCCAGCACATCTTTGTACAAATAACTGGCAGTCAGATTGCGCAGATACTCCTGGCGGTGCGCGTCGCCGGCCAGCGCGAAGATCTCCGGATAGCTGCCGTAGATCAATCGCTCCTCCAGCATATCGTCCAATTCGAATGGGTTGTGCAACTGTGCCAGCTCGCACATGGCAATGGGATAAAGCCGATGCACCCAGGCTCGGCCGGTCAGCGGCTCTTGAACCTTGCTGGCCGGATCGAGCGATGACGAGCCGGTAACAACGATGCGCAGATGCGGCAGATGATCAACAAGCAGCTTGAGGTTGACCCCGATCTCAGGGATGCGCTGTGCCTCGTCAAGGAAGAGCAATTCATATCCCTCCACCAGCCCGCGCAGCCGCCGCAGATCGCGGCTGGAAAGGACATCGGCATAGCGCAGCTCATCTGCGTTGATCGCCAGGCAGCGGTAAGGAAGATCGTCGAGCACCCTGCGCACCAGGGTCGTCTTTCCCACCTGTCGGGCGCCATAGATGAGAACGATCTTGCCGCCAACCTGCAGTTGTTCGGCGATCCTTGCTTGGAGTAAACGTGGGATCATAGTGCCGATCTTAGCATAGTCTCCGAAATAGCGCAAATACGGCGAGTAAACTCTCCGAATTCACGCAACTAAGGAGAGGGTGCGATGTTCCGATGTCGGTTTGACACCCCCCGCCCTGCGACCTATAATCCCCTCGCGCCCGAGCGCACAAACCCGATGCTTACCCGAGGTATCCCAATGCCCAACCATCCCACCGTCGCCCTCGAATCCACCGTCATCTCCCACGGCCTGCCCTACCCGCACAACCTGCGGCTGGCGCTCCGGCTGGAGGCGATCGTGCGGGAGGCCGGCGCGGCGCCGGCCACGGTCGGCATCATCGCCGGCGAGATCGTCGTCGGGCTGAGCCGCGACCAGATCGAGCATCTGGCGACCGCGCCGGGAGTGCGCAAGGTCAGCCGCCGCGACCTGCCGATCGTCGTCGCGCGCGGGCTGGATGGCGCCACCACCGTCGCCACCACCGCCTGGGCCGCCCATCGCGCCGGGATCTCCGTCTTCGCCACCGGCGGCATCGGCGGTGTCCACCGGACAGGAGTCAGGAGTCAGGAGTCAGGAGTCGGCACGCCGCCTCTTGCCCCAGACATCCAACATCGCACATCGTACATCGTACATCGCACATCCAACATCGTACATCACACATCCACCTTCCTGTCCACCGACATCTCCGCCGACCTCCCCGAGCTCGCGCAGACCCCCATCCTCGTCGTGTGCGCGGGGGCGAAGGCGATCCTGGACTTGCCGGCGACGCTGGAGTGGCTGGAGACGCATGGCGTGCCGGTGGTCGGCTACGGGACGGACGAGTACCCGGCGTTCTACAACCGGTCGAGCGGGCTGCCGGTGGATGTCCGTGCGGACACGCCGGAGGAGGTCGCGGCGCTCTTCCGGGCGCAGCGGGCGTTGGGGCTGCCGGGCGGGATGCTGGTGACGGTGCCCGTGCCGGCCGAGTTCGAGCTGCCGGCCGCTCAGATGGAGACGGCGATCGAACAGGCGTTGGCCGAGGCGGAGGCGCAGGGGATCAAGGGCAAGACGCTGACGCCGTTCCTGCTCTCACGCATCAGCGAGCTGACGGGGGAGGCCAGCCTGCGGGCGAACCTGGCGCTGCTGGAGAACAACGCCCGGCTGGCGGCGCAGATCGCGGTGGCATTGAACGGGGCGGCCGCTTCGTTCAGCGGCCGATGAACATCTGGTGGATACGCCGTGACCTGCGGCTGAGCGACAACCAGGCGTTGCACGCCGCGCTGGCGGCCGGGGAACCGGTTGTCCCGGTCTTCATCCTCGACCCGCGGCTGCTGGCCGCGCCGGCGGCGGGGGAGAAGCGCCGTTCGTTCCTCTTCGGCGGGCTGGCGGCCCTCGACGCCGACCTGCGCGCCCGCGGTGCGCGGCTGATCCTCCGCCGCGGCGACCCGGCGGCCGAGTTGGCCCGGCTGGCGCGCGAGACGGCCGCGACCGCGGTCTATGCCGAGGAGAACGTCTCGCCCTACGCCCGCCGCCGCGATGCGGAGGTCGCCGCGGCCGTCCCATTGCGGCTGCTGCCCGGCCTGACCATCCGGC
>Ga0351904_1082_pt1 | contig 13961 bp, 19 predicted proteins | sample BONcelHT113001E3_FD_205826 | JGI IMG/M metagenome (GOLD analysis project Ga0351904, IMG submission 205826) | Enriched cells from coal bed in the Powder River Basin, Montana, United States - BONCAT cells T11 rep1 HSBNCT.T11.300.1.E3 ...
GCTCTTTAATCATAATCAATTACTCCTCTTCAAAATTCAGATCATTTACCATGGCCATTGCCTTAACTTCCTGAAAATGCTTTTCGCACAGGTATAAGTCTTTCAGATCGGCATTGCCACTTATTCCACAGCAGCGGCTTGCCATCGTGCTGTCAAAACTTACGATGGCGGTCACTTTGGCATTACATTTTTTAACAGCACAGGCCCCCAAAATCAGCTTTAATGTCGGCACTTGAGATAACATAAGCCCTTTCATCGGTACCGCTTTATTTTCCTGTAAATGGCTCAAATTACCGCTCCCCGATGTCTGTCAAAACTTGTGTATTATAGGCCTTTTTACAGGCCTCTTTAAAGTTATCTGCGTAAATGTAAATAATCAGTGGTACATCAAACCCACATTCCGGATCTTCAAACATAAAACCATATTTTTTCACGGTGTCACCCCTTTAAAAATTTATTTCTAACATGGTAGTATAAAAACGAGTAGATATATAAACCGGCGTCATTCCGATCAATAAAGGCCAAATTAAAGCCGTGTTCACTCTGCAAAGACAAAAGGGAAGCCATATAAGCCTTTTCATTGAATTGGGTGGTATACCGGTGATTAATGATGTCGCTGAAGCTTTTGCCCTCAATCATCAGGTGAAACTCTGCCTTTGATGCCCGGATCAACTCATCTTTGAACCGCTCCCGGCCGTTGGTGAGATTCCCGGACAGTTCTTCCAGGGATCCCTTGCGCTCAATAACCACCGTCTGGTCAAAGAAGAGGTCTCTCATGATGCCCATCTCAGCGTTGGCCGGGATCATAGCAGAATAATCCCCGAAACTCAGGGCCTTAGACTGATAGGTCACCTCTTTCTTTTTTAAATAGCCTGTGATGTGGTCGTTTGCCTGCTCCCTAGTATCACACAGGATCACCATGGTCTTAAGCAGCGCCTTTAATTCGGTGTCAGTATATCGGTATAGATTCATGGACACCCCCTTAATTCACTAATTTTAAATGCCGTAGCACTGGCTTTTTCACCGGGAATGATCGGCCATCTTCACCAATCATGAAGGTTTGGCCGTCGTCGGTTTCATATTTCCTGAAGGTTTCCACCTCAATCCCTTGATCTTCAAAGAATTGCTCCATCAATCCTTTGCCGGTGTCCATGGTGTGGATTTCACTGACAACGCTCATACAATGCACCTGGTACATCATGACGGTTGGGTTCATATAGGCCCATAAGAGGGAAGAGGCCGTTTCCGGCGACCGGATATCGGCTCATGTAACCCGTGGGCTTGTAATGCCTCCATGGTGCTGAAATAGTCCTTGCACTCGTACCTCGCCCCATCATAGAACTTTGTAACCGGAAAGATCGTCAACAGTTCGGCCGGGGTTAATTCACAGATTTCATTTAAGAGCATCTGATCAAAAACAAGTAAACTTTCCAGATTTTCCCGGTTCATGTCTTTATTGTCCAGGACTGAAAAATATTTCACGGTATAGAAGATGATCCTCTTCGTGATGGTTTTATCATCCGGGGCCAGCTCTTTGGCCTTTATGGCCCGGATCATGCCATCAAGGTATTTTCGTTCATAATCCACCTTAGGCCGTTCTTTTTTAATTCCTTCAATGAGTTTTAACATGTTGATTCCTCCCAATTACAATAATCACCAATAATAATCTTTCCCCAATTTTCAGACACCAGCACCCAGTTGAGCATTAAATTAAATTTAGGTTCTGTTTCTCCCAGTAAATAGCTACTGTCAGTAATGCTATCAAATAAATAACCTATCGTATCAACATGATCCTGTTCATCACCAAATTGTTTTACATTCTCATCCAGCTTCTGTATTTGCTTCTGTGACAATTCCTTTATTGGCTCTACTCCTAAGTTGTTCCAGGAATGAATGAAATATTTAATATCTTCATCACTTAATGAAATATCATTTTTTTCAGATGGAGGGGGCGGAGGAAGCGGAGCCGACTCATGGACTAAAGGGACTAATCCTTTTTCAGGCTTGTTGTATTTATTGAGTTCTGCAATTTTGGCCAGGCGTATTTTTTCTAATTGTTGTGCCTGTAAATCTATATTTAAGTCTGAATCTAAGTCTAAGTCTCGCTCTCGCTCTTTATTTAAATCTGAATCTGAATCTTTCTCTGAGTCTAAATCTGAGTCTTTCTCTTTCTCTTTCTCTGTGTTACAGTTTGTTTCAGGCGGTAACTCGTCCGTTTCACTCTCGTTACCGTCCGTTACTGTGGTGTTACATTGTAACGCTTGCTTAATTTTCCTATGTTTCCGCACTCTTTCGGCGCTTTCACTTTCACTACCAATAAGCTCAGGTGCCCTAGTCAATAAATACAAATCACCGTCAATTTCTAATAGCCCGTTTTTAATACAGAAATCAATGGTTTCTTCGATTAAATCCGGGTCTTCGTCAAGTTCCAATGCCAGCTGCTCAAACATACTTTCTTCTGTTCCTTCGTATGCCAGATACCCTTCGCTATTCATGGCCAACAACATTAATCTTTGATAAACAATCAAACAGGCTAAACCATTATCAAGTTTAAGCATTTTCTTAATTTCCCGCTCTCTGAAAAAACCTTCTTTCAGCTTCAGCCAGTAATATTTTTTAACTTTCGATTCTGCCATGCTCGCCTCTTGCTTCCCTCGTCATCCAGTCCTCAAATTCCTTGATCGGTACACGGATAGCACGACCCACAAGAATTTTGGGGAACCCTTGAATTCTCACTAATTCATACGCCTTTGGCTTTGATATTTGCAATACCTCAGCCACATCAGCCACAGTATAAATACGTTTCTCCATTTTTTCACACCCTTTCAAATTATTCTCACGTTCCAGCCTTCCCGGGCCTCTCCCCGAAATCATACGTCCTGAAATGGGTTATTTATTCTTGCTCTTCCAGAAGAGGAGATAAAGCCCCAAAAACTGATGATTTATGGTTCTCTACCTCTTCTAATTCTGAAACATAGTTCAATAGGTCTTGTTCTTGATCTCCATGATAATGGCTATCCACAACCAGGTCGGCCAGTATTTCAAGCATTTCCAACCGTGACTTGCTGTATTTCATAAGTTACACCTCTTCTAAAAGATCATTGATATCTTCTACTCCTAAAGCTTTCGCTATTTTTAATAAAGTCTCAGCCTTGCATCTTTTTCCGTTTATGATTGTGGATAGGTTGCCACGTGACATCCCTACTACTTTTGCAAGTTCAGTTTGGTTTAAACCTTTCTTTGCCATCGCAACCATAATTTTTACTTTATCTATTCGCATTTTACCACCTCCTAAATAGTCACTTTTGTGTCTGTGTAATTTATATTATCAGTCACAAAAGTGACTGTCAACACAAATAATACATTTGTGTCTGTTCTTTTTGTTAGAACTCTGCTAAAATAAAGAAGAGGTGATTTCATGGAGCTAAAAGATTTATTAAAAAAGTATCGCAATGAAAAATGTTTAACGCAAAAACAACTTGGAGAACTATCAGGATTAAGTGAAGCCACTATAAGAAAATACGAGTTAGGACTAAGAAATCCAAAGATAAAGAACCTTCAAAAAATCGCTGGTGCGTTAGAAGTGTCCTTTAGGGATTTAGTCGGTGAGAAAGCAATAGACATAAATTCTAATATTATCCGAGCCCGAAAGCTTTGTGGTTTTACTATTGAGGATCTTTCAGAAAAAACTGGTATAGCAGTAAATAGATTGGCAGCCTTAGAAACTGGTAATGAATACCCAACAAGTCAAGAATTATTAAAAATATCAAAAGAGACCGGAGAGCCGCCGGGCTCCTTAATCATGCCCGTTTCTGTTACTAATTGGGACTTTGACGCTTTAATTAATATTTGGGAAAATCCAATATCAACAAAAAATCAAAAACAAACAATGCTTCTTCAATACTTTGACCAACTTAACGAAAACGGGAAGGATCAAGCACTGGAGAGTCTGGGTTTATTAATTAAAATCCCCGAATACAAAAAAGCCCCCTGATCGGCAAATCAAGGGACTTTGAGAAAATATATGAAAGGTTGTGTTAATTCACTTTTATTTTATCACTTCCTTTCCACGAATACAAGGAGGTACCCCAATGGCACGCAAGAAGGAAACCAGAAACGCCCACGGCTCGGGAACAATCCGGGAAAGAAAAGACGGCCGCTGGGAAGCCCGGTACTATGTTGGCTATGATCCGGTGACCGGTAAACCCATCCGCAAGTCAATCATGGGCCACACTCAGCAAGAGGTCAGAAAAAAGCTTAATGCCGTCACTGTGGCCATTGATAACGGGGAATACAAAGAACCGTCCAAATTGACGGTTACAGAATGGTTTAATATCTGGGTAGAGGAATATTCGTTAAACCTGAAACCGCTCACCATGAAGTCATACCGGACCCAAATCAACAATCATATCATTCCTTCATTGGGCCGGGTAAAACTGGGCACATTGGCCCCTCACCATATCCAGAAGTTTTATAACAAACTGAATGAAGATTACTCACCCAAGACCATCAAGAACATTCATGGTGTGTTGCATAAGGGATTAAAACAGGCCATGGATCTAGGTTATCTCAAAACCAATCCGGCTGATATCTGCAAGCTGCCTAAAATAACTAAAACGCAAATAACCCCCATGGACAAAGACATTATCCCGGCTTTCATGGATGCCATTAAGGGCCATCAGTTCGGAACCCTCTACCTTGTGGATCTGTTCACCGGGTTACGGCAATCTGAAATCATCGGCCTGACCTGGGATTGCATCGACTTTGAGGCTGGCACCGTGTTTGTTTATCGCCAATATCAGAAATTAAAAGGCGGTTACAAATGGGCCACCTTGAAGAATGGCAAAACTCGACTGATTAAACCTGCAAATTTAGTGATGGATACTTTAAAGGCTGAAAAGATAAAACAGGCAGAAAACAGACTGAGAACCGGATCAGCCTGGGACAATCCAGAAAACTTCGTTTTTACAAACCCATTGGGCACCCATATGAAGCATGAAACCATATCAAAGAATTATAAAAAGGTGGTCGCAGAAATCGGCTTCCCTGATCTGCGTTTCCACGACCTTCGCCACTCGTTCGCCGTGGTATCCCTTCAGGCTGGGGATGATATTAAAACCGTTCAAGAGAACCTGGGCCACCACTCAGCATCCTTCACGATGGACACTTATGCCCACGTTACCGATGCCATGAGAAAGGCCAGTTCTGAACGCATGGATTTATTCATTAAAAACCTGTAAGGGGGCAATTTAGGGGGCAAACGCATTTTCAAGCATAAAAAAACAACCTACAAACGGCTGTATTATGGTATTTCTTTATTAAATTTGGTGGCGGAGAGAGAGGGATTCGAACCCTCGGTACGCTTACACGTACACACGCTTTCCAGGCGTGCTCCTTCGACCACTCAGACATCTCTCCTAAGGTAGAACAAAAAAATTATTCGATTTTTTCATGCTTGTTGATTATACGGTAATTGGTGATAAAAGTCAATCTTTTCTTTCGGAAACCCCTTGGTTATATTATAACAGCGGCGGTTACCTAAGGCTCCCGTCGCTGTCCGATGTCAGGTTTATCTTTAAAGCTCTCAAACCACTTAAGCTTATCGTTTATAAATTTTTGTCACCAGAATAGCCATAACCAGCAGCAGGCAGGATCCACCGAACAATATCAGGGTCTGTATATCCCAATTTGTTGCTGTCGCGCCATTGGGAATGGTGCGGTCATTTTGCAGACCGTTCTCACTGATTGGAGCGGCCTGCCTATCCCCGGTCTGGTTCTCGGCGGTGGTTGTTGATTCGCTGCTATCTACCGGTTGGGGGGTTGCTGCTGCCGAGGTTGTATCTCCGTCGGGTCGATTGGGGGGTTGTCCTTTGGCTGGCTGCTGAGTGGTTGCTGTGGTTGTCTGAGCGCTTGCCTTTGGATCGGAGCTTGCTGTTTGATCCGTCCCTTGACCGGTTGGTGTTATCCTGTTTTTGTCCATCCCACCGCCCATACTGCTGCCCAGGGCGGAAATATTCAGACTGCTGCCATCGAGTAACGCGGTTGGCTCAGCCGCCTGTCCTTCGGTAGTGGCCGGTATCGTGCCATTTAGCTGGCCACTAATACTTTCAGCCCGGAGCGTACAGAATTGCTCCAGAACGGCAACCCCGGCCTGATACTCTTCATAGGTACAGAAAGCGGTAGGATCGTCTTTGACATACTCTGATATCAGGGCGGTAGCCTGATCGATGGTCGCGGCGCATTGGCCACTTTCAAAGTAGCCGGAGATAAATTCCTGAAAATACTGATGGTACTGTTCCAGATATTCTTCCTTGGAAAGCAGTTCATTGAGCAGCGGCCGCTCGTCCATGGTGGTACCGGATACCGGGGTATCGATGGGATAATTGACCAGGGTTGTTGCTTCATCAGTACTGGCGGTTGCTGTGGTTGTTGTTCCACCACCCATGCCACCGCCGCTAAAATTACTGAAGGCCAGATTATAATCCCAGGCAATCATCGATAGTTGGCCATCTTCTTCCCGCAGATAGTAATTGTGTTTCATACTGCCGGTGTAGCTATCGTAATTATCAACAAAATTATGAACCACAAAATATTTCAGCACCGCTTCCACATCCACTACTTCTTCCAGGTTTTCCCCGGCATTCAGCTGTTTAATCGAATTGATCAATCGCTCTTTGTCGCTACTAGTGACGTCAAAAACAGCACCTTCCCAGATATTCTCATAACTGGACAGTTCATCGTCTGAATAAATCAACGCCACATCATTTCCCGAGGCACCGCCCATATTCCCCATTTGACTAAAGTCCGGCATGCTGCTCTGATCCGGCACCTGGTTCATATCTGGCATTTGGGACAGCTCCGGCATATTCGTCATATCCGGCTTATCGCCACCCATTTCGTTATCGCCGCCGATTTGCATGCTGTCGGGTTTATAAATATTGCCCTCGTCCGAGCCGTAATTCCGCTCGGCAAAGGCTTCCTCCACCCCTTCCACCGCCAGATAGAGTCCAAAATATTCGCCATTGACGGACACCTTGACAAAGCTGGCCAGCGGCGCTGCCACCCCCATGTAGGCCATCATGTCGTAGCTGAGGTATTCTTTCAAATAGGTATTATCCGAAATGATATTGTTTAGATTCAGCTTGTCCAGGCCATGGTAGGTTAAGCCATCACTATATTTATCAAAATCAATTTTAAAACTATACCGCTCCGAATCCGATGAAACCACGCTGGAGAGGGATGAATTCCCCTTGGGCCGAATGGCTACATTATCCAGCTTTTCACCGTCAACGGTGACAGCACAAAGCTGATATTCTTCTGCTGCGGCATTCTCCTGAAGACTATTCCAGTCCGCTTCGGCGATCTCAATATCGATGGTATGAACCACCGTGTCATCAAATAATGTCGTCACATAGCTTAAATCGGCGCTGGTACCGGCAGTAATCCCGAAGCTTTCGCCGAAATAAGCGAAACCAATCCCGATGATCATGGTGACAATGCCAATGATAATGCAAATCCGTTCAATATTTTTGTGATCTGCCAATGCGGTCACCTCTCTTAGTTCATAAATTCGCCATTGTAGCTGACCAAAACGGCGTGGTTCACATTTTTCAGCTCAACCACGTTATTAATAAAGTCGGTGTCGTCATTTTTAAGCCGCACCTCAATGTTTAGTTCGATTCCTTCTTTGGACACCGTTTTGTTTTTAATAATGCTTTTGGTAACGCTGGTGGCAATCTGTTTTTTGACTTCAGCTTCGGCTTCCCGATCACTACAGTTGACGACAATAATATAGGGCATCTCATTGGGTTTGCGGTTGACAAACACCAGTAAAATAACGCCGATCAGTACCGATCCCAGAATCGCCAAGGGGATCATCCCGGCTGAAAGGACAATCCCGGCAGCAATGGACCAGAAGACAAAGGCAATGTCCAGGGGTTCTTTGACGGCGGTTCGAAACCGGACAATCGAAAGCGCTCCAACCATCCCCAATGACAACACCACATTGCTGGTGATGGCCAGCATCACAAAGGTAGTGATCATACAGAGGGCAATCAGAGTGACCCCGAATCCCGATGAATACATGACCCCTTTATAGGTTTTTTTATGAACCAGATAAACAAATACGCCAATACCAAAGGCTAAAATTAAGGCAATGGCGGTATCGATCAGCGATACTGATGTGACGTTTTCCAGAAAATTTGAATTGAAAATATCGTTAAAACTCATTTAGTGTCTCCTCGTTGCTTTGATTGTGTTAATTTAATTAGAATAAAAGGTCAGCTGTAAATCCGACTGGCGGCATATTTCGAAAAGGCCGTTTGCCGGCGACCATCCAATTGAATAAGATTGGCGATGACCTCCGGAATGAAATTGTCGTACTTTACCTCCAGTAGCATCTGCTGATCTCCGGTGGCAATGGTGGGTAAATCCGGATTGAACAAATCGGTGCGGAACAGACCGGTGCGGATATCCCGGTCAATGGTGACCCGGACGTTTCCGGGACGATAAACAAAGGCCTCCCGATTATAGTCGACAATGGTTTTGGGCTGGAGCTGTCCCGACTTCATTTTGGAGTATAACTCCACTACCAGGGGTTCGGTGCTTGTCGCCATCCATTTGGTATCGTGAGCCAGAATGGCTTCGACCTGGGGCTTTGTGATCTCTGCTTTAATCTTGGCACAAAGCCCGTTGATTTTGCTTTTTTTCTCCAAATTGATAAATTCAAAATCCTTGTTGTAACAGCGGATTCTGAATTTTTCGCGACGGTTGATCCCACTGATCTTGTCCTGCAGGGCCACATCTCGATAGTTATCAAAATACAGGCTGCGGATATGATATTCACCATCTTCATTGGTATTGACATCGGGTTGCATCACTGCTCTTAATTTGCTACGCAAGATCAGATAGTCCAGATAATTGATATAGTGCTTGTGTTCATGCCTGAATTGCATGTCGTACCTCCTTGTGTGATTTAACACGTTCTTAACATCGCCTATCATAGTTTTACTAGCTTGAATAAAGATTGAAGCAAGAATCTTTTAAGCTGGAGTTCAAGCTTGGTTCAATTAAAAATGCTATAATAAAAAGATAACAATCGATTCGAGGAGGTGTTTTCCGCATGCGGCTATTGCTGGTTGAAGATGAATGGGGGCTGGTCGAAGCCCTGAAAGCCATCTTTACAAAAGAAAATTATTGCGTGGATATTTGCATGGACGGGGAAAAGGGTCTGGACTATGCCCTGACGGGTATCTACGATCTGATTATTCTGGATATTATGCTGCCTCAGAAAGACGGCCTGACGGTTCTAAAGGAACTACGCCAGGTTAAAATTGAAACCCCGGTATTGATGCTGACGGCCAAAACTGAACTGGAGGATAAAATTGCCGGCTTGGATTGCGGTGCTGACGACTATCTTACCAAACCCTTTCAAACCGGGGAACTGTTGGCCCGGATCCGGGCAATGACCCGACGCAAAGGTGAAGTAATCACAAATGATCCCGGCTGGGGAGACTTAACATTACGGCAGAAAAGCCGGGAGATTATTTGCGGCACCGCTTCGGTTAAACTGGGCTTAAAGGAATTCTTATTGCTGGAAACCCTGATGGTCAATTCGCGCCAGATCATTTCAAAGGAGCAGCTGATCGAAAAGGTCTGGGGCTTTGACAGCGAAGCTGAGTATAATAATGTCGAGGTCTATATTTCGTTTCTGCGGAAAAAAATCAATTTTGTGGGGTCTCAGGTACAGATCAAAGTTAACCGGGGTGTCGGCTATTTTCTGGAAATGACGGAGTGAGTGTAAATCAATATGATCAAAAAACTAAAAATCCGCTTTGTTGCCACCATTATGATTATTTTATCGCTGGTTTTTTTATTAATTATTGGTTCCATCAACTATTTCAACTACCAGTCCAGTGAACGTCAGAGCATGGCGCTATTATCGGCCCTGGCCGATAACGATGGGGCAATCCCCCCGGCATCCCCGGGGATGCCGGGATCTGGCCAGCCCCTGCCCCCGGATGTATTTGAACGGGAAAAAACCTATTCAGTTAAGGTTAATCCGGCTACTAACCTCTTTTCAGTCAACGGCAACACCGATACCAGCCAGGTATCCACGGAGATCCTGGATCTGGCAAATCAGATGCTGGAAAAAAACAAAACTTCCGGCACCCTTAATGGTTATCGCTATCTGAGTGTTGACAAGCCCTATGGTGAACTGCTGGTCTTTGTCGACCAGCGGATTTCCAATGCGATGGCTGATCGACTGCTGACCACCTCACTGATCATTGGCAGCATTACCCTGTTTGTCCTTTTTTTTGTGTCGCTTTTTCTGGCCAACCTGATGGTTAAACCGGTGGAAGAAGCCTTTGAAAAACAAAAGCGTTTTATATCGGATGCCAGCCATGAGTTGAAAACGCCCCTCGCGGTCATCAGCGTCAATGCTGAGGTGCTGGAGGGGGATATTGGGACAAACAAATATCTTTCTTATATTCAATCCGAGTCAACCCGGATGAATACCCTGGTTAATAATCTCCTCACCCTGGCGCGACTGGACGCCAGCAAAACCATCAGCGCTTTTACGGTTTTTGATTTGAGCCATGCTGTGGAAAGCATTGCCTTAACCTTTGAAAGCACCGCCTTTGAGGAACATAAAAATTATGCCCTTAAAATTGCGGCCGGCCTTTCTTATCGGGGCGATGCCAATAAGATCAAACAGGTTGTGGCTATCCTGATTGACAATGCCATTAAACATGCCGATGATGACGGACTGGTTGAAATCACCCTTAAACCCGTTGGTGATAAGATTCAGCTGGAGGTGTTTAACACCGGCGCCGGGATTCCCGACGATCAGCAGGACAAGATTTTCCAGCGCTTCTACCGCTACGATGAATCCCGCTCGAAAGCCACTGGCGGCTATGGACTGGGGCTGGCGATTGCCAAATCCATTATTGATGAGCATCAGGGGAAAATTAAGGTGAGCAGTGAGATCGGTGGTTGGGCCCGGTTTATTGTGATTCTCTAAACTCCTGGCCTATAAATACGACATTAAAAAAGCCATCCCGGCTTTTGGTCTGGGATGACTTTTGATTATGCTACTAAACGGTTCTAACTGGGAAGGTTTTTGATCATATTGATAAATTCCCGTTTTATTTCCGGATCAAATTGCCCTTCCATTTTTTCCAGATGGAGCAGGGGGTTTTGATTTAATCCCAGGACTTCCTCTTCCTGCGCCGAGATCAAGCGGTCATAACAATTGGCAACGGCCACAACCCGTGCCAAAAAGGGGATCTCTTCACCTTTCAGGCCCTTGGGATAGCCACTGCCATCCCATCTTTCGTGATGATGAAGCACTGCATCGGCTAGTGACATCGTATCGTCAAAGGCATTGAGAATCCGATACCCCATTATCGGATGCTTCTTGATTTCAGTTAATTCTTCTTCGCTGTGGTCATTATTCTCAACCAGCAAGTCTTTATGTAAGACAATCTTGCCGATATCATGAAAATAGCCGGCCAGTTTCAACCGTCTGATTTTCACATGGGGGAGTTCCATGATCACACCTAAATCATGACACCATTGACTGACCCGCTGGGCGTGTTCCTCTTCCTGAGGGCTGTCACTTTGAAGGGTCGTGATAATGGAATCCAGGGTAGTACTCTTAAAATCATCCCGCTCCAGAATCTTGACGGCATACATTTTTTCTTCGGCGGATTCCAGGCATTCCATAATACTCTGGTCCATGGCTGTTTTGACATCACAACCCAGCGAAATATTTCCTTTGATCACCTTAACGCCATCTCTGGCAAACTCGGTTTTGATCCGATTTTTAATCTGTACTGCCTGTTCGATAGTGGTTTTCGGCAACAAAATTACAAATTCATCGCCACCCCAGCGGGCAATGATATCATCAGCCCGGCAGGTTCGCCGCATCACATCAGCTATTTTCTTGAGAAAAATATCCCCATGAGCATGGCCAAAAATGTCATTGGTCAATTTTAAGCCGTTCACATCGCCCATAATAATCGAAATCGGCAGGTTTCTTTCGGTATCCAGTCGTAGTAATTCTGCTTCCAGAAAGCGCCGGTTGTAAAGTCCCGTCAGGGCATCATGAAAGCTCAGATACTCAATCTCTTTACGCTGCTCTTTTTTCTCGGAAACATCCCGGAAAACAAGGACGATGCCAACCGTTTCACCCTTTTCATTTTTGATCGGCGCCGCACTGTCTTCCAGGTGAAAGACCGATCCGCCCCTGGCCGTTAAAAACGGCATGATTTTTTAGTTCCTGGGTCTGGTCGGTCTCCATGGCCATAACAATGGGATCCTGAATTTCCTGGCGGCGATCTTCATGGGATAAAACAAAAACCTCGGTATAATGCCGCCCTTTTGCTTCGTCATTGGTCCAGCCAGTCAGGCTCTGGGCCACCTTATTGAGCATTTCGATTTTGCCGGCGGGATCGACCACCATCACCCCATCGCCAATCGAGATCAGCGTTTGGAAATATTTACTGCGTTCTTCAAACAGTTTTTTCTGAATGATCCGTCTTTCCACATTGGTCAGCACGCCGTTCATTAACACTGTCATTTCATACACATCATTATCGCCATAATGGTCTTCTTTACCAGCAAAGCCCACCACGGCTTTGATTTTTTCATCAATAAAAATGGGGATTGCGATAGTATTCCCCATAACTTTCTGCCCCCCGGGCAGTTCCTGTGCTGATGTCGGTTCTGCGACATCCGTGTTACTGATAATCGGTTTTCGCTGGCGTACGGCTTCGCCCCAGACCCCCGCCTCTTCCAATCGGTAGTTCAGCTTCGGTGCTACCATTTCAGACCCTTTGATCAATCCCTTTGACCAGGCCTTGAGGGTAAACTGCTGTTTCTTTTCATGATAAAAACAGATATAGCCCATGCTGCTTTCGGTCAATTTCAGGGCTTCGTGCAACACGTAATCCAGCTGCTTTTGGTCATTTCTGAAATTCTTACTTAAAACATTAACCAATATTTTATTTCGGAACAATACCCGTTCCTGTTTTTTTATCAGTTTTTCTTCATCCGTAATTTCCCGGATAAAAGCCCCGACCCCCATCCGATTTTCTCTTAATTTCACTGGGAATTTTTTTATTTTGTAAATGCGATTTTTGTGTTTTTCTTCATATTCAGTGATTTCTTTGGTTTCAATAACTTGTTGATCCGTCTCAATGATTGATGGCCCGAATGCTTCGGCATCCAGTCTCTGATCGTCCAGAGCAATGATTTCCGTCACCGATTTCCGATAATGAGGTTCCGCCGCCTTATTAATAAAGCGATAGTTCAACTGTTCATCTTTTAAATAAACGACCGTCTCATAACTATCAATGAAGGTATTGCAGATATCCTTGATGCTTTTTGTTTCCTCACGATTATTTTTCAATCTTTTATTACTTTGAACTAATAATATCAGAAGAATCCCGACTGCAATAACAAGTCCAACGATCAAAGGTATACTCGCCGCTGCTGGTTCCATTCTTTTATCTCCTCATCCAACCCTTAGCACTCACGCTGCGATCCAAAATAAAGCGTTAAAATCTCTGTCTGACATCTGTAAAGGTTTACTTTTTAGTCTTCATTTCATTATTATATAACAAAATTAAATAAATTCCTATTTTTTTATCATAAAAACCACTTTTTTTATTTATTATTGTCACAAATAACAATCACCATTTTCCCAATATCAGTTGCAAGTAAGTAATGATCGGGCTACTTACTCAATTGTTTCCAGAATTTCAGTTGCTGTTCGTCTTGTTTTGGGGCGATGGTCCCGATTTTTATAACCAAAGGCAATCATACAGGATAATCCAAAGTGGACGGGATCGAGAATTCCCTCCTGAACCAGCACGGCTTCGACCTTTTCGGTATTAAACCCTTCCATTGGGGTGGAATCCACGCCCAGCATGGCTGCGGCCGTCAGCATATTGGCC
>Ga0351904_1107_pt1 | contig 13541 bp, 12 predicted proteins | sample BONcelHT113001E3_FD_205826 | JGI IMG/M metagenome (GOLD analysis project Ga0351904, IMG submission 205826) | Enriched cells from coal bed in the Powder River Basin, Montana, United States - BONCAT cells T11 rep1 HSBNCT.T11.300.1.E3 ...
AGCAAAATCAGCACAAAAATTTGATGATATCAATCAGCGGTTTTTTAAATCTTATCTAAGTTCGCGGTTTTATTCGGGACTCAGTGCACCGCTGATGAAGTTGATCAATAACCTGGCCTATATCGGCATCTGTGTGGTGGGGGGGATTTTTGTCATTACCGGGACCCTGACCATCGGGGGAATTCAGGCATTTTTGATCTATGCTAATAATATTGCCAGCCCCACCGCCCTGATTTCCAATAATTTGAACTTTATCCAGTCCGGTGCGGCAGCAGCGGAACGAATTTTTGAATTTCTGGATCGGGAAGAGGAACAGGCAGATGTCGGTACCGCAGTTCTGGATGTTGCCAATGCCAAAGGCAGCATTGAATTTAATAACGTTGAGTTCGGCTATATTCCCGAACGGACCTTATTCCATGATGTGTCCCTAAAAGCCGAACCGGGAGAAATCCTGGCAGTGGTAGGACCCAGTGGCGCTGGCAAGACAACCCTGGTCAATCTGCTGATGCGCTTTTATGAAATCAATCACGGCAATATCTTACTGGAAGGCTTGGATGTCAAAGAGCTGACCCGACACAACTTGAGATCTGCCTTTGGCATGGTGCTCCAGGATACCTGGCTTTTTGATGGCACCATTGAAGAAAATATTGCTTATGGCAAAAGCGGGGCAACCCGGGAAGATGTTATCGCGGCGGCCAAAAAAGCCCAGTGCGACGAATTTATCAAAAAACTGCCCCTGGGCTATGAGACCCGGATCGGTGGCGATTTTACCACCCTGTCCGAGGGGGAATGTCAGCTTCTGGCCATTGCCCGAACGATTATTGCCGATCCCAAGGTATTAATACTGGATGAGGCAACCTCGTCGGTGGATACCCGAACCGAAATTTTGATCACCCAGGCGATGGAGGCGATGATGAAAGGACGAACCACCTTTATTATTGCCCATCGGCTCTTTACCATTAAAAATGCCGATAAGATTATTTTTATGATGGAAGGTGACATTAAAGAGGTCGGCAGTCACGCCGAGCTGATGAAGCTGGGTGGTTTATACGCCAATTTATATTTAAGTGCATCAGATAATTAAAATTCAGGAGGTTAAAATGAAAGGTTGGTTATTAAGAAATCCCGGAAAAATGGAAGATCCTTCGATTGTGAAAATTATGAAGGTGGTGGAAGAGCTCCATGTCGATCTGATGGTGGTTGATCCGCTGCAGATCCATGTGGTCTGTGACCATGACTTTGACGGAAAACTTTATGTGGGCGACGAAATTATGGAGGTGCCGGATTATGTGGTGGCAGCCTTCTTTACGGAAAAAAACTACCATACCTCGGCGGCGCTGCGAATGCTGGAATCATTGGGCGTGTTGTGCATCAATTCATATGATGCCATCAAAAATGTGGACGACAAGCTGTTGACCTTTCAGTTGGTGGCCGAGTCGATTGAAGCGGTTTGCTTTCCCAAAACCCTGCTCGTCACCGAGTACACGGAAGCATCCTTTGTCAGTAAACTGTTTGACTATCCCGTAGTGATGAAAGTCATGCATGGCAGCAAAGGCAAGGGCGTGGTCCTGGTCAACAATGAAAAAGAACTGGACAACCTGATCAGTATGAGTACCGCCAGTGAAATCGGCGATGAAATTATTATTCAGGAGTGTATCAAAGCATCTTCTGGTCGCGATCTGCGGATGATTTTGGCCAATGGAAAGTTTGTCAAATCATTTATCCGTCAGAATGAAAAGAGCTTTCGTTCCAATCTGGCCAAGGGCGGTCATATCGTCGAATATACCCCACCGGCAGCGGTGATTGAGGCCGCTGAAAAGGTGGCCCAGCTGCTTAAAATCAATATGGGCAGCGTCGATTTTCTGTTTGGTGAAAATGATACCTTCTATTTATGTGAAGCCAATGCGATGCCGGGAGTGGCCTTTGACATCAAAGTGATGTTTGCGGATTTAATGAAACAGGTCAAGGACCGACCGGAACCGCTCTGGAAAAAACGATTGAGAGAAGGTGGCCAAACATGCTAGGCTGGCTATTAGTTAATCATGAAACTCTGGCAGAACCGTCGATCCAGACGATTATTGCGCTGATTGAAAAGATGGGTGTCAACATCCGAACCGTGGACGTCAGTGAGGTCCAGGTGATGTGTGAACCGGGCGACAGCCAGCATTGTTTTATCGGTGGTGAAGCAGTAGAGGTGCCGGACTTTTCACTGTCAGCCTTTTTCGGCGGTAACAACTATCACAGCAAGGCCGTTGTCAAAATGCTGGAATCCCTGGATGTGCTTTGTGTCAACAGCTCTGAAAGCCTCAACAACACTGCCGACAAATTGTTGACCTTTCAAAAACTGGGAGCCGCCAAGCAGGGTTTTTTATTCCCTAAAACGGTGCTGATGACCCCAAAAACAAAACCTTCTTTTATTGCCAGTGAACTGGGGCTGCCCTGTGTGGTCAAGGTGATGCATGGCAGTAAGGGCAAAGGCGTCGTTCAGATCAAAACCGAGAAAGAACTGGAGAATATTCTGGATATTTATGCCGCCATGAATTTTGATGATCATATTCTGATTCAGGAGTGTATCGCTGCCTCGAAAGGCCGGGACATGCGGATTATGTTAAGCGGCGGGAAATTCTCAACTGCTTATATCCGGGATAATGGCGACAATTTTAAATCCAACCTTTCCCAGGGCGGCGATCTGCAATTTATTACGCCACCGGCTGCGGTGGTGGAAATTGCCGAACAAGCTGCTGCGGTGCTGGATATCTACTTTGGCAGTATCGATTTTCTGTTTGGCGAAAACGACACTTATTATATCTGCGAAGCCAATTCGATGACCGGATTGACCTATTCCAAGGATGCCCTCAGTAACAGCCAGAGCAATCCGCTGTTGCTGACGCTAAAAAATATTATGGCAGAGGCTCAGAAACGAAAGCAAAAATAATGTGGAAATAACTGGAAACAGTCAGTGCACCCCTGGGTTAGTTCTGACTGTTTTTTAAAATGATAAGATTGGCAGTATTGTCGAAGATCGCGTCCTAAAATAAATTATCGAGGAGTTATGATTATGAAAACCACGAAATATTTCAGCCTTGCCTGTTTAAAGATGGCCAGTTCGATTCTGGGAGCCTATACAGCAATCCAGGATGGCTCAAAAGAGATGACCATCGAGTCTAATGTATTAATGTCTGATGAGCTGGATAACCCGCCAGTAAATGACAAGATTCAAACTATTGTGCTTAAATTCAGTGAGGAGCTGGAGCCGGCTACCATCACTGAGGCGGTGAAGCTGTATCGCATTGATAGCGCCGGAGATCCGGTCGAAGAAGCATGTACGGTAAAAATTGATCTCAACGACCCCAAATCAATCCGTGTTAACAATCAGGATATCACCCGATTTGCCCAGGGGCAAGAATACAAACTTATCATCAAAAGCACCTTATCCTCAAAAAACAAAGCATCGCTGGGGTGTAACTATGTCGGCTATTTTGCCACGAATATTGACTTTGATTTATCTGGCAACCCGGAATTGAACGAAGAACGAACCCAAATTATTGTCGCCAGCGATTTTCATCTGGGCGTCGATTCGGCTTTTGCCGAGCTGGAAAAAAACAAACAGGCTCTGGTGGACTTCCTGGCTCAGGTCAAAAAGTCACCCAATGTCAAAGAACTGGTCATCGGTGGCGACTTGCTGGATGAATGGTTTTTGCCGATGGATTATCAGATGCCGGATTCCAAAGCAGCGTTCTTTGATCAGGTGGCGGCCAATAATCAGGCCATCATCGACGGCTTTAATGCCATTATCAAAGCTGGGGAAATCAAGGTAACCTATGTTCCCGGGAACCATGATTTATTGCTGACTGAGGCCGATGTGGCCCGGATTTTTCCGGGCATCAGTCAGGCCAGAGCAGAACTGCAGGGGCTGGGCACCTATGTCACTGGTCCCAATTCAGAAATTGTCATTGAGCATGGCCACAAGTACAATTTTTTCTGTACCCCCGATCCGATTTCAAACCGGGCGATCACAAACGATGAGACCACTATTTTACCACCGGGTTATTTCTTTACCCGCATTGCTACCACCTGCGTGATTGAGGGACACCCCCAGTCGGATAATGTCTTCCCGGAAATGGTACCCAACAAAGAAGACCCCAGTCAATTTAACGCCTATTTATATTATCAAACTTGGAAAGCCATTTTATCGGTATTGCCGGTCAAGGAAAGCTTTGATGACAAGGTTTTAAAAACCAATATTGATGGATTTACCGAGAATTATTCCATTAATGACTGTATCCCTCAACAAGACAAAGAAACTGGTCTCATCAGTGCGACCCTATACCACAATATCCAGGATACCTGGGAGGAGCGTCAGACCATCAACGGCGTAACCGTTAAAATCCCCGTCAGCGAAGCGATCACCCGGGCGGCAGTGCCGGCTTTTACCGATTATCAGGCGCAAACGCAGTTTTTTGATCTGGATGTTTCCAAACGGATTGTTATTTTTGGTCATACCCATGTGGCGGATGTCATTGCCATGACCAATCGCGACAGTCAAAAAACCATTTACGCCAACAGTGGAACCTGGATTGACAATGCCCAGGGTTACCCCACCCGAACCTTTGTGGTGATCACCCCTCCCAAAGCTGGTGCGGCCATTGAAACCGTTAATCTGTATCAATATTCACCGGATCAGACCATTACCCAATGGACGGAGGCTCAGGCAATTCGGATTTAAGGAGCTGAAAAATCAAAACACCCGTGAATCTGCTGAGGCAAAATTCACGGGTGTTTTAAGATTAAATTTTTATGATATTAGATGAGAAACGAAGGGAGAAAAAACGTCGATGATCCATACATTTGAACCAGTATATGATGAGAAATCAAAAATTCTGATCCTGGGGACATTCCCGTCGGTAAAATCCAGAGCAAGCGGTTTTTACTATCAGCATCCTCAAAACAGATTCTGGAAAGTCATCAGTGCCCTGGCAGGCTGGCCAACTCCTGGTACTATTGAAGAACAAAAGACGATGCTGTCAGAAAATCATATCGCGGTCTGGGATGTTATCTATTCCTGTGATATCAATGGCTCAAGCGACAGCTCCATTAAAAATGTGGTGCCGAATGATATCCGGGCATTATTGAATAAGTCCGCTATCAAAACCATTTATGCCAATGGCGGTAAGGCATATGAATTGTATAATCGCTATTGTTATCAGGAAACCAACAAGGAAATCATAAAATTGCCATCTACCAGTCCTGCCAATGCCAGCTGTTCGTTGGAAAAACTGGTAGCACACTGGGGCGAAGAAATACGTTTATAAATCTGACTGGTGGGCTCATTACAGGCAGTTTATTCCTGATAAAGTTTTATTTGGTTGCGGCCGTTTTCCTTGGCCTGATACAAGGCCTGATCAGCCTTTAAGATGAAACTTTCAAGGCTGTCGACGGGATCGCTGTTCGTTTCTAAAGGGGGGTGGTCAGTTGCGTGGATAACATAGCCGATGCTGACAGTGACAACCCCAAAAGCAGAGGCTTCATGCCTGATTTGCATAGCTTCGATTGATGCGCGAATGTCCTCAACCAGGGTTGCGGTATCAGTCAGATCGTCGCGTATGACAATAGTGACAAATTCCTCGCCACCGTACCGGGTAGTCAGTCCTTCAAATGGATAGTGCGACAGACACTGGGCAACCTGGATCAGACATTGATCCCCCTGTAAATGGCCGTAGGTGTCATTATAGTTCTTAAAATAATCAATATCGACCATCAGCAGCGCGAATGAGGCATCAGGATGATTCAGATAATAGCTTTCCAGCTTGCGACGGTTGGGAATCCGGGTCAGTCCATCCAGATCGATGAGATATTCCAGTTCTTTTTTCTGATCAAGGATTGTCTGGGTACTGGAGAGCTGCTTTAATTTTGATATTAATATTGTCTGGGCAATCACAACGGCGAAAGCCGTGCTGGCAATCACATTGATAAAATTACCCTGTGTCATCAGGATCGAACTGGGGGCAAAAATAATGGAAATGACAAGAACCAGAAAACTAGGGGCGATAATACCTATCATTTCCAGTAGTGAGAGGTATAAAAAACTGCCGATTAGCAATACATTAATGAGATAGAGAAAGGTGGAACCCTGTTCCACGGATAACACGGCCGTAATCAAACTGGCAAAGAGCAGACAGAGGCCAGTGGCACCATAGAAAAAAATAAACTGTCTTTTCTTCACAGCGTCGGGAAAATGAGGGCTACCAACCCCGGAGATGTAAATAATACTGGCCAGAATCCAGGCGATTCGTAATGTGGCCTCGATGGTGGTTAGTCCTTCAAAGCCATCTTTCAAAAAATATAACACAAGTAAAAGCAGATTAACCGCTGAGCCGATCACCCCAATAATCTTTAAACGCTTGATATTATCGCACATCAGGGTTTTTCGCAAGATTGCGGTTTGCGCTTTATCATAAGCAGAATAGGGATTGAGTGATTGAATAACCGAATGCAGAGATTTCATTGGACTCCTTCATGTGAACAACATCTTTTTAATGTTCATTTTAGCAGAAATCGTTGATGATTAGAAATGAAATATGTGCAATGACAGAATATTTTACACTCACAATGGAAATAAATACGAATTATGAACGGAAAGATCAGGTATATAAAGTGAATAACTTGAAGTTCGCCAAAATATTTCTCATAAGTTCTTAGAGAATCAAAAGACTGACCATGTCCAGGTAACAAAAGCCCGTAAAGCTCAGTAACTTTTGTTATTGGGCTTTAGTTTTTTTAAAAATAAACATCAAATAAGCACCAGACTAGGGGTTTTTGACCTCTCCCAACCCTCAGGCATAAAAAAAAGAGAACCTCAATGGTTCTCTAATGCGTTTTTAATTGGTGGAGATGAGGGGACTCGAACCCCTGGCCTTCTGACTGCCAGTCAGACGCGATCCCAACTTCGCCACACCCCCAGATGATACTGCTTTCAGGACACTTTTATAGTATAATGGAGGCGCCTTTCATTTGCAAGTGTTTTTTTAAAAAAAGATGAGAAAAAATAGATTTATTTATTTTTGGGGATAACATGAGGGGAAAAGTACTGATTGAATGATCAGGAACAAGAAAAAATAGATTTATTGCTTGCAACCTATAAAATACGGAATCGGTTAAATACCTGGAGTCAAGAAAATATCTGATTTGTCTAAAATACCAATAAATATAAAAATACGAAGCAATATAATACTGATGCAAAGCAAAATATTCTAAAACAGTAAAAAAAATGCCAAAAATTTCCTGTTTGTGCTATAATATTACTCAATGGAAATCGATGTAAAATGAAAATTATGGGATTATTGTCTAAAGGGGTTGTTTTATGAGAGTCTTACTAAAGATTACTGACATTATTGACGTAGAGGTACTGCAAAGAATCCAGGATTCTTTTTCAGATGCCACCGGACTTGCCGCGGTTACGGTTGATTACAAAGGCAATCCAATTACGGAATACAGTAATTTTTCGGAATACTGTACCTGTGTCAGGAAAGAAAGCAACAATCGGGATTGCTGTTTTCAGTCCGATGCCCATGGCGGCATTGAATCGGCACGATCCGGAAAACCATCGATTTACATTTGTCATGGGGGACTGGTAGACCTTGCGGTTCCAATCATGGTAAAGGGAAATTACCTGGGTGCCATTATGGCCGGACAGGTAAAAATCGATGAAGAAGAAATGAAACGCCTGCCTTTTGGTACCAGCCATGAATTGACGGATTTTTCGAAAAACCCTGAAATTACGGATTTGTATGACAAAACGCTAAAAACAACATTAACCCAGGTCAGAGCAGCAGCAGATCTGCTCTATACGATTGCTAATTATCTGGTGGAAAAACAGATGATTCACATTATCCAGGAGGAACTGCACAATAAAAACCTGGAATTGATGGAAGAGGTTAAACTGCGAAGTGAGGTTGAGGCTTCATTAAAAGAAGCAGATTTAAAAGCTTTGCAGGCTCAGATTAATCCGCATTTCCTGTTTAATGTTTTAAACACGATTGGCCGGTTGGCTTTGCTGGAAGGGGCGGATAAAACCCAGGAAATGATTTATGCATTTTCGGATATGATGCGCTATACCCTTAAAAAAGAAAAGAACAATGTGGTGACGCTAAAAGAAGAAATGGAACATGTACAGAATTATTTATCGATTCAAAAAATGCGCCTGGGAAATCGACTGAATTATTCGGTGGAAGTGGATGAGATGGCAGAAGATATCTTATGTCCGTTTATGACCATTCAACCCTTTGTGGAGAACGCCATTATCCATGCGATTGAACCAAATGCCAAGGGTGGTGCGGTTCGCATAACAGCGGACATTCTTAAAGAAATTGCGATTCTGAAGATTGTTGATGATGGCAAGGGGATTCCGGATGATCGTATCCATAAAATTCTCGATGGGACCTACGAAGCAGATGGCCGAGAAAAGAATACGGGAATTGGAATTAATAACGCAAACAAGCGGCTTATGTATTACTACGGCGTTGATTATGGGGTTGAAATAAAAAGTGAGCTTGAAAAGGGCACTGAAATCACTATAAAAATACCTCGTAAGTCTCTAGCTGGGAGGGGATTATAATCATGTATAAACTGTTTATTGTTGAAGACGAACATTTAGAGATTGAAGCGATTAAACTCATTCTTAGTCAACATGGCGAAAACATTGAAGTTGTGGGCGAAGCATCTTCGGGACTGGTGGCTATTGAAGAAATCCGACGGTTAAACCCCGATATTATCTTATTGGACATCAATATACCGGAAATTAATGGCATTGATGTTTTAAAGATGATCAAAAAAGAAGATCATGAAAAGAAGGTCATTTTAATTACGGCATTTAATGAATTTGATTTTGCCCATCAGGCCATCAAAGCGCGAGTTGATGATTTTCTCTTGAAACCGATCCGTCCCCAACAACTTATGGATTCAATCAATCAAAGCATTGCTTCATTGAAGAATAATGCTAAAGAACGATTCGATGAAAAGATGAATGAAGTTATTTTTGCAATTATCCAGAAAAAATACAGTGATGCCAGAACAGCCCTGATCAGTTATCTGGATATGATTTATGATTATCATACCTATGATATTATGTCGGTTCAGGCAGAAATTAAGCACTTCATGGAAGAACTCAATATTGTTACCCAGGACATGTGTGGTTATGAGCTGAATAGTCCGCTTTGTTCAAGCAATAACATGCAGTTTGTCAACGGCTATAAAAATCGCTATGATTTAAAGATAGAAATCATGAAAACTATTGACAAGGTCTTTGACCGGATGCTTGACAATAAAGAAACCCGAAAGAACAATATCGAAGATATTTTGAATTATATTGACCGAAACTGCTATAAGGATATCTCCCTTGATCAGGTTGGGGAATATGCCAATATGAGTTCTTACTATCTAAGTAAGATCTTCAAAAAGGAAACCGGTGTCAATTTTGTAACCTACCTGACGGAACGTAAAATTGAAATTGCCAAGGATATGCTGGCCAATACTGATGTTCCGATTATCAATATTGCTTTGGATCTTTCTTATCATGAACCGAATTATTTCAGCAAGGTATTTAAAAAGAGTACTGGAATGACCCCGACCGAGTATCGGAAAGAGCGGCGTGGTATAGCTCTTGAGGAAGAGGAACAATTAGGAAATGCCCATTCAAAAGAAGAAAAGTATTCTGAAAAACATCGGGAAGTATCCTGATACAAAAATCAAATAAAAGAGTAAAATAATGGAACAGGAAAACCTGATGGTGGACCTGTTCTTTTTATATGGAGTAATAAACAAATGCGACTTTAAAGTACAGGGATTAGACAAAATATTCCACTATGTTTTTGTGTACAGAGACAAAAAACCGCGGTAGTAAAAGGTTTTCAAGGTGATTCAAAGAAAGTTACAATAATTTTATAAGAATAGCACAAGTAATTATCATAGCCTTTGAATTAAAATATAGGTAGTTCAGTAACAAAATCTTGAAATTAAGGAGGATAGAGCTTATGACAAACGAAGCTTTAGGCATGATTGAAACTAAAGGTCTGGTTGCCGCTATTGAAGCAGCAGATGCTATGGTAAAATCAGCAAATGTATCATTAATGGGCTACGAAAAAATCGGTTCTGGTTTAGTAACTGTAATGGTTCGTGGTGATGTTGGAGCAGTTAAAGCTGCAGTTGATGCAGGTGCTGCAGCAGCTGACAAAGTTGGACAAGTTGTTTCAGTACACGTAATCCCAAGACCACACGGTGATGTGGAGAAAATTTTACCAAGTCTATAATATTTTAATAATTACGGAGGTGTAAATTAATGAAAGATGATTTAATGAACAAGTTGATGGAAGAAGTTATGAAAAAAATGAGTGAAGTTGAAGAAACTGGCTCAGTTGCCGCTGCAACAGGTGTATGCGGATTGACCGAATTTGTAGGAACAGCAGTTGGTAACACAATTGGTTTCGTTATTGCAAACGTGGACAGAACTTTACATGAAGCTATGAAAATTGATCCTAAATACAGATCTATCGGTATTCTTTCCGCTAGAACTGGTGCTGGTCCTCAGATTTTCGCTGCTGATGAAGCTGTAAAAGCTACTAATTGCGAAGTTGTTTCTTGTGAGTTAGCAAGAGATACTGAAGGTGGCGCAGGTCATGGTTCTTTAATTATCTTTGGTGCTGAAGATGTATCTGATGCTAAACGTGCTGTTGAAGTTGCTCTTAATGACTTAAACAGAACCTTCGGAGATGTATATGCAAACGCTGCAGGTCACTTGGAATTCCAATACACAGCCCGCGCAAGCTTCGCTTGTAATATGACTTTAGGTGCTCCAATCGGGAAAGCTTTCGCAATCATTGTTGGTGCTCCAGCTGGTATCGGCGTATTAATGTCTGATGCTGCTTTAAAAGCTGCTAACGTAGAACTTTGTGGTTATGCTTCACCTGATAATGGTGGTACCAAATTCTCGAATGAATCAATGATCTTCATTTCTGGAGACGCTGGTGCAGTTCGTCAAGCCGTATACGCTGCTAGAGAAGTTGGTAAACAAGCTTTAGAAGCTCTTGGCGGTCCTTGCCCACCTGTAACAACTCCTTATATTTAAGTAGCTGTTGTTAGTTTTCTAAGAAAGAAGGAGGAATAATGACTATGAAGTCAAAAAGATTTGAAGCTTTAGCAGCTCGTCCAGTCAAAAAGGATGGTTTCGTTAAAGAATGGCCAGAAGTAGGTCTAATTGCAATGAACAGCCCTGGAGATCCAACTCCAAGTTTGGTTGTTGAAAATGGTGTAGTTGTAGAACTTGATGGAAAAAAACGAGCTGAATTTGATATGCTTGATACTTTCATCGCTAACTACGCAATTCGTTTAGAAAAAGCCCAAGAATATATGGCAATGGATTCTTTGAAAATTGCTAATATGCTTGTTGATATTAATGTACCAAGAGATATCGTTGTAGATATTACTACCTCGATCACTCCTGCTAAAATAACAGAAGTACTTGGTCACATGACCGTATTAGAAATGATGATGGCTCAAAGTAAAATGCGAGCTCGTTTAATGCCTTCTAACCAATGTCATGTTACTAACGTAAAAGATAACATGGTTCAAATCGCTGCTGATGCTGCAGAAGCTGCTATCCGTGGATTTGATGAAATGGAAACAACAGTAGGTATCGGTCGTTACGCACCATTTAATGCTCTTGCCATCATGGTTGGTGCAAATGTTGGTCGTCCTGGTATCTTAACACAATGTGCTGTTGAAGAAGCTACCGAACTTGACCTTGGTATGAAAGGTTACACCGCTTACGCTGAAACTATTTCTGTATATGGTACAGAACCAGTTTTCATGGATGGTGATGATACTCCATACTCTAAAGCTTTCTTAGCATCAAGCTACGCTTCTCGTGGTTTAAAAATGCGTTTTACATCTGGTTCTGGATCAGAAGTACAAATGGGTTATGCAGAAGGCAAATCAATGCTTTATCTTGAAGCTCGATGCTTATACATCACTAAGGGTGCCGGCGTACAAGGAAGCCAGAATGGTTCAGTTTCTTGTATCGGTGTTCCAGCTGGTGTACCAGGCGGTATCCGAGAAGTATTGGCTGAAAACTTATTAGCAGCATGCCTCGATTTAGAGTGTGCTTCTTCTAATGACCAGACCTTTACTCACTCTGACTTACGACGAGTTGCTCGTTCATTAATGCAAATGGTACCAGGAACTGATTACATCTGTTCTGGTTACTCTGCTACACCTAACTATGATAATATGTTTGCAGGCTCCAACTGGGATGCAGATGATTATGATGATTGGAATGTAATCCAACGTGACTTAAAAATCGATGCCGGTTTACAACCTGCTGATGAAGATACAGTTGTTGCTGCTCGTGCTAAAGGTGCTCGCGCAATGCAGATCTTATTCAGAGAATTAGGCTTAACTGAAATCACTGATGCTGAAGTTGAAGCTGCAACTTATGCTCGTGGCTCTCAAGACATGCCTGACCGTGATGTTGTCGCTGACTTAAAATCTGTTGAAGATTTAATGGGTCGTGGCGCAACAGCAGTTGACTTTATTAAAGCTTTAGACCGAGGCGGCATGAGAGATGTTGCTGAATCGATCTTTAACATTCAGTTACAGAAATGTGCTGGTGACTACTTACACACTGCTTCTAAATTAAGCTCTACATGGGAATGTATTTCAGCAGTTAACTATCCAAATACCTATCATGGAGTAAAAACTGGTTATGTAATCAGTGATGAAAGATGGGCACAAATCCAAGATATTCCATGGGCTGTTGACCCAGCAAGCATATAGGAAGGGGTGTAAAAAAATGGCTATAAACGAACAAATGTTAAAAAGCATTATTGAAGATGTTTTAAAAGAAATGACTGGCGCTGCGCCAGCTTCTGCACCAGCTGCTACTGCTGCCGGCGCTGTTAAACTTTCTCCAATCGGAGAAGCAAAACAAGGAATGGCAAGTGATGAAGTTCTGATCGGTTTAGCTCCTGCTTTTGCAGAATCTCAAACTGTCACAATCACTGGAATTCCTCACGATAAAGTTCTTAAAGAAATTATCGCTGGTATCGAAGAAGAAGGCTTAAAAGCCCGAGTTATCAAAATTTACAGAAGTTCTGACGTTGCTGTATGCGGTCATACTGCTGCTAAATTGTCTGGATCTGGTATCGGTATTGGCTTACAGTCAAAAGGTACTTCATTAATTCACCAAAAAGATTTACCACAGTTAAGTAACTTAGAATTATTTTCTCAAGCACCATTGATCGATTTAGAAACATATCGAATGATTGGGAAAAACGCTGCTAAATATGCTAAAGGCGAAAGCCCAGCACCCGTTCCAGTAAGAAACGACCAAATGGCTCGTCCAGCTTACCAGGCAAAGGCAGCCTTATTACATATTAAAGAAACTGAACATGTTGAAGCCGGTAAAAAAGCCGTCGAACAACAAGTTTCGTTTGTATAAGTGGAGGTGACCAGAATGACACAAGAACAAATGTTGGAACAAATCGTTAAAC
>Ga0351904_1104_pt2 | contig 13522 bp, 13 predicted proteins | sample BONcelHT113001E3_FD_205826 | JGI IMG/M metagenome (GOLD analysis project Ga0351904, IMG submission 205826) | Enriched cells from coal bed in the Powder River Basin, Montana, United States - BONCAT cells T11 rep1 HSBNCT.T11.300.1.E3 ...
GTTCAGGAGGGATCTGGCATGGTAATTAGGTATGTTTTTGCGGGCTAAGTTTAGTGCAGAAAGGGTCTTGGAATCAATAATACCCTCATCAGCTATACGGACAATAAATCGAACCTCTATTTCCGGATATCTAATTGAATCAATGACTTTACCTACAAAATAAGCATCAAGCCAGGGGCCAACTACCCATATGCTTTGACTTGCATGGGATATACTTGTCTGGAGGTGGGGGAGTAACTGGCCCTTTCCCAGGAGTTTCAATTCACTTGATGGTGATATTTTCGATTCCATAAATTATATTTTATTCCAGAAAGTTATTAATAATAATGATCTTAATCTTCCTATTGCTACCGGTAATAGGTATTGCATTTTACAATAGGAATTATTTGTATTGTAAAAAGACAATATGTGCTATGATTACATACATTTATAACAGATGATCAAGTAATTATTAGTGTACTAATAGTTTATTATGAAGGTGTATTTTTAATTGAAATTAACCAGAAAATTTATTTCTAAAACTAATAAAACGCAACTCCAATATTTAAATTATGTTAACCGGTTATTTTTAACTGTTAAAACAGGAATATTAAGTGGACAAAAGGGATTATCCAGAAATTATTCTTTAAATCCCCTTTCCAGGTCATGGTAATATTTCTGGTTTTGACAAAAAATGGCAGATCCTGCTAGCCCTATCTCTGGGAACCATGATGGTTCCCATCAACGCCAGCATTATCAACGTATCCCTACCCACCATATCCACCTACTTCGGGGTGGGTCTATCCACAACACAATGGGTTCTAACCAGTTATCTTATAACCCTCCTGGGATTCGTACTATTCTTCTCCCGATTCGGAGATTTCTACGGGCAGGAGAGAGTGTACCTGGCGGGATTGGTAGGATTTGTCATCACATCCCTACTGTGTAGTTTATCACCATCAATTGAATGGTTGATCCTTTTCCGAGGATTGCAGGGTATCTCCGCCGCCATGATGATCAGTGTATCCATGGCCCTGGTTAGAAGATCATTCCCTGCTCATTACCTGGGCAGAGCACTGGGAATATATGCAGTGGCCATCGCTGCAGGACTGGCACTGGGCCCCGCCATCGGAGGAATAATCTCCGGATTCCTGGGATGGAGATCAATCTTCCTGGTCAACCTGCCAGTGGGGATCCTGGACTTCATCTTCTGCTATATGATCCTCAAACGCAGCCAGAAAACCAGGGTTAAATGGGACATCCCCGGAACAGTACTCCAGTTTGTTTGTCTGTTTTTAACAGTGTACACCCTGAACATGGTGGAAGAAGCCAGTTACACCACCGCACTCTTAACTGGAATCATGGCTTTAATCACCTTTGGACTCTTCATCTACCAGGAACTTCGTACTGAAAATCCAGTTTTGAATCTTAAACTATTTAAAAACAGGAAATTCAGTGCATTCAGCCTTAGTTTGCACTTCAACTATCTGTGCATGTACATGATATTCTTTGCAGCACCCTTCTACCTCCAGAAAGTGTTGCACCTGGACCAGGCCACCACCGGACTAGTTTTAACTGCATCTCCAATGATAATGATGACTGTATCACCATTGAGTGGTATGATGGCTGATAAATTCGGATCCCGATTCCCAGCCTTCCTGGGAGGAGTGGTCTCTGGGGTGGCTCTCCTTTCCATGACCCAGTTAACCGTGGATTCTAATGCAGGGGATGTGTTCATCCGCCTGGCACTCCTGGGACTGGGGGCTGCACTCTTCCAGTCACCCACCAACAAGGCCCTCATGTCCCAATTACCCTCTGAAAAGGCGGGTATGGCCTCGGGTATCCTGGCCACCACCCGTAACCTGGGAATGGTATTTGCAGTCTGTTACGCCGGGTTACTGCTCCACAGCACCATCCCCCCAGAACTCATAGAAGCCAGCGCACTCTACGGGGCAGATGCTGCAGATTTAACCAGTGGACTGCACCTGGTAGTCATCTTCGGCGCCATCCTCAGCATAGGTATGGCCTTATTATCCTTTGCAGGACTTGAAAATAAGAAAGAATCCATTATTGAATATGAGAAGGTGGCAGTGGAGAAGACCATACATATGGAACAGAAAATGGTTAAAACCATTAGCAGTGTCTTGATGGTGATGGTTAACAATTATCATTCTAAATAGGTTAAGGATGTCTAAATAGCTTAGAATTGTATACTATTTCACCTATTCAGAAGTATAAGCCTATATCAGGATTTTAAACCGTAATAAGATGATTAACTTTATTATCTTCTTATAACCCTCTTTTTTTGTAATGGAATATTTATATACCAGTGATTATAGTTTATAATCACTTAACTGATTTTATAATCACCTAACTGTGGGATTGTTCTCTAAGAAGATTTAATGAACGGGGGCTTCATAATTAAACTGGAAAGAATGATTAAAGAAGATTTCCGTGCATCAAATTTAATATGCCACCGAATACCGGAAAGAACCTTTAACATTCGAGGGATCTACTTCCCGGTCTGTGCCCGGTGCACTGGATTCTATATAGGCGCCTTTATCTATTTCATCTATGCCTACTTTTTCTATGTGGAATACACAGTATACCTCCTAATTTTAGCAATTTTAATGATGGTTCCAGCATTTTTAGATGGCTTCACCCAACTACTGGGAACCCGGATTAGTAACAATAAATTAAGATTATTAACTGGAATTCTAGGGGGCTTGGGACTGGCAATTTTAGTCAAAGCTATTAAGTGGGTGATTTTAATCAGTTACTAAAATTTATAATTTTTTAAATGGTGAGTAAAAAAATGACCAAGATTTGTCCTAAATGTAAAACAGAAAACCTGGATTCTGCCACATTCTGCCAGAATTGTGGTGAAGAATTACCCAAATACACCTACAATGTACCATCATCAGAAGATGTGCCTTTAAAAAGTAAAGCCAAGAGTGGTAACTGGTGGAGTAAGCAAACTACTCCGGTTAAAATACTCAGTGTAGTGGGTGTTTGCTGTGTGGGATTAATAGTCCTGATATTACTGGTTGGTTTAATCTTCCCGGATGCCACCACCTTTAATCTCGACACTGGAAATACACCCGCACTGACCCAGACTTTTTCACAGGCAGGTTTAAGCTTCAATTATCCTGGTGACTGGACACCTACCACTGTACAATACATAGATAGTTCCAGTAGTATTGTTCAGAGTTTAGGAGCATTTTCCAGTACTGACGACCTTGCCCTTGATGTTAACAAACAGAGTATGACTGAAACAGTTGCATCGGCCAAGGAAGCCACCAAGACCAATTTAAAAACTATTCCATCATCACAGATTTTAAGTGAAACCACCAGAACAGTTAACGGCCTAACTGTCTATGAAATGGTCGTAACCTACACTGATAGCAACAACAATCAGGTGAAATCATTATACGTGGTTACAGGTAAAGATGGGCAGGTTGCATACTATTTACAGTTCATAGACACTCCCAGCAGCTTCGACAGTGATCTATCATTGATGAACAGTATTGTAAACACCATAAAGGTACAGTAAAATACAATTTAAGGGGTTAAACCCCTTATAATTTTTTTTAAAGGAAATTAAGCTGGCATAATTATTTTAAAAATAGATTTTATTTTCTAATTAATTTCCAATCAATCATAGTAGGTTCTTATTTTCATAAAGTAGTAGGTTCTTATTTGCTTAAATAGTGGTAATTTCTTATTTGCTTAATTGATTTCAGGGAGGATAATAACCATCGAGCTCTTTTCTATGTTTAAGCCAGGCCTCCAGCATTAAATCCCCAATTGAATATTTTTTATTTTCAATGGTAACAATTCCCTTGTTTTTAATTATATCCAAATATTTAGTTAGAGTTCCCCGAGATTGTCCGGTGTTTTCCAAAAGCTGGGTCCAGGTTTGTGATCCAGAATCAGCCAGGTTGATTAAAATATCCTTCTCATAGGGTGATAGAGTGCCCCAGATACGGATCCACATAATGGTAATTTGATCCATCTTCTCGAAGAAAGTTTTTCTGACTCTATCTTCATCGTAAACTTCACCCGCAGATAAAGTATTGCAGAAACTATTAATATAAGCAGGTATACCCCTGGTGCATTGATAGAAGCGTTCAAAACCATCACTGGTGAAATTTATTTCTGGTACTCTTTCTGCTAAATAACCCTGGGTTTCAGAGGGGGAGAATGGATCTACATTGAACTGGATCATACGACCCCCATAAGCTCCTTTACTTCCATTTATCATCTCCACAATAGCACTGGTTTTGGATGTGGAGCCCGTGAAGATGTAGGTGACGTTATCCTGCTCCTGAGTATAGCTGCGGATCATCCAGAAAAATGCATTTGGATTATCCAGTTCTCCTATAAGTTGGAATTCATCAATAATAATCAGGACACCTTTTAAATTTCCAGCTGATGAATCCACGATTTTCTGGGGAAATTCCATGACAAAATGGCTTAGTTTCTCATAATCATCATTAATTTGAGGTATATCCACACCCAATATACCTCCTGCTTCCTTAAAATCATACTTCTTCCAGTTAATCTGACCAAGAGCATTAGTTAATGATCGTTTTAATTTGGAGGGGTAACTTTCTTTTCTATTAATGGACTGGTTTAAAGATGATAAAATCTCCTTCATTATAAGTTCTTCAGTTAAAACGCCCTTTTGCAAACCATAAACACGTGAAATATCAACATAAGCCACTAATATATTCTCAGGTAAATCAATGGCTAGTTTTTTAAGGAGATAAGTTTTACCAACACCTCTAAACCCAGTTACCAGTATTTGTTCAGCAACATTTAAATTTAAAGCATTAATATAATTCTTTAGCTTCTTTAGATCTTTTTCCCGGTTATAAAAAAACTTATCCACATCCTGAGGTATTCCCATGGGTAAAATCGGCATATTTCTTCACTTCTTTTAGTTCATTTCAGTATACTCCAAGGATTAAGTATAATTGTATATACTGGTCTATTTTAATAGACCTCCTACTTTAAGTATTTTGATATGAACTGGTATAAATAGTTATACTAAATGCTAAACTGGTCTTAATATTTATAATAAATGCTAAAATAATATTTCCTCTAAAAAAATGTAAAAAAAATGATTAGATTCACCTATTCCACTTTAACCGCAAAAGTTTCCTTCTTCTCCAGTTTGGGCATGTTAATAGTCAGAACCCCTTCTTTGAAGTTGGCAGTGACCTCGTTGATTTTAACCTTGGCCGGGAGTATCAGTGTCCGGGCAGCAGAAGTCACCCGTCTTTCCTTCCGGTGGTAGGTTACACCCTCTTCTTCCCCTTCTTCTTCAGTTTCCATAGAATGCTCTGCCTTGATCTCCAGGGTGTCATCGGTAAGATCGATCTTTATATCCTCCCGCTGGTAACCTGGTAAATCAGTCATCACCACTACCTCATCCCCAGTTTCCATGATATCAACGGCGGGTTTAGCCGGACCCCCGGTGTACTCAGCAATGGCATTGTCCAGGTCTACCTGCCTCTCCTTAATGGTCTGGATCATGTCATTAAACATGGTGTCTATCCCTTTTTTCTCTACCATAAAATAATTCCCCCCATTACATATTTAGTAGGAACCCCCTTTTTTGGATTCCCCATTGGTTAGGATACACCGCAACCACCTAAAATATAAGTAAATAATGGTGTTCGATGAATCAATTTTTAAAGAATATGTCCATGAATATTATGTTGATGATTGTACTTATTTTTTCATATTACACTGTATTTGGGAATTTACCACCAATATCCATAAAGGGAATAGGACTTAAATTATAGGTAGAGGAGGATTATGAAAACAGATCTATCACCATCACCGGATGATTTATTACCATCACCGGAAAAGTTCCATGAGGAAACCCTGGACGAACTCCAAGAAAGATATTCTGGTTTTGGCCGGGATCTTTACCAGTTAATTAAGGAGAAAATCCCCCATGTTTTTAGTAATCTTCGATTTTACCAGGGAATTAATTACCAGGTGGGGGATAGTTATGCCGTTTATGAGGACCCTAATCCTGGGAAATCCTTTGCCATTCAATTAGATCCGGATATCGAAGTTATCATCCTATGGAACAGTGCAATTCAAACTGAGATTGGGAGTTGGGTTGAAAAGCCTGAAGAAGAAGCAATATTATTCATTCTAGATGAATTATTGGGATTTTAGGAAGATTAAGACAGTTTTTTTTTAATCTGCTGTAACTCTCTATGGATTTTTCTCTTCCCACCTCTACTTCCAGGGAGGTCAAGCTAATGGATTCAATTTCAGGGAGAGATTCATTTCTTTTTCATTATGTACATATTGTCCATAAAAAATATATGATCAAAAAGTGCTCAAATTCATTAAAAAAAACAATTTAACCGGTTATAATTCAATTCAACATCTTTATTGAAGGAAGACCTTATAATCTCTTAAATTACACTAAGCCCTATAATCAATTATTTTGATTAAAATGGTTGATTCAAAGTTATTTATAGGTAAAACACCCCATTTATTCCTTTTTAGGTTGTGTAAGGGAAGGTCTTGCACTGATATTTATGAATCGAATATGCCTATTTAGGGGAAATGGGCTATCAAATGAGTTCATATAGTAAAAATAGCAACGGAAGGTGCTTATCCTTATTCAGTTGATTCAATACCTGTAAATTAGGTCTTAAATTTAAAAAAAGGACCTCTACGTTCCCTTTTTTGTCTGGAAATTCCATACCTTTATAAGAGATGTTGTTTCCAGTTAGTGTAAGTCAAAGAAAGTCCATTAAAAATTCTAATTTTTTCGGGCGCGGAGGCGATATAATTAATAGATATTCTAGCTATGCTATCCTATGTATGATAAGCATGGTTATCGCAGTAGTCCCTATTGTGGGAGCTGTAGATGGCCAAAATTCAAATTCAAATAAGGGAATTAATTGCGAGGGTTTAGAAATTGGAGTTACTGGTGCTGATGTAAAAGCAACCGAAAATGTGCTTCAGAACAATAAACCATTCGGAGAGAACACTTCAAAAGTTCTGGGAAACAATAATTCCACTAACCAACCACAGGAAATGAAACTTGGAGCCTCTGGTGACCAGGTTAAAGAAATCCAGCAGTGGTTAACTGATTACGGATATTATTCTGGAGATATTGACGGTGATTTCGGTGCCAGCACTGATAAAGCTGTTAGGGATTTCCAGACAGAATCTGGTTTAATTGTTGACGGTATTGTGGGTAAAGACACTAAAAAAGCTATGGAAACCTGGGATCAGAAGTTAGCTGAAGTTCAGGCTGCATCTGGTGAAGATACCAGTGATGTCAGTACAACCAGCTCAAAAACTTCAACAACTTCCAAGAAGACCTATGCAACTGCGGTTCGAACCTACAGTAGTAGTGGTTACAGTGGTGATTGCTGGGATGTCAGTAACGCCATGTACAGTCAATTAACTTCATCCGGTCAAAGAGCTCGGATTGTTCAGTACGCAAACAGCTACGTATCCAACCACAGATCTGTAGAGGTCTGGAATGGTAATAGCTGGGTTGATGCTGATTACTCTGGCCAGGCTTGGGTAGGTCAACCTACTGCTCATGACAGTTCTGCAACTGTTATAGCCAGTAGTTAAGCATTATTAGAATTAAACCCCTATTCAACAGTTTCATTCAGAAACTGTTGGACAATTTATTTTTTTTTAAATCACTTAAAGTAAAATACTGAGATATTAATTGATTACAATTCTTTAAAATCATCAAAAATATTCTTTAATACTTTCAATAAACTTTAATACTTGCAATAATGATTTCTGCCCTCTTGAATGCTTTTTCTGCTATTATTGATGTTATTTCAGATTTATATCCATAATCAGCGCTGGATCGTTTCATCATATGCCCAGTTTTTATGAAAAGCAGGGACATAATCAACCTGATACACATGCTAAAAAATATTAAAAAAATAAAATAAGGTTCTCCAGACTATCCCCTAGTTTATGGTTACACTATTTAAGATATTCTCGAATGTGGTTTTGTACTGTTGGAATCCTCCCCTTGGTGTGGCAAACTGTATATAATAAGCTGTTTTATTGTCTTTGGTGAATATGTAGGTTTTACAATCTAAAGCTTTACCAGAAGATGCCCCGGTACCACCATAGGTGTATTCATAGCCACTGTAACCATTCTTAAGGGTAACGTTAGTGGTGTTCAGATAGTCCCCAGCTTCAGCGGTGATGTAGTACTTTAATAAGCGGTTTGCTGCTTCGGTGAGGTTTCCAGCGGTCATGTTGGTTTTACCGATTCCCATGTACACGGTGTAATTCTGTATGTCACTGCCTTCCAGTAAAATGGTTATCATTTTAAAACCCGACTGGTTGGTCAAATTGGCATCATTAGCAGGTATGGCTTTTTCACTCCAGTTTCCAGGATACTGGAATGTTATTCCCTCTTTAGCAAAGGTTTTACTACTGTTTGTGGTGTTGTTTCCTGTGGACTGGGTGGTGCAACCGGAAATGACCACCGCCACCAGTAACAGGAAAACTACACTAAATAATGTAACTTTTTTCAAAATAACCCTCCTTCTTTTTTACTCCCCTCAAAAATACATTCCAGTTATGAGTTATGGTCACATGAAGATATATATTAGACATATTTATTGTGCAATATTTCACCAAGATTGGTGGTGGTTATCAAAATTATATTGGCTGAGGAAATACGATTCATTAATATGATTAATTATTCTCATAAAATTATCATTAGAATCTTAAGATCATTATATTCTTCTTCCCGAAATTGTTTCACAATTTCCTGGGCGACCATAACTCCTAAAGAACTTAAACCATAATTATTCGACCTGTATGGGAAGAGTAAACCTTTAGTTCGTAATGAATCAATGGTACGGTCAACTCTACCCAATAAATTCATGTCAGACTCTTTTTCTTCTGTTTGAGTATATCGGTCAGTTTCAGGTATTAAAGACCATGGTAACTACTGGTTATCCTACCAAGATCACAGTCATACTCATTTAAAAAAGTATTATATAAATACACAACTATATGATATTAGAATAGAATTTATTGGTGGGTGTTTGAGGATGGATTTAAACCTTAAAGGGATGAATTTTAATTATAAGGCAATAATTTTAGGTATTATTGTTTCTTTATCTTTATCTACTTTTTTAGATGTTTTAGTAATCTCTTTGCTTTGCGGATTCATCGTAGGTCTCTGGATAGCTGATAAATATCTTGAAGGAGCAATAAACGGGATAACATCAATGACCATTACTTCCTTTGTATATTTCCCAGTCCTGCTTTTGATATATTATCCCACCATGTTCACTCTCCAGCCAATGGAAACCTCGCTATTATGGATCATCTGCATATTATTAGGGGGATTAGGGGCTATTTTAGGAGTATTCATTCGTAGGATGGTAATCATGATCCAGGATATGCGAATAGCATCTAAATTGAAGGGTAAAAAATATCTCCTCTGTGATAAATGTGGAGGATATCACCAACTTAAAGTTAATGAAAATCCTGAAGATTATTCAGAGAGTAAATGTGGCGGTAAACTGGAATACCAAAAACCATTAGCGGATAAACCAGAACTTTCTCATAAAAAAAATATCCAGATGAGGATATTAGCAATAACCATTGGGGTAATAATCGATTTAATATTTTTAGCACCCATAGCTGGTTTTGTAACCAGTTACTTGGCTAAGGGGAATTATAAAGACGGGATCATTAACAGTGCCCTCGCTGTTAGCATAGGGGGATTCTTATTGGCTTTAGGCGAATTATTAGGATTTCCCCTTCTTGAAACAATGTCAATATCAGAATTCGCACTGGGCCTAACTCTGGATATAATTGGTGGTATAATCGGGGGAATTATTGGAATATATATCAAAAATAGAAGAAGTGACAAAGGAATTATAGAAGGAGTAGTAGTCTGTGATAACTGTAAAGAATACTATGAACTCCCACCAGGCAAGACAGTTGAAGACTTTGATCCTGTCTGTGAATGCGGGGGTAAAATAAGACCTGCTAAGAAAACATCTCTGATATTACTGACTATCGGTTATATATTCTCAATATTGGGTGGTTTTATCGGCTTATTCATTGGACTGTATCTTTATACTCATAAAAATCCCAATGGAAAGTTTCATGGTCGAAATATGATTATCATCGTGGCTATGAACTTGGTAATTAGTATTTTAATTATAATTATATTTCCAGACTTAGTATACCACCTAATTTAATTGCTTTTTTTTACTTGTTGTAATAATGCTCTAGGAAATATTTAATGCATAGTAAGAGCATTTTAATTATTAATGATGAATTGTTAACCGGCATAAAGGAGGTGAAAAAGATCAAAAAACGAACAAATATAAAAATCATCATTTCCCTACTCTTCCTCTTATTAGTACTAGGTATGGGTGCAGTTTCAGCATCAGAAGTTAATACAACTGTAAATTCTGCTTCTTCAAATGAACTGGTTTTAATTGAAATTTCAGGCCAGGTGGAACAATGTTCTGATGGTGAACCTTTCCAGGGGGCAACGGTAACTGTACATGATAACGGAACCCAGGTTGCCAGCACCACGACCGGTGCCGATGGAACCTACACTACAAGCTTCCAGAGCATGAATAGAGTTTTCACGGTAACTGCCAGTGCCAATGGACACCAACCATCCACCCAAACAGTCACGGTTAACAACAACCAGGGAACCTATACTGGTACAGCGAACTTCCAACTAGGTAATAACGATGCATATGTCTATCAAGGATGGACCACCAATCCAGATGAGGATTATACCTTCTCTGACGGAACAACCATCCATCTCACCGGAGCCACCAATGCTTTTACCACCATCAATGATGGTATAACTTATGCTACTGGTAACGCGGGAGTTAACACGGTATACACCGCCCCGGGAACCTACAATGAGTACAGTATGAGTATTGACACTTCAGTTAACCTGCATGGAGAAAACCAGTACACTACGATCATTGATGCTGATGATAATGCCCGGATATTAACTATCTGGAACGGAGCAACCGTCAACATAGAACAACTAACATTCAGGGATGGTTCATCTGAATATGGAGGTGCTCTCCGTGTTGAAAGTGGAACAACCACCATAACGGATTGTACCTTCGATTCTAACACTGTTCCTGATTATGGTGGTGCTATCTATGTGGATCCTGGTGCAACTGTAACCATAACCAGCACTACATTCACCGACAACCCCTCAGAATATGCTGGTGGTGCAATTAGTAATGACGGTACATTGATTATTGCTGACTCCACCTTCACTGGCAACTCAGCCGATAACTTTGGTGGAGCCATCTACAATGGCGGTACCTTAACAGTTACTGATAGTATTTTCACCAGTAACACTGGACCTTACGCCGGAGCTATACGTAATCAGGATGGTAATGCTACAATTACTGATTGTGTTTTTGCTAGTAACACTGCCAGTGCTAATGGTGGTGCTATTAACAGTATGGGCTATCTCAACAACATGGGTAGTACGGCTAATGCCCTTATTTCGGGTTGTAGTTTCACCGGAAACACCGCAGAAACTGGTGGGGCAATCGTGAATTGGGTGGCCCTTATGGATGTTTTTGGCTGTAATTTCCTGGGTAACACCGCAAGTAATGTTGGAGGTGCTATCTATACTATAGGATATAATTTAACAGCTAATTATAACCGATTCTACAATAACCTTGCAAATCAGGGAAGTGTAATTTACAACGCTTCTGGTTTAGTAAATGCAGAAAATAACTGGTGGGGTTCTAACAATCCTATTTCAGAATTCTCCACCTTGGTTTACGGTGCAGCAGCACCTACACAATGGTTGTATATGACAATCAGTGCTAATCCTACCACCATCAACAACGGCGTGAACAGTTTGATTACCGTTAGTTTCAACAACTACTCATCTGATGGAACTACCTGCACCGAATTTGACCCATCCCTGGGCCATATTCCAGATGGTACTCCAGTTATTTTCAGTTTAGCCAATGGTCCTTTCGGAACATTAACACCACCGCTTACCATGCATACAGTTAATGGAACAGCATCTATACTGTTCACCGCAACTACTACCGGGATTCAGGAGGTTAATGCCACCACTGATAACCAGACATGCAATGTGAGTATAACCATTCTCGGAGCACATGCTGAATTGGAAAAATTCTACGCTGACTACAATGAATTCGTAAACAACAACTACCACATTGTACCCATCACCGATCCGGTGAATTACCTGGACCGTGTTGTAGTGGTATTGAAGGTAACCAACATGGGCCCAGACCCTATAAGTCTCCTTCAACTACACGATGACTGGCCAACTGACCTGGTATGTACCAATGAACTCTGGTCCTCCTGGGACACCATAACCTGGGGTTTCATGCCATTTTATGAAGATAAACCATTTAACCTATATGTTTCTTCACTGAATAATGGCATAACCCAATGGATCGTGATTGGAGCCACTGTTAATGCCAGTAACAAAGTAATAACCAACAACATCACTACAATAAGTCAAAACCCAGCTGACTTTGAAGGTTTTGACACGGCATCCGCAGATCTGGAGGTTAATCCAGCAACTTATGTGGAGGTCTACAAAGAATTCAGAGACACACCCTGGGGCCAGGATATAACCACCGCCCACTACAATGACTTAGTGTACGCCATGGTACAGGTGCAGAATGTGGGACCTGATTCCACGTTTTTGACTGTTCTGGACACATTAACCGGTATTACCTGGACTGGGAACTATTACGTCCTTTCAGGTTCAATCAATCCATCTGATCCTGATAACTGGATGCATAATGATCCGGTGAACACCTTTGACGGAACACAATGGAACATACCCACTTTCAGTTCATTTATAGGTGGGAATGTGAAATGGCTGGCCATAGAAGGTATCATCAACCAGGTAGGCACCGTATCCAACTATGCCGAGGTGATAAGTCAGGGTGCATACCCTTACCAGGGATTTGACAACTACACCGCCACAATAACCACCACCATCACCCCCACCAATTTAACAGTGGCTGATGCCCGTGGAGACAAGGATCATACAGTTACCTTATCTGCTCTTTTAACAGACTACCTGGATAATCCATTAGCTGGAGAAACAGTGGAGTTCTGGATTGACAGCACTAAAGTTGGAGAAGGTGTAACTGATGCTACCGGAAAGGCTACCTTTGACCACCTGGTCACCCAAACTGCTGGTAACCATGAATTAAAGGCAATATTCGATGGAACCCCATTATACCAGGCAAGTGAGGCCACTGGCCAGTTATATGTTCCCAGTGCTGACCTTTACATGGTGATATCCAGTAATCCGAAGAACCCCTCTGTTGGTGAAATGGTTACTTTAACCTACAAGCTGGGGAACAATGGACCGGACGATGCCGAGAACGTTACCATAACCATACCGGTACCAGATGGTTTTGTGATTGATAAAATTGAAGGTGACGGAACCTGGACCTATGATCCAACTACCAGGACCATAACCTGGACCATGACCAAGGTTACGGTG
>Ga0351904_1112_pt1 | contig 12978 bp, 8 predicted proteins | sample BONcelHT113001E3_FD_205826 | JGI IMG/M metagenome (GOLD analysis project Ga0351904, IMG submission 205826) | Enriched cells from coal bed in the Powder River Basin, Montana, United States - BONCAT cells T11 rep1 HSBNCT.T11.300.1.E3 ...
GATTGGAACAGGGCCCGCAAACGTCTGCAACTCCTTGTTCCGAGGGAGGATGCACTTTCGCTGCTGTCCTGGAGTGCGGATAACGATATCGGTCACATGGCCTTTCTCAAGGCGGGGGGCGAGCGGATGATCTTCGATGCCCTGCAGTTCGTTGCGGGCGGGACCCTGACCTATGGTGTCACGCTGGCCGAACTGCTCGGCAGGGAAGCGGCCGTATCCTACCTCCGCTTCATCATCAAGACCTGCGCACGGGGATTCCTCGACAAGCGGCCGCTCGACCTGATCCGCGATGAGGCACGGGTGGAATTGTCCGGCTACTATCATAGCGCCCAGCAAAACCTCCTCGACCTCGCCAGCAATCACGCGGCACTGGCGGTCGAGATCGCAACCGGAATCCGTGACGGACTCCTGACCTCGTCCAGGCCCGAGACATTCCAGTATTTTGAGCGGATCGGCCGGCGCGCCATGGAATGGGAGCACAAGGCTGACGAACTGGTGATTCGCGCCCGTGAGCTTGCCAAGCAATCGGAACAGGCGGATGCCATTCGGCAATTGCTCGAAGCTGCCGATGATATAACTGACGAACTGGAGGAAGCGGTCTTCCATCTCACTCTGCTGACACCGGGTGCCATGGAGGAAGAAATCCGTCTGCCGCTGGTCACCCTCGCCCGACTCCTGGTCGTGGGGACCCAGGAATATCTGAAAGCGATTGAGAACGCCCGGGGAATCCACCGTAGCGGTACGCAGGACGACATGCACGATTTTCTCGAGTCGATTCACCGCATAATCGTCATTGAACATGAGAGCGACACGGCGGAACGCGCGGTGCGCAAAGCGCTGCTGGTCGGTCCAATGGTGGATTACCGGCAGGCCATGGTCATTGCCGAAAGCGCAAAGAAGCTGGAGTCAGCCGCCGATGCGCTGATGCATACCGGCATGATCCTGCGCGATCAGATACTCGGAAGGATTATGGGAAGTTAACGGGATGAAGCACGACGGAATTTTCAAGATCGCCCCCCAAGGCGTGGGCGCCATAAAAGGGAACGTGGCTGCCATGGGGATGAAGGCATTTGACTTGTCACGAATGGCAAGGCTCGGGCTCCCCGTGCCACCCGCCTTCGTTTTGGGAACTGCCCATTGCCGCCTTTCCAACCAGGACCCCGAACGCTATGGGAAAAATCTGGCCGGACTGCTGGAAGAACAGCTGATTTGGCTCCAGTCCATCACCGGGTTCGGCTTCGGCGACACCCGCAAGCCGCTGCTGATATCCGTCCGTTCCGGTGCATCGGTTTCGATGCCCGGCATGATGGATACACTGCTCAATATCGGCCTGTGCGATGCCACGGCCCGCGGCCTGCTGCGGATTACCGGCAATCCCCGACTGGTCTGGGATTCTTATCGCCGGCTCATCCAGGATTTTGCCGAAGTGGTCTTTTCAGCTTCCTCGCAACCATTTGCAGCGGCGCTCGATGCGATGCTTGCCCGAGAGTGGCTGGACCGGACTCAGGAACTGGACTACTTGAATCTGGCCGAACTCACCCAAACCTACCTACAGCTTTTCGGCGAACTGACCGGAAGGCCGTTTCCCCAGAACCCGCTTGAGCAACTCGAGCTCGCCGTGAAGGCGGTTCTTGCCTCGTGTAACTCACCCCGTGCCATTGAGTACCGCCGTCTCTACGGACTGCCCGATGATCTCTGCACTGCGGTCACCATCCAGCAGATGGTGTTCGGCAATGCGGGAGGGACATCAGGTGCGGGGGTCGGTTTCACCCGTGACCCGGATACCGGCGAAAAAAAGCTCTACTTCGATTTCCTGTTCAACAGCCAGGGAGAAGATGTCGTTTCCGGGCGCACTGCCTGCTCCGACGCGGAGAGGCTCTTTTTGGCCCTGCCTGAAACCGAGCAGACATTACTCGCTATCTGTGCCGCGCTCGAGCAGGAGTACGGCGATGCCCAGGAGTTCGAATTCACCCTTCAGGACGGTGTCCTCTACCTGCTGCAGACGCGAACCGCCAAGAGGACGCCGTGGGCGGCGTTGCGGATTGCAGTTGAACAGGTCAGGGAAGGGCTGGTCGGGAAAAACGACGCCCTTGCCCGTCTCAGCGGCCTGGTGCTGGGCGACATTCAGCGCCAGTGGTTGTCCCTGGAGGAAGACCAGCCGCTCTGTCAGGGGCAGCCGGCGGGTATCGGCGTGGCGGCAGGGCCCCTCGCCCTCGACATTGAAGCCGCCCGTCGTTTTTCTGTGGAAGGGCGTCCGGCGGTGCTCGTTCGCGAAGAAATGGCCACCGCCGACATCTCCGGAATCGCCCTTTCTGCCGGAGTGCTGACGGCCCGGGGAAATCGCACCTCTCACGCAGCGGTAGTGGCACGGCAACTTGGCAAGGCCTGCGTTACCGGCTGCAGTACTTTGTTGATCGATCCGGCACGACGGGTTGTTACGTTCGGTGAGCGGACTCTGGCGGAAGGGGAATTGATTACCCTTGATTCCAACACGGGGCGGGTCTTTGCCGGCGAGGCGTCAGTTGTTGTTGACTATCCGACGCAATGGCTTGCTGAAGTCGAGAAATGGCGGCAATCGCCTGATCAGTGAAAAACGCCTGCCTGGTTATGCTCGAACACAATTAATTTAGGCTGCCTGAGAAAATAAACTCTTGAATCCCCTGATTAAGATTTGAGGAGAAGTAGTTTTCGCTTAATCTCTGATCAAGTTTGTAGCATGGCGACAAGGTTAGTCCGGAAGTTTGTAGAAGTCGCTCCGCCGAAATTGCTCGCTCTGCTACGTCTAGGAAAGGCAAGGCTCTAATTGCCGCTGCGTCGAACGTGCATAAAGTGAGTTCTTCGTGACGAACGAGCACGGCAAGTGATTCGATCTCTCCTGAATGAATAGACTGTTGACGCAAGCTTGGCAAACGGCGTAGAACGTCTTGCATCTCTCCAGTTGTTGCCGTTGCCTCTACCACGCGACCAGAGTTGATGTACTGGTCGCGGAAGTTTACTGGATGTTTCACTCCATCTCTCCGGAAATATTTGACCTCATCTACTACTGCAGAAGCGACATGCAACTCATGCATGTCAGCCAAGCTGTTGAATACATTGATTTCCAGTAGTTTTATAATGACGTCGGCATCAAGAAGCCATAATTTCAATCGATTCGCCCTCCACCTCACTTAATCCCCAAAATTCCAAAACTTCATCGATGTCGGCACGGTCGATAGCAAGCAACTCAGAAAACTTTCCGCGAGAGATCAATCCCTTTCTAAGACATTTAACTGCCAATTGGATGAACCGTTGCGAAGAGGGGACTTCACAACCCGCTTCTCTTCTTACTCGCCGGTCTATCATCATCAGTTCGTCATTTTTTGCCAATTCGTCGGCTTTCAACCATTCGATCAGTTGCATGTTGGCCATGCGGTAGAGTAATGCTTGTGTCGAGACACCGAATTCGCGAGCGACGTCGACGATGTCTGAGAAGGAAAGCTTTTGTCCCGTACTGCGTGCAATTAGCTCTTCTCGAACTGCAGTTTCCGGTAGAAGTAGTGAAGAAGCGAAACGATCTGCTTTCCTCTCGATTTCTCTGAAAAGGGCTTCGTCCTGCTCAAGTTCCGAAGGATTAAACGTACTCCATGTGATGATATGGAATAATTCATGGGCAAGGGTGAAGTTGATTCGCCAAGGGGCCTCTTCGCTATTGATAACTATGGCGGCACCAAATTCCGGATGCACGGTAGATGCTGCCGAACCAAAATCGGACAATTCGACAAACAAAAGTTTTGTGCGAAGCATCTGCTCCATTACTTTTTGGAGAGACATAGCGGGTCTGCTGCCAAGGTTGAGAAGATTGCTCACCTTGGTTGCCAAAGCATCAACCTTGAATTTTGTGCGAACGTCGGCAGGTGAAACTGAAATAATAACGCTTGCTTCGTCTTGTGTCAGACCAAGCAGTTTTTCAAGAAGATGGTACTCTTCGAATCTATGCTTTATAAAGGCTTCGACTTCTGTCTTTCTTTCAGTTGGTGCCTGACGCCAAAGAAAATGCACGGCTGATGGCTGAGTCTCATCCCCTATGAGCAGTTTGTTTAGGCTACAAAAGTAGGTTTTGCCAAATAAAGCGAGTTCGCTTGCCTTGACCTCTCTCTCGCCTTTTTCGATACTGCTCAGTGTTTGGTAATTCGTGAACCCAAGACGTGCTGCAGCGTCGCGAATAGACAAGCCTGCTGCCTCTCGTGCTTCTCTAAGTCTTTCAGCTAATTCCATTCTCGACATGTAAACCACCCCCTCTTCTGATAGGTTATAGTATAAAATATTATATAGTAGTGTCAATAATATAATATTTTATTATGTAAATATTGTTCAAGATCGGCTTTAGGGAGGCGTAAAGTTATTTCGGCAAAACCAATAACATTCAAAAAGTCATAGATCTCGTGGAAAAATAGGAGCTTGTTTTGCGAATCAAGGAAGTACTTAAGGCAAATATGGAGCGTACTCTGGTGTTCCTGCCGTTATTCTCTCGAAAATATGCTCATGCTTCTTCTGAATCAAGTTGTTCAGTTAATCTTCATCGCAGGTAATAGAACTTTCGATTTCCCCACTTTGCCCTTGCGCTCAGCACTAGCACTTGCTATAAATTCTGAGTCTTTTCTAAAGTATATTCAGCATGTTTATACCCTCTTTGTCGAAACCCCGGAGCACCAAATTATATGAGCAAGCTTACCCTTAGCCAGCTTTCCAGCCTCCTGTTTCGTGCCTGCGATGATCTGCGCGGCAATATGGATGCATCAGAATACAAGGAATACATTTTCGGCATGCTCTTTCTGAAGCGCCTCTCCGATCTCTTCGACCAGGAGCGGGAGCTGCTTGCCAAGGATTTGAAGGAAAAGGGGATGGCTGAGGTGGTTATTGCCGGCCAGCTCACAAATCCCGACAAGTATACCTTCTTCGTGCCGGAGGAGGCTCACTGGTCCCATATCCGTCATCTCAAGACCAATGTCGGCACCAATCTCAACAAGGCCCTGGAAGCGCTGGAAGACGCCAATGTCGATGCCTTACAGGACGTGCTCAAAGGGATCAACTTCAATAAGAAGATTGGCCAGCGTTCTTTGGACGACGATACTCTCGCCAACTTTATCCAGAATTTCGAGAAGATTCCGCTACGGGACGAGAACTTCGAATTCCCCGACTTGCTTGGAGCTGCGTACGAATACCTGATCAAATACTTCGCCGATTCCGCTGGCAAAAAAGCGGGCGAGTTCTACACCCCAGCTGATGTGGTGCGCACCCTGGTGGAAATTGTTGATCCCCAGCCCGGCATGAGCGTGTACGATCCTACCTGTGGCTCGGGCGGCATGCTTATCCAGACTCGCGATTATGTCCGTGAATGCGGCGGTGACCCTCGTGACCTCGCGTTGTCCGGTCAGGAGAGCATCGGCACCACCTGGTCAATCTGCAAGATGAACATGCTCCTTCATGGTATTGAACACGCCGACATCCGCCAGGAGGACACTCTGCGTCATCCGCAGCACAAGGCAGAGGACAATGAGCTGCAGCGCCACGACCGAGTCCTTGCAAATCCCCCCTTTAGTCAGAATTACATCAAGAAGGACATCGATTATCCCGGGCGCTTTGCCGTGTGGATGCCGGAAAAGGGCAAGAAGGCCGACTTGATGTTCGTCCAGCACATGCTGGCTGTGCTCAAGTCCGACGGTAAGATGGCAACTGTCATGCCTCACGGCGTACTCTTTCGGGGAGGCGAGGAGAAGGCGGCACGCAGGCACTTCATTGAACGTGGCTGGCTTGAGGCTATTATAGGTCTCCCAGCTGGGCTTTTCTACGGCACCGGCATCCCAGCCTGCGTGCTGGTGATGAACAAGAAGGAAGCCGGTTCGGGTGATACAGTGCGAGACCATGTCTTCTTCATTAATGCAGACCGCGAATACCGTGAAGGAAAGGCGCAGAACTTTCTGCGTCCCGAGGATATTTCAAAGATAGTCCACGCCTATCGTACTATGGCAGACATCCCCGGTTATGCTCGCCGGGTGCCGGTAAGTGAAATAAAAGCCGAGGATTTCAACTGCAATATCCGTCGCTATGTTGACAATGCACCACCCCCTGAGCCCCATGATGTGCGAGCGCACCTGCACGGTGGTGTGCCAATTGTTGAGATCGAGTCGCTAGATCACTACTGGACCAACTACCCTGGTCTGCGGGAGCGCTGTTTTGTGCCGCGTCCGGACGATCCCCTTTATGCCGATTTCACTCCTACCGTCATCGATTGCCGTGCCTTGGCCGAACTTGTAAAGACTGACCCAAGCGTGGCAGCGGCGCAGAGGCGTTTTCTGGAGACGCTGGAAATTTGGTGGGCGGAAAATCTGCCGCTTGTCGAAGACCTCGCCCCAAAAAACGGCCAGAAAGGGAATGTCTATGAACTGCGCCGCCAGCTTCTCGCAACAATCAGTGACGCTTTCACCGGGCAGAATCTGTTGACCGATCATCAGATTCGCGGTGCGTTCGCCCGATACGTGGATGACTTGAAAGCTGATCTTAAATCCATCGCCGCAAGCGGCTGGGGGTCGGAACTTATTCCCGATACCGACATCCTGGAAAGCCAGTTCCCGGAGCTCCTGGCCGTCATGGAGCAGAAGCGCCTGCGATTGGCCGAACTATCCGCTCTTTACGCTGCCGCCGATGAAGAGGATTACGAGGACAGCGACGATACCGGAGCTCTACCTGCCAATGAGGTCAAAACACTCAAGGCTGAACTCAAGGAGGCCAGTGCTCAAGCCAAACTGGCGAAGCGGGAGAACCGAGATGCGGCGGCTTTCCTAACTCGCGCTAAGTTCGCTGAGTCGAGGCTTACCCGGCACAAGGCGTTGGAGGATGAGGGAAAGCGGTTGAAGGCCGAGTTGCGTGCCACAGAGAAGAAGCAGGAGGATCTTGTTGCCGCCGCTCGTGAAAAGATCAGCCCGGAAGAAGCCAAAGCGGTAATTCTCGATCGCTTGTGCCGTCTGCTGGTGCAGACTTATGAAGGGTATCTGCGGGCCGATCAGAGGGCGTGTCTTGCTGAGCTGGAGAATCTGCATGGGAAATATGCCGTTACTGCCAAGGAGATTGAGGCCAAGCGGGATGAGGCGACGGCGAAGTTGAAGGGGTTTTTGGTGGAGTTGGGTTATGAGTGAGACGTGGGAAATAAAAACAATAGGCGAATGCGTCAGAATTACAAAAGGCGTGACCTATGCGTCGAGTGATTACGCGTCTGACAATGATGGCCATGTGTTCCTCACGATCAAATGCTTTTCCAAAGGTGGAGGTTTCAATACGGAGGGGGTGAAATACTTTCGCGGCATCCATTCGAGTGATCAAGAAATTCAACCAGGTGAATTGCTTGTTGCTAAAACCGATCTGACTAGAGATGGAGACATCATTGGGAGCCCGATGATTGCTCCTGACTTCGGCATCGGGAAGAAAGTCCTTCCTTCAATGGATTTATCGGTATTGCGACCGCTTAATAATGAAACGGAACCTCGGTTCCTTTTCTATCGCCTCATGCTCGGCGATGCGCGGCGTTTTATGTGGGCGCACTCCGCCGGTTCAACGGTCCTTCACCTCGAAAGCAAAGCTCTTCCGAAGTTTGCATTCAAATTGCCGCGACCGAATCAGCAGAGCCGGATAGTCGAGATCCTTTCGACGCTGGATGAAACAATTGAGCAGACCGAGGCACTGATTGCGAAGATGCAGCAGGTCAAGGCGGGTCTGATGCACGATCTGTTCATCCGTGGTGTTACCTCTGACAGATGCCTCCGCCCCACCCGCGAGCAAGCGCCTGACCTCTACAAAGAATCGCCGCTTGGGTGGATTCCGAAGGAGTGGGAGACAAGCCCGATCGCGTCCATAGCTGAATCGCTTGTAGATGGACCCTTCGGTTCAAACCTCAAGAGCGAGCACTATGTTGTTGAGCCTGGAGTCCGGGTTGTACGACTTCAAAATATTCAAGAGGGTTACTACGATGACAGTGATCCAGTGTTTGTATCGCAACATCACGCCGATTATCTATCTCGTAACGCAGTAAATTCCGGCGATGTGCTCATAGCAGCTCTTGGCGACGAGAACTATCCAGTCGGACGATCTTGCTGTTATCCGGTCGATCTACCACCTGCCATTAATAAGGCCGATTGCTTCAGATTACGCTGCTTGTCTGATATAGCCATCAATACGTATATGATGCATTTTCTTAATACTGCTACGGCCAGAACCCAGATTAAACGGTATGAACAAGGAGTGACAAGGCGACGTACCAATCTTGGCAATCTTCGGCGAATTATCGTTGTCTTGCCAGACATTGACGAGCAGCGTCGTATTATTGAAAGGCTCGCATCTGTCAGTACGCAGGTCGAGGCAGGAGAGTTGCAAGTTGAGAAACTCCATCAGCAAAAACTAGGCCTTATGAATGATCTACTGACTGGTAGAGTGTATGTTAAGGAGGCTTGTTAAATGTCAACGACATTCAACCCGTCACCCATAGTCCCATCAGAAATTGAAAATGCAGCTCAATCTGGTGAGCTAGTAATTTTTGTTGGAGCGGGAATATCGCGTTTAATCAACTGTCCATCATGGGATGGATTTGCTGATCGAGTTCTAAAGCAACTTGTGCCAGCAGGAATTGACTATTATGAACTTTCACAGATCAAGAGTATTTCCGACCCTAAAAAGCGTCTATCAATTGCAAAAATAGTGGCACAAAAGAAGAGTATCACGATTAATTACGATTCAATCTTTGAAGTCGAGCTGAAACCTGACAACGTTTATGGTTATCTAAATGAGTTTAATTCATCATTCGTTACAACAAACTACGATAAGTATTTAAGACCATGTTCTCGTGAGAACGAACAAGAGGAAAGCTGGAGATTTTATAAGCAAGAACATCTCTTAGGAGTGAATCTTGATCGAAACGGAAATGTTGTGCACTTACATGGTTGTTTAGATGACCCCGACAATATGGTGATAACCACAAGGGACTACTTAGACCATTATTCTAGCAAAGAAGTCGAGGTTTTTTTACAGGATCTTTTCAAGAGGAAAACAGTTTTATTCTTGGGATATGGCTTGGATGAGATTGAGGTTCTGGAATACATTCTCCGTCGTGGAGATGCGAGCAGTAAGACAGAAGGTGAGAGGGTGAGGCGTTTCATCCTTCAAGGGTTTTTTAATGCAGAAATGGCACTATTTGAATTGCTTCAGGCATATTATCAGGATTCTTTTACAACGAGCTTGATAGGGTTTCCTAAGGACTATAAAAATTATGATCATCAGGTAGAAATTCTTGCATCTTGGTCGAAGAAGTTAAAGTTTGGCGGTTTGGCACTTGTCGATGAAGTTGCTGCCTTAGAGGATGAGATCCGTGGCTGATTCACTTACACCGAAACAGAAAAGTGCAATCCAACGCGCCAAGCAAAATCCTGATCTGCAAGGAATTTTGTTTCGGAAGGCTGCTGGTGTGCGTTGGTTCTCCGCGTTTATTGAAGCAGGCTTTCTAAATCCTGCTGAAATACCACCTCCTGTTACTGCCAAAGTTGAGGGTTATGTAAGTATCCCGACGTGGCCTATTACCGATTATCTTGTAGCAACAAGTGAAGAACTTCGTGACCCTTTAAATGAAGAATATGCTGTAAAGACTCTGGATTTTATCCGAGCTGCAACAAATTCATCGAGTGAGCGCGGATTCGGCAATTATCGTGTTTGGTGGCAATTTTCGAAGATCATATGCAACATTCCGGTGTATTTAATTAGTTTGGACGATATTTCACTGATTGATACATGGCTCGATGACCGGTATGAGAGAGGGGTGGTAGCAGAAACTCTCGGCTGTAAATGGTTATTAAGTCTACTCAGTTTAGACGAGGAACATTCCAAATCTCTGTCAATCAGCATCTTAGAAGTCCTGTTCAAAATAAAGTCAGGTGGCGAGTCGGATGTTTCTTCAAGCAAAAAGAAGGCAGCATTACGCTTTGATAGCTGGTATGCGAAAAAGATAACCGAAAAGGTAGCTTGTAAGGCTGGATCGATTCTCGGAAAAGATGCAGTTCATATCTTTCAGGCTCGACTAGAGACTATTTTGGACATGGATGACAATGATAAGTGGTCATTTATATGGCGATCGGCTATTGAGAATCACGACCAAAATCATGGGGCTGATGATTCTGAAGATGTCATCGTTGAAGCTTTTCGTGATTCACTATTGGCATACATTGAAGCAGCGCCAGCTTCTGCTCTTAATTATGTTGAGGAGTTGCTCGATAATAAATTCGAAACTATTAAACGCATTGCAATTTACGTGATAGATCAGCAATTTCGGCATTTAAATGACTGTGCTAATCTTATCATCTCCAGAGAGTATTTTAACGGAAACTTTCGTCATGAATTATGGCACTTCTTGAGAAATCATTATCAGGAGCTCAGGCCGGATCAACAGCAAGGTGTGCTGAGTATCGTCAATGATTTAATTGAAACTGATGAGAGCGGTCAGATAAGTGCTGGCGCGACTGCTTATCAACGTGCAGCATGGTTTTCGGCGATAAAAGATATTGATGAAGAAGCTGCTCGATATTATCACCAAAATATCGAAATAGCAGGAGCAGAACCGAAAAATCCAGATTTCTCAAGCTACATGACGGTCGTTGACGTTGATGACATATCCCCGATCCCTACCGAAGAGTTACTGTCCTTGGAAATTGATGATCTGCTTAAACAACTCTCATCGGTAAATGATCAGGGCTCATTTAGAGAACCCAGTTTCAGGGGATTAGTAAAAGCATTACAGCAGACCGTAAAAGCAGAACCTCTTAGGTATCATGTGCTGTTGCATAAGTTCGCAGAGTCAGATCTGCCGTTTATCTATTCGATTATCGAAGCATACCAGGAGTTATGGACAGAAAAGGCGCAGTTGCCTTGGGATGAAATATGGGATTCCTTGCTTAGCTTCTGTAGAGACATCGTAACCCAGGATCGATTCTGGTCATCGGATAACGCTAAAAAAAGAAGCTCGTTCGTCGCAAACAGATACTGGGTTGTCGGTGCAATTGGGCGTCTGATTGAATCCGGCACCAAGTCTGATGAACATGCATTCAATGAAAATTTACTTCATGAAGCTGAAATTGTTCTTTTAACAATTCTGGGTAAAGAATGTGGGGAAGAGTTCAACGTTGATACTGATGCGGTTTCGTTAGCAATCAATAGCCCCCGTGGTCGTTGTATAGAGGCACTGATAAATTTGACTCTTCGTTCTTGTCGTTTGTCAGATAAAAGATTCCAAAACCATTTAGAAACATGGCAACATTTTCAGCCCATATATGATGATGAGTTGAAACGAACAGAGATTGGTGAGTACGAATTCGCTACTCTCGTAAGTAATTTCCTTCCGAATTTTATGTACATGTCGAATGAGTGGGTATTAAAGAATCTTTGCAGGATCTTTGACCAGAGCAACTATCAGGGATGGCTATGCGCAATGCAAGGGTATGCATATGTTGGTAGGGTCTACGAGCTGATTTACAAGCATCTTAAAGAACATGGGCACCTGATAAAAGCACTTGATGACGATAACATTAAAGATAGGGTGAATGAAAAGGTAATACAAAATATAGCAGTTGCATATCTTAATAACTTTGAATCGCTTGATGAGGGACTCATAAAACTACTACTTCTGCGAGGGAAGCAGTCAGAGCTTAGTCATCTGATATGGTTCTTCTGGACGCTGCGTAAAGATGGCGACGATAATATCAAGGTAAAAGTTTTAGCATTATGGCCGCTTATTCTTGATATCATCGATACGAATAACCAAGAAGGGCGTTTACTTGCGTCGAAACTGTGCGATTGGGCTGTATTTGTGGATGAAGTAACAGACGAAAACAAAAAGCTTATTCTGGCAGTGGCCCCATTTGCGGAGGAGGGGTACAACTCATATGACCTACTCAGGAGTATTTCCAGAATTAGCCAACGACAACCAATAGAGTCATATGAGATATGGCTTCGTCTTCTAGAAGGCGCTCAGCCGGACTTTCCCGAAGAAGCCATAAGAGAAGCACTCGCTAACTATGTGCGGTTAGGATATGACGGGCAACGCATGGCAAAAAGTATCGTAAGTGAGTACTTGAAAAGCGGTAATGAGCAACCGTCTTTGTGGTTACGCGAGATAATGGACACCATATGATTTTTGACTGCCTTCCCCAAGAAAACTATTTATCGGCCAGCCAGTTGCTAGAGTGATGTCAGTTGGCAAAGTTGAATAGCAATTAATTCTCAGCTGAGGAATTGGATATGGATATTTCGCCAGATAAACAGAATATTGACCGCGTGTTCTCAAATACAGTCTTTCATATCGATTTTTACCAGAGGGACTACAAATGGAATGATGAGCCAGTCCGCCGTTTACTTAACGACATTTTTTACAAATTTGATGAGAAATATGCGGAGCAGCCTGATTTAGATGCTTGCAAAGAAACAATTGCCGCCCATTATCCCTGGTACTACTTGAATACTTATGTGACCAATACAATTGATGGCTGTGTCTATGTGGTTGATGGTCAACAACGTTTAACAACCTTAACGTTGTTGCTCATCAAGTTGAGACATCTTGCAAATAAATATTCTTCTAAAGCCGAAGGGTGGCTCAGTCAGAAAATAGCCGGCCATAGCGGTCTGGAACTGGAATTCTGGATGAACCACGTCCGCCATATTAATGTACTCAAAGCCCTCTACGAGGATGACACCGACCTCAAAAACGTTGATACATCAAGTGGCATTACAGCTGTCAACATGGTCAGTAATTACCAGATTATCAGCGAATATTTGGACCAGAAGCTGAAAGACAAGCATATTTACGAAACCTTTGTTTTTTATTACCTTCTCAGGCTTGTACTTATTAACCTCTCAGTTGAACAAACGGACGTTCCGATGGTTTTTGAGGTCATCAATGACCGGGGGGTCCGG
>Ga0351904_1113_pt1 | contig 12876 bp, 12 predicted proteins | sample BONcelHT113001E3_FD_205826 | JGI IMG/M metagenome (GOLD analysis project Ga0351904, IMG submission 205826) | Enriched cells from coal bed in the Powder River Basin, Montana, United States - BONCAT cells T11 rep1 HSBNCT.T11.300.1.E3 ...
TCGATCCCGCCGACGGTCAGCAACTGGGCACCGGGACCTTCGGCTCCCAACAGCGGCGTGGCTCGGGCCATGTTCGTGCCCACCGTGATCGCCCAAATGGCCAACTGGTCCCAGGGCAGCAGATAGCCGGTGAACGATAACAGCAACGTCAGCACCAGCAGGATCACGCCGATGACCCAATTGAATTCCCGCGGCGGTTTGTAGCTGCCGGTCAGGAACACGCGGTACATGTGCAGCCAGACGGCGATGACCATGGCGTGCCCCGCCCAGCGGTGCAGTTCCCGCAGCACGCCCAATGTCGTGACGTCGCGCAGGTCGAGCATGTCATGATAGGCCCACTCGATGGTCGGCCGATAGTAGAACATCAGCAGCGTGCCCGTGATCGCTTCGACGACAAACAGGAAGAACGTCAGGCCGCCCATGCACCAGGTGTAGCTGAGCGCGATCCCGTGTTTGGAGATCGAGACCGGATGCAGGTGCAAGACAAAGTTGGTCAGCACGACCGCCACGCGGTTGCGGCGGTCCCGCGGCGGCGGATGCCGAAAGATGCTCTTCCAGAACTGCGAGCGGCGGATTCTCTCGCCTAACGACGGCATGGGTTTGCGTCCTTTCACCCCGGCACGTAGCTGTCCGGTTCTTGCCACTGACCCAATTCCTGCTGGAAGACGCGGCTCTTGTCCACCTCCAACTGACCGTCTTCGGCGACGCGAATCGCATAGCGTTCCAGCGGCCGCGGAGCCGGGCCTTCGACATGGATGCCGTCCTTGGAGAACCCGCTGCCGTGGCAGGGACATTTGAACTTCTGTTCGGCTTCGATCCAAATCGGCGCACAGCCCAAGTGGGTACAGTACGTCCGCAGCGCGTACAGCAACGGCCGGCCCTCGTATTCATGCCGCACGACCCAGACGCCGAAGCGGCCGGTGAATCGCGTCTCGACATGCCCCAGTTCATAATCGTCCGGCCGCCCCGCCTTGAACTTCATCGGCGGTTCGATCACCACATTCGGGAACATGAACCGGGCCAACCCCAACAGCCACAGCACGTGCGTCGCGACCAGCGCCGTGAAACCGCAGGCCAGCGGCGAACCGAACAAGACGGCCAGACAGCGTCGCAAAAAGCTGCGGCGGCGCACGTGCTTGCCGACAGACGGCGGCGAGTGCGTCCCGTCGGCAGCGTTCGTGATGTGGGTCGAGTCAGGCATCGGGCTTAGGGCTGTCGAACAAAGTTGGCTATGCCGAGGCGCGGCCGAGGGTATTCATGGTCAAGCGAAATCAATGCCCTTGGGATGGCGAATACCTGAAACGGAACAAATTCCGGTGTTCAAGTCAAGCCCGCTGAGCGACATCGCGCAAAGGGCTGGTTGTTGATTGCCGCCAAGCTTTAGGCGAGGGTCGCGATTTCTATTGCATTAAGTCCCGCAACCCGTTATCGGAAAAAAGGTTACGACGCAAGAAGGCAATTTGGCAGGCGACCGCGATCGGCTGGAGCTATCGAGTACGTGGACACCGACGAGCAGTCCGTTGTAATGAAACTAAAACGGGTAAGTTTGGTGGGAAGCCGACGCGAGACGCGAAGAATGGCGACCTGCAATTCCAATTTAGCCTGTGCGGCATTAGAATCCGTGTTGGTTGACCCGCACTGAATCAGCAACGATCCGTTGCGTCTCGAGGGCAACGCACAGGTGCCGCTGCCGCAGAGCGAGAGGACTTTGGCCAGTTTGCAACGGGCTGGATGGCATCGCAAAGGAAAAAACCAGAAACGTGGCGGACGACCGACGAACTGACAGGAGATCAACGTGACGACAGTCACCACAACGGCGATTCAACAACTGCTGCGAATACGTTTGGTCGTCGCCGCGTTGGGCGAGCGGCTCCCAAAACCGTGGTGGCGTAGCCAATTCCTGACATCGACCGGACTGCGTTACATGGCCCGGATTTTTCCCCGGCGCCCGCTAGCTGCTGCCCTGGAGTCCGTGACCGTGGCTGCACGACGCGAACACGACGCCAACGTTGGCGCTCAGTCCTACCATCTGTTCCGCCTTCCATCGCAACTGGAAGACCAACTTGCCGAGACGATTCGAGACTCCGGCCTGGACGCCAGCGATCTTCCAGACAGCACTGAGGGCCTGACCGGTGCATTGGCACAGTTCGGTTCCGGGATCAGCCTTTCGTCGGGTTCAGGTCCGAAGTCGCTGGGTTGCATAAAGGAAGTGCTGAACCCCACGACGCTGGGGCGGATAGCCAAGTTGTACGCAACAGCGGTGCAGCAGGAAACGCGGATTTACCCCTATTTTGACGAAGCCGGCGATGACTAGCTTGATGGCCACCGACACCACCGAACGATACACGATCCGTATCTGCAAGGGCACCGCGCTCCTACCTGAGACGCGCGTTCTGCTCCAGGAATGGCAGCCCGGCGACACCAGGAGCGACTTGGCGCAGCGGACGCTGGAAAATGATCTGTTGGGAAAGTCGACGGCGCATCGGGTCAACGATATTGTGCGTAAAGGCTTTGCTCCCCGATTCCTGCTCCCCGATCCGCGCGCCGCTCGATATGTGAAGCGACTCCTCGAGAAACGCCCCAACAGCGACTGGTTTGGGAACCTGTGCTTGCTGCACGCCGCACGGGCGGACATGTTGGTGCGGGATGCGGTCACCGTACTGTTGCGCCGCGCTTGCGACGAAGGCCGTCTGGCGTTGAGCGTCGATGCCGTGATTTCCTTCCTTTGCGAATCCGAAGAACAAGGAAAGATGACAACCCCTTGGTCCTCCGAGACGAAGCGGAAGGTCGCTCGTGGTTTGCTCAAGATGTTGACGGAATTCGGTTTCCTCCGGCGCCGTACACGCGGCCCCCGCGACATCCGCACCTTCCATCCGGACCCGCTGGCTGTGGCCTATCTGGCTTACGATTTGCACTTCAAGGACTTCACGGATGCGGGCGTCGTAAGCCATCCCGATTGGAGAATCTGGGGACTGGATGAAGGGCCCGTACGCGTTGTCATGGACGACCTTAGCCGCTACGGCTTGTGGGTCTTTCAGGCAGCCGGCTCGGTGGTGCGAATCACTTGGAACGTGGCATCGATGGAGGAGGCAGTGGATGTCATCGCTAGACTCGACATTTGAAGAACTGGCTCGTCAGTTCAAAAACCCCGGCGCGTTGAACCCAGCCAAGAGCGACCCGCTCTTCTATTTCGTTCATGCGCCCGAAGACACGCTGGAGTTGAAGAGAAAAATCCCGCTCTGGGCCGCGAAGTTCCGCGAAGACGCCAAGGAAGTGGAAATCCTCTCGTTCGCCGCACTGCTGTGGCAGATCATCGATGGTTCCAACCGCTGGGATGAATGGCTGGAAATGGAGCCCGAACACGAACTGAGCGAAATCAATGAAGCGGTCCAGAGCGTAATCGGCGGGGAGGACGCATTGGTCGAGGCCGTGGCGCGTCATGTCGCAGTCCCACGGCCCAACCGTGTGCTGTTTCTCGTGGACGCCGCCCTCGCTCATCCATATTTCCGTCTTCGTGGTTTGGAATCGGGGCTTCACGACCGCATCAAAATGCGACAGCGTTTTTCAATTGTAGCCGGGCGAGCACAACGCCGGGGCCTGTGGCGTCGATGGCCCTAATCTCGATCTGTTTTCCTTCAAAATCCGCGCCCACCTTCAGCGGTACCTGCGTTTCCTGGCCGGCCAATAGCGTTACCAGACCCGTGTTCGGGTCCCGGGCATCACAATCCGCTGCCTCGCCCACCAGCGTGGCCTTCGGGCCAGTGGCGTCATAAGCCTCCAGCCGGAGCACCAGTGGCTCCCGAAACAGACTCTGGAAGAACAGCTTCAGGCCGATCACCCGGCTGGTGAAGGTGTCAGATCGGTAGCGGATCTGGAGGTCCGTCCCCGCGACGCCTTCTGCCGGGAGCGTCGAGACGTTCAGCACAATTACCGGCACCAAGCACTCTTGGAGTGAAAGCCCCTCGTGAAAGTAGCCGGCCCCGTGCATGAAGACCTTGAATCCGCCGGCGATGGCCATATCAGCAACTGGGCCGTTGATTCCCAGTCTTTCCGCTTTGAATACCAACACACCTTTTGCGGAACCGGTGGCGCGCCCCAGCAGGGATCGGCGTTTTTCCAATAGCCACTCCCCCGTTGGCTTCTGGAGCACGTCGCCCGGAGCCACCTCCGGCAGCAGGACGTGTCCGTGGTCGGCGGCATAGACGAAGGTACCAAAGCCGAGCTTGGCGAGTCGCTTAGTCACCGTGAATAATTCGCCCAAGATTCCGCTCATGTGTTTGCGGGCGTGGTACAGGTTGGTCGTTTCGCCCAGATTGTCGATTTCGTACGTACGGACGACCAACAATTCGGCAGAGCCGATCTTCTGCGACAGCTTCTTGTCCTTGAACGACAAGACATCGCCCAAAGTCAACTCGGCAAAACGATCGCCGTAACGGTCTCGCAGGAAGTCCATCCGCTCATTCGAACGGGGCAGCGGCGTATCGGCCACGGAGGGCACCAAGGTATCGCCCTTGCCGACCAGCTTGAACGTTCCGTCCGCGCCGGGCATCAAGGCAGCCATGCCCAGGGCAGTCACCGCCGGTAGTACACCAGCCACCGCCTCGACTTTCACTGCGCCGATTTCCTCGAACGTCACGCCCAGATCCCGGGCCATCTCGTACCGCATCGAGTCCACCAGAAAGTAGACGACCTTCGTTCCTTCTTGAAGCACTGGGGCGATATGCCGGTCGAACGTCTGCGTCTGTCGCGTTACGTCGTCGGGCGGCCAGCCGTGCTGCTGCACGGCGTACAGAAATCGCGATTGGGCGTCTTCCGCAATCTCCCGGTACCGCCGCCTGCAGACTTCGACCAGGGGTTCGACTTCGGCGTCCTCGGCGCAGGCGGCGGCCGCCTGCTCGACGAGCCGTTGCTGCCGATCGACCCGCCACAGGCCCCACTCGCGCTCGGTGTACGCCCGGATGTGGTCTGTGACGGATTTCCCTGAACCGGGCAGGTGCGGCCGGCAGGCTTCAATCGCCTGCAGTAACTCGACGCATCGCTCGGCCGTTTTCCACAGCACGGCCCGGTCGCCGAGCGACGACCAAATCGAGTGCCGCCGATCGGCAATCACGCTGCCGGCTTCGTCCAGCTTCCCCGCTTCGATCAGCGGCTTGATCCGGTCCAGGTAGTTCCGCTCCTCGAAGGGAAACGTATCTCGCTGGCCGATGTTCTCTCGGTCCTTGTACAGGGCTCGAAGCCCCAATTGCGTTTCGACATGCTGGGCGGCGGCGATGTAGCCCTCGCGCGTATCGTCGCTGCGTCGCATGCGGTCGCAGAGGGCGAAGATCCGCTCCTTGTGTTGCTCCGAAGCGACGGCCAGCTCGCCCAATGCCTTGTCCACCGGTCCGTCGAGATCGAAAGCGAACTCGGAAAGCAACACGTAGTGCGCCAGCATCTGCAGCTTCGACTCGGATTTCTGGGTCCGCGAGGGGGCTTCGTAACCATACTCGGCCTGCAGCAGCCGCAGCACCTCGTCGACCGCCCCCGGTGCCACGGCGAGCTGGTCGATCGTCCCGCCGACGCAAAGCACCCGGGCGGCCACATCCAGCGGCGAATCGGTCCCCAGGCAATCCTTGACCAGCGGATACGACATCCCGGCCTTGAGCCCGTCCAGCATCGCCAGCGTCGGCTCGCCTTCGTCGAAGATCCGGTCGATTTCGGTCGTCCGGTCGGGCATCGCCTGCCGGGCCAGCGACTGGATCTTCTCGTTCGGTTTGTCCCCGAAGGTCACGCCGCACACCGCAAACACTTCGAACGGATCTTGGCATCGGTCGTCATCCTGCTTGGCACGCTGGCGCGGGCAGTAGATCAGCAGATTGGCGTTTCGCAGTTCCGGGTTGTCCGAATCGTTCAAGCCGCGAAAGACGCGGTCCGCTTCGCGTCGGGCCTGAAGCACCGAATCGGAAGCACTCACCACACGGCAGTTCGGCGCGTGGAAACGGGCCGCCAGATCGCGCAGCGCCCCATCGTCGTCGTACCAGACAACCACCTGTTTCTCTTCGAGCAACTGGGTGAGCAGCTGGTGAATATGATCGCTGACGGTCATGGTTCTTGGTTCCTGGGCTCGATTACCAATACATCGCGTGCGTGTCGAGCAAGAGTCTCACGGCATGTACTCCGCAAAGTCCCTGAGATGTTCGTCATCGTCCGAGATGATCGTGATAAACCCCCTGCCGAGACCGGGCGGTGGACGCAGGCCGGGCGTTGTTTTCGCCGGTTTGCTGACCAGGCTCGCCACGGGCTGATTGTTCTCGGTAATCACCAGTTCGTCACCCGCCGTCAACTTGTGGATCAGGTCCGGTAGCTTGGCCTGGGCCTCTTGAATGGTCACGGTTGGCATCATACGTCCTCCATTTCCGTTCGTTTCATAGAACCATCCTGACTCAGCAGATCGGCCGCGTCGGCGTGTACGTTCTCGTCGATTTTGAGTTGCATCAGGCGGCTCCCCGTCGCCAGCGTTTCACGACGCACCTCCTCGGCGGGCATTTCTCTTCTTGGCTCCAGGCGGTGGAACCTCGCAAATGTCTTCCAATCCATGCGCGATGGCCAACGACCGATCCGTCTTACACTTGTCGCGCACTCGCCTAGGCCAGATGTTGCCGGCCATGTGCGACCACTCGTACTGCTCGTTTTCCAGCTTCTTCCACACCTCTTCGCACTCGCTGGCCCAACCGCGGTGGCGAAACAGCTTGTACAGGGGTGCTGCGTTGATGATCACGCCGTCGTTCAGATCCGGCCGATACGGTAGGGCCGCAACCCGCAGCAACTCCTGTTTCATTTCAGCCAATTCCTGCGCAAAGGCACGCAGGTCGTTCAGGGCGTCCCGCGCCGTTGCCGCGATCGTTCCCGACGCTTCGGCGAGTTCGTCCTCGATTCGTGCGGCGGCACGTTGCACGTCCTCGATCTTCGGCTCCAGATACTTGTTGACGATCGTGTACGGAGTCTGATCTGTCAAGCGATGATAGTACAACCAGATCGTGTACGAACCTGATGCTGTGGACAGTGACCAGTAGATGGGCGCCTTGCGGCGGCTCTTGGAATAGCGTTTGAGGTGGTCAGCAAAAAACCCCGTCGTTTTGCGGAAGTAGTCGCGAAGCGAGTTGACCTCGAAGATTGCACATGCTTCACGCTCGATTTCCTCAGCACGTCCGGGCGAGATGATGTCCAGGGTCCGCCGCACGCGAGCCTCGATGTCTAACGCATGGCCTAGGTCGTCGACCAGAATACCGTCCCAAGGAATCTCGATCGGATAGTCCCATTCGCCATCTGCCATCTGACTTCTCTGATCTTCCGGCTTGAGCGGGAGGCCTTCCTCGTTCTGCAACATACCAGGCGGGCAGTTAGGTAGCGCCGCAAGCGGATCGGGCAAATCCGGTTTCGGCTTTTCGCCGGTAGCAAATCGTATGTCCCAGCAGGGCAACCGCATCTTAAGTCCTTCCCTTCAGTATGTTTAAGAGACGCGAATCATTCCATCCGGCACGCTTTCGTCTGCGTCGAACCGATTCCGGCGAATTGTCCTGTTTGATTAGAGATAACGCCAAGCGTCGCAACAGAGCGAAGTTTTCGGTGCCGTGGTCCATTCGAATCCTGCTTTGGTCTTCGTCGAACGTCATGTCCAATACCCAGTGACACGAGTTCTCTATTCCCCAATGTCCACGGACAGCCTCGCCAAATCGCTTTACGGAGGGTTTGAGGCTGCAGATATAGTATCGAGCCTCGCTTGTTTCTATGCCGTTGCGGGTCGTGAGAGAGATCACTTTCCCAATGCTCTTTGATCCGTGCCACTCCTTCTTCTTGTCCGACATTTCTTCCGGTATCGCGCTCATGACAAATTGTCGCTCTTCCACTCTTCCGTGGGCTAAATCATGCGTGACGTGAGTGCGTATCGCGACGCAGGGAAGCGAGCCTTTGTCGATATCCTGAAAGTGTCGCTCAATTGCAGCATAGAGAGTAGGCTGGTTCTCTTTTACAGCCAAGATGTAATCACCACCACCTTCGACAATTTCCGCAGCAATGTTCTTTTGGCAACCCATCGCGTCGATTGTCACGATAGCACCATGCACGTCGAGGATCTTGAGAAGCTCCGGAATTGCCGTGATTTCGTTGGACTTCGAATCAACGGCAACTTGCCCGAGTGTGAGATGATTTTCGACGCTCCATGCACTGACCAAGTGAAGCGCACTCTTGCCCGATTTGCCGTCGAAGCTATGTCGAGCGGTCTTTCCATCAATCGCAATCAGCTTCAAACCTAACGCGCTGTTTAGAGACTCGATCCAAAGAAGAAAGCAATCCTGGAAGCCTCGTGGGTTCAACCGCCGAAACACTCGACTGATCGTATCGTGTGATGGAATACCGTTTGGCAGTTTCAAAAAGCCTCGTAACCATTCGTGCTTGTCTTTTCCATATGCCTCAATGTCCTCCCAGCCATCAGCACCACTGATGACGGCGCAAATCGCGAGCGCGATGATGTCCAACAGAAGATGCTTCTTTGTCCGCTCAATTCGTGGATCTTCGAGATCCTTGAAATGCTTGAAGATGGTAAGTCCAGACGCGGACGACGTAGCGATGGTTGACATGCAAAGACCTCCGTGAATCCAAGAGAAATCCAACTCACAGAAATCTTTCGCTGCTAGCATTGACTAAGGCAAGGCCAATGCAAATAATCTTTTCTAGAAGATTTGATGCGTTTGCCGTGGGGGAGAGGCCCCTCGGCGCCAATCCTGAAAAGGATCGCAACTACCGGCCGCTCGACATCAAGGCCGGTGATCGTTTGCGGCTCAAGGTGGCACTCGACGGCAACGCCGCCGTCGCCTGCGTCAACGACGACGTCTGCCTGTCGACCCGCATGTATGACCGCCGCGCCGACACCTTCGGCGTCTGGGCCGATACGATGGACGCCGGTTTCTCCTCGCTGCTAAAGAGGTCTGTATCTGGCGCGCCGCCGACGGCCGTGGGCATGTCCGGGGCGCCCGCCGAGCAACCGGTGCCGCCGCAAGATGCCCCCTTGCGCGACAAGACGCTTGTGGCATGGGTTGCGCCCGCCACGCTCACGCAGCGCGGCGGCAGCGTGCTGACGATCATCGACAAGCAAGAGCGGTTCGACGCGATCGTGTTCGGCGAGCGGGCGACGGGCAAGTGGATGGCCGGCAGCGACTTCTTCCGCCGCACCCCGGCCGACCAACAGGCCCAACCGCCGGAAACGGCCGATGCGAACACCGTCGTGCAGGTTGCGATCGCCTACCAGGGCAACAACATCCGCATCCATCGCAACGGCGAGCCCTACGCTCAGTACCAGGTCGAAGAGCCGCAGCCGTTCACCACGGACGATACCGTGCTTATCGGCCTGCGGTACGTAGGAGGGATGGGCGAAATCGGGTTCTTCCACGGCACGGTCGAGGAGGCCCGCCTGTACGACCGAGCCCTCGACGCCGCAGCCATCGCCCGCCTCGCCCCCGGCCGCCCGTCGGACCCCGAGCCGATCGGCCTGTGGACGTTCGAGGACGGCTCGGCTTCCGACGAGATGGGCACCTTTCCCGAAGGCAAGCTGTTCGGCAATGCGCAAATCGCCGACGGACGGCTCCATCTCGACGGCAGGACGGGCTACGTGGAAACCGCCCGCGAGCGGCCCAGCACCGCCCAGGCCATGTTCTGCCGGCCCTATCGGCGCGACACGGGCCGCATGTGGGACGTCTGGCCGTACGTGCACGAGGGAACGTACTACTGGACGGCCACGCCAAAGGACGGAACGGGGGGAAGGTTCGGTTTCGGTGAGAGCGATGATGGTGTGACGTGGCAGGCCCTGCCGCCGCCGAAAGTGGAGGGTGTTGGCCACGGCGAGGTCGGCGCAATCGAGCCGATTGGCGACCGATACACCATGATGTTCGGCGCCGGCGGGCGGATGGTAACGCTCGTGGCCGAGCGGCCCGAAGGTCCGTTCCGCGCCGCCGAGCGGAACTTTAACCTTCTGACCGGGCACACGTACTTCTCCCGCTTCTTTCCGACGCCCGACGGCGTGCTGGTCAGCCACCATTCGATTGCCCGCGACGGTCCTGTGTACTTCGCGCCGCTGAAGGCCACCCATATCGACGCGCAGGGAACGCTCCGGCTGGTCTGGTGGAAAGGCAACGAGCCGCTCAAGCACGAACGGGTGGAAGTGGAAACACCCGCGCCGATTGGGGAAGCCGCTCCGGCCATCGCCCTGCTCGAACCTTCGTTTGATATGGACCGCGGCGTCGTGATGGAAAGGACCCTCGCGCTGCCTGCGCCGGAGGAGGCCGGGCGCAGCGGCCTGTACGTCGAGTTCCGTGCGGACCGCGGGACAGCCATCCTGCTTGGCGCGGCCGGCAAGGCGGAACTCGGCCCCATCGGAGCCGCTGGAACCGACTTTACGGCCGAGAAACGCGTCGACCGGGAAATGCAGTTCAGCCGGATCGCCCGCTTCCGCCTGCTGCTGAAACATTCGCTCTTTGAGTTCTACCTCGACGACGTGCTCATCGAATGCTTCAGCCTTCCCGGGCGAGCCACCGGCCGAATCGGCCTGATCGGGCACCGCGATGGACGGCCGGTCGAGGACATCCGGGCATGGCACTGCCGGCGGCCGGAGGAGTGAAAGCTCGTGGACAGGCCGGCCCCCGCATAATAGGCGCCAATCATGAGAACCGGAATGTCTCCGGCTTAGTCTATGGGATGCGAGTGAAATCAAATCAGAACGAACGGAAACAAACAGATGAAACACACCCTCACCGCAACCATGAAATCAACCCTCCGGATCTGAACCGTTGGGAGCCGGCGCACGACGGGCCGCTGGCCCGTTCACCGGCGGACAACGGATGTCATGTTCTTGAGCGAGGGACGCCATCGACACCCTGCGAATCCATGCGATTGTGAATGGACTTCGTTATTCTCCGCGATGGACTATGGCGGTCCTGTCAGGTTGCCGGTCGGATGGTAGATGGCGTAGCCCCAGGTCGCGGCCTGCATGTGCGGATGGCCGGGAATGCCAGGACGGCGGCCTTCGATGACATGGCCTTTCCAGATCCGGCCCGCGGCGTCGCTCCAATGGACCATCCACAGGCCGGCCAGCACGTCGCCGCCGCGGGGCGGATCGTCCGCGGCGCTCAGCAGTTTCCAGGGCACGGCGTACTCCATCACGTACCCCCGATCGCCCGCATGCTCTCGAAACACTCCCTCCCAACCCTCGGCGATCATCGTCTGCCGGTGCCGATCCATGCCGTAGGCCAACTGCAGGCACGGACGCTGCTCGGGCCGGTAGTACCAGAGGATCAAGCCGACCAGCTTTCCGTTGGCCCTCGATACATTCCCGCAGGCTGATGTGGATGCGCGTCAAAGCCATGTAGATCGTCCGCACATTGCGCCCCAGCGCTTCGGCCACCGCGCTGCCGCCGAGCCCCTTCCCATAGCGCAGCGCCACGATCTGGCGGGCGTAGGGGGAGAGCCTTGGCAGGCACTCCTGCAAGGCCTCGGCGCGCCCGTTCGCCGCCGGGCCGTCCTGAGTGGCCCAGTAGGCGTCCAACTGATCCAGAATCTCCGGCGTGAGCGGTTGCGTTGCATGGCGGGACTTGTCGCGAAGTGCCGCCAGAGCCTGGAACCGGGCCGTTCGCCGCAGCCACACCGGCAGTGCCGCCTCGTCGCGCAGTTCCGCTCGCTTCTGTACCGCCAACGCTACCTCTTGGAACACGTCCTTGACCAAGTGCGAGTCGCGCACGATTACCCAAATATAGGCCGCCAGCTTCGCTCGTTCGGCGAGCAGTACCCGGACGATCGTCGTCTCGCTGATCGTCATGTCCCAATGAACTCCCGATTTTTTTCCAGTGCCACCTATTATAGGTTCCGCGAAGGCAAGAAATGTCAACATCCCGATGCAGACACCGGCGCGATTTTTGGAACTTAGTTATCGAAGCCTACCAACATGGCTGGCCAAGTGGCGCAAGCTATACTGAAGCTCCATCGACACCCGACATCCCTCTGACAAAAGCATGAGGAAAGGACTGAACATGAAACATACTGCCTTGCTCTTCGTTGCCGCCGTCGCCCTTTGTGCTGGTCCGGCGTTCGCCGCGGAAAACCCCGACCTGGTGCCGCGGGCGGCGATCATGGCCAGCCACGAAGCCCGGCCCGGTGCCGCGGCGGCGGTGGCCGACGGGCTTGTGCCAGCCGCCGGCAGCCGCGATGACCGGCGCAGTGTCTGGATGGTCGATGCGAAGGATCTGCCGGCCTCGCTCGTGTTCACCTGGCCGGAGCCGGTCACGGTCTCGACAGTGGTCTATTACGGACGCACGACCTGGAGCTTCGAGGTCTTCAAGGACTACGCCGTCTTTCTCGATGACGCCGCGACGCCGGTCGTCGAGGGCGTCTTCCGCAACGGTCATGGTCCGCAGCCGGTCACGCTGCCCGCGCCGGTCCGCGCGCGCAAACTGCGGCTCGAGTTCCGCTCGCATCATGCCGGCGGGAGCCCCGGCGCGGCGGAGGTGCAGATCTTCGCCCAGCTACCCGCGCAAAAAGATCTGCTTGGTCAATTCACGGATTTGTCGCTGGACTACCGCTACGCCTACTACCCCTCGCACAACCTGGTGCGCATCCATCTGCCCAGTCCGCCCGCCGACGCCACGGCCTGGCATCTGACGCTGTGCCCGGAGGCCGGCGGCGCAGCGCTGGCCGAACGCTCCGGCAAGCTGCCCACCGCGGCGGGCGGCGAGCCCATGCCGGTGCCGAATCTGCCCGAGGGAGACTACACCCTGACCCTGGCGCTCACCGGCGGTGCGGAGCCGGTCATCGAGGAACGCGGCATCCGCCGCGATCGGCCGGAGTGGGAGGGCA
>Ga0351904_1115_pt1 | contig 12436 bp, 12 predicted proteins | sample BONcelHT113001E3_FD_205826 | JGI IMG/M metagenome (GOLD analysis project Ga0351904, IMG submission 205826) | Enriched cells from coal bed in the Powder River Basin, Montana, United States - BONCAT cells T11 rep1 HSBNCT.T11.300.1.E3 ...
GGCATATTAATAAAGCAAGATCAAGGTAAAGATGAAAAGTAAAATGATAAACCTTATTAATCTTCGAGCCTGATTAATTTGGATTTTTAATACAGAATACCAAACAACATAAAATGGGGTGAAAAGATGATCCGGATCGGTGTAGTGGGCTATGGTTACTGGGGACCAAACATAGTTAGAAATTTTGTCACAACAGAAGGCGCTCGTGTGGTATCGATATGCGATATAAATGAAGACATGCTCAAACGTGCCACAAAAGCCTATCCAAATATCGAGGTTACAACAGACCCGGACGATGTATGTTTCTCAACAGCTATAGATGCCGTGGCAATAGTCACCCCTGTTTATACCCACTTTGAAATTGCAAGAAAGGCGCTTCAGAACGGCAAACATGTTTTTGTTGAAAAACCTTTTACTTATAGTGTAGCTCAAGCAGAAGAACTGATAGAATTGGCCGAAAAAAATAAATTAAAAATTATGGTAGATCACACATTTCTTTTTACAGGTGCAGTACGGAAGATTAAAGAAATTATAGACGACGGAATTCTTGGAAATCTTTATTATTTTGATTCTATAAGGGTAAATCTTGGTCTTTTTCAGCACGATGTTAATGTTATCTGGGACCTCGCGCCCCATGACCTGTCTATTATGGACTATCTTATTAAGTACAGGCCTTCTGCAATAGTTGCAACAGGCGCTGTTCATTTTGATAATGGACTGGAAGATATAGCTTACATGACCTTGTATTTTCCCAATAATTTGATCGCTCATTTCAACATAAACTGGCTGTCACCGGTTAAAATAAGAACAACCCTCATTGGTGGCGATAAACAAATGCTTGTTTGGAATGACCTCCATGAAGATCAGAAAATAAAAATATACGATAAGGGGGTAGAGGTGACAGGCAGAGAGGGAATTTATGATCTGCTTGTAAGCTACCGTTCAGGTGATATGTGGATACCCAAAGTGGATAAAACAGAGGCATTAAAACTTGAGATAGAACATTTTATCAATTGTATACTGACCAATAAAACACCGATGAATGACGGCCTGTCGGGATTAAGGGTTGTTAAAATCCTTGAAGCTGCAAACAAGTCACTCAATGATCGTGGAAGGCTTGTTGAGTTATGAGTCAATACTTGTCTGTATCAGATGATGTAAAGCTTGGGGAAAACGTAAAATTATCAAAGTTTATCAATCTATATGGCTGCTCCATAGGCGATAATACAAAAATAGGTGCTTTTGTTGAAGTACAAAAAAAAGCTGTAATAGGCAAGAACTGTAAAATATCAAGTCATACTTTTATCTGCGAAGGGGTTGCTATCGAAGACAATGTTTTTGTCGGACACGGTGTAGTCTTCATAAATGATTCCTACCCGAGGGCGGCAAACATGGACGGTATGTTGCAAACAGAGGAGGATTGGAAAGTTGAGCCGACTCTTGTTAAAAAAGGAGCTTCCATAGGTTCCAACTCGACGATCCTCTGCAATGTCACAATTGGCGAAAATGCAATTGTTGGTGCCGGGAGCGTTGTCACTAAAAATGTTCCTGCGGATACAATAGTGGCAGGCAATCCGGCAAGGATATTACGTAAAATAAATGAGTAGCTGATTGGTTGAGCGGTTATGCCTTATAAGAGCTTCGAAGATCTTGAGGTTTATAAATTAGCAAGAGACTTTAGAAAAAAGATCTACAAATTAATAAGAAACCTTCCAGTTGAAGAAAAATTTAACTTAGCAAGTCAAATGCGTAGGACAGCCACTTCCATAACTAATAATATTGCGGAAGGGCACGGAAGATATCACTATGTCATTAAGGAGAGATTAATCCATGAAAGTACCTTTTCTCGATCTTAAAGCACAATACCAGTCTATTAAAGATGAAATCCATGATGCCCTCCGGCTGGTAATGGAAAATACTGCTTTTGCAGGCGGACCTTTTGTTGCCCAGTTTGAAAAGGAATTTGCAGCATTCTGTGGGACAAAATACGCCGTAGGGGTGGGTTCCGGAACAGATGCACTCTGGTTAAGTCTTCTTGCTATGGGTGTTGGTCGAGGCGATGAAGTGATAACTGTGCCGGATACTTTTATCGCTACTGCAGAGGCTATCAGTTTTTGTGGGGCAAAGCCGGTTTTTATTGATATTGAGGAATCAACGTATAATATGAATCATTCCTTGCTTGAAGCTTCTATTACACCAAAGACTAAAGTGATTATACCTGTCCATCTTTTTGGCCAGACAGCCGATATGAATCCGATTATTGAGATTGCTGGAAGACATGGATTATCTGTTATTGAGGATGCGTGTCAAGCACACGGTGCAGAATATAAAGGCAAAAAAGCGGGTTCAACAGGAAATACAGGCTGTTTCAGCTTCTACCCCGGGAAAAATCTGGGAGCTTACGGAGAAGCCGGTGCAGTCGTGACAAACAGTGAAGAGCTGGCAGAAAAGATACGCATATTAAGGGATCACGGCCAGGCAAAAAAATACTACCATGACATGGTAGGCTGGAATGCCCGCATGGATGGGTTTCAGGGTGCCGTGTTAAGCGTCAAGCTAAAACATCTTGAAGCATGGAATGAGGCAAGAAGACAAAATGCCCGTTTTTATAAAGAATTATTAAAAGGCATATCCGGTATAATTACGCCGGAGGAGGCCGAATATGCGAAACATGTCTACCATATTTTTGCTGTTAGAGGAGAAAACCGCGATAGCATAATAAATGCTCTTGCAAAACAGGATATAGCCTGCGGAATTCATTACCCCATCCCGCTTCACCTCCAGGAAGCATACCGTTTCCTTGGATACAAAAAAGGAGATTTTTCTGTTGCGGAGAAGTGCGCAGAAGAATTTCTATCCCTCCCGATGTTCCCCGAACTAACGAGGGAACAGATTGAATATGTGACACAGGAAATCAAGTCTTATATGTTGAAAAGATGACTTGTTGATTTGTAGTTATTAATGAACCCCTCCGCAGGATAAACTACGAGGAATCCATTGATCGAGTCATCTCAATAAGCTTGTTAGTGTTTAACCCAGGTCAATCGACACATTGGTAATTTAATTAACCACTCAACCAATCACCTTATCAACCGACTTTCTATGGATCTTCAAATCATAAACCCCATAAACTATCCTGATTGGGATAATCTGCTCCTTAAAACCCCTGCCTACTCATTCTTTCATTCATCTGCATGGGCAAAAGTATTAAGTGAATCGTATCATTATGTTCCCACTTATTTCACACTATTTCACAATGACAAAATAGTGGCTTTGATCCCTATGATGGATATACAAAGCGCGTTGACAGGCAATAGGGGCGTAGCCCTTCCATTCACCGATTATTGTGAACCTATAATGAGTGAAGATGCTCAGCTTCAGGACATTTTCCTTCAACTTGTTAATTATGGTAAAAAGGCGAATTGGAGATTTATTGAGTTGCGAGATGGAGCAAACTTTTTTCAAGATGCAACACCTTATGCAACATACTTCGGTCATAGTCTGGTTCTCTCACTCGACGAAGAATACTGTTTTTTCCATTTCAAAGGCAGTACCAGAAGGAATATCAGAAAAGCCCTTGCGGAGGGCGTTGAAATAAAGATATTGAATTCTATGGAATCCATAAGGGAATTTTACAAGCTAAACTGTTTAACAAGAAAGCGCCATGGCCTGCCGTCGCAGCCGTACCATTTGTTCAAAAGCATATATGATAATATCATATCCGAAGATAGAGGGTTAGTCGTAATGGCCTATTATAAAAACATCGCCATCGCCGGGGCTGTTTATTTTCATCTCGGAGACAAGGCCATTTACAAATATGGCGCCTCCGACAGAAGATATCAGCATCTCAGAGCCAACAACCTTGTTATGTGGGAAGCTATTAAATGGTACTGCAGGAATGGGTATCAGAGCTTTTATTTTGGAAGAACTGAGATGGAACACGTGGGATTGAGGCAGTTTAAAATAGGATGGGGCGCAGAAGAATATCCCATATTATATTACAGATATAGTCTGCGTAAGAGTATTTTTCTGACCGAGAAAAGATCAAACCTCACTATGTTCCACGATCTATTTAGCCGATTGCCAGTTCCTTTATTAAAGATGATCGGTAGAATATTATACAGACACATGGGGTAAACCCTTATTATATCATAACATTGAGAGAGTAATTTATGAACAAATGGGCTATTGCAAAAGTTTTATTAAAGTATCGGTGCGCAGGCATATTGATAGGAGAAGTTCTGCGTCGATTGTACTCGAATGGTATTACCTATGTAGTAAGAAAAGACAGATCGATTCCTGTTAAGGAACCTGGTGTTAAGATAAGTGTTGCCTTTCGTGAAGGGAGTGAAGAAGAGATTGCGAAGATACTTGACCTTGAGGGGCCGGGAATGAGCAAGAAAGACAAATGGAATGTTATCCGTCGGTCTTTCTTGGCATGTTCTGGAATCAGAACGTGCTACATTGGAATCACTGAGGATGATATTCCTTGCCATATCGACTGGTTTATTGGACCATCCGAGGATGGGAAAATCCACGAGTTTTTCGATGGAGGTTTTCCGCCCTTAGCTGACGATGAGATGCTGCTTGAAGGCGGATATACCCCAGAAACGTATCGAAGGAAGGGGATCATGGCAAACGCTTATTGGCAGATACCAAAAATCGGTTCTCCTGTCGTTACACGATGGGTGTTAAGTTACATGCGCAAGGGAAATGTTGAGTCACTCAAGGCTGCCAGGCGAGCCGGTTTCGAACCTTATTTGCTCAGAGAGGAAAAGTGGAGATTTTTCAGGAGGAAGTTTCACTACACCGTGCTTCCGCCTGGAACGCCCTTTTATTTTGATGAACAATGATTGAACGAATGCTCTTCGTCAAAATAGTTGATCACTCTTTTTATGATGCGCTGCCTTGATTCGGTATGAAACCACAAAACATATACTATTATCTAAAACCTTTTATACCAAGACCTCTACAAATATTGTTACGGAGAAACATCATACTTAACAAACTCAAAAGATTTTCTAAGGTCTGGCCTATTGACCCTGAGGCAAGACATGCACCGAAAGATTGGACTGGATGGCCGCATGGGAAACGATTTGCTTTTATATTAACGCATGATGTAGATACCATGAGGGGCCATGAACAATGTAAACAGCTTATGAATATGGAGAAGTGTCTCGGCTTTCGATCATCATTCAATATTGTTCCGAGACGCTATGTTGTATCGCCACAACTTATCTATGAACTTAAAAAAGATAGCTTTGAAGTGGGAGTTCACGGATTATACCATGACGGAAAACTCTATAATTCCCGCGCATTATTTAATGAGCGTGCAATACATATCAATACATATCTGAAAACATGGGGAGCGGTGGGATTTCGTTCTCCTGCCATGCACCACAGACTTGACTGGCTCTTTGATCTGAATATCCTCTACGATGCCTCGACGTTTGATACTGACCCATTCGAACCCCAGCCTGATGGAGTGCGCACTATTTTCCCATTTTGGGTTGAGAGCGTATCCTATCAAAAAGGCTATGTAGAATTACCCTATACACTCCCTCAGGATTTTACCTTGTTTGTTCTTATGAAAGAAGAAAGTATCGATATATGGAAACGGAAATTGGACTGGATTGTAGAGAATGGAGGAATGGTACTGTTGAATTGCCATCCAGATTATATGAATTTCAAAGACGGATGTATGGTTAAGGAAGGGTACCCCTCAGGATTTTACCAAGAATTTCTTGAATATGTAAAACAAAGGTACGACGGTTTATACTGGCATGTATTGCCCAAAGAAATAGCTTCTTTTTGGGAAAGTAATTTCAAGCGGAACAAATAAAGGTGGATGATAATTTCGCATAGCAGCCTTGAGATAGAAGAAAAAGGAACGTATACAATGTTGTCAAAAAAAATATGGATTGATCTCGATAATTCGCCTCATGTCCCACTATTCCAACCGATCATAAAGGAACTCGAAAAACGTCATTACAGCGTTTTCCTTACTGCTCGCGATTGTGCTCAGACCTGTGGACTGGCTGATGTACACGGGTTAGCCTATAGGCGTATAGGCCATCATTACGGAAAGAACAAAATTCTGAAAGTGGTCGGCACTATTGTCCGCGCATTTCAGCTCGTTCGGGCCGTAAGTACTGAATGTCCACATTTAGCAGTATCTCATGGCTCTCGGGCGCAAATGTTAGCCTCCTTTATATTAAGAATCCCATGCTTTATTATTACAGATTACGAATACGCCAATAAAGGGCCTATTCGTCCCCAATGGTTTATGATGCCGGAAGTTATCTCTGCGAACCCATATAACCTTGATTCCAGACACATTTTGAAATATCCCGGCATTAAAGAAGATGTTTATGTGCCAACCTTTGATCCCGATCCCCGGATAAAATACGAGCTTGGCATAGGGGAAAACGATATCGTGGTTACCATACGACCACCTGCCACAGAAGCCCACTATCACAATCCGGAGAGCGAGATTCTCTTTCGGGTTGTTGTTAATCTCGTCGGAGATATCGGTGAGACAAGGATGATTATCCTGCCACGGAATGATGCCCAAAAAATTATGATAACCGATACTTGGTCTCAGTGGTGCAAGAATGCCAAGATCATTATCCCTGAGCATGTTGTTGATGGTCTTAACCTGCTGTGGCACTCTGATGTCGTTATTAGCGGAGGCGGTACGATGAACCGTGAAGCGGCTGCGTTGGGTGTGCCGGTTTACAGCATTTTTCGTGGACCGATCGGAGCGGTGGACCGATATCTTGCAAAAAAGGGCCGCTTAGTTTTGCTGGGAAGCGTGGATGATGTATTGACAAAACTGACCATACGAAAATGGAATAGAACTGAAGAACTGCGCCGAGTAAATGATGCTGCTTTAAAATCAATAGTGAATGGTTTGGTGTTTGCTTTAGAAAACAGGTAGTTAGTGATGACAAATAACAAATCAACAATCAGATTATTGAGTGTTGTCGGCGCAAGGCCGAATTTTATTAAAATAGCGCCTATTGTACGGGCCATCAATGAGCATAACCGGGTTGGATACAAGGCGGGGCCTGGTCTTGAAAGACCTATCCGACATACATTGGTGCATACCGGTCAACATTATGATATAGACATGTCTGATGCTTTTTTCCAAGATCTCGGACTGCCTAACCCGGATATAAATATGGAAGTGGGTTCATCATCTCATGCCGTACAAACAGCAAATATTATGGTAAAATTTGAACAAATACTGATCGAGGAGAAACCGGACTGGATCATTGTGGTGGGGGATGTAAACTCAACGTTAGCAGCCGTTTTGGTATCAAGCAAGATGGGAATAAAATCTGCTCACGTGGAAGCAGGTTTGCGAAGCTTTGACAGGTCGATGCCGGAAGAAATCAATCGCATAATCACAGATGCAGTTGCGAATTTACTTTTCACTCCTTCACCCGATGCTGACGAGAATCTATTAAATGAAGGCGTATCTCCGGACAGGATAAAAAGGGTTGGAAACGTCATGATTGACACCCTTGTTTCTAACCTTGAGAGGGCGCGTCGCTGTCGTGTACAAGAACTGTTCGGGATGAAAGAAAAAGATTACGTATTCGTTACCTTGCACCGGCCTTCAAATGTTGATGATATATTTGCTCTGTCGAGTATAATAGAGCATCTAATGCGGCTTTCCGAGAGGATACCCGTTATTTTTCCGATGCATCCGCGTACCGGAAACAATATATCCAATTTTGGGCTTCAAAAACGGATAAAGGATTCCAAAAGGCTGATAATATGTAATCCCCTGGGATATCATGACACTATTGGCCTTGTTGATAAAGCGCGACTTGTGCTGACAGACTCAGGTGGCTTGCAGGAAGAAACAACTTTTCTGAATATACCCTGTTTAACTTTGCGACCGAACACAGAGCGTCCGATAACTATAACGCAAGGCACAAACAGGTTGACATCATTGACAAGCTTGGATAAGGACATAAATGTTGTCATTGATAGTGGTGACTTATTGCCTCGAAAGGCGCCCGAATTCTGGGATGGGCATACAGCAGAGAGAATTATCAGGATTCTCGTCGCCGCGCATTAGCGCTATCTACTTTAGAACATTTCAAGACCTCTCATGTTGAATTCCTATAAAGACCTTGTAGATGTTGCACTGAAGCTTCTGGGCTATTGCCAATCAAATGATTGGAGAGGTTATGATCCTTATGATGCTCTTAACAGCAGAATATTTAACCGTTTGCCCTTTCTTCATTTTCGACTTCCACGACTTGCACTCACACAGATAATAAAAAGGATCCCTGTAAATGTTCGGCCTCTGTTATTGATACCCAAGACTCAAAACCCTAAGGCCGTTGCCCTCTTTCTTATGGCTTTCCTGAAACTGTCAAGACTTGGGCTACTTCAAGAAGCAAAACTCATTGAGGCTATGATAGAGAAGTTAACCGCCTTGCGGTCACAGGACATTAATTATTATTGTTGGGGCTACAGCTTTCCCTGGCAGACAAGAACAATATTAGTGCCACGGGGAGCGCCGAACCTTGTCTGCACCGTTTTTGTTGCCAATGCTTTGCTGGACGCATACGAAAGGAACCACGATGTGCGTTCTCTGGAGATGGCAGCAAGTGCGGCAGAATATATCCTGAAAGAACTTTTTTGGACTGAAGGTGACTCCGCTGGTTTCAGTTACCCGCTTCCTTCATTGAGGACACGGGTACACAATGGGAACTTTTTAGGCGCTGCGCTTCTGTGCAGGATTTACAAATACTGCGGCGACAGGCAATATCTTGAGGCGGCATTACATGTGACGCGATATTCAGCGGGCAAACAGTGCGAGGACGGTTCGTGGTACTACGGTGAATTGCCGACTCAGCTCTGGATCGACAATTTTCATACGGGCTATAACTTATGTGCCTTACAAACGATCGGGCAGTGTGCCGAGACATCGGAGTTTGCATTAAATCTCCGTCGTGGATTTGAATTTTACCGGGCGCACTTTTTTAGAAACGACGGTGCCCCCCGGTATTTCCATGATCGTACCTATCCTATTGATATTCATAGTGTGGCTCAGAGCGTCATCACGCTGATGGAATTTAGAGATCTTGATCAGAGCAATGTTGAGCTTGCCTATCGTGTTTTAGAATGGGCTATGGTCAACATGTGGGATGAGCGAGGTTATTTCTATTACCAGATATTCCCATTCTGGCGGAACAGAATTTCATATATGCGCTGGTCGCAGGCCTGGATGCTCTGTACACTGGCAACAATCCTGGAAACAAGTAATTGTTAGCCCTGTTCTTTTAGCTTGTTACTGTTAATCTTTAATTATTCTAACAGCTTTGAGTTTTTATCTTTGAGCATACCCATTTTTACACAAGTGGTTTTATCTCCCTAACGGATATTCATCGAAGGCAGAAAATTTCCTTAATGATACGCGTTCTATTAATCCATGCAGACAATATTCCGCACTATCGTGTACCTATATACAGTTATTTAGCTAAATATTTGGAGCGTTATGGATTTAGTTTAATGGTTCTGTCCGATGGTATTCAATCAGACAACCCGCATGAAATTACTTTCCAATTAGCTGAAATGCCGCTTTCAACCATCAAAATAGCACGTTTTATATATGAGAAGCACATTGATATAATTATCGATTACATGGAGCTAAGGCATTTATATTTATTTCCAACTTACCTTATTGCAAAAGGAATAATGAGAAAGAAAATAATTTATTGGGGGCAGGGTTGTGATCTTGCGGACACGAAAGCAATAATTAAGAATCTGGCATATGCAACAGAGCAATCATTAAGTAATGCAATAATCCTTTACGCAGAGCACTTAAAAAAATATGTACCGGGTTGTCTGCATAAAAAAGTTTTTATTGCCAACAATACTCTTTGCATTGACTATACGGGTCTCCCGGCCGGTTTAACAAGACAAGACATACTTGCACAATATGGCATTAACACTAAGAAGAATATTATATGCATGGGTCGTATGCAAAAACGAAAGCGGGTAGATGTGATTGTCAAAGCTCTAAACCTCATGAATCGTCCGGATGTTGGTCTGATTTTAGTAGGTCCCGATACGGAAGGTATACTGGATGAGATAAAAGATAGTAATATTTATAAGCTTGGTCCTATATACGGCCATAAAAAATTTGACCTTATTTCAGCAGCAGATATTTGTTGTCTGCCCGGAGCAGTAGGTTTGAGCATCATAGATGCATTCCATTGCGGTATCCCTTTTGTTACAGAAGAAGGTGATGAATCAGCCGAAATTATGTATCTCAAACACGGCATAAACGGCTTTATTGTGAAACGCGGCGATATTCAGGATATGGCTACAAAACTTACCCTTCTTATTGATAATGATGGATTGCGAAGTAATTTTTCTAGTGCAGCCAAAAGAGAAATTGACGAGAACGGGCGCATTGAAAATATGTGTAGTGGATTTAGAGACGCACTTTATTATGTAACCGGCAAACCTAAGGATGATTTTATTACACAGGAATCAACTTGTTGAATCTCATACCTGCCGAGTATTGGGAATATGGGATTGGTGATCTTATCCATGGGATAACCGCAGCCAGTGGGGAAAACATTCATCATGAAATATCTTTACCAGGGCTTGGCAGTTGTTTTACCATTGGTTCCGGCAGAGCCGCGCTAATCATAGCGCTACGTGCGCTCAATTTAAAACCTGGAGCACACGTTGGTGTGCCACTCTATTGCTGCCCTGTCGTATTAAGAGCAATAGAACTTGCCGATTGCAGCCCACAGTTTGTAGACATAGAATCTGATACTTTCTGTATTTCAGCTCAAGATCTTTCAAGAAAAATTGACCGGCTTGATGCAGTCATAGCGCTACACATGTTTGGCAATATGTGTGACATGCAAATCTTGCGGACAATTGCTAAAGATAAACCGGTTATTGAAGACTGTGCGCAAGCGCTTGGCAGCAGGATTAATGATGGTATGGCAGGATCATTCGGCGACATTGCTTTTTTCAGTTTCCGTTCGGGAAAATACCTTTCAGTAGGAGAAGGTGGCGCTGTTTTTTCAACCAATGAAGAGTTCTGCGACAGAATTAGGAAATTAGTCAAGTTTTTACAGGATACATCTTATTGGGATGACATTTTACATATTTTTAAAACATACATCCGTTCTAAATTGCGCAGTGAACCGCTCTATGGTTTAGTCGGCCATCAGCTATGGACATTTTATAATAAAATAGCCGATCACTCCGTAAAAACTTCTATGAGCATAAACAATATCTACAAATCGGACCGTGCAATCGCCGCGAAACGACTTAAGTATATTGATACGGCAATTGCTAAACAAAGAGACAACGCAAGATTTTATACACAAAATCTGAAGTTTGAACAAGGTATGATTTGTATGGAAAAGCCCGGTAAGTTTTATAATCGTTATTTATACCCTATCGTTTTTCCTTCATTGAAACAGCGGGATTCGATGTCCGTATATATGCACAAAAGAGGTATTGGCACAACAAAACCATATCATGATATTTCATCTATTGCTACAAAGCACCATGGTTACAGAGGCGATTGCCCGGTATCTGAAAAGATTGCAGATTGTGTGATTGCAATACCCAATCATCACAACCTCAAGGAAGAAGATCGTCAGCATGTTGCACTGTGTTTGAATAAAGGCTGGATGGCAATCCGCAATAAATAATGATCGGATTCATCTTCACGATTGACTATGAAATATACGGTACCGGCGAAGGCTCATTGAAAGAGCTGATCTATGACCCGGCGGCCAAACTAATCGACATATTTCTTAAACACAATGCACGTTTTGTCCCTTTTGTTGAAGTAGCGGAGCTGGAGCTTATTGAAGTTAACACCGCAGACCCGATCATTAAGTCAGTCAAGCAACAAATAAGAGATTTTCACAATAATGGTTTCGAGCTCGGGCTTCACCTGCATCCCCAGTGGTACAATGGTCGGTATGAGAATGGAAAGTGGCTGCTCGATTACAGCGAATATAATTTGTGTACATTGTCTCGTGAGCGAATAGCTCAGATCGTGGATCGTTCGATTAATTACTTGAGACAATTGTTGGGTGTGGCAGATTTTACACCTCTTTCATTTCGCGCAGGCAACTGGCTGTTACAGCCAACTGAAATGGCCGCAGAAGTGTTGGCTGAACGGGGAATAAAAGTTGATTCATCCGTGTTCAAGGGCGGCCTCCAGTATGAGCACAAATTGGATTACCGTGCGGCCCTGAGAAACGGGCACTATTGGGAATTCAAGGAGGACGTCAATATACCTCATCCTAACGGAAATTTGCTTGAATTACCGATTTATTCACAAATGGTGCCTATCTGGAAAATGTTCACTGCCAAACGTATTGGCCTGCAAAGAAAAGCACCTTCGTCAGTTCAGACTGGTAGAAAAAAC
>Ga0351904_1117_pt1 | contig 12052 bp, 10 predicted proteins | sample BONcelHT113001E3_FD_205826 | JGI IMG/M metagenome (GOLD analysis project Ga0351904, IMG submission 205826) | Enriched cells from coal bed in the Powder River Basin, Montana, United States - BONCAT cells T11 rep1 HSBNCT.T11.300.1.E3 ...
CCCGTGTAAACAAAATCCATCTGCTGCTTCCTGCTATACGCAAATCGTAAACCTCGACAAAAATGCAAGGCTTCAATCCGTAATAAACACTGTTCATTTCATACATTTTATGAGAAGGCGGAACAGGGACATCCTTCAATTGTTCAATAACTCTTCTATTTCTGGGGGGACTGTCTTCCTGCCAGCACCTTACTTAGTTCCTTCTGAATTGAAATATTGAAGGATGTCCCACCCATCCACCCTGATTTTATATGAATTATTTTTTAGTAATAATTTACTTAACAGGAGGAACAATTAGGATGTCCCGCCTGCCCGTGGAGTAGCCCTTGCCTGCTTATCCCATGTACTATTCGCTGATGCTATTTCAGCAGAAACCCTTCAGATTACTACTATCGTGATTGGTATTATTAAATGAAGATATATTATGGAAAAACCAATGCCCAAGCAGTCCGCTAAAGTCCGGCTTGACAATTATTCCTGGATAAAAAACTTTCCAACTTATTGACAGAAGGAGACGGTATCTTTATAATCAACAAAATATTTATATTTGATGGGAGGACATCTAATAATGAGAAGAATATTGATTTTGTGTTCAGCGTTGCTGGTTTTATCATTTTTGTTTAACGCAGAAGCTTTTGCAGACGATAAAAACCTTGATAAAAATAAATTGACAGCAACAATCCATACAACAAAAGGTGACATCAGATTGAACCTTTTTCAGGACAAAGCTCCCCTGACTGTCCTTAATTTTGTTAATTTATCAAAAAGGCGTTTTTACAACGGCCTCACCTTTCACAGGGTCATACCAAACTTCATGATTCAGGGAGGATGTCCTTTAGGAAATGGTACAGGAGGCCCTGGGTACGAGTTTGTTGACGAATTCTCTTCAAGCCTGAAACACAATAGGGCCGGTATACTCTCCATGGCAAACGCCGGTCCCAACACAAACGGGAGCCAATTTTTTATCACCCATGTTCCAACTCCACACCTTGACAATAAACATACTATTTTTGGAGAAGTTGTGGACATCAAAGATATGAAGGTAGTAAGAAGCATTGTAGCAGGGGATAAAATCACAAGTATCACGATACAGGGAAATTACACTGCATTAGCAGAAAAGTACAAGGATCAACTCGAAAAATGGAACAAAATATTGGACGGAAACTAACCGCTCCCCGAAAAACTGGTCAAACCCATGGCGTTAGTCTTCCAGCCTTCAAGCCACCAGCCCCTGAGGCTATAGACACTAACTTTAGGGGTCGTACAATAAGGCTGGGCAGATCAAGGTTAGAAAGGGTTTCATCCTAATTCTATGAAACTGAGCGAGGAAGAATTTGACCGGATTGTAAAAAAAACAATCCGGCGCATACCCTTAGACATACAGGGGTATCTGGATAATATAGCAATTTCAGTAAGAAGACGCCCTACAGAAAAGATGCTGAAAGAGATGGGGGTTCCGCCGGATGCAATCCTTTTTGGGGTCTATCAGGGGGTTCCGCTTATAGATCGCTCAGTTACGTTTCCGCCTTTGTTCCCGGATACTATACTGCTATTTCAGGAACCCATTGAAGATATTTGTGAGACCAAAGAACAATTGCAGGAACAGATCGAAATCACTGTAGTGCATGAAATAGCGCACTTTTTTGGAATAACCGAGGAGAGGCTGAAAGAGTTGGGTTATGGATAAAAAGTCAGAAAACTGGGCAAGAGCAACACCCTTGATGATCATTATATTGCAAATTAGTTTTAGAGAATCCATAGAGTATCTGGATTAATAAACTACCACACAACAAATAGACCGGGTGGTTCGTGTTCCCTTGATTACTTTTGTGCATTACCAGATGAAAGCTGCTATACGCCAAGCTCTGGCCGAGTTAACACTTTCGATAAATAATTCTTTGATTCACTGAAAACGACATATGCTTGACTCTTATCGAGTTTCAGTTACCCAAGAGGTTTCCGGGAAAGTTGCAAGTTTATCCATAAATTGAAATTTCCTGGTTGGCCGTTCGAGAGCGGCTTTTTTGACTGACCAAACATATCCTTGCCTATACCTGTATGATATGATAGTATTTATGTTGCACTGACGACTAAAAAACCGTGGGAAGAAATGTCGGTAAAAGATAAAAAACCTGTTAAAAAGAAGATCCTTGAAAAGCATCATATCAGCCTTACAATCAACGGGTATATATATGAATTGGATGTAGGGGGCAGCCCCGGTCAGATTGAACCCTCACATACGCTTGCCCATACACTCAGGGAGACACTCGGCCTGACAGGCACCAAGGTATCATGCGACAGCGGCGCATGCGGGGCATGTACCGTGCTTATTGATGAAAAGGCAGTGCTTTCCTGCATGACACTTACTATTGAATGTGACAAAAAAAGAATAACCACCATCGAAGGCTTAAAGGACCGGGCAACAGGGGGACTTGATCCTCTTCAGCAGGCCTTTATTGATCATACAGCCTTTCAGTGCGGATTCTGCACGCCCGGCATAATCATGAGCGCAAAGGCACTCCTGGCAAAAAAGTCTTCCCCTTCAGAAGAAGAGGTAAGGGAAGCACTTTCCGGTAACTTTTGCCGTTGTATCAGCCACTATCAGGTCATAAACGCAATTATGTCACTATCAAAAAAGACAGGACAGGAAAAATGACCGGCACATACAGGTTTATCGGTAAGGCCACTCCACGCAAAGACGCAGCCGATATTGTTACAGGCAACACACGCTTTTTAAATGATATAAAAATCCAGGATATGCTTTATGGAAGGGTTCTGAGAAGTCCTCACCCCCATGCCTTTATTACAGGCATCGACAAAACCAAAGCATTGAAACTGACGGGCGTTAAGGCAGTGATTACCTGGGAAGATGCCCCTGACTGGAAGGGCGGTACGCCGCGTTACACTCGCGTTCTCGATCGTAAGGTCCGGTTCGTTGGTGATGCTGTGGCACTTGTTGCAGCAACAAGCGTAGAAGCAGCACAGGAGGCGCTTGGTCTGATAGATGTAAAATACGAGGTTTTGCCTGCCGTTTTCGAGATGGAAGATGCCCTGAAGCCTGACGCGCCTCAATTATATGATGAATACCCCGGAAACATTGTAACCCCGGGTGTTCCTTTTTTCGGACCTAAGAACCTGAAGGAAGTCGTTATGGGAGACGTGGACAAGGGCTTCGAAGAGGCTGAAGTCATAACGGAAGGAACCTTCGGTTATGAAAATATCCCGAACCCTCTGCCCCCTGAACAACCGGGAGTAATAGCCCTGTGGGAAGAACCTGACAGCGTAACACTATGGGTATCCAACCAGGCATCATACATGGATAAGATTACCCTCTACCACGTATTCGACAGAAAAGCACAGGTCAGAACCATCGGCGGCCCCTGCGGCGGCAGTTACGGGTCAAAATTCATGTCCTGGATAGTACAGGCTCAGGCTGCGCTCTTAAGCAAAGTAACAGGCAAACCGGTAAAAATCGTCTTTACCAAGGAAGAACACCTTGCGGCATTTACGCTCAGACCGGGATCACGCATGCGGGCCAAAGTAGGGATGAAAAAAGACGGGACAGTTACGGCAATATCCGGCAGGTGGCTCATCGACACCGGCTACTATTCCATGACCACGCAGTCGCAGGTTGCTGTGGGATGCGGTGAGGTTCAGATCATGGTGCGTTGCCCCAACTGGGATTTGAAGCCAGTAATCGTCTGTACCAACAGAAACGCCTCGGGCATTGTGAGGGGCTTCGGCGGCCAGGAACTGAAATGCGCCCTCATACCTCTTCTAAGCCTTGCCATGGAAAAAGTAAACATCGATCCTTTAGAGTTTTTTAAAAAAAATTATGTCAAACCGGGCGACGGATACTTCTGGCGGGACGGCATCTGGTATACATACCGGGGCGTGGACTACACAAAAACTATGGATAAGGGCGCTCAGGTATTCGGATGGAAGGAAAAGTGGAAGGGCTGGCTGAAACCCACTTCTGTAAACGGTGCAAAAAGGACCGGCATCGGCGTCGGTGTGCACGGAAATGCCGACATCGGCGAGGATGCATCGGAAGCTTATGTGCGCCTTGACCCAAATGGAACTGCAATGCTCTTTTCCTGCGTAACAGAGCACGGGACAGGACAGAGGACAAACTTCGTCAAAATGGTGGCCGAGGTATTGCAACTGCCTATGGAGCGGGTTTTTGTTACACCTTCCGATTCACTTATCAATCCCTATGAGTTCGGACCTGCAGGATCACGGGGAACCTATGCCATTGGAAGCGCCGTTATTGCTGCAGCACAGGATGCAAGACAAAAGCTTTTTGAACTTATGTCCCCAATGCTCGGTGCAGAGCCTTCCGACCTGGATACTTTTGACGGAACGGTTTTTATCAAGAACAATCCTGAAAAACGGATCCCCTGGAAGGCTATGAGCATAGACCGCACAGTCACCGGCTACGGGCGGTTCGAACCGGATTATACACTGTCCAATTGTATGATGACTTTTGTTGAGATGGAGGTTGATACAGAAACAGGGAAAGTGGACCTTCTGCGGGTTGTCAACGCCACGGATGTCGGTCAGATAATAGATCCTCCCGGACTTGAAGGCCAGCTTAACGGATGCCTCGGCTCAGGCGGCATTGACAGTGCCATATTCGAGGAAACTGTGATTGATCATAAAACAGGTCATATACTTAATGCCAACATGATCGACTACAAATGGCGAACCTTTTCCGAGCTGCCGGTAATAGACAATGTAGTATTCGAAACACCTTTCCCCAGCCATCGGTTCCATGCAGTAGGAGTCGGTGAGATAGCCACCACTCCAGGTCCTTCGGCAGTGCTCATGGCAGTATCTAACGCAATTGGAACCTGGCTGCATGAATACCCCGTCACGCCGGAGAAAGTACTGAATGCACTGGGCAAAGTGACTCAAAAAACAGGAAAGCCGGGTGCAACATAATGAGGTCTTTCAAACACTTCAGTGCAAGTTCAACAGAAGAAGCCTGTACGTTACTTGCGAAGTATAACGGCAAGGCCGTGCTTAACGCGGGCGGGACAGACCTTCTGCTTGCCCTTAAAGGAGAACATCTATTCGATTACCCCGAAGCTGTTATAGATATCAAGACAATATCAGGCCTTGATTACATCAGGGAAGATGATAAAACAGTAAAAATAGGCGCGCTGACTAAGCTTTGTGATATTGCAGTACACCCTCTCCTTCAGAGCGGCTATCCTGCGCTTGCCCGGGCGGGAATGTCTGTGGCCACACCCCAGATCCGCAACACAGCAACCATAGGCGGGAATCTTTGTCAGGATGTTCGCTGCTGGTATTACAGGTATCCGCGCCATATAGGGGGACCTATCAGTTGCCTGCGTAAAGGAAAAGGAGCCTGTCTAGCTGCTGCCGGTGACAACCGGTACCACGCAATAATGGGAGGAAAAAAGTGTTGTGCCGTTTGTCCTTCCGACACTGCCGTAGCACTCGCTGTCTTTGATGCGCAGATACTTATTGCTGGGGCAAAAGGGGAAAGAAAGATTCCTGTCACGGATTTTTTCAGCCCTCTGGGGAATGCCCTTGCACGGGATGAAATGGTCAGGGAAATAGAGATTCAAAAGATATCAGCCGCGGCACAACAAAGATTCCTCAAATTTACCCTGAGAAGCCCTGTGGATTTTGCTGTCGTTAGTGTCGCATCGGTCATAACCGTTGAAAACGACATATGCACGGATGCACGTATTGCCCTCGGGGCTGTTGCCCCCGGACCTGTTCGTGCAAAAAAAGCCGAGGAGATCCTCAACGGACAGATTATTAACGAGATTACTACTGCGCATGCAGCAGCAGAGGCTCTTGCAGCCGCTCGTCCGCTCAGCAGGAATGCATATAAGATCGAGATCGCCAAAACCCTTGTAAAAAGGTCAATATCAGGGTGAGATTACTTCTGTAATTCTTTCGAGGTCTTCCTGGGAATAGAACTCTATGATAATTTTACCTTTGTTTTTCCTGTAAGTTATATTTACCTTCGTCCCCAATCTTTCCCTCAGAGACTCTTCTGCGTATGGAAAGGGCGAAGACTTTCCGGTTGATTTCTTTTTAGCTTCTCTCTCAAGTTCCCTTACTGAAACACCTTCCATCAGGACCTTATCAACGAATCTTTTCTGCTCATTTTCACTCTTAAGCGTGATCAGCACCCTGGCATGGCCCTGGGAAAGCCTCCCTTCAGATATCAGCTTTTTTATCCACTCCGGGAGTTTCAGAAGCCTTATAAAATTGGTGACAGAACTCCTGTTTATGCCTATTCTCTTTGCAAGTTCCTCATGGGTATAACCAAACTCTTCAACAAACCTGCCGTACACCACGGCAATCTCGGCAGCATTCAGATCCACCCTCTGTAGATTTTCGATCAGGGCTATTTCAAGCGCCTCTCTGTCGTCAACATCCTTTACAACAGCAGATACCTCGTTAAGCCCTGCCATAACAGACGCCCGGTATCTTCTTTCTCCTGCAATAATCTCATAGCCATTACCTTTTTTTCTCAGTATAACAGGTTGAAGAAGGCCTTTTTCCCTGATAGATGCGGCAAGATCGTCAAGCGAATCATCCTTTATTTCAAATCTCGGCTGGAACTGGCCTGCAACTATTTCGTTTACCGGGATGACCCTGGTCACCCCTTTTTCTTCAATGTCTTTGAGTATGGCAGATAAGCCTTTTCCTAACGGGTCTTTTTTCAGCATCAGGCTCCCTTTTCGAGTATTTCTGAAGCAAGCTCGAGATAACTCTCTGCACCTTTCGAGCATATATCATAGAGCAAAGCTGGTTTTCCGTAACTCGGCGCCTCGCTCAACTTTACGTTTCTCGGTATGACGGTTTTAAACACACTATCGTTAAAGTAGCCTTTTACTTCATCCATAACCCTGAAAGAGAGATTAGTCCTCTTGTCAAACATTGTGAGAAGCACCCCCATGGTTTCCAGCTTCGGGTTCAGCCTCCTTTTGATAACCGTTATCGTCCTCAGAAGCATTGCAAGCCCTTCAAGGGCAAAGTATTCACACTGTAAAGGTATAATGACAAAATCAGACGCCACAAGCGCATTTATAGTCAGCAAACCGAGGGAAGGAGGGCAATCGATAATTGTGTACTTGTATGTATTTTCTAATCGTCCCAGAATATTTTTCAATATAAATTCTCTGTTTTCCGCATCGAGAAGTTCCACTTCGGCACCGATCAGGTCCGGATGTGTCGGGACTATATCCAGGTAAGGCACCTCTGTCTTCCTGATCACTTCTCTCGCATCTTTATTGCCAATAAGCATATGGTACAGGTGCGCATAAAGACCGCTGTATGTTATACCGAAACTTGTTGTTGCATTACATTGAGGGTCTATGTCGACAATAAGGGTTTTTCTTTCGGATATGGCAAGGGATGCTGCCAGATTCACTGCTGTCGTCGTTTTTCCGACGCCGCCCTTCTGGTTTGCTATAGAAATGATCATGGTATTTAATAGATTATCATAAACAATTAGAGTTGTAAAAGATTATAATAATTTAGCAAGTCAACACTATCATTTGCAACTGATGGTGTTGACTTGCAGCCATTGTTTTGTGTAATCTTGAAACAAGTTGATTATAATAATTTATTTTTTTCGGGCTATTCAATCTCTTTTAAAAAAAGTATAATCGGACTAATCAGGATGACCAATATTCCGATGGTTGCAATGCCAAACCTGAAACTGAGAAGATCGCCTGAAAGGCCGATTAAATAGGGAATCAAACCTCCTCCGAATATAATGCCGATGGTCATGACCAATCCGGTAGCCATACCTCTCATTTCTCTGTTGAATATCCTTGCGATAGACAAAAGTCCCATTGGAAAAAAACCTGTTATGCAGACAGCCTGTAAAAATAGAAAAAACCCTATGAACTTAATAGAAGATATACCTGTGCAAATCGTGAAAATGCCCGTTAACAACAGCATAATAAAAATGGTTTTACGCAGACTGAATCTATCAACAAGAAAACCGCACAGAACAGCCACTCCGATCCCTCCAAGCCTTGATATCCCCAATATGGTATTTGCATAGCCGATACCCAGTGAGAGTTCCTTCGTAAGATACAGAGGGACTATGAAGTAGATGCCCAGATTGACCCCGGTTGCAAATGTAAAAAGTATGCTTATGATCCAGAGAGATCGCATTTTGATAAGAACACCAATTAGTGTCTTGTGAGAAGTATGTCTGATTTTCACTTCATCGCATATCAAATAAAAGGCAACGGCGCTTATAATAAAGACAATTGCAAAGACTTCAAAAATCCATCTCCACTGGAAAAATTGGAGAAGGAAGATCGCAATAAAGGGGGCGCTGAATATGGATACAGAGGCACCGGAATCATGGATGGCAATCGATTTGCCCCAGTTTTTTTCGGCGAAAAACTCTGTAATCAGCGGTATGGCTGACGGCAGATAAACGCCTGCCGAAAGACCAAGTATGAAAGAGAAAATATATAAAACAGAAAATACCTTTATGAAAGGAATCAAAGAAAATGTGAAAGCCGATATAACAAGGGAAAACGCTATCGATTTTTTGTATCCAATCCTGCCCGAGAAAAAACCCGAGAAAAGCATTGAAAGACTATATCCGATTGACTGAAATATAAAAATGCTGCTTGCCCTGGCGTGGCTGATTATAAATTCGTCTTCTATCAACGGCAGAATAGGCGAAAATATTGTCCTTGTGCTGAAATTGATGAACCAGAAAAACCAGAGGAAAAGGAGAAATAAAAGGGACTTGCCTTTCAACTCGGAATAATGTTCCACAGTTTCAATTTAACCAAATACAGGGCAGAAAAGCAATCGGTTGTTGAATAAATTCTCATTTGAACGGGATTCGCTGAACCGGTTTTTCCATGAGAATGTAAAATATAAATATAGAAAGCCCGGGTGTCATAAAGATTCTGCAAACCATAACGGCTTTCTTATGATGCTATTTTACCCTGCCTTGAACTAAGGGAAGTTCTTCCGCCTTCCATCTGACAATATCACCGGCAATACGAAAGATTTTTTTGAACCCCTGACGCACCATAATGTTCACCGTATCGCTGCTGCGCCTTCCGGTCCTGCAATAGACCACATAAGTCTTGAACTTATCGAGTCCGTCAAGATCGGCAACAAACGTCACGGCATGATAATTAATATTGACAGCATTTTCTATATGACCACTTTCAAATTCATCAGGGGTGCGTACATCGATAATTACAAAATCCGGATTATGCCTGTTTAATTTTGTAAATTCGTAGGCATCTTTCGGTTCAAGCACTTTGACGGTTGTTGCTTTTTCAGTCCCCGGGGTCTTTTGTTGTGTCTGGTCCATCTGAGCAAAGGCAACAAAAATTGGTGCAAAAACCAAAAATATTAAAAAAAACTTTCTCAATCCCATATTCTCCTCCTTTTTGCCGGTTAAATAAATCGAGACCCTTTTAAGCTTATTATTCTTCGTCCGCCGGTATTTCTCGCGGAAAAGTACATTGACCAATTGTTTGATTTGCATAACATTTCCGGTGCAATGCTGTTGAGATTATATCATATCAGAATTGCCACATATACAATAATCATAGTTCTTTCAGAAACTGTTTTTGTATACAATTGTTGAAGAAAGTCATTGTTCATACGTATATGATATTTGACACCACTGATGGATATCCTGTAATCTTCTTTAATATATTATCCGGCACTATTTATAATCACAGGAGACCCGATGAAAGATTTATCCATGGCCAATCAGAAATTGAGCGAAGAGATAACTTCATTAAAAGATAGAATCAAAGAACTGGAACAATCAGAAGTCGACCACATCCAGAGGGAAGAAGCCCTTCGGGTGAGCAAAAATCTATATCAACGATTGATAGAAAATGCCAGGGATATGCTATACCGCATGTCCCTGCCTTTTGGAAAATATGAATATATAAGCCCGGCTTGTTATGATATAACGGGTTTCACACCGGAAGAATGCTACAACGGTACAATCAGCATAGCAAAGATAATTCACCCGGATTTTTCCGAATACTTTAACCAGCAATGGATAAATCTTTTGCAGGGTAAGGTGCCACCCTTTTACGAATATAAAATTATACGCAAGAACGGTGGGGAAAGATGGCTGCATCAGCGAAATATATTGATTCGTGATGAAAACGGATTACCCGTTGCAATCGAAGGAATGGTTAGAGACATCACCGAGCACAAATGTGCTGAAGAGGAGATGAGGGAAAACGAGAAGAACTATCAGGATATTTTCCAGAACTCAATCGAAGGTATATTCCGTACAAGCCCCGAAGGACGCTTCATCTATGCCAACCCCGCTGCTGCCCGCATGCTTGGATATGAGTCACCGGAAGATTTGATCAGCACTGTTACAGACATGGGGACTCAACTTTATGTATACCCTGAGGATCGTGAAAAGGTAATCGGCCTGCTGACAAAGTACGGTTCCATAAAAAACTTCGCGGTACAGTGCCACCATAAAGATGGAAGTATTATCTGGGGCACGCTGAACATGCACATTAAACAGGATGATCAGGAAAATATACTGTACATTGAAGGCACATGCCAGGATATTACCAAATACAAACTCACAGCGGAGGCACTGCGGAACAGCGAAGAAAAGTACCGTCAACTTGTGGACAGTATCAATAAAGGCATCTGTGTTGCCCAGGACGGTATGCTTAAATATGTCAATCCTATGTTAATGGAGATCTTCGGTTATTCAAAACATGATCTTACAACATTACCCTTCACAGAATTTATTCACCCTGATGATCGTAATATGGTATTGGAACGCCACAAGAGGCGGGTAAAGGGAGAGAATTTTTCAACCAGATATGAATTCCGGATTTTAGCCAAAGATGGAAGTATAAAATGGGTAGAATTAGATTCAGTAATGGTGGATTGGGAGGATAAAACGGCTGTGTTGGCTTTTGTCGGTGATATCAATGAACGAAAGAAAGCAGAAGAAGAATTGGAAAAATACCGGAACCACCTTGAATACTTAGTAGAAAAACGTACCGGTCAATTGAAAAGATCAGAAAATAAATACCGGACCCTCTTTGAAAACTCAAATGATGCAATAATCCTTATCCGACAGGGTGTTTTTATTGACTGCAATGCTAAGACCCTTGAGCTGTGCAGGTGTACCAGGGAACAAATTATCGGTAAGGCCCCCTACGAATTTGCCCCTCCTTTTCAGCCGGATGGCAGCAACTCCAGGGAGAAAGCAAATGAAAAAATGGATGCTGCCGCTTCAGGCACTCCCCAGCGCTTTGAATGGCAGGCCTGCAGGAGTGACGGAACTGCCTTCGATACAGAGGTGGATATGCAAGTCATTGAAGTAGGTAAAGAAAGACTCCTTCAGGGAATTGTCCATGATATCACTAAACGCAAACAAAAAGAAAACGAACTGCAAATCAAAGCCGCAGATCTTGAAGAACTCAATACCACACTAAAGGTACTGTTACACCAGAGAGAAGAAGACAGGAAAGATCTGGAAGAACGGTTCGCCGTGAATCTAAAGAGCTTTGTCCTCCCCTATGTGGAAAAAATGAAAAAAGGTCATCTTGATCCGAACCAGAGGTCATACCTCAATATCATCGAAACAAATCTTAATGAAATAGTATCCCCTTTTCTTCATACTATAAGGTTCCTCAACCTGACCCCAAGAGAAACCCAGGTAGCAGCTCTCATACGGGAAAGCAAAACCACCAAGGAGATTGCACAGATCATAGGAGTAGGGCTCGATGCGATCGATGCCTACCGGAAAAGTATCAGGAAGAAACTCAAATTGAATGATCGAAAGATCAATCTCCAGTCATACCTCCGGTCATTAGATAAATAGTATATTTGTTATACCATTTATACGCCAATGATTTACCATTACATTCTTGTCTCGTTCATATATACTTTATAAATTATTTAAAAGATACCTACGGAGGGGAGTAGGCAGGGCAAGATGGAGCTACCTGTATGGAAATGATAGAGAACGGACTCGCCCGGGACAATGATAACCGCACCAATAACAGCTCGA
>Ga0351904_1119_pt1 | contig 11862 bp, 12 predicted proteins | sample BONcelHT113001E3_FD_205826 | JGI IMG/M metagenome (GOLD analysis project Ga0351904, IMG submission 205826) | Enriched cells from coal bed in the Powder River Basin, Montana, United States - BONCAT cells T11 rep1 HSBNCT.T11.300.1.E3 ...
CCTGCCCCTGATAGGAAATTTGCGTTGTGCCCAAAACTTCCTGCGATACTGCAGCAATAACTTCTTCGGTCAATTTCATAACCACTTCATAGTCGGCAAATGCTTGATAAAGTTCAAGCAAAGTAAATTCCGGGTTGTGTTTGATAGAAATTCCTTCGTTGCGGAATACACGATTCAGTTCGTAAATCCGCTCAAAACCGCCGACAATCAAACGCTTGAGGTATAGCTCCGGTGCAATCCGCAGATAAAGTTTCATGTCCAACGCATTGTGATGAGTGACGAAAGGTTTCGCCGCTGCTCCCCCGGCAATGGCATGCATCATTGGAGTTTCCACTTCCAGAAATCCCCGCTCATCCAAAGTCCGTCGCAACGCTTGAATCATTCGGCTGCGAACTAAAAAAGCCCGCTGAACTTCGGGATTGACAATCAGATCCAGGTATCGCTGACGATAACGAATTTCGACGTCTTTCAGTCCATGCCATTTTTCCGGCAACGGTCGGAGGGACTTCGTCAAAAACTCGACGGCCATGACCTTGATACTGATCTCGCCGGTGCGGGTCTTGAAAACTTCACCCTCGGCCCCAATAATATCGCCCATATCAAATTGATGAACCAGATCATAGGCTTCTTCGCCGAGCACATCCTGCCGCAGATAAAGCTGTATCTGTCCGCTCATGTCCCTGACATTGGCAAAACCAGCCTTGCCATGACCACGAATAGCCATAATCCGGCCAGCGACCCGAACCCTTTTGCCTTCCAATTCGGCAAATTGATCCAGTATTTCCTGCGCGTGATGGGTCGTTTCATAATGCCGGCCGAAGGGTTCAATTCCTTTGGCCTGAATCGCCGCCAATTTGTCGCGGCGGGCTTGCATCAGTTCGTTTAATTCTTCCCCGGTCTGTTCAACAGCCGGAATGCTATTATCTATCATATACGGCTCCTTGCGCGATCAGTTCATCTGAACAGCAACAATTTTATACTTCATCCGGCCAGCCGGAGCAACCACTTCGACAATCTGTCCGATTTTCTGACCCAAAACCGCACTGCCCACCGGCGACTCATTGGAAATTCGGGCTTCGCTGGGATCGGCTTCGGCAGACCCGACAATGGTGTACATCATCTCCTGGGCATGATTAGCCGCTTTCCCCCGGCCTTCCTTGACTTCCTTTAATGTCACGGTGCAACCCAGACCGACGATCCCCGTATCGGTATCGCAGCTTTCAATCAGCTTGGCGCTGCGCAACATTTTTTCAAGCGTTTGAAGTTCGCCTTCGATAAACGCCTGTTCATTCTTCGCATCTTCATATTCAGCGTTTTCACTGATATCACCGAACTCAATCGCTTGCTTGATTCGTTCGGCAACTTCCTGACGCCGGACTGATTTGAGGTGTTCCAGTTTCTGTTCCAGTTTTTTCAACCCGTCAGTAGTCAGGATTGTCTCTTTTTCAGCCATCACGCAGTCTCCTTTACGTCTCGGTCTCGTCAAAGTGAGCCGGTATACACTTGGGGCAATAAAGAATATGGAATGAAAGCAGCGATCGATTATCGCTACTTTCTTCAACAATTATAGGCACAATCTCCCGGTTTGTCAATTTTGTCCTGAAAATCCGTGCCCTGAAAATCTGGTGGTGCAAGTGCAATTAAAACCCTATAGAGTTCATCCGGGCTGACCAGTCGCGGATTCTGTCCCGACATGAACTCGGGGTTCGCCTGACGCCACAAATGGACTATCATTTCACTGCAAACCATTCTGTTTGCATCCAAGCCTGAAAACAGATGCAAACAGGCTCGTGCCGCCAGCGTACCAAATACCTTTTTTATTCCGATTAAAATACAGGTCTTATAACTATAAGCAATTCTATCCTGTTCCCAACGTCGTGACAACTGCAACATATTTACATAGTCCACTTCGGATATCTGTAGGCGGATCGTCTGACTGACCGGCCAATCATCATATTTCTCACCGGCTCGAATCATAAATCCCGTCCCGGCAAGCGCTTCCACTAAAATATTATCACTGTCAAACCTTAACGCCACGTGCGACCACGGCGAATTCGTGACCATAGTGACCAACCGATCCAACCAACTTGTGCCAGTCGCAAAGACAAAACTCACCTGCTTCATCGCCATGGCTCCAGTGGAAAACGACTCAAGACCCGTTTACATAAATCAAGACTCAACAGAGAATCGTCATGCAACATCCCTTTTTTCAACCCTTGCAGCGACCGCAGACCAGGTTCAGTCGTAAGACCAAGCTCCCCGGTTAACCTTGACATCACCGCGCGGCGGGCCCGATCAAGGGCTAATCCGTTACCATTGCCAACCTTTAGCTGCTCTGAAAATTCTTCAGCCATATAAAACTGCGCCAAGTTCGTCATGGGATTACCACAAGCCCCCGCCTGGGTCTGACCTAAAACGTCCGGCAACGCAAACTGCATGCTTCGTTCAACTGACCAAGTTAATTCTTCCGTTTCTTGACGCATTGATTCTTGAAGCGTGCGCGCCGTGCAAAGACCGTAGGTCCGTAACGACCGAATCATCGCATGTTCAATGGTATGGGCGGTTTCCATACTGACCAACCCTTTAAGATTAGCCCGCAATTCAAGCGGAAAATTCCGTTCAATGTCGTTCCCGTATAAAGTCACAGGAATATCCGCCAAACTTCTAAATTCTGTATAGCCACCCTGCGGCACCCAACCAGCGCCGGATACTACAGGGTATTGACTCCGCAACGCCTGAAAGTCCAGTGGCTCAAGTCCTTCTACCAGAAGCGATCCCTGGGAAAATTGCATGGTATTCCAGCGGGCATGCGTAGTCCCTTCCAGCAACGTCATTCGGAATGGCGCCGGTTCCTTGCCCGGAATTTCCACCACCTGATTCCTGGTATCCACTACTTTGGCCAAAACCCCGACCCGATAGAGCCTCCCGGTTGCAGGAACGAGTGGGCAAACAAAAACTCCCACGCCTGTTTCAAGCCTCAACCCTCGCTCCATTTCAAGAAAAGCGCCTGCAGACCTTCCACCACCCGGCCTTGGCAATACGCCATTAATTACAGGGACAAGGAGCGTTGACACGGCAAGTCTCCTTCCATATAGCCATTTAATATGTTCTCAAAATCCGCCCGTTCTCCGGCTTGGTTAAATCGAGTCCGCAAATCTGCCGATTTGGGATAGCCTTTCACATAACTGGCGGCATGCCGCCGCATTTCTCGAATGGCAATATGTTCACCCTTTAGTTCGGTCAACATATCCAAATGCCTAAGTATTGTGTGGGATTTCTCTTCAAATGTTGGCCCTGGCGGCAACTCTCCCTTAGCAAGAAATGCGGCGATCTGGCGAAAGATCCAGATATTGCCGCACGCAGCCCGCCCCACCATGATCGCGTCACAGCCAGTCGTCGCCAATAAGCGGCTTGCGTCTTCCACCGTGCGGACATCCCCGTTGCCAATCACCGGAATCTTCACTGATTCCTTGACCGCCTTGATAACAGACCAATCGGCCTGCCCGCCATAAAACTGTTCCCTCGTCCGGGCATGAACCGCTATGGCGCTGACGCCTGCCTGTTCAGCCCGCTTGGCGACTTCGACCGCGTTGATGCTTTTATTATCCCAACCGGAACGAATTTTTACCGTCACTGGTATATCGACAGCATCCACCATCGCCTTCAGTATGGCGAACGCCTTTTCCGGCGAACGCAACAAGGCTGACCCATCCCCATTCTTTACAATTTTATGGGTGGGACAGCCCATATTAAAATCAATGATATCTGCGCCGCTTTTTGCGACCCTGCAGGACGCTTCGGCCAATTCGGCAGGAACTGAACCAAACAACTGAATCGACGTCGGTCGTTCTCTGGGGTCAATCCGCAACAGATCCCGGGTCCGACAATTTTCGTGGAGTAATCCTTTGGCGCTGACCATTTCCGACACGACCAAGCCGCAACCCATCTCTTTCGCCAACAACCGGAACGCCAGATCTGTCACGCCCGCCATTGGAGCCAACACCGATGAGTTGTTGATAACGACATTACCGATTACGTTCATTGATAATCCGCAATCCCTCCAACGTTATGAATGGCTCCACCACATCAATCGTACTGGATTCCTGAGAAATCAGATTTGCCAGACCTCCGGTAGCAATAACTTTGGCTTCGGATCCCAATTCCAGCTTCATTCGGCGCACAATCTGATCGACTTGCCCGGCAAAGCCAAGAATAATACCCGCCTGCATACTGGCAACCGTATTGCGGCAAATTACCGTTTTGGGCATGACCAATTCAATCCGTGGCAGTTTGGCTGCCCGTTGAAACAACGCTTCAGTAGAAATCCCAATGCCAGGCGCAATCGCGCCGCCCATATAATCACCATTATCGGCAATCGCACAAAAAGTGGTTGCGGTACCAAAATCAACAATAATCAGTGGACCGCCATATTTATCAAAGGCGCCAATCGCGTTAACGATCCTGTCCGCACCGACCTCACGCGGATTTTCATAATTAATTCGAATTCCCGTCTTGATCCCAGGGCCAACAACCAGCGGATCGCCGCCGAAATAACGACCGCACATTCGCTGTAACGGCACAGTCAGCGGTGGAACGACCGAAGAAATAATCACAGATCGAATTTGTTTCATGTCCATCTTGTTATGTTGAAACAGATTGAAAATTAAAATTCCGTATTCATCAGCCGTTCTCTGACGATCAGTCGAAATTCGCCAGTGGCAGAGCAACTCCTTCTCCTGATAGACGCCTAATACAATATTGGTATTGCCGACATCAACTACCAACAGCACTTGAATCTCTCCTTCATCGATTAATAATTCCCCGTTAACGACCGGATCGATACGTCCCCAGCCAACACCCGTTCAATGCCGCTATCCGTTTCCACCAACAAAGCTCCTTCAGCATCAATGTCAATCGCTTTGCCGATATAGGTTTTATCGGGCGCAATAACAGTAACCAGTTGGTTCAACGTGACCGACTCCTGCCGCCAGGCTGCCAAAACAGATGCAAATCCAGAAGTTCGCACCTCCAGGTAGATTTCTTCCAGCCGCTCCAATATCTTAACGAACAATGCGATCCTTGACACCGGGCCTCCGGTCTCTATTTGCAGCGAGGTCGCCTTGTCTTGCAGTTCCAACGGAATTTCAGCAGCCAAAATGTTCACATTAATGCCCATGCCGATTACAATATGATTAATCGCGTCCATTTCAGCGCTCATCTCAGTAAGAATTCCAACCAACTTTCTGCCGTTACACAAAATATCGTTGGGCCACTTGATGCCACAGGAAATTCCGGTCATGTCGCGAATAGCCCGATTAACCGCAACCGCAGCCATCAACGTACACTTGGGGGCTTCTTGCGGCGTAAACGGCGGACGCAGGACAACCGAAAACCAGATCCCTTTTGCCTGAGGTGAAAACCAGCCCCGTGCCAGACGCCCCCGACCACCGAGCTGGGTCTCGGTAATGATCAGGGTTCCTTCCGAACAGCCGGCAACCGCTCTTTTTTTTGCTTCGTCATTTGTTGAACCAACTTCAGAAAAATAAACCAGTTCCTGGCCAAAAATTGCAGTTGTCAGCTGGGAGCGAACTTCTTCCGGTCGCAACAAATCCGGCAAGGCCACCAGTCGGTGACCCTGACTAACCGTTGATTCTATTTGATACCCTTCCAGCCTCAATTTTTGAATCTGCTTACTAACGGCAGTTCTCGATATTTGCAATTGTCGGCCGAGATCTTCACCGGACACAGATTTTCCCTGCTGTTGGCGTAGAATCGCTAATATTTTGTTGCGGACCATTGGCTCCTCTTCCCCGGCTGTTCATAACAACCAGTTACTTAATTTCGCCGTGTTTCTCTTCATTCTTAATTTCAATAATTCGGTTTGCATCATCAAGGAAGGCCACCTTGGGCTTCCAGGTCAACGCCTCTCGATCATCCATTATAACATAGGTAATGATAATAACCTTGTCGCCCGGTTGTACCAGTCGGGCAGCCGCGCCGTTAAGGCAAACAATCCCTGAGCCCCGCGGACCAGGAATCGCGTAAGTTTCTAGCCTTGCCCCGTTATTGATATCAACTACCTGCACCTTTTCATTTATCATAATCTCAGCCGCATCCATCAGGTCTTCATCGATTGTTATGCTGCCTACATAATTCAGGCAAGCCTCGGTCACCGTGGCCCGATGAAGCTTGGATTTAAAAAGTGTGCGAAACATCTTTAGTATCCCTCCCAAATCATATTATCTATCAGCCGGGTATGGCCAAATTTTACTGCCATCGCCAACAATGCCTTATCGCTAATTTCAGTCAAAGGTTGCAGACTGACCGGATCTACGATTGACACGTAATCAATTTCAGCCAATGGTTCCAGGCGGATGAGCCCGTTCATTTCAGCAAGAATCGTTTTGGCATCTCTTTCCCCTTTTCGCAGCAGTTCATGTGCTTTATCGATGGAACGCGACAGCACCAACGCCGATTTCCGTTGGTCACTGGTGAGATATTTATTGCGGGATGACATTGCCAACCCATCAGTTTCACGCACAATCGGCACCGAAACAACTCTGACATTCATATTCAAATCCGCTACCATTTGGCGAATCACCGCAACTTGTTGCGCGTCCTTCTGGCCAAAGTAGGCTACATCAGCCTCGGAAATATTAAACAGCTTCGCGACCACCGTCGCAACACCGCGGAAATGGCCAGGACGCGACGCGCCGCATAAAGTTGCCGTAATAGTATCCACATCGACAAAAGTCAAGATCTTTCCATTACCAGCCGGATACATTTCTTCGACCGGCGGTGCAAACAATACATCAACACCTGTGCTTTCAGCCATGATTCGATCGCGTTCAAGATCGCGGGGATAAACCGCGAAATCTTCATTGGGGCCAAATTGCAGCGGATTAACAAATAGGGTGGCAATCACAAACCCTTGTTCTTTTCTGGCCTGCCGCATCAGAGTCAGATGTCCTTCGTGCAGATAACCCATTGTCGGGACCAGGCCCACTTTTTTCCCCTCTGATTTTGCAATTCGTATAACTTCCTTTAGTTCAACAATCCGGCTAATAATCTTCATTGCATAACATCCTCCGTTTCTAGCAAAAAATAACGCCTCCCCGCTCACAGGAAGGCGCATTTCGTCCATCAACAGTCCCTTGCGTCCCCCGTCTCGGTCACCATTGGATCCAAGCGGTATCAGAAAACCCGTATCATTATTCGACTCATGTGTGCAGCTCAATTATTGATGCCGCCAGATTACGAAATTATGATATCACTATGTCAGTAAACTATCAATAGTTTTATTGGAATCATTTTGACAATCAGCAGCCGCTAACAGCAGGCTTGAATTTTTGATCCGACCTTGTCCAAAAATGCCGCCATATTACTGACTACAAATCGCTCGTGGCGACATTTGCCGACAACTTCACGTTCGTCAGAAGCGACAATATCAAAAACCAGCTTTTTTCCAGCAATTTCTACAAGTTCAGCTTTCGCCGTCACCATCATGCCGACTGGCGTCGCCGCCAGATGACTCATGTCCACTTTCGTCCCGACGCTGCCCTCACCCGGCAACAGCTGGTCCTTGATTGCGTCAATGGAAGCCTGTTCCATCAATGCCACCAACAACGGCGTAGCGTAAACTTTCGCGCCTGGATTGCCAAAAATCTCGGCCGTATTGCTGTCAGACACCCGCACGCAAGCGACACCGGCCAGTCCGGGTTTGAGTCCCTCAGGCATTCTCACCACTCGCTTCCGTCACATTATATACAACCTTCGGGCTGGGTTCAATTTCAGGCAATGCCGATGGCTGAGCCTGCGATTCGGCAGCCGCGATTCCGTCCTGTTCGGTTGGCTCCGGACGTTCACTGATCTGACCGTCTTTCATCAATTGCTCTAATTCAAAGGCTTCCAACGTCTCTTTCTCAATGAGAGCCGCTGCAATCAAATGCAGTTTGTCAATATTCGCCCGCAACATGGCTTCGGTTTTTTCATAAGCGTCTTCAATCATCCGACGAACTTCCTTGTCGATTGAATACGCCACTTCTTCACTATAATTACGGTCACGCGAAATATCCCGACCAAGGAAAACCTGGGTATCTTGTCGTCGGCCAAAAGTAATCGGCCCCAACACTTCACTCATGCCAAACTCGCAAATCATCTTGCGGGTCAACTCAGTCGCCCGTTCCAAATCATTCTGAGCCCCTGTGGAAATCTCTTCTAATATTACAGCTTCGGCCACTCGCCCACCCAACAGGGTTTTGAGTTGATCCTTCAGTTCAGAGCGAGTTGCATAATTTCGATCTTCTTTCGGTAACATCAGCGTATAACCGCCGGCCCTGCCCCGTGGAATGATGGAAACTTTATGCACAGGATCAGCGTTCGGCATCAACATTCCGATCAAAGCGTGGCCCGCTTCGTGGTATGCTGTTAGTTTCTTGTCTTTTTCACTGATTACTTTGCTCTTTCGCTCTGGTCCGGCAACGACTCGTTCAACCGATTCCTCCAGTTCTTCCATGCCAATCCGCTTTTTATTGCGACGTGCCGACAGCAACGCCGCCTCATTGACAAGATTGCTCAGGTCCGCGCCGGTGAATCCCGGTGTCCGCCTGGCCAAAACTTCCAGATTAGCCTCTTTTTCAACCGGTTTTCCTTTGGTATGCACTTTGAGAATTTCCTGACGTCCCTTGACATCCGGTTTATCAACCACAATATGGCGGTCAAACCGACCTGGCCGAAGCAACGCCGGATCAAGAATGTCCGGTCGGTTGGTCGCAGCGATAATGATGATGCCTTCATTGACTCCAAAACCATCCATCTCGACCAGCAGCTGATTCAAAGTCTGCTCGCGTTCATCATGACCGCCACCGAGTCCGGCGCCACGTTGCCTGCCGACCGCGTCGATCTCATCGATAAAAACGATACAGGGAGCGCTTTTCTTCGCCTGTTCAAACAAGTCGCGAACACGGGACGCGCCCACGCCAACAAACATTTCGACAAAGTCAGATCCACTGATGGAGAAAAAGGGTACTCCGGCTTCGCCTGCAACAGCACGGGCCAGCAACGTCTTGCCAGTCCCTGGAGGTCCAAACAACAAAACACCTTTAGGTATTCGGGCACCGAGGTCATTAAATTTTTTCGGATGCTTCAGGAACTCGACAACTTCCTCGAGTTCTTCTTTGGCTTCTTCAGCCCCTGCCACATCGGCAAAAGTGACTTTAATTTTTTCTTCGTTATGCAACTTGGCGCGGCTTTTACCGAAAGACATTACCTTGCTTCCGCCACCCTGGGTTTGCTGCATAATAAAAAACCAAACCCCTATCAGCAACAGCATTGGCAGCAACGAAGAAAACAACGTTGTCCACCACGGCGGTTGCGGCGGCAGTTCAGCCTTAATATCAATCTTTCTCTCCCTCAGGGTATTGATCAGCGTCGGATCACTGGGCGTAACCAGTGTAAATTCCTGACCATCTTTCAGTTTTCCGCGAATCGTGTTGTCCACGATGGTAACCCTTTCCACCTTCTGATCTTCTACCTGCTTCAAAAAAGCAGTATAAGAGACTTCAGTCTTGGTGGTGGTCTTGGACGAATAGTAGTCGATGATGGAAATGGCAACAATGATGATCAGTAAGTAAAACCCGACATTGCGAAAAAATTTGTTCAAATGGGCCTCCTATTGCCAGCACGGGTGGCTATCTATTATATCATTCGTAGGTGATAATTATATCATAAAAAACACGACTGCAAAAGAGACGCCGGTTGACTCGCCTTAGCCCTTTTCGTATATTTGTGGTTTTAACACGCCAATAAACGGGAGGTTCCGATATTTTCCGGCATAATCGAGACCATATCCCACCACGAAATGATCAGGGATAATAAACCCATTATAATCAACCGTCACGTTGACTTTCCTTCGATCCGGCTTGCTGAGCAAAGTGCAGATTCGCACGCTGGACGGCTTTCTGGATTTTATGTTTTCAACCAGATAATTGAGCGTTAACCCAGAATCAATAATATCTTCGACAATTAATATGTGCCGCCCTTCCACGACCTCATCGAGGTCTTTCAAAATTCTCACCACGCCGCTGGAACTGGTGGACAGACCATAACTACTGATTGCCATAAAATCAATATCAATGGGTCTTTTGATCGCCCGGGCCAAATCTGACATAAAAATGACAGCGCCACGCAACACTCCGATCATCAGAATATCTTGCCCGGCATAATCATTGGTGATTTGTTGTCCCAATTCACGAACGCGTGCCCCAATTTCTTCGGAAGTGATCAGAATTCTTTCCACGTCTTTAACCATTTTGATATTCCCCCTGTTAAGTGAAAAATTGTTAAATTAAATAATTTCCATCAGGATATATTCTGCGGTCTGTTCCGTCACACGGCCCCGTTCAGATCGTCGCAAGCCCACAAGCCATAAAATTCCATCCCGATCAGACACTATCGGCAGTAGCTCCCGCAATTCACAGGGAATCTTCAGATCGATAAGTATTTTCTTGAGCTTGCGAGCTCCTGCCGCTCCCAATGGATGAAACCGGTCACCACAATAACGACGGCGAACAATAAACGGGCCGGCAATCCCTGTCGTATCAAAGACAGCTCTGGAATCGTCAAGGGGAAAATCGGTTGGCAACGGTCCCGAGTGCAGCGAACAACGAATTGTAATCCCAAAATCGGGCAAACTGGTTTCGCCCGGACAGTTGAGAGGTGTTTCAGTTGTGCTCTCAACCGATGAAATGCAAGTTCTTTTGCTAACCATCGCCTCGTCTGGAACCAACTCGACAAACAAGTCATGGTAACTTTTGCGAGCTTGCAGGTCTCCCGGTAGGTTGATTCGCTGGGAACCTCGATCTTGCAAAAACAATGCCCGCATGCTTTCCACATGGCGGAAGGAAATATTTCGGGTATTGCCGCGTAATTGTTCCAGCAATACCATCAGCAACTGCCGCTGGATCGCAGCATGGAGCCGGGAAAAGACTTTCCCTTCAAGGCGGTATCCATTCTCCAGACGAACCGCCCAGCCCGGCATATGCTTGATTACATATTGCCTTAGAAAATCCTGTTCTTCATTCAATATTTCCGCCGTGCGGCAAAGAGTATCTGTCAGCGACGGATTAAATCTCTGACGCAGTAACGGAACCAGTTCATGACGGAGCCGGTTGCGGAAAATTTCAACGTTCGCGTTTGAAGAATCTTCCTGTGGATTTAATTTTTGTTGCCGGCAATACGTCTCAATCTCTGATCGGGTCAAGCATAATAGAGGGCGAATTACGTCAGCCTGCCTGACCCGCATTGCCCCCAACCCCCGACTGCCACTGCCACGAATGAGGTTCAGCAACAAGGTTTCAACCTGATCTTCCCGATGGTGTCCGGTAGCAATCCAGGCGCCGCCAAGATCAGCCGCCACCTGCCTCAGAAATCCATACCGAAAGTTACGGGCAACTTCTTCCATTGAACCGCCAACGCGGCTTATTTCCAGTTTTAGATCGGCAGTACCGACAAAAAATCGCAGCCCTCGTTCCTGACAAAAAACTCGGACATACTCTGCATCCCGTCCCGATTCGGCTCCACGCAAACCATGGTCAAAGTGAGCAACTGACAACGAAAAATCCAAATGTTTCCTGAGTCCAGCCAACAAATCCACTAGCGTCAGCGAATCCGAACCACCTGAGCAGGCGGCCAAAACCTTGCTGCCTGTCGGAAAAAGAGCCTGCTGCACCACCCACTGGAGAACTTTGGCCCGGATCATCTCATGCCCCCATAATATTGAGCCCCAAGCTCATGCTTATTCATAATATATTCAAACATCCTTTGGCGCAAGTCAAAAATAAAAAAAGATTCACTCATATAACA
>Ga0351904_1122_pt1 | contig 11751 bp, 19 predicted proteins | sample BONcelHT113001E3_FD_205826 | JGI IMG/M metagenome (GOLD analysis project Ga0351904, IMG submission 205826) | Enriched cells from coal bed in the Powder River Basin, Montana, United States - BONCAT cells T11 rep1 HSBNCT.T11.300.1.E3 ...
GGGGCCGGAAGTCGCCACGGATTTCTTGCACTGGATCGAAGAACGCATGACCAGCACGCGGTTTGGGCCGCAGATCCAGGTTTCGGCGTTCGTGGCCCGGCAACAGGTAAACGTGTTGCTGCTTGAGCAGGTCAGCAATCTGCTCCTGGCCGGCGAACCCAGGCTGGTGCAGGATCCAGCAGGTGGTTGGCGCTGGCGTGTACCGGTAGATTTGACCTTCCCGACGCGCGGTCGCGTGGGGAAGGTCGGCGAGTTGGAGGTAGATGCGCATTACGGCGGGATGGCTTACGATGACGCTTCACTGGCCCGCATCGCGCACGCAGCAGAGCAGTTAGCGCAGCAAACCCTGGAGCCCGCGGCGTGAGAGGCGTACTCCAGTTGCCTCATTTTCAGCAATCGGCTCCCGGATCCTGCTTGCCAGCCTGCGTGCGGATGGTATTGGCCTATCTGAGGCTGGAACGCACGGAAACAGAAGTCGGTCGGATTCTGGGCGCGCGGGAGTACGGCACGCCGAGTTTTGCCGTTCAACGCCTGGCTACGCTGGGGCTGCGTGTGGTCTACGGTGTCTGGTCCATTCCGCAACTGCTGTCCGCGCTTGACGCCGGGCAGCCGGTGATCCTGTTTGTGCGCACAGGTTTTCTGGACTATTGGCAGGAGGATGTAGCTCATGCCATAGTGGTCGTCGGTGTCACGGAAGGCCAGCAATTCTGGCTCCATGATCCTGCTTTGCCGACTGGGCCCCTGATCGTATCGTGGGATGGCTTACTAGCAGCGTGGGCCGAGTTCAGTTACCGCGGCGCAGCACTCAGCCGCGGTGCTTGAAAGCGATTCGCGTATGTGTAAGCGTATCTTTGATGGGGTGATCGCTTCGCTCGGCCTCCTGATTGTCTCGCCCCTGTTCTTGCTGGTTGCTCCGATCATCAAGCTGGATTCCCCCGGCCCCGTCTTCTACCGCGCAGAACGCATCGGCAAGGGCAGATCCCAATGCCTTCATTGTTCGATAAACTCATGCAGCTCATGCTGCGCTTGCGCAACCGGCATTTTCTCGCCTTCGACTTCTTGGCGCTCTCCCTGACGCCGGCCCTGGCGCTGGTGTTGCGCACCGACGGGACGGTGTTGGACGAACGGTATCTCCAGCCCCTGGCGGTCTTCACCCTGGCGGCCCTGGTGTGCAAGCTATTGCTTTTCTTACCGTTTGGCCTGCATGCCCGCTACTGGCGCTATGCCAGCATCGAGGAGTTGGGCCTGATCGTCTTCGCGACGTTCTCGGCCCTGATCCTCGAAACCCTGCTCTTCTTCGGCGTGCTGCGCCCGCTCGGGCTGATCCCACTCGACTTTCCGCGTTCCGTCCCTTTCCTGGATGGCATGTTGACCGTGTTGGTCGTGGGCGGTGGACGGTTCAGCGTGCGACTGGCGATGCGGCTGTATCGTCAGTGTTGGGTCAATGGCCGACATACTGAAAGTCCCGCGCAGCGGGTGCTGATCAGTGCGTAGCCTCCCTGTGGGATGGGCGCGGGCGACGCCGGCGCCATGCCTGCCCTGAGTTCATCGAAGGGATCGTCCGCGAACTGCAAAACAACCCCAATCTGGGCCTGGAGCCGCACGTGAGAGGGTGAGAGGGAGAGAAGAGGAGAGGGGGAGTCCGGGGGAGACGCAATCCGCAATTCGCAATCTCAAATCGTGCGCATCTGCGGCGAGGCGGGCGTGCAGGCGCGCACCATCCCCGGCATCTACGAGCTGCTGGACGGCAGCGTCAGCGTCAAGCAGGTGCGCGACGTGCGGATCGAGGATCTGCTGCGCCGCGCGCCGGTGCAGACGGACATCAGCGCCGATGAGAGGATGAGAGAGGGAGAGGATGAGAGAGGGAGAGGATGAGAGGCGGAGAGGATGAGAGGTGGAGAGGATGAGAGGTGGAGAGGTTGAGAGGCGGGAGTGATGGCGAAGATTGAGAGCGTGAGGGAGTTGGAGGCGTACAAGATGGCGTTTGAGGCGGCGATGCGCGTCTTTCGCCTCACGAAGAACTTCCCCGCAGAGGAACGGTTCTCGCTGACCGATCAGATACGCAGGGCGTCGCGATCCGTATGCACCAATCTATCTGAGGGCTGGCGCAAACGGCGCTACAAAGCAGTCTTTGTCAACAAGTTATCCGACGCGATGCAAGAGGCTTCGGAAACCCAAACCTGGCTTGAGTTCTCCCTGGCTTGCGGCTACATTGACCAGCCCACCTTCGACGAGCTTTTTCAGACATACGAGAATATCCTGGGCAAACTAAACAACATGGAACGCAAAGCCGACACCTTCTGCTTCTAATCTCCGTTTCTCCGCCTCTCCGTTTCTCCCCTTCTCCCCTTCTCCGCTTCTCCGTTTCTCACCCTCTCAGCTTCTCCCCTTCTCACCCTCTCACCCTCTCCCGCCCGCGGCGGCTTGCGCTTCAGTGTTCGCGGGTGTATGATGCGTCTCAGTGAGTAGACTCACGGTGAGATGGCGTCATGGAGATGGATCAAATGACTACAACGATGCGTACCAATGCGCAGACCCTGACCAGAATTCAGAATCTCGCGCGGCTTTATCGGAGCGGTTATCACAGCAGTACTGTAGATACCACCATTGATAAGCTGCTGACAATGGAGGGTGCTAAGGCGCAACGCGAGCTGCTTGACCTGGAGGAGCGGTTGCGCGTCTTTGAAAGGCAGTATCAGCTTTCATCGGACGAGTTCCAGCGGCGTTTTCGCGCCGGCGAGATGGGCGATTCGGCCGACATGTTTGAGTGGAGCGCCTTCTACCAGATGCGGACCTCTGTTCGCGAGCGACTTGCTATGTTGCGCGGTGGGGCGGCGTGATGGATGCAGCCGCCTATCTCGAAACGATCAAGCTCACGCTTGCCGGCAGCCCGGTCGTCAGAGGCGTAGTGATCGTGCAAGAACGCAGCTTGCCAGATCAGGGCTTCTTCCGGGCGCGACTCACCCTGCAAAACGACGATTTTCTGGAGGTGACTGAGTACTTCGTTGTCGAGAGGGGCAGGGTTCGCACCGTGGAGTATCGCTATCAATGGATGGACGCGACTCAGCAAATACTCCGCAAACGGTGGGACAACGCCGAGCATCATCGGAGCACGCCGAGTTTTCCGCATCACGTGCATGTTGGCAAAGAAGATCGTGTTGAGCCGGGTCGGGTGCTGGGTATTATAGAGTTGATCGGTGCTATCGAGAGCGAGGTCGCGGCGCAGTGAGGGCCGAATCCAGCGGGCGGCCATGAGGCAACGCCGGAGTGCCGGGGGAAGTGGAACGGATGAAAGATGAAAGATGAGCAGACACAGCCCTCTGGAGAGCCATTCCAGGGGTATCCTCTCAATAAGTGGGGGCCGACGGGGGTCGCAGACCCCCTGGGAGCAGGCTCGTAGGCGGTCTGTGACCGCCGTTTCCTCGGATTATTGAGAGGATACTTCCAGGGGGCTGTTTTGTTTCTAAGGGCGTTGACGGCGGGTGGCGACGGGCTACGCGAGTGGCAGGCGGCGAATGGCCTGGATGCAGGCGCGGCGGCGTGGCTCCGCGCGGAAGGGGTGGGGCCGTATGCGTTTCATCGGCTGCGGGAGACCGGGCTGCTCGGCCAGTTGCAACCGGATGTGGCCGCGACGTTGCGCGGAGCCTACTATACGTCGGCCGTGGGCCACGTGCTGCTTGCGGCGGAGCTTGAGGCGTTGTTGGCGGCGCTGCGTCCGCTGGGGGTGGACCCTATTGTGCTCAAGGGGATGGCCCTGGGCACGACGCTCTATCCCGCGCCACCCACCCGACCGGTGTCCGACCTGGATATCCTGATCGAGCGCTCACAGGTGGGGGTTGTGAAACAGGTCTTGCAGGCCCGTGGCTACCAGGATATGGGGTTGGATCCGGATCAGCACCAGGCGTTTACCAACCATCTGCACATGTGGCGCGGCTATGGGGGCGAGAACAAAGTGGCCATCGAGGCGCATTGGGATCTGGTGCATGATCCGGCGTATGCCGGGCAGATGGACCTGGCGGGGGTCCGGGTGCGGGCGCAGTGGGCCGATTTCGGCTCTTGCCGGGCGTTGGTGCTGGCCCCCATGGATCAGTTGATCCACGCCTGCGCGCATCTGCTGCTGCATCATGCCGAGAGTTGGCGCCAGGTATGGCTGCTGGATCTGCGGTTGTTGGTGGGACAGTATGGCGAGACGTGGGATTGGGCCACGGTCATGGATCGGGCGCGCGCGGCCCAGCTCGGCGGCGCAGTCAAATATTGCAATACCGCAAAAGTCACTACCGGCTGCACGTCATTCTGAGCGGGCCGACCCCTGAACTCTGGTTACGGCGTGACACCAGCGAAGAATCTTCTGCCGCGACGAGACCCTTCGCTGGATTTTCGCCGCAACCGTACTTCACGGGGCCGACCCGCTCAGGGTGACAATCGCGAGTTTTGCGGTATTGCGTTTCTCCGCTTCTCCGCTTCTCCGCCTCTCCGTTTCTCCGCTTCTCCCCGTCTCCGCTTCTCCGCCTCTCCGCTTCTCCGCCTCTCCGTTTCTCCCTTTCTCCCCCACTCCCCTTCTCAACATCTCAACCTCTCAACCTCTCAACCTCTCCCGTCCGCGTGGCCGCGGCGGCTTGTGTTTGGCGGCCCGGTGGGATGGCTCGCTCCCCGTCGAGACTTTTTTTGACGCCTGGGCAGCGCTTGAAAGCCGGAAGGACCAGGTAGAAGTCCAGGCCGAGGTCAAGGGCGATCGTCTGGTGTTGGCCGCGCCGCCAGATAGCTCGCTGCGAGTGCAAGGTAATCGCATCTGGTTCCAGGATGGTCGGCAGGTGGTGATTCGATTGGTAGCTGCCCCCACGGCGGCGACCGGTTGAGGCGGCGCTGGCGAGCGGCGTCGAACGGTTCGTGATGATCTCCACCGACAAGGCGGTCAACCCGACCATGTGAGAAGATGAGAGGGTGAGAGCCGGAGCGGGGGAGAGCGGGAGAAGGGAAGAGAGGGGGAGAAGGTGAGCAGAAACACTCCTCAACCTCTCAACTTCTCACCCTCTCACCCTCCCAACCTCTCATCCTCTCATCCTCACCATCCCCCGGTCTCTTCCTGGCCGGCCGGTGGTATTCCGGCGGCCTGGTCAGCGATGGGGTCGTGATCCTCGTATTGCCGCGGCCCTGTGTTGGGCTGTGGCGCTTCGTAGTGGGCCGGGAGCACGCCGCGCAAAAGCAACCGTCCCCCATTGATCCTTTTCGCAACAAACCCGCAGCATAAAGTGAAAGAAAGCTCCCCCGACCGGCGCTCTACATCTTGAACGGGCCGGTATCCCGGGGGAGACCTGCTCGGCGGCGCAGGCCGCGGCGCGGTGGACAAGGGAGTCGCCGCGCTTTCTCTTTTTCTGCGCCAGGGCCAGGTCGCGGCGGCGGCCGGCGTCCCCTGCGATTGCGGGCCGCTCTGGAAGCCGATGCGCCGGCAGCCGGTGTTCGCGGGCGGCGAGGTCGTGGGCGGCGGGGTGGCCGAGGCGCTGTTCCGGGCTGGGCTGTGTCTGCCCTCCGGGACGGCGCTGGCCGCGACGGATCTGGCGCGAGTGACGGAGATCATTCGCCGCGGCGGGCGCGGGCAATCAGTGGCCCAAATTCAGCCTGAAACCTGAAAGATTCGCCCCACGTTCGACGCGCTCTACACTGAGCCGGTTGGCCGGGGGCGTCCTGCCGGTCGGCATAAGCCGCGGCGCCGTGGACGATGGGATCCACGGCGCCGTTTTTTGTGGTGATAACCGCGGCGCTTGTATCCGATCTGCCCCAGACATCTGATCTCGGTTTGCTTCTTGTGCGCGCGCGTGCTACAATCTAGTCATCCTGACCAGTTGGAGGCGAGGGATGAACCAAGTTGTAGGAATGGTGGAAGCCAAGAGCAAGCTGGCTGAGTTGGTCGGGCAAGTCAAATATGGGGGCAAGCGATACGTGCTGGAGCGTCGTGGTCGGCCCATGGCGATACTCATCAATGTCGAAGAGTATGAACAATTGCAGGCGAACGCCAAGTCGCCGGTTTCGCCGCTGCCTCCCGATCTGCAGCGGCGTCAGGCGCTATTGGTGGAACGCGCGCGCGAGCTGGAGAAGCGCCTTGGTGATCCAGTAACCGGCCTGGCCGAGTTGTTCAGCGGCTTGCCGCCGGCCGATGATAGCTTCTGGGTGGAAATTCAGGAGACCCGGTGATGGCGCTGCGTGACCTGGCTGACCCGACAATCACGCTGCCGCCGCAACTGGTATTCGACACTTCCTTCCTGTTGGCGTTGCGTCCGGGCGATGACAATCCCTACACTGAGACGGCCCAGGCATTTGCTCGCCGCTTGCGACCATCCATTGCCGCGCTTCAGTCGGTCGCCTGGATCGTGCTGCCAGTGCTTCAGGAGTGCTACCACATCATCCTGACCGGCAGCCTGCGGCGCGCCTGGCAAGCACTCGATCCCACGACGCGTCCGGCCAATTGGCTGGCGCTCTACAAACACGCACCAGATGTTCTCGGGCAGGGCCTGCCGGAGTTGCGCCGCTTCGATGCGCTGTTGGCAACTATCCCCACAACGTTAGCTGAGCAGCAAAATCAAGCCCCTGCCGGCAAAGTCAGTGCGCTGGATGAGCGCCTCCGTTATTTCATTGCGCATTACTACCTTTTGCCCCAGGACGCCTTGATCCTGGCCGAGGCCGAGCGATTGGGCGTCACCGCGGTCGCCACCCTCGACAGCGACTGGCGTCGCGTCACCGAATTCGACATCTACACTACACCCATCTAATCTCTGATCTCTGGCCGCTGACCTCAAAGCGGCCAGACTGAATGCCCTGTCTGTATCTGTGCCCCGCCCCACGTGTCCGGCCTGGAACAGCCATTCGTCCGGGAAACCTTCGCGTCCAGTGGAAGCCGATGCACCTGCAGCCGGTGTTCGCGAGCTGCGAAGTCGTGGGTGGCGGCGTGGCCGAGGCGCGCTTCCGGGATGGGCTGTGCCTGCCCTCCGGGGACGGCGCTGGCCGCGACGGATCTGGCGCGGGTGGTGGGCGTGATCCGGGCGCTGCGGAAATAGGATCCATGGCTGGCCCGGTGCGATTGACCGGCTGGGCCAAGGCGGGTATAATGGGTTGCGATGGTGGTACGAATCAAAGAGTCGCGAGCCAGAACACAGGTCAGGCGTCAACGGGTGGCGGTGATGGTATGATAATCAACACGTCTACCAAGCGCCGCTCTCAGTGCGAGATATGTGTGCTGAATGAAGGGATCTGCCATGCAATTCAAGATAGAAGTCGAACAAGAGCTAGACGGGCGCTGGATTGCTGAGGTGATGGACATCCCCGGCGTAATGGCTTATGGCGAGGATAAAGCGCGTGCCATCGCTAAGGCGAAAGCCCTGGCCTTACGTGTCTTGGCGGACTGGGTAGAAGCTGACCGGCCATCCATCAAGATTGACAGCTTCACTTTCGCTTACGCATGAGTGATTGGCCGTCAGTCAAGGCCAGGGAACTGCTGGTCGCGCTGCAACGCATTGGCTGGGTGGTTGAGCGGCAACGTGGTTCCCATCGCGTGCTGTCGCGCCCGGGTTGGCCCGACTTTGTATTCGCGTTCCATGAGCGGGAAGAGATTGGGCCGCGCATGTTAGCGCGTGTTGCCAGGCGAACTGGGCTGCGTCCGCAAGACCTGTGATCCGAAGCATGGAATCCGTGGCGGATCTGTAGCACATCACCTTCATACCCGATCCCTGCGTGGCCGAGCCCACCTGCTCGGCTGGCTGACTTGCAGCACAGGCCGCGCAGTCGTTCGGCGCCACATGAGAGGATATCCGCTTGGCGTTGGATGATAAAAATATTGAATCGCGTCCGTTATGGAAGCCGATGTATTTGTAGTTAATCTTCCAGGGCTGCGAGGCCGTAGGTCGGCGGCGGCGGCGTGGCCGAGGATCTGTTTGCGCGCGGCCTGTGCCTGCCATCGGGCACGGCGTTGAGCGAGGCTTCGGCGTGAGCTCAGCCGAACGGTGGCCGGGGTGGTGCGGGACACGGGGCGGGGTGACAGGCGAAGCTGTTGACCGCGGGGCGGCGACAGCTTCGTTGTTTTATGAGGCTTTGCGCGCTCGCGGGCGTTTGTGTTTTGTGGGGCGCGGGTGTATGATAAGGGCCAGACGGGTGGATTCATTCTGAGATGACGTCACGGAGATAGGTGAAATGACTGCGATGTTGGATCGAGCCGATCTGCTCCGCATGATCGCCAAGGGTGAGGGCCAGGAGCAGGAGTTCAAGCGCCTGATTGACAACCAGGAAAGTGTCGCGGGCGAGATTGTCGCGTTCGCCAACAGCGACGGCGGGGTGCTCTATGTCGGCGTTGAAGACGATGGCAGCATCGTGGGCGTGGCTGACCCCGACGTGGTCTTTCACACCCTCACTAACCTCTGTCGCGATCGTTGTATTCCTCCGATCAGCCCGGTCATCGAGCAGTTTTCCCTGGCCGGTCGGGACGTGTTGGCGTTGACGGTCAAACCGGTACTCAATCGGCTGAAGCCCTATCGGACGGCCGGCGGCCGTTTTTACTTGCGCGTGGGACGGGATAAAAAAGATGCCACAGGCCGCGAGTTGATGCGCATTGCCCAGGCGGCAGGTGAACTACACTACGACGAAAGCCCGGTGTTGGGGGCTGGCCTGGCCGATCTTGCTTTACCCGCGTTCGAGGCCTATCATCGTGTCCAATTCGGCCTGACGTTGGCGGAACAGACCGCCCAAAGCGGTCTGGACCTGCCCCAGCTGCTACGTAATCTGCGCCTGTTGCACGACCTGGACGGCGAGCAGACGCTCAGCATCGCCGCGGTGCTGGTTTTTGGCGCGGAACCCCAGCGTTGGCTGCCGCACAGCCGCCTGTCGGCGGTGGCCTTCGCCGGCGACGATGAGGATTCGGACATCCTGGATCGCCGCGAGATCATGGGCCGGCTGCCCATGATCATTGATGATACCCGTGTATTCCTGGAGCGCAACATCCGGATGCCCGCGCGCGAACATGGCTTCGGGCGTGAGGACATCGTGCTGTACGATCGCACCGCGCTGGGCGAGGCGGTGGTCAATGCCGTCGCCCATCGCGACTACAGCCTGAGCGGCTCGCAAATCCGGGTTTTTGTGTTCCGCAATCGTATCGAGGTGCGCAGCCCGGGCCGCCTGCCGAATTCGGTCACGCTTGACAACATCAAGCTGGGGGTCCATGCTGAACGTAACCGTGCGCTGGCCACCCTGCTCACTCAGTTGGGCTACATGAGTGCGATCGGCACCGGGGTGCCGCGTCTGATCGTGCGTCTATCCCGCCAGTTGACGGGGCGTGAGCCGGAGTTCGCGCTCGTGGGCGAGGAGTTGCGCGTGCGCATCTGGGTCCGCCCCACACCTTGATGTTTCGAGAACAACTGGACCGCGCCCCGCGGCTGGATGCGTTCGAGACGGCAACAAGATCATCACCACCTCGGGCGGCGGTATGTTGGTCTCGGCCGACAAAGCGCTACTAAATCACGCCCGCAAGCTGGCCACCCAGGCGCGTGACCCCGCCCCGCACTACCAGCACTCGGAGATCGGCTACAACTACCGGATGAGCAACGTGCTGGCGGCGATTGGTCGCGGGCAGCTCGAGGCGCTGGCGGAGCGGGTGCAGGCGCGGCGACGCAACCTTGTCCTGAGCCGCCGAAGGGTTCGACTACTACGTCCAGGCCCTGGGCGATCTGCCCGGCCTCAGCTTCATGTCCGAAGCGCCCTGGGGCCGCTGCAACCGGTGGCTGACGGTGATCACCGTTGATCCAGCCCAGTTCGGCGCGGATCGTGAGGCGATCCGTCTGGCCCTGGAAACAGCGAACATCGAAGCCCGTCCCGTTTGGAAGCCGATGCATCTGCAGCCGGTCTTTGCGGGCTGCGAGCACTTCGGCGGCGGCGTGGCCGAGGCGCTGTTCCGGGACGGGCTGTGCCTGCCCTCCGGGACGGCGCTGGCCGCGGCGGATTTGGCGCGGGCTTCGGCGTGAGCTCAGCCGAACGGTGGTGGGCGTGATCCGGTCGCTGCGGAAATAGGATCCATGGCTGGCCCGGTGCGATTGACCGGCTGGGCCAGGGCGGGTATAATGGGAGACGCTGGATTGAATCGAACAAACCGCCTCCTGATGGAGATCATTTATGGATGGTAAGCGCGCCATGGATTCGCCGTCGCCGCGACGCCCCAGTCAACTGCCGGACTACAGCGAAGCTTGTCTTCAAGCATTGGTAGATAGAGGTCTGGCTCAACAGGTATCTCTGGGCGGTGGGCTGGGATTACTGCACTATCTCGACTATCGTCAAACTCTTGACGTAGATGCTTGGTGGGCTGAGGGCGCGTCAGCCGAAGACCGGCGCCTGGTAACCGAGACCCTCGTATCTGCCCTCCAGCCCCATGGTCAGGTCAAGACGCGCGCCTGGGGTGATGTCGTGAGCATCGAGCTACTGCAAGCAGGCCGCAAAGTCTTTAGCTTCCAGATCGCGCCGCGCTCGGCTCAGTTGCAGCCTTCGAGCGCGGCGCCCTGGATCGCTGTACCTCTCGATAGTTTTCCAGACCTCGTGGCCAGTAAAATGGTGGCTTTGGTCGAGCGTGGCGCGCCCAGAGATTTCCGTGACATCTATGCTGTATGCACGGCGGGGTTGTTGACCCCCGATGGCTGTTGGAGTCTTTGGCGTCAAAGACAAGCGCTAGCAGGAAGCGATACTGACCTTCAGCGCGCCCGCTTGGCGATTACCACGCACCTGGCGCGCATCGTCCAGCACCGTCGGCTGGATCAGGTGGCCGATCCCCTGGCTCGAGAGCAGGCAGCGCAGATTCGCACCTGGTTCATGGACACTTTTCTTGGTGGGAATGATGACTCCAACCAACTGGATTGACGGCGCGCTTTATCCCGATGTCGCTCCGCCGGAGGCGCTGGGGAGCCTTGACGATTGCATCGACTTTCTGGCCAGGCTGTGCGCCGCCTGGGATTTTGGGGTGCTCCCAGAATCACAGACCTTGGCCGAAATCCGCAAGCCGGAATGGCGTGATGGCGTGGATGAATGCCAGTTGCTCACATCGCCGACCTATCATCTGCTCCGCACCTGGCATGGCCTGCCCATGTTGCCATATCTGGGCCAGCGCCTGGCTTACATCGCGGAGGATGCAAACTTGGCCTACGTCTGAGTACCCAATGAATAGACGGGTAGACCTACCGCCAGGCCCTGGACGACCTGCCCGGCGTCGCCTTCATGCCCGAGGCGCCTTGGGGTCGCTGCAACCGCTGGCTGACGGTGATGACCGTTGATCCGGCCCAGTTCGGCGCTGACCGAGAGGCTATGCGTTTGACCCTCGAGGCGGAAAACATCGCGGCCCGTCCCGTTTGGAAGCCGATGCACCTGCAGCCGGTCTTCGCGAGTTGCGAGGTCACCCTCCCCCGGCCCCTCCCTACGAGGGAGGGGAGTCGCGTGGCTGAGGCGCTATGCCGTGATGGCCTCTGCCTGTCGTCGGGGACCAGTTTGACCGAGGCCGAGTTAGAACGCGGTGTTTCCGTGACAAGGATACGAACTGCTGGACGGCAGCGTCAGCGTCAAGCAAGTGCGCGACGTGCGGATCGAGGATCTGCTGCGCCGCGCGCCGGTGCAGACGGACATCAGCGCGGTGGACGTGCTGTTGCGGGGCAAGCGCGTGCTCGTCACCGGCGGGGGCGGAGAGGGGGAGAGGTTGAGAAGGTGAGAGGATGAGAGGATGAGGCGGAGAGGATGAGA
>Ga0351904_1128_pt1 | contig 11247 bp, 9 predicted proteins | sample BONcelHT113001E3_FD_205826 | JGI IMG/M metagenome (GOLD analysis project Ga0351904, IMG submission 205826) | Enriched cells from coal bed in the Powder River Basin, Montana, United States - BONCAT cells T11 rep1 HSBNCT.T11.300.1.E3 ...
CGATCAGCCGGGAACGTTCGACCCCAAGGAGGTTTGCGCCGCTGAGGTTGGCGGCACGGATAACCCCGTCATGGTCGAGGGTAACGTATCCCACAGGTGCGAAGTCGTAAAGATCGGCATACGTATTCAATGCCGTTTCCAATTCTTCACTGATCCTGCAAAGTTCCTCGTTCTGCATCTCGAGCTCTATCTGGTGAACTTCGAATTCATGGACGAGCCGCTGCGTCTCTTCCTCGGCTCGGGTTGGATATAACTCCGCCATCTGGGTCCGCAACCGCTTTTCAGCCTCTTCGCGCAGCGTTGCGGCGTCCATTTTTCGAATTTTGTCTTTGTTAATTCCCATAGCTGGCCCTCAGTTTTAAGGATGATGGATGAAATATCAGATATGAACAGGAATTTCTCTTGCGTCAATCTTCCGCCTTCATCCTTATTGAGTCTTGCGAACTCCTCGTGAAGTTCCGTCTCCAGCATCTTGCCGGAATTCCGGCGACAGCATGCGTATCTTATTTGATTTAAATCGGGTTGCTGCGGAGCATGGAGTCTGTGGGCACATCCGGCGGAAACCACCGTCAGTACTATCATCACCACAAGGAGACACACTCGATAGAATCGTTAGGATGCCGTGCGCTTCATAGAAACTTTCTGACTATGCGATACGTATCGATAGGTATTGACATATGTCTATTGAATGACAACACAACCTTTGCGGAAAGCGAGACAGCGATCATTTTTTGACAAGAAGGTACATCGCATCTAACGTGCCAGAGAAGACTCGTAGATACTTTGAGTGCGGTGGTTTGATTATACAGGGGAAAATAGAGAGACTGTGTGCGGGGTGAAGGGAAAACCGTCAGTATGAGCCGTCATATATAACATAGCCGCCATATATGACGGATCGAGTTGATGTATGCATTTGAACGTCTTGTTCCGGTTCCAGCTCAAAAAATTCAAGGGTCACCCATTACAAGACAAGGTTGTCCGTCAAGAGCCAAAAATGTTCCCGAAGCAAGAAAATGGTTAACGTCGAAAGTTGATTTTCCTTAGTTTTCCTTAGGGTCGGACCAAAACAACTTATTGAATTCATGAGATATACACCTCAAAAAGAACTGTTATTCAGGATTAAACACACCTTTTTGGGGTCAAAAACCGCACGGTAAGATCCATCTTCTTCTCACTGCAATTCTTAGAAGCTCCTTTTTGTCGCCCAAAAAGCGTCTCTACGGCCAAAAACAGTACCTAAAATGTATTTTTATTATTACATATCAAGTAGTTATCTTCGGTCCGCCCCCCATGGCGAACCCCTATATTCAAGGTATCAAGGCTTGACGCTATGGCCTTTCCTGTGGCCTTTTCCTTTCTTTGGTTGCTCGTATGCTACCACAACAGCTTGCGTTCGGAGACATGCTCTCTGGTCTTGCCGGTGAGAGGGTCTTTGAATCGCACCATTTGAGCGAGAAGCTGGAGCGGTGTATCAAAGTTGACTTCACTTTGAGGCTGCAACTCGGGATAGTATCGGTCGTGCAATATGCCGAACCCGAGACCGCTCATGTGAAGCCGCAGTTGATGGGTCTTACCGGTTAGTGGCCTCAGTTTGAAGCGGGCTTTCCCTTCCTTCATCTCCACCAGATCGATGGCGGACCGCGCGTTTATTTCGCCCTGTACCGTCTTCACCCGGAACCATGGTTCTCCCTGCCCTATCCTGTTTGCGATCTCCCAGGAAGCTGTCGGGTGAAGATCCATTACCCGGCTACGGCCCGGTAACTTCAGCGAACCGCCCGGTGCGGACCCGCATGCCGGGTGGTGTGGGGAGGGGGGGACTAAAGCCCCCCCTTACCCGATTGGAACCTCGCCTTTATATTAATATAATCGGCAGTTTATGCGACGTTAGCCAACTAATCAACTACGTTAGCCCCCTGACGGGAAGGTGACCGTGGAGGCGTTGTGCAACCGCCAACAGCCGCAATCAAGTGGACCGCAAAGAACACGGTCAAAGCAATTGTCGTTGATCTAGCCGTTGCCCTGAATTGACGCACACCGTTCGACCAGGATGGTCCTCTTTCCCACGAATTACTGGGTGAGGATGTTCGGGTAGAGCTCCTTCCAGAACGTGCAATTATGTGCGGCACTGGAATTGAAATAACCGACCTTGCCCGGTTCAAGGTTCATGACCATGTCATCGGACTTGAACGGGCCCCAGACCGGGGAATTGGGCGCACTCGGTTTGCCGGTCTTGGCGAAGCTCGTCCAGTACGCCATCATCTGTCCGGCCAGTTTCTGCGAGGCCGGAGCGAGGTCCGGACCGGCAATTTTCGTCGTGTTGTCGTAGTGCGGGAACTGGTACGGCAGCTCGGACGAATGCACTGCGCCCATCTCGAAGCCGGGATTGGTCGTGACCGCCGGCGCGTTGCGATCGGCAAAGACGAACTGGTAGACAGGAACCGATTTTCTGAGCAGCTTTGACGTTTCGAGATAGATGCAGTTGTTGATCCCGACATCCGGCCGGAAATCGGACCAGACCGTGCCGAGGGCGGAGGCCGCCGAGGAATAGTCGCTTGACGGATATTGTCCGACGATGGCGTCCGTATTCTTGCCGTAGGTCTCCTTCAGGAGGTCGGCATAGTTATCCTTGGTAACCGATTGTCCGGCCTGGATGGCATAAGCGACATAGAGCCGGAGTTCATCACGGGTGCCACCGCTGAGCATCGGTACATGGACGAATTTCCCCGCGGGGATGGCCTGGGCACCCGGCAGGGGAACGGTCTTGGTGCCGATGACGGGCATATAGGTCACGATGCTCGAACCTGCGACCGTCGTCGCCGCATCGAGCAGCTCCTTTACCGACTTCTTGCGCAGGCAGGACAGGGCGGTCGCATCGTCGCTGCAACCGACGAGGGCTGCCACCTGTCGGCCGATCTTCTGGCCATCCTCGAGGCTCGGCAGCGGCGTGACGCAACCGGCGCTCTGGGTGATGGCCTTGTGGAAAAGCCCCGTTGTTTCGTCCGGCGCCAGGATATGCATGCACACGCCGGCCGCTCCGGCCGATTCACCGGCAATCGTGATATTGTTCGGATCTCCGCCGAACGCGGCGATGTTCTTCTTCACCCACCGCAGTGCGGCACGCTGGTCCTCAAGTCCGTAGCCGCCATTGTGCTCCGCATCGAAAGCGGGATGGGCGGTGAAGCCGAGGATGCCCAACCGGTAGTTCATCGACACTACGACGACATCGCCGGATTTCGCCATGTAATCGAGCGGGTAGAGTGCGCTCGATCCGCCCACGAATGCGCCGCCGTGAAGCCACACGATCACCGCCCGCTTGCGCGTGAGGTCAGACTTGCCGGTATAGGGTACAGTTACATTGATATAGAGGCAATCCTCGTTGTCGCTTGCTTCGGTGAGGCCGTATCGCTCGACCTGCGGGCAGGCGTTCTTGTATTTCGTAGCATCCAGTATGCCTTTCCAGGCGGAGGCGGTCTTGGGCAGGTCCCAGCGCAATTCGCCCACCGGCGGCTGGGCGTAGGGAATGCCCTTGAATTCCCGCACACCTTTGCCAATGACGCCGCGCACGGCGCCCTTGTCGGTCATGACCACGGCGGGGTCTGAAGCCTTCCTTGCTGCGTACAAGGGGTCAGCGCTGCCGAAAAGAATCACGGCGGCTCCCACGGCCCAAAGCTGGGCGATGGAGATTTTTATGCTCATGTTATTGTTCCTCCCTGTGTTAATTATGGACGGTTCTGTGCGGTGTATTCTTCCCTTTACTTTCTCACCTTCCTTACAATATTCCGAGGAGATGCTGAACAAACAGATGCTATGTACCTCCTGGTGCAGAACTTACAGTTAGCACCAGGGAAGTAATTCGCTACGATTACTATTTTTTAATTGACTGTAAATTATTCTTATCCGAGCTTATCAAAACAAGTTCAGTTGTCAAATGTGCAGAGGTTTGACGTCCGGATTGGCTTCTCGCGGTATCAGCCAGGTTCAGATTGACGCAAACTGCCTTTTTGTGAATGCATCAATATTTACATTGAATATTAATATTAAAATCATAATTTATAGCATTAAATAACTGTAGACATCATTTTAATGCCTTAGGTGATTGATTTCAGTCTGGGAAGGATAATAACCATGCTGGATTTACGGAAAATTCAAACCGTCAATATTCTAAACGCTTTTGCGGATACAGAAAAGATGACGGCTGAGATGTACGATTTCCTTGCCGATAAATACAAACATCCCGGAATTTTCAAGACTATTTGCGAAGAATGCATGCGAGAAAAGAAACCACGAATACCAATTCATGATTGACATAAAAAAAATTTATTCCATTAACCTGCAACATCAGGATGGCTGATAACGTGGCATCAAGCTATGCAGCAACTGTCAGGGAAAACAGGGACACTTCCGAATGGCACCAGTGTAAGCAGCGTAGCGTGAAATCATTGCCGATTTCTTTGGCCTTTCCCTTTCTTTGGTTGCTCGTACGCTACCACAACAGCGTGCGTTCGGAGACATGCTCTCTGGTCTTGCCGGTGAGAGGGTCTTTGAATCGCACCATTTGAGCGAGAAGCTGGAGCGGTGTATCAAAGTTGTCTTCACTTTGGGGCTGCAACTCGGGATAGTATCGGTCGTGCAATATGCCGAACCCGAGACCGCTCATGTGAAGCCGCAGTTGATGGGTCTTACCGGTTAGCGGCCTCAGTTTGAAGCGGGCTTTCCCTTCCTTCATCTCCATCAGATCGATGGCGGACCGCGCGTTTATTTCGCCCTGTACCGTCTTCACCCGGAACCATGGTTCTCCCTTCCCTATCCTGTTTGCGATCTCCCAGGAAGCTGTCGTCTGATTCGGCGGACAAGCCGAGAGCGCCTGATACGTTTTTTCAATGAGGCCGTTCCGGAAGAGATTTCCGTAGAGACCTGTGCTCGTTCTGTTGACGGAAAAGAGCGCAATCCCTGCTGTTTCACGATCTATGCGGTGCAGCGGAGTCAGGGCTTCGATTCCGGTGCTCCGCTTTAGGCGGTTCAGCAGGCATTCGTCGACGTACTGTCCACTTGGGATCATGGGAAGGAAATGGGGCTTGCAGGCGACCAGAATATGGTCGTCTAAGAAAAGAATTTTTTCGGCAAACGGAATGGCAGGCTCACTGTCGACCTCGCGGAAATAATAGATTCGTCTCTGCGGGGCGTATTTGGTGTCCAGTGTTACCCGCTGTGAATTTTCGTCCAGTACCTTTCCTTCTGAAATACGTTTTTCCCAGTGCACTTGTGAAATGGCGGGGAATCTTCTGCACAAGAATTCGAGGATGGAAGGGTGCGGGGTCTCGGCTTTCGGCATGGTAACAACGGAAGGTGCTTTTGCAATTCCCATCAAAGGTCTCCTTCTCCTCGTGCTCCAGGATTCAATATCTCTTCTCTGGCAACGAGGGAGAGCTAACCGGCGCGCAGCTTTTTTGCGCGACCGGTGGAGCGCTTGGTTGGACGTGATACGGTCTCGACGAGCCGGCCGCTGGCATATTTGTGAACGATACTGGCAATCAGTGTCTGGTAGGGCATACCTTCCTCTGCAGCCTTCATTTGAATATCTTCGAGATCCCGAGAGGAAAGCCGGATGTTTATTCGTTTGTCTTTGGTGAGGGTGGCTGCGGCATTTGAGGCATAGCGGGCAATCTCGTCGTCTAGATTAGCCACTGACTTCCACTCTCCGCTCTCATATGATTCCAGGATGTCATCTTCGTATTTTTTTTCTTCAGCTTTTAATTTCCTACTCATCGCTCTTCCCCTTTGAAATGTACCTCTTGGTGGCGCTTCAACTCGGAATGACCGTCTTCAGATAGATTTCTTCATCCGTTTCAACAAAAGGAACCAAGAATGCGTAGCCACGAATCCGGACGACAAAAATACGCTGGTTCGGATACTTCTCCTTATTTGGATGTTCGACCACATCAAGGAGTGCCCCTTGCGAAACAGCTACCAGCAGTTCCTCGAAGGAGATCCCTCGCTCAGCTTTGAGCGCCAAGTTCTTTTCGGAGTTCCAGTTGATAGGCTTCATATTGACATCATACCTTCTTGTGTGCCTTTTGTCATCACTTTAGTTTACTGCAACGGTGCGGCAGGTGTCCCGCCAGCCCAGTGTTTTCGGGCGGGCGTCGTCCAACTGTCTGGTTGGCAAGTTTGCTACTTCATCTCTCCCCGTCGGTCTTCTCTTTTTAAAATGCTTTCGGTAAATCCTGCCACAGCTCCGTCCTGCTATCGTATTTCTTAAGTTTTTCAACTACACTGCCGGCCGGTGCGGCAAAAATCGTCTCGTAAATGAACTCACCAGTCAAAGGGTCCATGGCAAAGGCAAGCTGCTCCCTGTCGACACTAAATCGGGCAACGATGTCTCCGGTGTTCCCCCGTGCATCCACCCGGATCCATTTATCAAGGCTGGCTAGATAGACACCGTTAAAACCGTGCAGTGTCAGTTCATTGTTGACCGGCGGGTCGAGCCGCAGCACTTGATAGCAGAAACCGGCCGGTATATCGACCGCCCGTAGTAACGCCGCCAGTAGATGGCTTTTGGCAAAACAGATTCCTGTGCCATGACAGAGAACCTCGCTGGCCGTGCAAGTCAGGATGTTCAGGCCGGCGTCATTAGAATGGGGGATGGTGTCCCTCACCCATTCGTACAGGCAGCGTGCCTTGTCGATTTCATTAGTAAGCGACCGGGTAAGGTCAAGGGCCTTCTGCCGCACTTCGGGGGTCCTCCAGTCGACGATCAAGTCGGAAGTCAGGTAATCGTTCAAGTTTTGTGAATCGAGTTTCATGGTTTTCCATCCTTCAGGGTAGAAATAGGGGGGGGGGCATCTCAAGAATTCAGATTCTTTCTATTAAGTCGGCCAACGGGAACCGCGGGTGACCAGCCCGTTATCGGGTCGGTGTCCCTCGCGTGTTCATGCGCAAGTCGCCACACCGGCGCGTCACCCGCGGCTCCCGTTCACGCGACGTAGTCGCGTGAACGGCGTGGGAGATCACCGGGCGGGTTTTCGGCCCAGTGTGTCTTCCTGGTTAAGCACCTCTAGTCTTGATTCCATTCGTGCCCACAGGAACAGCACTCAGCTTTGTGAACATATACAATCGCACCGCACTGACGGCAAGTCCATCTCTCGTTCTCATTTTTACGAACACCTGAATGCCAAATTTGCTTATGCTGGCAAGATTCTCGATCATGCTCATTCCGTACTTTGCCTTATAGCGGGAGTCTAAATGGAGCAAAGATTTACAGGGGAAGTCGCTGCAACTGAAACAGTAATCAATCCCGCCATCAGTTAGCTTCTCGCAGTTCTTGATTCCGCATTGCACGCGGGTTTTTGTTTTCGTGCTGTCGTCGCCTCGACATCCGGGGCATGGCTTTCGTTGTCTTCCATAGGCGCGACAGAGGCTACAATTCATTCCGCAGGGAGCAATCGAATCAGGAGTTGTTTTCTTTAACTCGACTTTCGTCATGACATTGGTTGCCTGACAATCGTCTTCCATTTTTCAGGCGCAGCGCGACGTATGTCGCTTAGATATATTTCGTGGTGCTTTCCGATTCTTTGGCTTCCACTGTTTTCTATAAAGGAATGAACCTTCTCAATTGTCGGCCCTTCCTCCGAGAACGGCCCGATGTGTAGTATCTGTACAGCTTTTCCCTCTTTGAATGCTTGAAACCTTGCCAGTGACAGAGACGCCAGCTTTTTCTTCCGTTGCACTTCCTTTGTCGCCACATCAACGAGCGCAGGGGGAACAAAATCTGGCTGCGTGACCATCACGGTCCATTTCCAAGCGTCTTTATTTCCTGTGATGAATGCAGAAGGATCGTCAGACCACCAGAGAGCCTGGAGTGGCAACACACCGTAATCGACTGCCATTTCCCCTTTTTTGATCATGAACTTGAGTGTATAGGAAAGCGAGAACAGTGCCTCAACGGCATCCTTGAAGGCCTGCGACGTGTTCGGGTTTCCTTCGCCATCAATCATGAGGAAGTTCATTTCAGGGACATCAACAATTTCGACTTTCTTTGCAGATGGGTTATAGAGATGTTTTAACTGCTTCAGGTAGTCTATCTTTTCCATCGTCATCTCCTTTTTCAGATCAACTAGGGATCGATCCTGCGTATCAACCCCCGATTTTGCGAAGGATATGCTCGATTACTTCGCCGTGCTCCTTCTGTGGGCTGAACATCACAATGTCAGTGTCTTTTCCCGCCCGGACGCTGTGCCCTGGGGGCCAGTAGAAGAGATCGCCGCTCACGGCAGTTTCCTCCTCTCCGCTGCTATACATTGCGGTAATCTCTCCCTTCACCACATAGCCCCAGTGCGGGCATTGGCAACTGTCGCCTTCGAGACCATGGAGCAGTTCCGTAATGTCAGTTCCGGCTCCAAAGGAGAAGAATTCCGCCCCCATTTTGCCATATCCGGTTACATCTCCAAATTCTGTCTGCTGTCGGGCTGTAGCCCCAGGCACATTGATCCTAACGGGTACGTCTTCTTTGGCTATGCGCATGGTGTTTCCTCCTCGTTTTGTTTTTCTGAACACACTTCTTTCAGATTATCCCCTTTTGGAATATTCCGGATCGGGTAGGAGGCGGGGTCTCCCCCGCCGTCCTCCCACACCACCGTACGTACGGATCCGTATACGGCGGTTCAGGATACGCGCTGAAGCCGGAGGTACTGGTTTTGTAGCGATACCAGTCCCAGTTTCTCGAAGTAGGTTGTATTGAGGTGTCGGTTCATGACGTTTGTTCCGGACATGGCCCATGGGCCACGTTGTTTCCGGACAAACCGCCAAGCCGCATTCCTCGACAGCCCCAGTTTTATCAAGTTCTTTGCTCGGGTGTAGGTCCGCTTCCACTGCTTCCATAGAATCCGCCGCAGTTTCCGCCGCAGCCAGCCGTCAAGTTCTTTGAAGAGATAATCCGATTCAACATAACGGAAGTAATTCAGCCATCCCCGCAGCTTCGGATTCAGGTCCTCAATCACTTGCTTGATGCTGCGACCTTTCCCCACTCGACAGATTTTCCGCACGTTGGCTTTCAGCTTTGCCACCGTTTTCGCCCCTGCTCTCAGGCGAGGGCGTGGATACCAGTTCATGCTATATCCCAGGAATATTCTGTGCCATGGCCGATCAACCGCGCTTTTGGCTTGGTTGACCGTGAGCTTGAGCTGTTCCGACAGAAAGCCGGTGATGGACGCCATGACCCGTTCGCCGCTCGCTTTTGTGGCAACGTAGATGTTGCAATCATCGGCATAACGGCAGAAGGCATGGCCCCGTTTCTCCAACTCTTTATCCAGTTCATCCAGCATGATATTGGACAACAGCGGCGAGAGTGGACTCCCTTGCGGGGTCCCTTCCTGCCGGGGTGACACTAATCCGCCGACGAACATGCCGGCCTTCAGGTAGCTGCCAATCAGCTTGAGTACCAGAGGGTCTTTGACTTTGCGTTTCACCAGCGACATGAGGATGTCGTGGTTGACTCGGTCGAAGAACTTCTCCAGGTCGATATCTACCGTCCACCGCCGACCCTCGGCTACGTAGTTGCGCGCGGCCTTTATCGCCTGATGGGTGCTCCGTCCGGGTATGTACCCGTAGGAGTGTTTGGAGAAGTCCGGGATGAACAATGCTCCCAAAACCTGATTTACTGCCTGCTGGATGAGTCGGTCCAGAACGGTGGGTATCCCCAGCATTCTTTTCCCTCCGTCCGGTTTGGGTATTTCCACCTTCCGTGCCGGTTGGGGAAGATACTTTCCCGCCAGCAGTTCTTCTTTGATGCGCGGCCAATGTCCCTGTAGATAGCCCTTCAGCTCCGTGACCGGCATATTGTCGACGCCGGGCGCGCCTTTGTTGCCTACTACTCGGGAGTAAGCCGCCTTCATGTTGCCGCGGCTGACTATTGCCTCCATCAGTCGCTCCACCTCCGGAATGAAGTTGTCCGTAGTTCCCGTGATGTTTGCCGCACCATCCCCGGCCAACTGCGGCTTCCGGCCGCTCAATTCCGGCGTGGCGCCGGGCATCTCAGCCCGGCCTCCTGCTGCTCCTGTCATCATCGAAATTCCGGGCTCCTTTCCGTCGTTTCCTGTTCCACCCTTCGTCGTTTGGTCAGAACGACTACTATGGTTTCTGCTGCATTCTGCCGAACATGAGGAAGCTGTGATTTCAGCTCCCCTGCTCCGGATTTCGCCCAATGCAGGACGGCAGAACTTCCCTGGGTAATTCGCGTGACCTTCCTCCCATTTACCCGCCGCATCTACTTCCACGCCCTCTGGATGGATATTGGGCTTTATCAGACACGTGCCTGCTTGCCCGGTTGTGGCTGCCTTATATGCGATTTCTGTTCGTCGGGCCGGGATTTTGCCTTCGGCTTCCTTCAGATTCCGCCTCGCGACGGACACCCTTGCCGTTCGGCTAATGGTTCCCTCCATCAGGGTCCATAGGGGACTTGCACCCCCAAGTCACTGCTTGACCACCACAGTCAAGCAGACGGCGCTTGCGCGCCACGCGCCATGCCAGGCGCACACGAATCAGGTAGGAGGCGGGGTCTCCCCCGCCGTCCTCCCACACCACCGTGCGAACGGTTCCGTACACGGCGGTTCCTGGCAGCTTCTCCGTTGTTGACTTCCATCCCTGGTGTCCTATAAGCACCCGACCCTGCCTCACGGATTCCGTCCGCTACTTACGGGAACTTAGGCCCTTTTGCGAGGCTTCTGCTCAAGACAGCCAGAATATCCATCTTGGATGGTCTGACAGGTTCGGCCCTTCATCGACTGGTCAGGCCGACTAATATGGCTTCTGCTGACTTCTGCCGAACATGAGGGATCTGGTTCATTTCTCCCAGTTCCCCTGCACCGGATTTCGCCCAGTGCGGGACGGTAGACCTCCCTGGGTAATTCGCGTGACCTTCATCCCATATACCCGCCGCATTTACAGCCACACCTTCTGGATGGTATAGGGCTTTGAAGTTACGTGCCTTCTCGCCCAGATGTGACTGCCTCGTATGCGATTTCTGTTCGTCGGGCCAGGACTTTGCCTGCAGCTTCCTTCAGATTCCGCCTCGCGACGGACACCCTTGCCGTTCGGCTAATGGTTCCCACCATCAGGGTCCATAGAGGACTTCCACCTCCAAGTCAACGATCAACCACCACAGCTGATCATACGTCGCTTTCGCGACACGCGCCATGCCAGGCGCACACGGGCGGCGCAACGGACCCGCGCTTTGCGGGCTCCGAGTGCTAT
>Ga0351904_1133_pt1 | contig 11029 bp, 8 predicted proteins | sample BONcelHT113001E3_FD_205826 | JGI IMG/M metagenome (GOLD analysis project Ga0351904, IMG submission 205826) | Enriched cells from coal bed in the Powder River Basin, Montana, United States - BONCAT cells T11 rep1 HSBNCT.T11.300.1.E3 ...
AAATCAAATCCGTTTCGATTTCTCAACGACTTAACAAGCGAGGCAGCAGCATGCTGACCTCGGGGAAGTAAGCAACAAAAATCAACACGCTCAAAATTACCGCCAGATAGGGTAACACCGCCCGAAAGGATCGTTCAATCGGCAACTCGCCAATGGACGATGCAATCAGTAGACACAATCCATAAGGTGGCGTGACAAGTCCCATCGCCAGCGTTATCACCGTCACGATTCCCAAAAGAACCGAATCAATTCCCAGTTTCAAGGCAATCGGCAATAAAACAGGGATAAAAAGAATCATTGCGGGAATCGCATCCATGAAAGTGCCGACAAACAGGAAAAAAGCAATCACAATCGTCATGAACACCCATTGGCTGGTAATATATGTGGTGAAAAACTGTTCGGCGTGTGTCGCTACCCGGTAATAACCCAGCAGTTCTCCCAGCGCGCTGGCGGCAGCCAGGGCAAACAAAGATAAGGAACTGAGCTTCAAAGTCTCAATTAGAACCTCAGGCAAATCACGCAAAGTCAAGGTTCTGTAAACGAACATACTGATAATCAAAGCATAAAGGCAGGCAAAAGCAGCGGCTTCCGTGGCCGTATACCAACCGGTAATGATTCCGCCGATGATGATGACCGGGGTAAGTAACGCAGGTACCGTTTCGACAAAAATTTTGCCAAACTGCTGCAAGCTTGTTCGCTTGTATTTGGGATAGCCGCGTTTAAAAGACAGGCCATAAACAACCAGCATCATGCCCAGACCAATCAACAGTCCAGGTACAATTCCGGCGACAAACAGCGCGGCAATCGGGGCATTGGTAAGCCCTGCATAGACAATCATCGGGATGCTGGGCGGAATAATCACCCCGATGGTAGAGGATGCCGCCGTCACGCCGACGGCAGTTTCCCGGTCATAGCCCGTATTCATCATATTGGGGATGAGAATCTTTCCAACCCCTGCCGTATCAGCCGTCGACGAGCCAGACACTCCGGCGAAAATCATTGAAACAAGGATATTGGCATGAGCCAGACCGCCACGGATATGGCCGACAATCGCGATGGAAAAGTCGATTAATTTTTGCGAAATTTGGCCCCGATTCATCAAATTTGCCGCTAAAATAAATAAAGGAACCGCCAAAAGAACAAATGAATTCAACCCATTGAACATTTTCATCGGTACGGTGATTTCCGGGATGTAGGGAACGTTCATAACCCCGACCAATGCAACGATGGCTATCGAAAAGGCAATGGGAATCCCGATCACGATGAGAGCGACAAACAGCAATACCAGCAAAACGCCACTCATTGACCAGTCCCCTCTTTCGGTTTTAATTGCCGGATATTGCCCAGTATGTGAGAAACAGTATAGACAGACATGCTAAAGCCCATAATCGGGATACAGAGCCAAACATATCCCATTTTCAGCGGAAGCGAAACCCAGGTATAATCCCAGAAATGATATACGGTTTGAACCCCGTAATAAAAAATCAATAGATTAAAGCATAGCAAAATCAAATTACTGACTAAATCCAGTAATATTTTTCTTTTGCCGGTAAGTTTATCGGAAATCATGGTGAACTTGAAGTGCTCCCGCTTGTTGTGCATGATCGAAGCACCCATAAATACCGCCCAAATAAAAGAAAAATTGGCCATTTCTTCCGACCACATCACAGAAATACCTAAATATCGCGAAAACACCTGAATCAAAATCGTAAATAAAAAAACAGAAAGGCATAATACGCCAATCATCAGCTGGATACGCTCCATAAGTTTAAGATTCATCTAGACTCAACACCTCTTGCACGATTTTCCTTTACTGAAAACCGCCGGGGCAGGAGAGATTCCCCCGCCCCCACGGCAAGACGGCACTATTTTGTTTCGCGAATTTTTTTCACAATCTCTTCGGCGCCAATGCTCTTGGCGAACTTGTCCTGAATCGGCAGGGCCACGGCAATAAAAGGCTTGCGGTCGATAGTATTTACAACTGCGCCATCTTTGATGGCTTTTTCCTTGTATTCTTTTTCCTGGGCGATGACCGAGGCTCTCTCGGCTTCAACCGATGCTTTTGCGGCTTCCAGAATAATGGCTTGCTGTTCTTTGGTCATCGTGTCAAACTTTTTGCCGTTGACCAACAGTAACCGCGTAGTGAAATCAGCGCCGATTTCGGTTGTATATTTTCCGTTCTCAGTTTTGTGGTGATTCTGCTGAACAAAATACGGATATGCATTCTCAGCGCCATCGACAGTTTTTTGTTGCAATGCCTGGTATAATTCGCCCCAGGAAACGGATGTAGGAATAGCACCGAGTCCTTTCCAGAAATCGCCAATAACTCCTGAAGTCTGGGTACGAATCTTCATGTCTTTCAGGTCGGCCATGGAATTGAGTGGTTTCTTGCCATAATAGTGACGCACTCCGGCAGACCAGTAACCCACAATCTTAAAATCGTTGTTTGATTTTTTGTTGATCATGTCAGCCAGTTGTTTGCCAACGTCACCATCTATAACTTTCATCCAATGGGCATAGCTGTCAAACATATATGGCAATGCCAGCAGGTCGACTTCTTTAACGCCGGTCTGAGTCATAAATCCGGGCGAAACGACAACCAAATCCACTGCCCGCAATTTCAGTTTTTCGACCAACTCATTTTCATTGGTTCCCAATGTTCCAGCGTGAACTTCAACGGTGATCTGTCCTTTGGATTTGCTTTCAGCCACTTCTTTAAACTTGAGAAGTCCGACCTGATAAGGATTGTCTGGCGAGGTCTGGTTGTGGGCGGCAATAATTTTGATCGGTTTCGGAGCAGCAGCCGGAGCCGGATCTTTTTTAGCTCCGCCGCAACCAGTCAACAAAGAGATGACCAAAATCGATACAAAAACCAATAACAACTTCTTTTTCATATTAGAAAGCTCTCCCCCTCAATACTATTTTCATCAAATCCCGTGCCGATGTCAACGAGGTTCCGCTTCCATACCCCCTTTTCGATTGATTAACATCGAAAGCACTTAACACTAGACAACTCTTCCTAAACCGGTTTATTTTTTCTGATTAAATTTATTCGACAATGTCACTTTGATTTCCTGCACCATCAACAGTATTCAGATTATTTTTCTGCCAACAAAGCCTGGGCATAGGTCGAGGCATCGAATCTGGCAAAGTCACCCTGTTGTTCCCCCATGCCGATCCAACGGACGGGTACGCCCAGTTCAGATCGGATTGAAATCACAAAACCGCCTTTAGCAGTCCCTTCAAGTTTTGTCAAAATTACCCCAGTCAACTCAGTCGCCTCGTTGAAAATTTTCGCCTGGTGGATTGCATTTTGCCCGGTAACAGCATCCAGCACCAGCAACGTTTCTTGCGGAGCGGACGGAATTTCACGCTGGATAATGCGACGAATCTTTTTCAGTTCCTCCATTAAGTTGGTTTTTGTATGAAGTCGTCCTGCGGTATCGATAATCAACACATCTATCTGACGCGCCTTGGCCGCCGCCAAAGAATCAAACACCACGGCAGCCGGGTCTGAGCCTTCAGAATGACAGATAATATCGGCTCCGGTTCGCGCCGCCCACAATGTCAGCTGTTCTCCGGCAGCTGCCCGGAAAGTGTCCGCTGCCGCCAGCAGGACTTTTTTATCCTGTTGAGCGTAATAATGGGCCAATTTACCAATCGAAGTGGTTTTGCCCGAGCCATTGACCCCAACAATCAGAATCACATGTGGCGTCGAAGTCATCGGCGCCTCGGTCGAATTTTCGGTGTCCATCATCCGGACAATCTCGGCCTGCAGTATCGGCATAATGTCAGAAGGTTTCTGCGCATTGCGAATGGTTGCTTCCTTTCGCGTCGCAACCACCAACCTGCGCGCGACATTAGCGCCCGTATCGGCAAGAATCAGAGTGGCTTCCAACTCTTCGTAAAAATCATCATCTAGTTCTGAGGATCCACGAATCAAGCCACCCAATTTTTCCGCCAGGTTCCGCCGGCTTTTTTCTAATCCGCTCTTTAGAGAATCAAGAAGTCCCACGCATCATTCGCCCCTCTTCAGTTTGTTTTCCATCTTCCAAAAATTTAACCGAGACCAGGCGCGACACGCCCGAATCCTCCATGGTAACCCCGTGCAATATGTCTGCAGCTTCCATCGTTCCCTTGCGATGCGTGACCACAATAAACTGACTGTGTTTAGAATACTCGGTCAAAAATTCGCTGAATCGCCGCACGTTCGATTCATCGAGCGCCGAATCAATCTCGTCGATAACACAGAACGGAGCCGGCCGGTATGCCAAAAACGAAAACAAAATTGATATTACGGTAAGCGCGCGCTCACCACCAGACAGTAAGGCCAGGTTTTGCCGCCGCTTACCAGGAGGCTGAACAAAGATTTCCACGCCGGCTTCGAGGATGTTTCCGGCGGAGGAAAGTTCAAGCGTCGCGCTGCCACCACCAAACAACCGAACAAAAATATCGGCGAAATGACGGTTAATTTCGCTGAATCCGATCTGAAACCGTTCCGCCATGGTCCGGTCTATATCAGCGATGATTTGACGCAGGGTTGCTGAAGCCGTTTCAAGGTCAGTCGCCTGTGAGAGCATAAAATCATAACGATCGGCGGCTCTGCGATATTCTTCCACAGCTGCCGGATTGATCGGCCCGATAGCCTGAATTGCGGTATCACAGCGGACCGCTTCGGATTCCACTTCAGCGGCAGGCAGATCCATCCGGTTTAGGTAGGCTTCCTCAAGAGTCTGGTTAAATTGCGATTCAATCTGCTCCTTGCAATGCTTTAACTCAAATTCATATTTTGTGCAATCAAGCTGCAAACTGTGCAATTTTTCATCCAGCTCGTGGCATCTTCGTTTGAGGTCACGCAAATTTCGGTCCAGTCGTTGCGCCTCAGCAAGCAGTCGGTTTTTGTCACCATATAAATCATTTCGAATCGAACGATAATTTTCAATTCGCATCAACAAACTGTCCCTTTCCAACAAGGCCAGCTGAAGATCCCTGGTTGTCTGTTCCGCTTGCTTTACAACAGTTTCCAGTTCAATTTGCAAAGACTTCCATTGAGCGTCAATCCTTTGTTTTTCTTCGGCTTGCCGGGTCTGGTCGGCTAATACCGTTTCCCTGCGGTGCTGCAAATCATTTTGCCGGATACGCAATTCAGTGACCCTTTTATCCTGCAAGTCCCGTTCAGCCTGAGTTCGAGCCAGATCAGCCTGCCACTCATCAATTCGTCCTTTGTTTCTTGCTTCCCGCTCCCGCAATTGTTCCAATAAAAGCTGAGTTCGCTCAGCTAACTGATGTTGCTTGGTTTTTTGGTGTTCAGACTGCTCCAACTCTTGTCGGCAAGTGTCAACAGCCATTTTTAGTCGCTCTTCATCCTGGCGCCAGCGGACAAGTCCCCTTTCGGTGTCTGCCCGTTGCAACTCCACCGTAGTCTGAAGACTATGGTTTTCTTTTAGTGCATTCTCTTTTTGGGCAAGCAGTTCGCTTATCTGATTCATTTCTTCGACAACCGTGGTTAGCTCCATCTCGGCCTGAGTAATATTGCGGCTTAACTCATCAATTTCATTTTGTCGGCTTAAAAATCCCTGCTCTTTCTGGCTTGATCTGCCGCCAGTGATCGCGCCGCCTGGATTAATCAGCTCTCCGTCTAAAGTAACAACCCGAATTCTTTGCCCGCTATTTTTGGCAATTCGCATGGCGGAATCCAGATCAGTGGCAACAACAGTTCTTCCAAGCAGCATCTCGGCCAGTATTTTATAACGGGGCTCCGTTTTAACCAGTGTGGCCGCCAGTCCAACGGCCCCCGCCGAAACAGCAGCCGCTGATTCGAGGTCCCTGGCACCCTGCACGCGAATGGATTGCAACGGCAAGAACGTTGCCCGTCCCAACCGGCCTTCCTTGAGAAAATTAACGGCAGCTTTTGCCGTCTGCTCATCCTCAGTGACTATATTCTGCATCGCCTGTCCCAAGGTGGTCTCAATCGCGGTAACATATGCATCCGGTACAGTCAGCAACTGAGCCACGGCCCCCAGCACATTTTTTCGCCAAGGCTCGTTACTTTTCAAAACGCTTCGGCTGCCAAAACTGAATCCTTCATATGCACTCTGCATTGAAGCCAGCACTTTCTTTTTGGAAAGATATTCCTGGCGCTGATTAGTCAACGTTTTTTCACGCAGTTGCAACTTTTGGAGACTCTGCTCAACCGCCTCTTTATCCCGCCCCAATGCAAGCTGTTGCTTGGTGAGGCTTCTAAACTGTTCGGCGTGTTGTTGCAGTTCAACTTCTTTGGTCCGACGCAAATCCCAGGCAGCCTGATGCTGCTCAGTCAAGGATTCCTGCTCTCTCGTCAGTCGCTGTTGCTGCTGAATCAGCGATTCGATTTCCCGCTCCGCCTGACGCAAATTGTTTCGTTCATCAACTACTTCTTGAAGTTGATCAAACACCAAATCCCTTGTTTCATGAATTTGCTGTTGCAGGTTTATAATGGATTCATTTTGCTGCCCCAACAAATCGCCGGCTGTTTGACATTCGATTGTGGCCGCTTGCTCGTCAGCATATAAAACCGACAATTTTTGTTCGGTTTCCGACAAATTTCCGTCAAGGAAGTCTTGCCGGGTTGACAATGCTTCCTGTTCACCCTGTAACTTCTCCTGACGTTGACCCACATGCTCCAGTCGCTCACGCCCAATCTGAATCTGTCCGTCAGTTTTTTGCAACGCAAGACTGCTTGCAGCCAAAACCCGATCAAAATATAATAGTTGCTCCTCAGCGTGGGTCAACTCTGCGCCCAAAAGCTCCCGTTCGCTTTCGGCGACCGAGTTTTGCGTTATCGCTGCAATCGAAGCATCCATGGTTTTGTTTTGTTCAGCTGCCAGTTGCGTTAACTGAATCCGGGCAAGGTCATAGCGGTTCACATAAAGAGTTGTCTTGCATTGTACATACTTTGCATAAAGTTTATTATACTGACTGGTTTTTTCGGCGCTGGCTTTCAGCGGTTCAAGCTGGGACTCAATCTCTACAATAATATCCCGGACTCGGGTCAAATTTTGTTCGGTATCTTCCATTTTTCGGACCGCATCTTTTTTACGCTGTTTATAACGGGCAATGCCAATGACTTCCTCAAACAACAATCGTCGCTCTTCGGGCTTGCTGTTAAGAATTTCATCAATTTTATTCTGCCCGATAACTGCCATTGATTCACGTCCGAGGCCCGTCCCGGCCAACAACTCGTGCAAATCTTTCAACCGGCATTGTGTTTTATTGATATAATACTCACTTTCACCTGAACGGAATACACGCCGGGTTACGGTGACTTCACCATAATCCAGGGGCAACAAGGCGTCATAATTGTCAAAGGTAAGCGAAACTTCAGCAATGCCCAAGGGGCGTCGCTGAGTGGTTCCGGCAAAAATAACGTCTTCCATCTTTGCGCCGCGCAGGGTTCGGACGCTCTGCTCGCCCAAGGCCCAGCGAATTGCATCGGAAATATTGCTTTTTCCGCTGCCGTTTGGACCGACAATAGCATTAATACCGGGGCTGAAGTCAAGTTCGGTCTTATCAGCAAACGATTTAAAGCCAAAGACCTCGAACTTCTTTAATAGCAAACCATCACATCCAGTCCTTTTTCCAACATGATTAATCAGATAAACAATGAATCCGACCAGAAAAATTTTAACACGATAAGGCGTTAATCACAAACAAAACCTGTCCGTCATTTTGCGGACAGGTTTTCAGTAGTAATCGACCTTGTTTTCAGCGGGGTTCAACCCGAAAATGAATTGCGGTTTTTACCTGGCCCTCGATTACAATTTCAACAAATGAAGGAATCGCCACCAGGTTAATTCCTCCCGGCGCCAGATATCCCCGGGCAATCGCAATGGCCTTCATCGACTGGTTAACGGCGCCTGCCCCAACCGCCTGCATTTCCGCCGACCCTAGTTCCCTGACAATGGAAGCCATTGCCCCTGCAACCGCTTTGGGACTAGACTGGGCAGACACTTTTAAAACCGTCATGACACGCCACCCCCTGAACACTATTTCAACTAATACTTTGCTTTATAATTTACAGTTCGGCACTAAAAAAATAAATCCTTTGAATTATCACCGCTGATGAAAAAAGCTGCCGGATTATTTCCGACAGTCATAAACTTCTTCGGTTCAGCAAAGCAAACGCAGTCGCGACAACCCGGATTGGCCTTTCCAAACACAATGCCCAGGCTGTTCAGAAAGGTTGAGCCGGTAGGAGCGGCGAGGCTTGCAACGCGCCGCGTACTCGGGGGTACGCAAGCAAAGCAAACGCAGCCGCGACAACCCGGATCGGCCTTTATGGACGGCCTGCCAAAAGAGCAGCTTTTGCTGCCTCCTGCTCCGCCTTCTTCTTCGTCTTGCCAACCCCGCTGCCCAAAGGCTGCCCATCAACCTTTACGGTGACAGAAAACTCACGGGCGTGTGCAGGACCGGACTCACGCAACAATTCGTAGACAATGTCGCGCGACCCTTCACGCTGCAAATCTTCCTGCAACTTCGTTTTATAATCCTCCGTTGCAACCCCCTGATTAACCTCGACCATGGCTGCGCCAAGAAATTTCTCAATCATTGTAGTTACGGCAGCTAAACCACCATCCAAATACACCGCGCCGATAACCGCTTCAAAAGCATCGGCCAGAATCGACGAATTACCGTCACCTTCGATAATTTTTTCTCCACAACCCAATAACAGATAGTCTCCCAGATTAATCCGGCGGGCCACGTCGGCCAGGCTTCGCTCGCGAACAATCGCCGATCTGGCAAGGGTCATCGGTCCCTCTGCCAGATCGGGATGATTCCGAAACAACCGTTCACTAACCACAAGATCAAGCACTGCATCGCCAAGAAATTCCAGCCTTTCGTTATGCAGCAGCCCTTGTTTGGGGTGCTCATTCGCATAAGAAGAATGAATCAGGGCCTGAGTCAACAGCGCGGGTTGCTGAAAAGAAAAACCGAGAGTCGCCATCAGCTTTTGCTGCAGGCGCTCCCGGTTGATTTTACTGTTCAAATTTTTTAACGAGCAAGGTCGCATTGTGCCCACCAAATCCGAATGAATTTGAAATAGCAGCCCTGATAACCTTAGCCCTGGCTTGATTGGGAACGTAATCGAGATCCATTCCCGGCTCGGGAGTTTCGTAATTGATTGTTGGCGGCATCATGTCGTTTAGCACCGATAACACCGTTGCCACGCACTCCACCCCGCCGGCTGCTCCCAGCAGGTGACCGGTCATCGACTTAATCGAGCTGACGCCAAGGTTTTTCGCATAATCACCGAACAATACCTTGATACCCAAGGTCTCATTTTTATCATTCAGAGGCGTGGACGTGCCATGAGCGTTGATATAGTCAATATCGGCAGTCTGCAGGCCGGCGTCCTTGATGGCCAGTTCCATGCAGCGAGCCGCTTGAATGCCTTCGGGCGCGGGCGCCGTAACATGATACGCATCAGCATTCGTTCCATATCCGGCCAATTCTGCATAAATCCGAGCGCCACGGGCAAGAGCGTGTTCAAGTGACTCCAGCACAACAATCCCGGAGCCTTCGCCCATAACAAATCCATCGCGATCATTGTCAAATGGACGAGAAGCTTTTTCCGGCTCGTCATTGCGGGTTGAAAGCGCTTTCATAGAACAAAAACCAGCCATCCCTGCCGGCGATATTGCCGCCTCGGTCCCTCCCGCCACCATGACGTCGGCATCGCCGCGTTGAATGACTTTCATTGCGTCACCAATGCAGTTGGTTCCTGTTGCGCACGCGGTGACTACACAACTGCTGGGCCCTTGCAGACCAAACGCGATGGAAACTTGACCGGCAGCCATATTGGCAATCATCATCGGAATAAAAAACGGACTGACTCGGTTGGGGCCTTTTTCAAACAAATTTTTGTACTGGTCGTGCAGCGTATCCATGCCACCAATGCCAGAACCTACATAAGAACCAATTCTGGAACGATCCTCCTGCTCCAGGTCCATTCCTGAATCATCCAAAGCCATTTTAGCGGCTGCAATCGCAAATTGAGTAAAACGGTCCATCCGGCGGGCTTCTTTTTTATCAATGACAGTTGTCGGATCAAAGCCTTTGACTTCACCGGCAATTTTAGCGTCATAATCAGCTGCATCAAACCGGGTGATCGGGCCAATTCCAGACTTGCCGGTCAGCAATGCCTGCCAAAACTCATTGACTGTATTTCCCACCGGAGTAATTGCACCCAATCCGGTAATAACGACACGTTTTTTCAACCCAGTCACTCCTCGCTATTCAGTCTCGTCGGCTTCTCGAACCAAGTTGGCCATGATCTCCTTAACCGGCAAGATTTTATCAATCTTGTAGATGTTTTCACCGGTAAAAACCAAACCCGTTTCAACATCGCCCTGTTGCGCCCGAATCAAAGCCTTGATAATGCAAAAAGATTGCGAACAATGTTTTAGGCAGGCGTCACAGGTCTCTGGTCTGGGCACTGTCCCATCAAGGATTTTTTCGGCAAAAGGATTGTTGACCGCTTGTCCTGGCAACCCAACTGGGCTTTTTATGAGAACCACATCTGCCGGGCGGGCTTTCAGATAAAACTCTTTTAACGCCGGAGCCGCATTGGATTCCTCGCTGGCGGCAAACCGAATCCCCATCTGAACCCCATTGGCGCCCAGTCGGATAAGCTCCACAATATCTTGACCGGACATCACACCGCCTGCAGCTATCACCGGAATTTTAACCGCAGCGCGAACTTCCGGCACAATGGCCCGTACTGAGCGATCCGTGCCCAGATGTCCCCCGGCTTCCTTGCCTTCGACAATTACAGCCGCCGCACCCAACACTTCGGAAATACGGGCCAATTTGGCGCTCGAAACGATGGGGACAATCGGAGTTCCCGATTCTTTTCCCAACGCAAACATATCTCGGGAAAAACCTGCGCCTGCCACCACCAGGTCAATCCCTTCTTCTATGGCAGTTTTTATCATAATTGCAAAAGAACGGGCAGCAACCATCATGTTGATCCCAACGATACCGTCAGTCA
>Ga0351904_1114_pt1 | contig 10388 bp, 10 predicted proteins | sample BONcelHT113001E3_FD_205826 | JGI IMG/M metagenome (GOLD analysis project Ga0351904, IMG submission 205826) | Enriched cells from coal bed in the Powder River Basin, Montana, United States - BONCAT cells T11 rep1 HSBNCT.T11.300.1.E3 ...
GCGGCGCGCAATCCATAACAGAAGTTCAGGGTTATGACTTAATGGTTTATGATCTTCATTCGCAAGTCCAACGCGAGCAAAAATTCTTAAATGCGGTAATGCGCCGGCGGGTGGAAGGGGTAATATTGGTAAACACTTTCACAACCAGCCAGGTTGTGCAGAAACTGAAAGAGGCTGGAATCCAAGTCGCGATTGTAGGCCCCAGCCCGGCGGTAAAAGGGGTGGACCGGGTCGTCCTGGATGAGCTCGATGGTGTGCTGCAAGTAATGGAGCATCTTTTTGAACGCGGCCGCACGCGCATTGCCTTTCTTGGCGGCCCCCAAAGCTGGCAGATAGGACGTGACCGCAAATTGGGATATGAGCGCAGCTTGCAAAAGTTGGGTTTACGGTATGATGAAAAGCTGGTACGAGAAGGTAATTTTGAACGGGGCGGTACGGCAGGGCAGGTTAAATCTTTGTTTGGTAACGGTCCTCGTCAAAATTTCCCTACCGCTTTGTTCTGCGCGAATGACAGCATGGCGATTGAGGCCGTAGGCACGTTAATCAAGATGGGTTTTAATGTGCCTGAAGACGTAGCGGTTGCCGGTTTTGGCAATTTTCCACAAGCGGAGATGATGATCCCGGCTTTAACTTCGATCGGTTTCAATGCTTTGCAAATGGGCGAGGCGGCCGCCAGCTTTCTGCTTGAACGGCTTGAAAGCGAAAATGAATTGAAAGGGCGGAATAAGATCCTCACCGGAAAATTGATTATTCGTGAGACAACTTAAAATCGAAAATTCCTGGTCAGCGTGGCAGAATAAATCCCCCCCGAATAGTATCTCGGGGGGTATCTCACTCCATGGCTGGCGTGGCGACCGGAGTGGGTAATTCCTGGCTGGGTTTCGGAGTGGGAATTTGCGCTACTGTCTCTTCGGTGGGTGTGGCTTCTTTCTCTCCCAGTATCACCATTCTTTGACCGGGGGCCATGCGCAGCTTTTTTTCCAGACTGGTTCCAGCCATTTTGTACCTCCTGCGAAATTGTTAACTTACTTTTATACACTCAAAATAATGTTATCATAACCTTGAATGAGAAAAAATTAATTTATCAAAACTCAATATCCGTTGCATCGAAGATTTTTACAGGGAGAAGACCATGCTAACCCACGAAACTCAATTAAGAGAAGAGATTTGTTTGATTTGCAAAATGATGTACGAACGCGGCTACATTGGCGGCCCCGCCGGCAATGTTTCTGCCCGCCTGACAGAAGAGCATGTATTGATCACCCCATCCATCGCCTTCAAGCAATTCTTAAAACCAGAGCAAATTCTGCTTGTGGATTTTAACGGCAACAAAAAAGATACATCCAATGAGGCCGCCCTTAACCTCAAACCAACTTCCGAATTATTCATGCACCTCGAAATTTATCGCCAAAGAGCGGATATTAACGGCGTGGCGCATGCTCATCCAAGCTACTGTGTAGCGCTCACGTCTGCAGGTGTGCCAATGGACACCCAGGTATTGACAGAAGGAATGATCTTTCTCGGGGCTGTTCCCACCGCTGAATTTGGCACACCAACCACGCAAGAGCTTGTCGATTCAATTTCCGAGCTTGTAAAAACCCATGACGCTGTACTGCTGCCGCATCACGGCGCTTTGACTCTCGGAAAAACTCTTTTGGATGCTTACGCGCGCATGGAAGTTTTAGAGCAGGTTGCTCAAGTTCAACATCTGGTGGAACAATTGGGGGGCTTGAAGCGCTTATCCATTGCCCAGCTGCAAAAAATCCTTTCTGTCAGAAAAAAAATGGGGATGGCGTTACCAAGCGATGATGAACTGCTAACCTCATAATTTCTGTCATTTGCGGCGTTGTAATAATTGGATATTTTTTCAGGTTCCAAGCGCGGCAATTGGTTTGCCGCGTCGGATGAAATGGAAGAAAAAAGGAGATTCAATTAACTTTGAGACAAGTAGATGTTTCTCGGATGCGATTTTGTATACACAACTCACAATATTAAAGATATAATTCTATCGTAATTGAAAATTTTTTCATTATTTACCCAACAATTAGGTATCCAAGGGACAATTACCTATGCCCAGACTTGACCCTAAACAAGAACTACGCTTAATGGCAAAAGTGAGCCGCCTTTATTACAATGAAGGCCTGACCCAAGACACAATCGTAGAAAAATTAAATCTTTCCAGGGCGAAAATCTCTCGCTTGCTGCAACAAGCCAGAGATGTGGGTATCGTTACTATCACAGTTAACTCGCCAGCCGGAACCTATTCCGACCTTGAAGAGCAAATTGAAGCCAGATATAGCCTGCGGGAAGTCATTGTTGTCGATGTGGCCGACCCCGAATCGCAGATTGTGGTTAACCAGGAGTTGGGCATCGCCGCCGCAAATTATCTCAACCGCATAATCAAAAACGGCGACTCAATAGGTTTTTCATGGGGTACAACCCTCAATCAGGTTGTCTCCTACCTGCAACCCCAATCTCTTCCCAATGCCCAGGTAGTACAGATCATTGGTGGTCTGGGACCGCCTGAATCAGAATTCCACGCCACTGACCTGTGCCGGCGCGCCGCCCAACACCTTGGCTGCCGGCTTACATTACTGCCAGCACCGGGTATCGTGGATAATCAGCAAATTAAAGACGTAATTCTTTCAGACAGCCATGTTCAGAAAGCGTTCAACGAATTTTGCAATCTTACTATTGCCTTTGTCGGCATCGGAGCGCCTACCCCCTCATCAGTTGTCATGCGCGATGGCAGTATCTTGACCGATGAAGATTTGCAGGGGCTTCAATCACAGGGTGCGGTGGGAGATATTGCCCTGCACTTTTTCGACGCCAATGGCAGCCCAATATCCTCTGACCTGGATCATCGAGTGATTGGCATCTCTCTCGAGCAGCTTGCCTGTATCGATCGTGTTGTGGGTATTTCCGGCGGCGTGACAAAAACCAGCGCCATTCAAGGCGCGTTGGCTGGCAAACTGGTGGATGTATTGATAACCGACCAATTAACTGCGCGGAAATTGATTAATCCTCATTTCTAATCAACCCCCCCAATCTTGGCCAGATCTTAACAGCGGCAAATGCCGCTGTTTTGCGGTGAATGCTAATAATAATCTAACAATTTTTCTCCACTTATTTATGTTATAATCGCAAAAGTTTAAACCTTTAGATCGCTTCCATCTAACTGATGATAATGGAGACCCGAATGAACGAAATCTTAAATGTAGTAGCCAATGATATGGTCGTAACGCTCGACTACACCCTTACTGTTGACGGCGAAATTGTCGATTCTGGTTCGCTGGATTATTTGCAAGGACACAACAACATCATCCCCGGTCTGGAGAGTCGCGTGCTGGGAATGTCTCAAGGGGAAGTCAAAGAAGTGCTGGTACCCGCTGCTGAAGGATATGGTGAAATTGACCCGGAAGCCTTTGCCACAGTCGAAAAAGATAAATTCCCTGCCGATTTCGGCTTCGAGCTTGGACGGGAATTACGCGTTGCCAACGCGCAAGGTCAGGTTATGCTTGCCCGCATATCAGAGATTAACACAGACTCCGTTCTGCTTGATCTCAACCATCCAATGGCGGGCAAAGACCTGCTCTTCTTTGCCAAAATTGCCAGTATTCGCCCGGCAAACGAAGAAGAAATTGCCAATGGTCGTCTTGGCGGTGGTTGCGCAAGTTGTTCGTCTTCTGGTGGCTGCTCTTCTGGCTGTGGATAATCCAACCCAATTATCTGACTCATGAAAAGAAGGCCTATACGGCCTTCTTTTTTTTGTGTAACTTTTTCAAAATCCCCTCATCTAATTAACAATTAGTTAAATATGATAATTTTTACTTGTATTGTACGAATATTTTTAGTATAATATTTGTAAATAGTTTATCCAATGTTACTTCACATTGTCGCAATAGTGTTCAAGGAGCTACCCAATGTCTTCAATTATTGAAATCCCCGATGACCCAAAATATCGGATTAAAACTGTAAGCAATAAAACTGGCATACGCCCGGTTACTTTACGAGCCTGGGAACGCCGCCATGATATTCTCGAACCGCATCGGGCAGACAACCAATATCGTCTGTATTCTGACCGTGATATCGCTGTACTGCGTTGGATTAAAAGCCGGGTTGACCGTGGAATGCCCATCAGCAGCGCCGTCGCGGAACTAAAATCCATGCAGCGCATTGGCAGCTGGCCAGACGCGCTGCCCCCGGCGCCGCTGACTCATACAAAAAAAGAACACCTTGTTCCGCCGGAATACTACGCCACTCACCTGTTTGACGCATTAATCGCCCATGATGAAGACCGCGCCAGCGATTTATTCGACGAAGTCGTCAAGAACTTTGACCTCAATTCACTGCTTCACGATATCGTTTGCCCAACTTTACGGCAGATTGGCGAAGCCTGGTATCAGGGACGCATCCGCATTTCCACCGAACATTACGCCAGCAATATCATCCAGGCAAAATTATTAACCCTGATGGATACTTTCCCCACCAATCGCAGCGCTCCGCTCATTTTGGTCGGCTCCGGTCCCGATGAGCGGCATGAAATTGGCAGTCTGATGCTGGGTTTGCTGCTGCGCTCATCAGGTTTCCGGGTGGAATATCTTGGTGCTGATCTGCCTCTACAGGATCTGGCAGAATATGCTTCCTACGAACATCCCCGCATGATCATTCTTTCAGCTACCGCTCTGGAAACTGCCCAAAAATTAAAACCCATGCAGTCATTGCTGAAAAGACTGCGCCCCAAGGTATATTTTGGGTATGGAGGCAGCGCGTTTGTTGATTACCCCGAACTGCAAGCCGAAATTCCTGGCATCTACCTGGGAAAATCCTTCCCAGAAGCAATTGAGAGCGTGTTGAAGCTGTTTGAGATTAAGTCCAGAGAATTGCTTCCCGCATAAAATTGGACAATTAACAATTTAGGGGCTGTCTCTAAAGAACTTGGAAACAGCCCCAAAAATTAGCTGCAAATGAAAAAAATATGAAAAAGCAAAAAATTGGTAGCCTACCTGACTGCCAATTTTCGCATATTATGGGCAATACTGATCAAACCCCATTCAATATTGACTTTATCCAACCCTCTCAAATGGAATCTTCTGAATTCCATATTGTGTTTGATGCATCCGAAAACTGTTTCCACTTCCGTGGAGCGTTCAGATCGCAGCCGCTGGCCTTCCTGACTGGTGAGGTTGACTCTGGCTTGTCGGCGGTATTCCAGCAAGCGGAAACTAATCTTGATGCGTCGACCGCCTTTGGCCTTGGTACATTGTGACTTAAGGGGACAGGCGTCACAGTGATCGCATGCATAATAACGCCGATCAGTTTGGTAACCATTGTCTGTTACATAGCGGGTGGTAGCCACGAAATGTAAACGTTGATTTGCTGGACAGATGAATTCATCCGTTTGGGGGTCATAACCAAAATTCTCTGCCCGGAACTGGTGTTTGCGCAGCACTTCCGGCTTACGGTAGTGATGGGTGTCCTGATAAAAAGTGTTGTATTTGACAAAATTCTCCAAGCCATGTTGCTGTAGATAGGCATAGTTCTCTTCACTGCCGTAGCCCGCGTCTGCCACAATCCTGCGGGGCAAGCCGCCTAATTGCTGCCGCACTCCTTCCAAATGCGGGATCAGGCAAGCGGTGTCTCCCACACGCCCATGCACACTGTAGCCCACAATAAATTGACCCTCAGTACCCATCTGCACATTGTAGGCCGGTTTCGGCCAGGGTTTTTCTGCCCCTCGATCCTCCTTCATACGCATACAGCTGGCATCTGGGTCGGTTTTGGCGTAGCTGTTCCGCCCGGCCAGGATTTCTTCTTGTTCTTCGTATTTCTTCAACCGCACCAGACAATCGCTTTCCAACTTCTTCAGTGCCTTGCGGACCGGTTGGGTCGCTTTCTTGGGCTGTATTTGTTCACGCAAGCGCTGATTGAGTTCAGCGATCTTCTGTTTCAAGGCTTCACTATGGACATCATCCCGGCCACTTCCGCCCAGTTCTTCCAGGTCTTCATCGCCATATTTTTCTTGCTCGGCTTGGTTTTCTGCTTCGATCTGCTCAAACAGCTCTTTGATTTGCTCCTGCACCCGGCGTTGGTATTTCTCGCGCCGTTTTGCCCACACCACCTTGTGTTTGTTGGCATTGGCTTCTATCTTCGTCCCATCCACAAAGTAATCCTCCAGTTTCACATGCCCCGCCGCCACCAGATATTCCAATACTGCCGCAAACACCTCCCCGATCACTGCCTTCATCCGGCTGCTGCGAAAATGGTTCAACGTGCGAAAGTCTGGCCGGTTCTCCCCACTAATCCACATGAAATGAATGTTTTCTCGCAACGATTTAGCGATCCGACGCGAGGAGTATATCTTCTCTGCATAGGCATACACCAATACCTTCAGCAGCATTTTCGGATGATAGCTGGAGGTCCCGCCCCCTTTGTATTGCTGCATGAGTGGGCTGAGGTCGATCTTCTCCACAGCCTCGTCAACGATCCGCACCAGATGGTTGGCCGGGATCATCTCATCGTAGCTGGGCGGCAGCAAGGCTACCTGGTTCATTACATAGGGCTTAAACACGGGGCGGGCTTGTTTTCTTCTCATTCCTTTATTGAATCATTGCTTTTTAAAAATGTAAAGGGGCTGTCCTCTACTTTTTGGACAGCCCCTTTGGATTAAACAAACCCTATACAATTATTAGATAATTTCCATCCAAATTCATAAAATAAAAAGAAAGCTGAAAAAAGATAATGGATAATCAACCCGATCGAAACACCCGCCCAACATACAACATTAAAGCGGTTTCCAGAATGACCGGTTTATTACCTGTTACTTTACGCGCCTGGGAAAGACGGTACGGAATTCCAAATCCGGAACGCGGCGAACAGGGATACCGGTTATATTCTGAAGAGGATTTAAAAATTCTGCGTTGGTTGAAAGAACAGGTTGACGCGGGATTGAGCATCAGCCGCGCAGTTGATTATCTTAATGATCTGCGAACTTCCGATCAAAACATTTTTGAGTCTGATGAACCAATTCACCATGAACTTGACGCCGCAATAAACAAGGTAAAGGCGGACTTGAGTTATGGGTTGTATCATTACAACGAAAAAATAGCCTCACAGACTTTTCGCCGCGCCCTGTCCCTTTATCCAATTGATCAGATTCTTGAAGAGATTGTAAAACCCATTATGATTGAAATCGGAGAGGACTGGCATAATGGAGAGATACCGGTGGCTTTGGAACATTTCACCACGCAATTCTTCATTCAGCAGATTCTCAGCATGATCGTGGGGTCATCGCCACCCACCCGCCCAACCACGATCCTTGCCGCGGGCGCGCCGTATGAAACCCATCAGATCGGCATCCTGTCCATTGTTTTGCTGCTGCGCTGGCGGGGTTGGGATGTAAAATATTTAGGCCCCAATTTAAGCCTGGACCGTCTGGAAGAAGCATTAAGCAAATTAAATCCACAGTTGTTACTTTTCACCGCGACCCGTGAGGAATCAGCAGAAGCGCTAAGGGAGTTACCGCAGCTCATTTCCAACTTGCCGCTTCCTCATCCGCAGATCTTGGTCGGAGGGCAGGGAATTCATTCCATTACCCCGTTGGATGCGGAGATGCAAATTGCTGTTGAAGGTAGTTTAGGCGATATTATTAATCAGATTGAAAGTTTGCTGAATGGCAAGCGCTAAAACCAATAAGATGGTTCGCAATTCATCAAAAGCGATTTCCCAGGTAAAAACACAAACATAGACGCAACTTTGAATAAGTAGAGGCTGGCATTGAAAAAGAAAAAAGTAATTGTCATCGGGAGCGGTTTTGGCGGTTTATCTGCGGCTTGCCGGCTAGCAGCGCGAGGCTATGATGTTGAGATATTCGAAAAACGGGATAAGCTTGGCGGCCGTGGATATGTTTATGAAATGAACGGGTTTAAGTTCGACGGAGGACCAACCGTGCTGACCGCCCCATTCATGTTTAACGACATTTTTACCGCCGCGGGAAGAAACCGTGAAGACTATGTTGAATTCCTGCCGGTCAACCCGTTTTACCGGATTTTTAACCACGAAGGCAAAGAGTTCAACTACAACAATGACCTCGAGTATACGCTTGGGCAAATCGATCGCTGGAATCCAGAGGACAAGCAGGGTTACCTTGAATTCATCGGTACCACCAAGCCCATCTTTGAAAAGGGGTTCGTTGAACTGGCGGACCAACCATTCCTGCACATTTCAGACATGTTAAGAATCGCGCCAGATTTGATTCGCATGCAATCTTATAAGAGTGTTTATTCTTATGTATCGCAATTTGTTCGCAACGATTTTTTGCGAATGGTGTTTTCTTTTCATCCCTTACTGGTAGGTGGAAATCCTTTTGAAACCACCAGTATTTATGCCATGATCCATTACCTCGAACGGGAATGGGGTGTTTTTTTTGCCAAAGGCGGTACCGGAGCGATAGTTGATGCCCTGGAAAAATTATTTTTAGAATTGGGTGGAAAAGTGAACCTCAAATGTGAGGTACAGGAAATTGTTGTAAACGGCAAAAAAGTCAACGGTGTGCGGTTGTCTGACGGGACGCTCCATCCTGCCGATGCCATCGTATCCAACGCGGACCCGGCTTTTACCTACACCCGCCTTATCCAACCCCGCCATCGCCGGGTAAATACCGATGCCCGTTATAAACGGTTGCGCTATAGCATGTCGCTGTTTGTCATTTACTTCGGTACCCGCAAACGCTACACTGACTCGAGGCTGGCGCATCACAATATCATTCTCGGGCCGCGTTACAAAGGTTTATTGGGCGACATCTTCAAAAAAAAAGTGCTGGCAGATGATTTTTCTCTCTACCTGCACATGCCCATGATAACCGACTCTTCCCTCGCGCCGGAAGGCCACGAGGCATTTTATGTACTGTCTCCCGTTCCGCACCTGGGTTCAGGAATTGATTGGAAAAGCATGGCCCGTCCCTATCGCGACCGGATTATGAAATTTCTGGAAGACAATTACCTGCCCGATCTGCAAGCCAACATTGTCGCCGAACATTACATCGATCCGCTTCACTTCCAGGATACCCTCAACAGCTATCAGGGTGCCGCTTTTTCAGTGGAACCAATCTTGACTCAATCAGCTTGGTTCCGGCCGCATAATCGTTCAGAAGATTTCTCCAACCTGTATCTGGTTGGCGCGGGCACGCATCCTGGCGCTGGACTACCAGGCGTCTTATCCTCTGCCGTGATTGCGGAAAATTTAGTGAGCGAAGACTTACAGTAAAAGTTTATTTGGTATGATCATTCCATCAGGAGAAGAGGATGAGCACCATCTGCCACTCCCAAACATTTTCCGTTCATCAAGCCAAGGTGTACACTGAAGACGTGATCCGCAAGCATTCAAAAACATTTTATTTTGCAACCGGTTTGCTTCCCAAGGATAAACGCGCCGCCATCCGTTCTCTCTACGCATTTTGCCGCACAACTGACGATCTGGTGGATAGAGACCATGCCACAATCGCGGATTTGGAGAATTGGCAAAACCTCACCAATCTTACCCCAGACAGGCAGACCAATCCTGTTTTATATTATTGGTCAAAAAATCGCGCCAGATATTCAGTTAACAGGAAGTTTGAAAGGGAACTGATCGACGGTGTGCGCAAAGACCTGGAGAAAACCCGTTATCAAACCTGGAGCGACCTGCGACAATATTGCTATCTGGTTGCGTCCACGGTAGGGTTGTTATCAATGCCAATTATTGGTCTTGCCGATCAAACCAGTTTTGAACAAGCCGCCCCGTATGCCATCACACTCGGCATCGCTTTACAAATGACAAACATATTGCGGGATATAAGTGAAGATGGGGAACGCGGACGCATTTACCTTCCCCAGGAAGACCTGCTTCGATTTGGCATAACTAATGAAGATATTCTTAACAAAGTTTATGACAAACGCTTTATGGATTTAATGAAATTCCAAATTCAGCGCGCCAGAGATCTCTACCGGCAAGCGCTGCCCGGTATTCGCCTTCTACATCCCAGTGTTCGCCTCGCGGTAGGCGCGTCCGCCATTCTCTACCGCGCCATTTTGGATGAAATCGAAGCGGTAAATTATGATGTTTTCAAGTACCGCGCGCACACCTCTGCGCTGAAAAAAATTGCTTTACTACCGCAAATCATCCTGACAGTATGGTGTCTCCCCAACCCTTAGGTTGAGAAAACTTCTTCCTGACAACCTGCTCACTTAAAAAATTTGATTATTCCTCTGGGTGGCCAGCCAGGGCTTTCAGTCGGTTCCTTTCCGTTCGAAAAGTAAGCACGCCATAATCTCCGCTCATCAATTTTTCACCCATTCGCAGGCTTGTCTTGATAGGCAGCTGCCTGGAGACTACGCGTTTATCCTGGTTGG
>Ga0351904_1147_pt1 | contig 9566 bp, 6 predicted proteins | sample BONcelHT113001E3_FD_205826 | JGI IMG/M metagenome (GOLD analysis project Ga0351904, IMG submission 205826) | Enriched cells from coal bed in the Powder River Basin, Montana, United States - BONCAT cells T11 rep1 HSBNCT.T11.300.1.E3 ...
TTGTCGTAAAGCATTTTCTCAAAATGCGGCACGATCCATTTTTCATCAACCGAATAGCGGGAAAAACCATAACCGATATGATCATAGATTCCTCCGGCAAACATACTTGAAAGCGTTTTTCTCACCATGTCCAGCGCTGGCTGACTTTGATACCGGCGATAGTACACGAGTAAAAACAGCATATTATGCGGCGTGGGAAATTTGGGTGCCTTGCCGAATCCGCCGTATCGGGCGTCAAAATTCTTGGTCAGTTTGCTAACTCCCGCATGCAGAATTTCCGGCGTTAACGGTGCTGACGGTAATGGTCTGGACTGGGCCGCCTCGATCACAGCGATCAGTTTGTCGCCATAAGCCAGCAACTCCTGTCGTTTGCCCTGCCATTTCTTTTGTACCGAGCCCAGAACCTGCAACAACCCCGGTCGACCCCACTTCCCTGACTTGGGCAGATAGGTGCCGGCAAAAAACGGCTTACCGCCCGGAGTCATGATGATGGTCATCGGCCAGCCGCCACTTCCAGTCGCTGCCTGGCAGGCCGCCATATATACATTGTCAATATCCGGCCGCTCTTCCCGGTCGACTTTGATACTGACAAAACTAGTATTCAGAGCGACCGCCACCGCTTGATCCTCAAAACTCTCATGGGCCATGACATGGCACCAGTGGCAGGTACTGTAACCGATACTTAAGAAAATAGGCTTATCTTCAGTTTTGGCTTTTGCGAAGGCAGAATCTCCCCATGGATACCAATCCACCGGATTATAGACATGTTGCAACAGGTATGGTGATTTTTCACCCGATAGATGATTTGCCGCCTGATTTGTATTTTTCATTGCACACCTCCGAATTCAGTTAGTATATTCTACATCGCGATGATAGATTCCTACGCCACGGCGACATTAGAAAACCCGGCTTTCGCCGAGCTTCTGGCGACAGCGAAGGCCGTGGTTGCACTTATGTCGATAAGATATAATCTTATACTTTCTTATCGACGCAAAAAAACAGCAGATTCCGGCAGCCTGCTGCTAAAATCCGCTGTTTTGATTAACAACCGTTTTTGCTGCTTTCTTTTGTTTAGTGCTTTATCTCACGCCTTGCAGGAACCCATTGTTTGCCGAAGGCACTGCCAGAAAAATCAGGGCGCAATCCACATAATCGCCGGTTTGCAGGATAACGACCAAATCAAAGTTGCCGCCATCGCCTGCTATGCTGGAAAAGTTGGGGTAAGCCAGGCCAGAAGTGGTAATATAATTGGGTACCTGAACTTGAACATTTGTCGCTTTACCATTATTAAATCCTGCTCGAGTAGTAGTATTTGCCAATCTTTGTGTTATCGGTTTCCAGGAATTCACGCCACTGCCACCTTGGCCTTGCGACGCTTGGATTGTCAGAAAGTGGGTTACATTGGTCCCTTTTGTCATGGCAGTCTGCCAGCCATAATTATTGGTTCCATCGCCGAAACTTAGCGCGGTTGCCGGATTCCCCCCACTATTGAACCCCGACGATGAAGTCGCGAAAAAATCGAGAGCTACCGTTTTATTGCCAGTGCCTGACTGGCTATTGAACACAAGCTGCACCGGATTAGAAACATAAGTGTTTTTGAGCGAGCTGACTTCGTTATCCAGCTTCCAAACGTTTTGCAATGCGGCCAGATTGAGATGGATGGAATGATAGGCGAAGGCGGCATTGCTTTTGGCCGAGGGACTCCAGCCTTTGCCGTTAATCCCTGGCAGAGGGCCGGGCGCCAAAGACACTGACGAATCAATCATTCCCTTAAGAAGCTGCGTTCCGGCTGGTTGGTTCATGCCGATGGACATGTCCCAAGGCGTCATGTTGATAATATTGAGCGTCCCCAATGTGTTGGCTGTGGGAGATGGCCAGCCCTGACTATGATAGGCGGCGCTTTGGTTATATGCAATAACGCTGGCGTAGGGCGCTGCGGCTGAAGCAATGCCGCCAATCGCCGACAAGAATAGCAGCAGAGTGATGAATACAATCGTTCTTTTCAACATCGACATTTCCTCGCTTTATCATTTATTTTCCGTTTCACTGCACTGTTTTGATTATCGGGCTAGTTTGGCGAGGTATGGCGTGATCGCCGGCAACTCTTTGCTATGATTTTCAAAAATAGCTTTCAATTCGCTATGAATGTTGTTCATCGCGTTCGGATTGTGTTTCGCCTGTTTATAGGCGCCGCGAACGCCAAACAGTTCAACAATCCTCTTTGCATCCTGCGGATGATTTTTGGCAATGGCTTTTAGAATGGCGAGAATTCGGGTCGAATCTTGGGCTTCTTCCTTCGTGGGAACATATTTCGCCGTTGCAGAGGCTGGCGCTGTGTGTTTGTTGGCCCAGTTGATGTATTGTTGTACCTGGTTTGATGCATATACAGCTTCGTTGACCACTGCCACGATCAGCGTATCGACCGAACCATGTTCCCCTGCCAATGTACCGGCGGGATATTGCCGCCAGGTTGTAATCAACACGGTATTTTGCTGCTCCAGCGGCAAGCTTGTGGAAGCTGCATTAGCAGGTTGCACTTGATACGTCAGGGAATCCGGATAGGGCAACTCAGCATTTGCGACCGGCGCCAGCTGGAATACAGCCGGCGTGGTGGAGCTGGCCACCGATCCGGTAGCCGAGACAAATACTCCCGCATTCGCTGCCGGATAAGGCAGATTGGAAGTGGCTGGTCCATCAGACATCCCGCTAATCATGCCCGGTATGCCAGTGGCGATGGCCGCCAGAGCAATGGGATCATCAAAAGCGATGAGTGTCGTAACATCAACTATAACGTTGAGGATCGTATTCAGCGTATCCAGCAGGGAAGATTGCTGCGGCGGAACATAGCCGCTGGTACCGCGGCCCAGACTGTTGATGTTGATTTTATACGTGGCTGATGTTTGTCCATTTGTGATTAAACTCATATTGATCGTACTGGTGGAGGGAGCGGTTGCGCTTTGCGAATAGGCATCGCCGGAGTAATAAGGTGCTGTGATCTTGCCGGCATCACCATCCGGAGCACCGCCAAGTGAAGTAAAGCCTGACCCCGCTGCGGCACCCTGATTATTCAAATTGCTCATGGCCACCCATTGTGTAAAACCATAATTGGTTCCGTTTGTATTGAGGGTCCAGGCAGGAAACAGCGTAAACAGGTTCATATAACTGTTGTTTTTATTCCAGGTCACGTTATCAATCGGCGTGACGTTTCCTTTGACCGCGGCTGGTTGAGCCAGCGGCGCAACACTGGTTACGACCGGCATTAAGGACGCAGGCGAAGACGGAGTTGAATTGGGCATGATATTGGCGATCTGTGGCGTCACCCCACTGCTATTGGGGTAATAGACACCCGACCAGCCTGCCGCAATCGGAAACCCTTGACTTTGGTAGGTTGATCCCTGATCGTTGGAAATCGTTAAATTAATCGGCGACTGGGTCAAATTGAGCACTATCGTCGGCAAGACGCCATAGGTCTGCAACTGCATGGCTGTGCCGGCAGCCGGCGCCGCCTTCCCGATTACAGGACCTGCAACAAGACTGACCGCCAAAATCATTGGCACTACAAGTTTGGTTAGGCTTCCTCCGAACAAATACATGCATGATTCCTCCCTTTTGTTCTTTCCTCTATGCTTTTGCGAGTCTGCTACTTCAGCTCAATGGTCCGTTCCAGCGAATCCAGCCCAGTTTTCGAATCTTCATAAGAAAAGCGTTCACCCCGCTTGTGGGTGGAACGCTTTTTTAAATCAATGAAGATGAACTTATAATAGTTCTATCCGTAGCCTTTCGTGGGCGTAAAATTCCATGATCCAGGAATCATAGTCATTGTCTTTGATTGTAACTATTTTGTATAGCGTGCGCATCGGCAGGTATATTTGCAGATAATCGGTAGAGGCGATTGGAATGATTTGTTCAATGCCATTTTTTTCATTCATGATAATAATTTTGCCTAACCGCACCGTTTGCAGATACGTTTCAAACAGCATATAGGCACCGCGCTTCACCGTATACGTTGTCTCCACATCGGCGCCTAAATCAAACTGCCTGCTTTCCGATAAGTAGAATGTGCGGGAACTCTTGAACTCCCGAATCATCGCCGGTAACCCGTACCCCGCGTGACTGCGGATGGCATTGAAATTCGCATAAAAATAATAGGTACCGCTCTTCAAATTTTTAAATACCGCTTTGCCGTTTTTATCGGTTGTCGCGCTACCTTTGCTTCGCCCAGTAAAATCGGCTGTGATTGCATTGAGTGAAACGCCGCTGATCGGTACCCCGTCCGCATCTAGTAACGTGAGAGTAAGCGTCGGTACGGGTTTCTTCTCCTGGTTCACTACCTCGGCCTTTGGTTCCGATGCAGCAAAACCACTCGGCATTGCCAAACCGCAACACATAAATATCATCGCTAGTAAGATAGATAGCTTCCGCCACCACTGTCTCCCACCCTTTTCTTTAACCGCCATCATTTTCATCCTCCGCCGTCCAAATGCACTTTGAACCATCAAAACTCATCCGGCAAAATACGTACCGAAACTGTCAGCACGCCCACTTTATGGGTCATTTGTTTGGTCTTTTGACTGAATAAATATTTCAGCACCGGAATATTCATTAGCACCGGGATGCCGGTGATGGATGTAGTCTCGGTATCGCCAGCGAATACACCGACAACATACACACTGCTATCTGGCTTAACAAACCCCATTGTAGTCAATGTCTTGGTCGAAAACTCTTTTGCCGAGGACGACCCTACCTGTACCGTACCGGTAACCAAGCCCATTTGCATGTATATATCCAGCCTGATTACGCTTTGCGAGGGGTTCTCCGCATTATACTTCACAATCGTCGGCGTAATCTTGACATCGCTGCTGATTGTCTGTGAGGTCAGCGTCGAATTGCCATTACTGTCCGTCGTTTGCAACGGCACAATGGTTTGACTCAAAATTTCACCCTGGATGCCATTCGGTGTGTACAGATTACTACCCATGATGACCCGGCTTTTCGATAACGACCGAGTCAATTGCGCATCAAATCCATAATATCCATTGGTCGGAGTAGCCAACCCATAGGCAATCGTATCGGTAACAGTTCCCGGCGTCGGAGGAATCCATTGCCCGCCAACATATTGCCATTCCTTGCCGGAGACTGTACGGTTCAGCTGACTAATTCCCACAGTCAGGTTACCGGCAATTGACGACCAGTCGATCCCTACTGCCTGATTATTGGCAATATCCAACTCGCGCAGATAGGCCGAAATAATAAGTCGATGCGGTTTTCCGCTTTCCGCCAACAATCCCTGAAGCTTGACAGCCGCCGCCCGCAGCCAGGATTCATCGGCCCCGGACAGCAACACCACCGCCTGAGCCCCCTTCGGCTGCAGCAATGTCATCGTCATGTTGGCAAACTGCGGCATCTGCTGGAGATAGGACAAAAGCCCGGTCACCGCCTGTTCATTACCATAAACGACCGGCAGCATGACCGTGCCATTTTCGACCACGATATCCGGCACAGTCTCCTGAGCCAGCGTTGTCGCGGTGGCAACAGTCAGCAGGCAACAGACGATGGCCCACAAGTATATGAATCGATAAAAGGAATTGCCTGCTTTTCGCTTAATATTCATATCCAGTTTCCTTATCCACAGGCAAAATTCGAACAGCCATTGTCAAAATGGAGGCCATGTGCTGCATACTGCGGGTTTTCGTCGAGAACAGATATTTCAGCAGGGGAATATTCATTAGAATGGGTACTCCGCTCCGTGATTCGGTCCAGGTGTCATTGGCAAAAAGCCCTCCGATGATCTTCTCATTATTCGCCCTCACATAGTGGGTGGAGGTCAGGGTTTGCGTCGTGTACTCGAGCGCAGAAGCGCCGCCGCTGAAAACGACCGTATTGGTAGGTACGCTAAGCTGAATGACCACGTCAAGCCGAATGACGCTTTCTTCCGGTTTTTCCTCATTGAATTTCACAATAGTCGGTGTTATTTTGATATCGCTGCTGATCGTCTGGGTATTGAACGTTACTTGATTATTGGGCCCGCTGAGCGGCACCGGCATCGAATCATCATTTTTCAGTTCGGCGGTCGCGCCGTTGACTATCGTGATCTCACTCCCCACTATGACCTTGCCCTTGGACATCGACTTGGTCAGACTTGCCGCCACATTGAGAGGCAGATTGGCCAGCCCGATCGTGGAACCGGTGGTATCAAAAGTGGTCGTCGACACGCCATTGGTCGTGGTCTTTGTGATTGTTGTAGCATTCGGGGAAGTGATGCCGCCTTGAATGCCATTGGAAAAAAGTGACATCCCAACGGTATCGTCATTGCTAATCGAAATTTCCCGCAAATAAGCTGCTACTACCAGTCGGTGCGGTTGACCCATCCGGCTCATGATGGTCTTTAGTTTTTGCACCGCGTAGCGCAGACGCTCTTCACTCTGATTACCCAACAAAATCTTGGGCTTGCTTCCAACAGGAGTGTATAATGTCATGCTGATGCCCTGGAAATCAGGATCCTGCGACAAAGACGACAGCAAACCCTGCACCAGTGTAGTATTTCCGGGCAAAATCGGATAAATCGCAAAGCCGTTGACAATGCGATAACCGGAAACATCTGCAGCAACAGCCTCGGCCGGCGAAGCCGGCGAAGCAATGATATCCGCTGGCGCAACCACCTCGGCCAAACACACATTCTGCAAGGCGCCCAGACATAACATCACCCATGTGATCGCGATTAAAACCTTGTGACGACTATGCTGCCAAAGAGTCAAAAATTAAAACCGCCTCTATCAGAAATTATCCGGATTTTACAATACAACAGCTCGATACTTTTTTACACCGCCAAGGATATTTAGCAGGTTTTTTGATTTTATTGACGAAAATAAAAAAGCTATGCATCGCTGTGAAACAAATCTTTTCTATCAGACACCGCGATGAGCAACAATTCTGCTCTCCCTTAACCATCACGAAACTCCGATGAAGCTCTCCAATCTGTCACCTACTAGATATTCTGCGCCTCAGAGAAAAAACCTGCTTGTAAAGCGCCAGAAACTATTTCTTATAGAAAGATGGGATAGAACTTGTCAGAAAAAAACACCCCGACACGATGCGCATGATCAACATTGGTGCTAATATAAACAAAGGCTCCCTTGTAATAAAAGTTGAAAATTCTTGAGACGAATTTGACAAACGGCGGGGCACTTTTCATTTCCTATTAATCAGCAGATTTTCAATGAATAGTAATCAGATTGTATATCACAAAGGAAGTGTTTTAATGCTCGGAACCCTCGTTAACGTAGCAGCTATAGTCGTCGGCGGCTTGGTCGGGACCTTTCTCAAAGGTGGACTTTCGCCAAAAATCAGCGACACCATAATGAAAGGGTTGGCGCTATGCGTATTGCTGGTGGGAATTATCAATGCCCTCAAGGTCAGCAATCTATTGTTGGTCATTCTCGCCATGGTGCTCGGCGCGATTGTCGGTGAGTGGCTGGACATCGACCAAAAATTGAAAATGCTGGGGGAGGGTATCGCCACAAAATTGAATGGACGCGGCGGAAAAGTTGCTGAAGGTTTTGTAACCGGCAGCCTGCTCTATTGCGTCGGTGCCATGGCTATCGTCGGTTCACTGGAAAGTGGTCTGTCCGGGAACCATCAGACTCTTTATGCCAAGTCTATTCTCGACGGGATCGTCGCCGTTATTTTTGCTTCGACTTTGGGAATCGGCATCGTGCTATCCGCTTTCAGCGTACTATTCTACCAAGGAGCCCTCACTCTGGCGGCCTCTTCGTTGCAGCCGTTACTGTCCGAAGGGATAAAAGCCGACATGACATCGCTCGGTGGCCTACTGATTATTGGCATTGGACTCAACATGCTCGAACAGCACAAGCTAAAAGTTGCCAACTTGTTACCGGCGGTTTTTGTTCCCTTGCTTTACCAACTGGTCAGCCTTTATCTTTAGACTGCCTATCGTTCCAGATAAGCCTCCTTCAGATACGGCACTCCCAAAATCGACCGGATTACTCCCCTGACCTGCGGCTGAATCATCACCGGGTTGGTCTGGAAAAACACTGGCGCAATCACTGCATCTTCAAGCAAAATCTTTTCTGCCTGATGCAACGCCTGCATCCGCTTGCTCGGATCCAGCGAGTTTTGCGACTCAACTATCAGCTTGTCATAGGCAGGGTTGCGGTAGTCAGGCGAATTGTTGCTGCCGCCAGATATAAAAAGGTCTAGAAAAGTCATCGGATCAAGATAGTCGCCGCTCCAGCTTTCCCTGGCCATCTGAAAGTTATGCTTATCCAACGAATCCCAATAAACTTTCCATTCCTGATTGGATAAGGTGACCTGCACGCCCAGATTCTTGCGCCACATTTCCTGCAGCGCTTCGGCAACCATTTTATTCGATTCGCTTGTATTGTAAAGGTAAGTCACGGCCGGAAACCCGGCTCCCTCGGCAAAACCGGCCTCGGCCAGCAATCTTCGGGCAGTGGCAACGTCATGATCTTTGAGCAGGTTTCCACCTTTGTTCCTGAAATCTTCATGGGGCAACGCATCGGCAAGACCGGGGGGAACAAACGCCAGCGCCGGAACCTGGCCTCCACGCAGCAACGTTTCCGCGATTGCCTGACGATTTATTGATAACGAAAACGCCTGGCGGATTTTGGGATTGTCGAACGGCGGCTTGCTTACATTGAATGAAACATAAAACGTGCCCAAAAACGGCGTTACTTTAGCTTTTCCCTCTTTCAACAAACGAGGCACTTCAGTCGGGGGAATGCTGTCACCCATATCCAGTTGGCCACTCTCGAACATCGACAGGGCCGTAGACGAATTATCCAATAAAAAAAGTTCGACTTTGGCTGACTTTACTTTTCCGGCTTCCCAGTAATGTTCATTTTTTAGCAGTTCCATCCGGCTTGACTTTACCCATGTACCCAGTTTGAACGGCCCATTTCCGACGAGGCTTTGTGGTTGATTAGCCCATTTTTCATTGGATTGCACCGTTTTTTTATGCACTGGGTAAAAGGCATGAAATGACGTTAATGATAAAAAATATGCCGTGGGCCGTTCCAACTCCACTTCCAGCGTCCTGTCATCTTTCGCTCGCACGCCTACCGTAGATACGTCAGCTTTTTTCGTTGCATACGCCTCACCATTCTTCAGGCAGTAGAGCATGTATGCGTTTGGACTGGCGAGTTCCGGACTCAGACCGGTTTTCCATGCATATTCAAAATCCTGGGCTGTCACCGGTTCGCCGTTGGACCACTTGATTCCTGAACGCAGAAAGAACGTTATTTTTCGGCCGTCAGGCGAAACTTCCCAGCGTTCTGCGGCCGCAGCCACCGGACGATTATTGGCGTCAACAGTAGTCAGCCCTTCAAACAACTGGGCCTGAACTGCCGAAGCCGGCAGACTGGTCGACATCCTGGGGTCTATCGATTCTGGCTCGGCCGACAACGCATAACGAAGATGTCCGGCTACCGATACCTTCTTGCCGGTTGCACAACCGGTCGCCAGCAATACCGTTCCTGACAACACACAGCAGAGAATCAGATATAGAAATCGGTTCTTTTTCAACAACG
>Ga0351904_1141_pt2 | contig 9497 bp, 8 predicted proteins | sample BONcelHT113001E3_FD_205826 | JGI IMG/M metagenome (GOLD analysis project Ga0351904, IMG submission 205826) | Enriched cells from coal bed in the Powder River Basin, Montana, United States - BONCAT cells T11 rep1 HSBNCT.T11.300.1.E3 ...
GAACCCCTGGCACATCCTTTTCAACAACAAGAGGAGCGGCAGGAGGCCCGCCTCTTATAGATGTAGGAGCTATAGAAATAAGACAAATCAAATTTACAGCAGCAGCCTCAGCGCCTGTTGACGAAGATGAAATCTTCGGGGTTCCCGGAGACAGCATGGAGCGTTACGACTACCCGACCTGGACGGAAAAACGCTCCCACGTTGAAAACGGCACGGCCGGTTACGCCGGCGTGGAATTTGATTCCGCGCTTCCCCTTATCCATACGGGTCCTTCGGCAAAACCGGTATACGCCGAATATTACGAGCCTACTTTCGCCAATATTCCGAAATCAGCCGATTTTGTGCCTCCGGAAGAAAGCCATAGCATGACCTCCACCCAGATCTACGGCGGCACGGTAGGCGCTTCCTCAAAGTCTCTCGGACAGGGCAGTTTTACGGCGTATATGGAATCCGGTATTTATGAAGGGTTTGAACAGCTCAAAGGTGAAAACCTCTGGTTCAAGTTTTATCCGGACCGGACAAAATCACCCTATATCGCATGTCAGGGCATCCTCGGTGTAACCCGGAGCTTTCCCGCAGGGGACAGTATCAAGGCAGCCTGCACGATCTCTGCCGAATCCCTGGCCGACGATATAGCATCCTAAGGGGGAACATATGCCGTTTGACGCAAAGAAATTTAAAACAATGAAGTTTGAAACCCGCGAAGGCCTGGTAAAGGTTCCTGGCCTTCAGGACTTTTTCCCGGAAGGCGAAGAGGCGGTATGGAAAATACGCGGCCTGACAGGTGTTGAACTCGGAAGGGTCAACGAAGCGTCTGAACGATATAGAAATATCAACGCAATCCTTGAAGGGCTTATATCATCCGGTGCGACCGACAAAGCCGACTCTGTTAAAAAACTGGTCGGCCTGGGCAACGACACCCCCGCTGATATCGTAAAGCGCATAGACATGCTTGTTGTCGCCTCGATAGACCCGCAGGTTGACGAAGATCTTGCCGTCAAATTCTGCGAGAAGTACCCTGTCGAGTTTTTTGACATCACGAACACGATCATAAAACTTACCGGGCAGGGTCACATTCCGGGAAAACCGAGGCCCTCTGGAGAGACGAAAGCGTAAAGGCATCACTCGCGCTTTGTCACTTGAGAGGGCGATTTCTGTATGAATCGAGACCGGATATATGCCCGGAAGGGTTTTTGACGGTTACGGAGATGGAATTATGGGAGAAGTTTTACAGCGATATGCATAACAAGAGGCGGTAATGGCAAACCTTGAAAAAACGGTATCGATCATCTTTGCAGGAAAAGATGAATTGTCCGTTACAACCCGCAGGCTTTACGGCGAACTCAGTGATTTTAGCGGAGGGGTGAAAGCCTTATCAGGATCACTTGCAAGCCTTGCAGATAACGTTCTTATGGTCGATGCGGCCATGAATGCTCTTGTTATAGGCGGCCTGCTTTACGCCTACAAAAAGTCTGTAGATTTCTCGTCGGCAACTGCTGACTTGAAGAAAGTATTAAGCGATGAAGAAATACCGGCCCTCAAAGCGGCTCAGACAGAGTCCGTGAGGCTGTCCGATGCATACGGTGAAAGCTCAAGCAAAGCACTCCAGAGTATGGCGAACTATAAACAGGCAGGGTTCGGCGTACAAGAATCTATGCGGCTCACAAAAGACAGCCTTGATCTGGTCATATCCGGCGATCTGCAGGCCTCTGAAGCGAGTGATCTGCTCATTTCCACTCTAAAAGGCTTTAAAGCTCCTGCATCTGACGCCGGTCGTGTCGTAGACATCCTCAATGAGGTATCAAACAACTACGCAACAAACGTAAGAGAACTCGCAATCGGCATGTCAACCCTTGCGCCCATTGCCAGAATAATGGGGTTTTCGTTCGAGGAGACCGCCGGCATTCTTACGCCTGTCATAGAGATATTCCGCTCCGGTTCGGAATCGGCAATGGCGTTGAAGACAGGTCTTTTAAAACTCATTGATGATGCGAAGCCCGTTCAGGAAGCACTCGCCTCAATAGGCGTGAAACAGAAGGATGCAAACGGGCAATTAAGATCAGGCAAGGATATTTTACTTGATGTCTCAAAGGCCTTTCAAGGGCTTGACCAGAATCAAAAGCTATTTATTACACAACAGCTTGTGGGAATCGAACAATCAGCAAGGATGGTTGAGGTATTCGACGGCCTGAATAAATCCGCTGAAATCACAAAAGTTGCATTGGGCGCTGCCGGATCGGCAGCAAAAGAAGTAGCCGTAAGGCTTGCCGAACCTGAAGTTGTATTGAAACGGTTCGTAACCGGCATTGAAAACATTGCCATTGCTGTAGGCGGTAAATTCAAGGATTCACTCACTGGTGTTGTTTCCGGTGGCATCGAGGTTGAGAAGACCCTGAAAGGTCTTATTGATGACGGCACATTTGCGCCTATCTTTGACGCTCTGAATAAATTTGCGGTACAGGCAAAAGAATATCTCTCCACTATCGCAGGCAACCTTCCGGAAGTAATGAAACAGATTGACTGGACAAAGGTTATAAACTCATTCGACAACCTCGGCGCATCAGTATCCGGGGCTTTCAAGGCCATATTCGGCAACCTGGACTTGACCACAGTAGAAGGATTGCGGACCCTCATCCAGAAGCTTGTCGATGGCTTTGCGGCATTGAACAATGTAACGGCGGGGATAATTGACGGTATGAAACCCCTGTTTTCCATGATCGGTGCGGGCGCGGATCAATTCAGCAGTCTCAGCGAAGGGACGGCTGATCTCGTAGGTAATATCCTTGGCCTTGCAAAGTCATTTTATATAACCACGACATATTTACAGCCTATGAGCGACGTATTTACAGTGCTTGCATCTTCTTTCTATATTGCTCCTAAAATAATGACACTTGTCAGCGCGTTGAAAAGCATGGAAATAGGGATGATATCTTTTAACACCGTGATGGCTGTAAGCCCCTTGGCGCTGGGAGCTTTTGCAGTATCGGCAGGTGTGGCGGCAGGTGCGCTCGCTCAATATATCCCTGGTGTAAAAGAAGCAGGCGAGGGCGTTGGTTCATGGGTATATGATCTGTTTCACGCGGATGAAGGTCAGAAGGCCCTTGCGGCTTCAACGGATGCTTCAACAGCAAAGGCTAAATCATTCGGCGACACCGTAAAGACCTTGCCCAAATCATCTTCCACTGAAATCCGACTTGCAAAATTTGACGAAGCAATAGCAGGGATTACTGTTGTCAAGAAGGGAGTTGAAAGCCTCCCCGCTAAAAAAGCCGTTGATGTGGCGGTAAACCTGCCGACCAAATCAGTGCAAAAAGAATCAAAAGAGATACAGAATGCAATAGAGTGGACGGCTAAAATTAATATTGCTCAAATTGAATCGGCCACAAAAATTATGGAATATTCGTTTAAAAGCATTGATAACACTATTTCCGAAACCGGGAAATCAATATCAAGCCTCGGCGGTGATTACTCTAAACTATTACTTGGCGGCGGCGACAGCATGGTATTAAGTTCGGCAATAAATGCTGAAATATCGATGCAGCAGGACGCGGCAAAAAAACAGGGAGATCTTATCGACGCCCAGGTATCGCTTTTGAAGACCAAAACAAGGAAATTAGAAAAAGGTGAAAGCCTTATTGAGATAAAGGCAGACGGCATGGAACCGGAAATAGAGGCCTTTATGTGGAAGGTGTTGAACAAAATCCAGATCAGGGCGAACGAAGAAGCAAGCGAATTTTTACTCGGGCTGCCGGCAGCATGATGAAAGTTATAGGCATATCCTCAATCACGGCTGACCCAAATGGGGACGTTCTCATTGAGCCCAATGCAAACACAAAGATGAAGGCCAACTCAAGGCGTGTGTCCCGGACAAAGACCCTTGACGGCGGAGTTGTCATTACGGACAGCGGTTATACGGACGGCGACAGAACCCTTGAAATACACTCAAATGTAACAAGGGTACTATGGGACAAAATATGGGCAATTTTTAAAAGTTACACCCTCGTCTATGTTGCTACTGAGGATGGCTTTTATTCGGCGGCGATTGAGGCGGCACGATATGAAGAAAACGAGGCAGTGCTGACGATACTTGTCAAGGAAAGACTTGACGTATAAAAGGAGGCTATCATGGCTGTAGTTGCAACACCGTCAAATCATTTTAAGTACCAGCTTGCAAAGAAGCTTATTGATTTGAGCTCGGACACGATCAAGATTATTCTGATGAATACCACCTTCGCCTTCAACAAGGATTCTCACGCAACACTTGCAGATGTGACGGCGGATCAGCTTGCCACAAATTATGGGTATGCCCAGAACAATAAAGAGCTTGCCAACAAAGCAGTTACCGAAGACGATACAAACGATAAGTGTTCAATGACCTGTGATGATGTAACCTGGACGGCTTCAGGCGGTTCAATAGGTCCAGCCGGGGCGGCGATAATTTATGATGATACAACCGCCGACGATACCGTAATCGGGTGCATTGACTTCGGCACCGATTACACGATCCCGGACGGCAGCAGCCTACAACTGCAGGACATTGAAGTAGACCTGACATAAACGGTGCAGAATGGCAATAACCGTTGACGCATCGTCTAACGCGGCTGTAGGCAGCCGCACATGGAACCATACCATAGGGAATGGCAGCAATAGACTGCTTGTTGTCACAATTGCCTACCACGCGAGTGATACTTGCACTGGCATAACCTACGGGGGAGTCGGCCTTACATTATTAGGCGGACAAACCGGCAATTTTAGAACCGCAAGAGTATACTACCTTTTAAATCCAACGGTCGGTACAGCCCAAATAGCAGTATCAGGTACTTTTGATAGTTGGGGAGATGGAGTTACTCACGGATCAGTATCTTTTTTTGGTGTAGACACGTCTGATCCTTTTAGATCATCCGGGGGAACAGACGGTAATTATTCATATAATGCAAGTGTAACCATTTCAAGCGCAGCAGGTGATCTCTGCATCGATATTGTTTGTTTACAGACAAGCGATATTGTTATAACTGCTGATGAGTCACAAACTGAACGCTGGAACTATACGGACAAAACCACAGGCGGTACGTCTACTAAGCCCGGAGCGGCATCCGTTACGATGTCATGGACTATTATTACCACAAACGACCTGCATTATGCCATATTCGCGGCATCGATAAAACCGGCAAGCTCAGGTTTCGAAGTAGCTTGCCTCCCCGTTAATGTTCCTGTCATTCCTTCAGCTTCTCTGCTTGTCGGTCTCACAATATCAATTATCAACGTTCCGGTATCTCCCAGTATGGGAAATTTATTCAGCGGTTATCGTGTCCCCTGCGGCCCTGTAGCATGTCCTTTAACGCTTGACGCGAAGACAGAAATTGATATCCGAACGTCTCCGATAATATCCGCAATCAATATATCAGCAATATTTACGCCCCCTCAAATTGTAGTTACATTGCCCATGATAGGCTCTCTTGTTACCATCTCAGGTATTCCCACACAATTTACCATTCAAAACCCTACCTTGCTGTATTTTTTGACCTTGACCGGTGCGCCGGACGGTTTGGCCGATATCGTTATCCCTATGGAATCCTTCCAGGCGCGGCACAGAAGCGGAGACCCCACATACCTGTCTGTTGTTATTCCCGGTATTGACAACGCCGCAGCGATAGCGGCACGCTCAAACGGTGAGCTCATTATACACATGTCTAAGGCCATGGGGGGCATAATCTATCACACGGAAGAGATCCTCAGGGTATCCCTTGAGACAATCCGGACGGATGAAGGCGCGATAAACCGGTCAATTACCCTGGACGGTCATAAAACAACAACATACCAGACAAAGACAGTGGCCCTCGAAGGTGTGAATTATCATTCTATAAATGGCGGCAAAAAACTTTACAGGTGCGCGACCCCGAATATATATCTCCGACCCGGCGATACGGCAGCGTACGGCGGCGATTCCTTTATTGTGGGACTCATCACTTACTATGTGGGCGATGGTCAGCAATTAATGGAAGTCTCCGAGGCGTAGCCGGTGGGTAAGGGAACTATAGTTTCTGATGATGGAGCGGGGCTATATACCGTTACGCTCAATCTTGACAAGACTCATGTAACTGCAGAGTTGGCAAAACTCGCAATCGCCATAATCGCTTATGGAGCGTTGATAACAGCGAAAGAAGCGGAGATTATGTCACTTGAAGCCGAACTCGCAGCTTTAGACCCTTTTTCAAAAGAATATCAGGAAATATCCCGGACCATTAACAAGAAAGTTAAAGAAAAAAATGTGCTTATCCTTAAAAAAGCATCCTCTGTTGTGAGGCAAGCCTATCTCAACAACAATGTACCCGAAGATCCTGAAGCATCTGCATGGTGCGCCGACAAAACAGGCGGGCTTTCCGGAGTGGTAGGCATTATAGAGGTGCCCGGCGAACGTAAAACAATTGTCAACATTCAACCCGGATATGGCGGCAACGCTGTCTATGATCATGCAAGGGACGGACAGTTACAGCCCTCAATCGCCGGGCTTGAAAATAATGTTTTCTATAATTGGGCCCTGCTTTCAGGCTGGCAGAAATGGTGGCCTGCATACCGGTACGGCACGATAACCGCTATTGACGGGGATACATGCGACGTAACCCTCGAAGAGGCGACAAGCAGTACAGGGCAGGACGTCAACGCTGTCACTGAATTAACGAACGTGCCCATTGATTATATGGATGTTGACGGCGCGGCCTTTGAGAATGGAGATGTTGTCCTGATAAAGTTTGCAAGCGTAAAAGCGGACATAAAAAACGCCGTGAACTGGACCCATGCAACCGTAATAGGGTTCAAGGATCATCCAAAAGCACCTGAGGTGGAGGGCATGCCTTTTGTATATGAGGCGTATGATATTGATTATACGACATTGCTTGGATACGTCAGGGCAAATGCAGCATTGGAACCACAGTCAACGGGTGTTCTTCCGCCTTCTCCTGCGCCTACTTTTGCGACAAAGTATGCGCCAGAAATGACTATCGAAGAATCAACAGAAGTTGTAGACCCAGGTGGTGTAATAACAAACGTTGCTGTATCTAACCAAGGGCTTTATTATCGTACAGGAGATGTTTTAGGAGTTGTAAAAGGAGGTGGTGCAGGAGGATCTGTAAACGTAACCGATGCAACTGCTCCTGGAACTGCTTTGTGGGAAATACTAAGTACCGGAAGTGGTTATTCTGTAGATGATATTGTTCCTCTTACAGGCGGTAGTGGTACGGGGAACCCTTCAATCAAGGTTTTGTCGGTAGATGGTGCCGGTGCCATATTAACGTGGACCCAAGTGAGTGATGGTTACGGATATTACCGTGAGGATACCGTAACAGCGTCATATGGAGGTGCTACTTTCCGTAACTGTGTTCCCTATGGAAATATTAATTCTGTTTCACTTGCAAGCGGTGGCAGTGGATACACTTCCGGAAGCGGTGCGGCCTTATCCGGTGGTTATGGAGAAAATGCTACAGCAAATATATCTGTCACATATGCAACATACGGTCTTACACAAAGCCTGTATTTAGGAACAGAAATTGTCGAAACCGCTTACAGCACTTATTACGGGTACAGTTACTTACAGGTCAATGGTGAGAAGTTGTCTTGCTGTGACTATGGCGGGTATCTTGATGCGACCCATTATATTTATACATATTCAAGAAACACGTATATTAATAGTACCTGGGTTTCTCCATCGAAGCTTTACCTTGTCATAAACGGTGTGGATACTGTTCTTTGTGATTACTTTAATGATGATTTTGAATTTGATGAATCAGGGTATATTCTCCCGGATTATACAGAGGGCGCTGCTGTATTTGTAGATGGAATGGATGTATATTACATACTTGCTATTGACTGGTACAATGATGACGGCCAGACTTGGTGGGAGTTTTTCTACAAAAAGAATGATGAGGACCTTGTTCGATGGACAGGCCCAGTATCAGAAGATTGGGAGCATGAATATGATATGCCTTTTGGGTTTCAGATAGGTGGTGTTGATGCTTATTGTTGGGACGGTGGAGTAGGAATAATTGCATCTTAAAGATAACAAGACATAATCCGGCTACATGGGCGGAAGCAAAAGCTCGCGGTGTCTGAAGCACAAAGTTTAATATATATTATACATATGTGTCACTGAAGCCGATATTTAATAATTTAAATAACAAATATTTTTATTGCAGATATTTTACTTTTGTGCGATAAGAAATATAATCTACATTAAACCATGGTAAACCTAATTAACAGCAATATCGTTATAGTTGCTCAAAACCTTAATCCATCCATATTTACGCAGTTGTGGTTATATACACAAGGAGTTTTTTCAGAAAAGGAATTTAAGCAGAATTCATTTTTTACCCCTGCCGCTGTGCAGGTGTTGACGGATGATTCCGAATTATTGATTGTGCCGGAACGGTTACAACTGACGTTTCTTAAAAATGACAAACAGGATGTTTTGGCTAAACACATTATAGGAACAATTGTAGAAGCATTGCCGCACACCCCATATAATGCTCTCGGCTTTAATTTTAATTGGGTTTCCGAACCATCAGATGATATAATCTTTGCTGAGAACCTCCGTGAAATGTTTCTTTCCCCTAAAAACCCTCTTTCGAGCTATTTTAATGTCGACAGCGCGAGGTTTGGGATGTATATGGCTAAAGATATCGACAATATGAAATTGAAGTTAGACATGAAACCAGTGAAGCATTTACAGGACAGCAATAAGGAAGCGTTGCAACTGAACTTTAATTTCCACAAAGACTTAAGAGATGATATCGTACAGGCGATCAAATCTTCATTGGAGCAATGGCTTGATGCTCGAAAATTGAGTGAGGAGATTGTAATGGAGGTATCAAAGAGATGGACTTAAACGTATACGATACAAACAAAATTCGTACAAAGACAATTCCGCAGGATATTCCAACCTCTATACAATATATTATTCCAGGCTCGCTCTGTCGTAGCGAGGAACACATAACAAGCCCTACCTCCTTTAAAACATTTCTCCCAACCAGTATACAGGACGACACAGAGTCTTTTTCATGTTCTGGACGCATAGATCCCTATATAAGTATATTCGAAGCCATGGCTGCAGGATTTGTGTTTTCTAAAAGCACTTCTCTTGTTTCTACTTTGTTGTTGGACTGGGCTGATGCCAAAATGTCCGACCAAATTACCAGGACTGTTCTTTATGATTATGGCGATGCCCAGTTCAAAGAAATGATTATGGAACTGGTTTGGAAACAAAAAATAAGCCAGTTAGAAGAGCAATACTTGTTAGTTGAAAAGGCTGCGATAAGAAAGTTTCTCTTGAAAAATGTTCATTGTATCGACTCCATTCTTGAGATGCATGCCGAGCTTTATGACATATTTACCAATCAGGTGACCTCATTGTCTTTGATTTACGACAACGATATGGAAGAGGATTTTGAAGGACTTACCATAATGGTTCACACTACGTTGTCAATTGATGATGCATTAAATAGCTT
>Ga0351904_1125_pt1 | contig 9230 bp, 9 predicted proteins | sample BONcelHT113001E3_FD_205826 | JGI IMG/M metagenome (GOLD analysis project Ga0351904, IMG submission 205826) | Enriched cells from coal bed in the Powder River Basin, Montana, United States - BONCAT cells T11 rep1 HSBNCT.T11.300.1.E3 ...
TGCACTCTTTTTGCCGTATCTCCTTTCAAATTTCTCTACCTGTCCGGCTGAGTCCAATCGTTTTTCCTTTCCGGTAAAAATGGGGTGGCATTTTGCACATATTTCTACGGTTATTTTGTCTCTCACGGAAAGCGTCTCAAAGGTATGTCCGCATGCACATCTTACAGAAGCATTTTTCAGATTCGGGTGTATTCCTTTTTTCATTTCAAACTCCTTTGCTCATATTATTTAAAAAGTCTTTATTTGAATCGGTGTCCAACAGTTTTTCAACAAGGAACTCCATGGCGTCAACGGGGTTCATGGGCTGAAGCACTTTTCTTAAAAGCCATACCCTTGACAGGTCACCGTTGTTCATGAGCAGTTCTTCTTTTCTTGTCCCTGATTTGTTTATATCAATGGCAGGGAATACCCTCTTTTCCGCTAGCTTTCGATCAAGGTATATTTCCATATTGCCTGTGCCCTTAAATTCCTCAAATATTACCTCGTCCATCCTGCTCCCGGTATCTATAAGTGCTGTGGCAACTATCGTCAGGCTGCCGCCTTCTTCTATGTTCTTGGCAGCACCGAAAAACCTTCTTGGTTTCTGCATAGCCGATGCATCTATGCCGCCGGAGAGTATTTTTCCGCTTGACGGAACAACCGTGTTGTAAGCCCTCGCAAGCCTTGTTATGCTGTCAAGCAAAATAACAACATCTCTTTTGTGTTCCACAAGCCTTTTGGCCTTCTCTATAACTATTTCCGCTACCTGAACATGTCTTGTTGCCGGCTCATCGAAGGTAGAGCTTACAACTTCACCCTTCACCGATCTTATCATATCAGTTACTTCTTCCGGTCTTTCATCAATGAGCAGAACTATGAGGCTGATCTCTTTGTGGTTTTCGGTAATGCTGTTTGCTATGTGTTGCAGGAGCATGGTTTTCCCGGTTCTGGGCGGAGCCACTATTAATCCCCTCTGCCCTTTTCCTATAGGTGTAAAGAGATCCATAACCCTCGTTGACATGTTCTCCATGATCGTTTCGAGGTTTATTCTCTCGTTAGGATATATGGGAGTAAGGTTATCAAAAATAATCTTGTCTTTCGCCACGCTTGGATCATCAAAGTTTATCGTCTCCACCTTCAGCAGGGCAAAGTATTTCTCGTTGTCCTTCGGTGGCCTTATCTGGCCCGACACGGTGTCGCCGGTTCTTAATCCGAACCTTTTTATCTGTGATGGTGAGATATATATATCGTCGGGGCCCGGCAGATAGTTAGAGTCTGTTGACCGTAAAAACCCGAAGCCTTCCGGAAGTATCTCGAGCACCCCTTCGCCGTTTACAGATTCGTTTTTATCCACAAATGCCTGTAGTATAGAAAAAATGATCTCCTGCTTTCTCATGCCGGAGGCGTTGTCTACACCTTGTTCTTTTGCTATGGTTGTAAGCTCCCCAATCCTTTTCCTTTTTAAATCATTAAGATGCATATAGTTCATCCTCCCATGCCTTAATCCTGTTTAAAAGGCCGTCTACCTCTTTTTTAAGTTCTTCTATTGTACCGTTGTTAAAAATAACATGGTCTGCCATGGCCTCTTTTTCTTTGAGCGGCATTTGAATTGCCGTCCTTTTATCTATATCGTCTTCATCCATGCCTCTTATTTTTAATCTTTTCTTTGTCTTTGTAGCGTTTGTGGAAACAACCACGACTTTCTTAACTTTTTTATAAAGACCTGTTTCGTATAATAAGGGTGCATCTATTACTACGGCCTTTGCTCCTTTTTCCTCAGATTCTCTTATCCTTTTGTACATTTCCTCTCTGACCTTCGGGTGAATTATATCTTCGAGTTTCTTCAATTTCTCTTTGTCCTTGAAAACCAGTTCGCTTATCCTACGAATAGCAATATTTTTTTCTGTTAAGTAGTAACTCCCGAAGGTTTTTTCGATATCTTTTTTTACGTCTTCTCTCTCTGCGACCTCTTTTGCTGCTTTATCAAGGTCTATAACCTCTATGCCTTTGTTTCTAAGCATATCTGACACGGTTGTTTTGCCGCTCCCGACAACTCCTGTTATACCGATGAGGATCATATATCGAGGTTTTTGACATTCACAGCATTTTGTTCAATAAATGCTCTTCTTGTTTCAATATTGCTACCCATAAGCACTGTGAACATTTGATCTGCTTCGATGGCGTCTTCTATTGCAACCCTCAAAAGGCTTCTTCTCTCGGGGTCCATTGTGGTCTCCCAGAGCTGTTCGGGATTCATTTCGCCCAGACCTTTATATCTCTGTATGCTTATGCCTTCTTTTCCTTTCTCGTTTATGAACTTTAGGAACGCTTCTGCGCTAGCAATTGTTTCCTCTTTCCCGCCGCTTATTACTTTAACCTTCTTTTCATAAAAGTCGTGCACTTTTGTATATTTTTCGAGGGTTTCGGTGTAATCGGCCTGGTTGCATATTTCATAATCTATTATGCTGCCCTCTCCCTTTTGGTCATTCCGTTCTATGCGTATTGTAAGCAGGTTGTGTTCCCTGTCCCTTACTATCTCGTTGTTATACCCGTAGCCATCCAGATATTCCTTGAATTTATAAAGCTTTTCCCCTCCTTCGAAATCCTCCCTCTTCCGGATCAATGCCCTGAAAAGGCTTATGATAACTTTTTTGCTCTTGCCAAGCCTTTTCATGTCCCTCAGATAATATTCTATGCTTCTCACATTTTCGACGCTCTGCATAAATTCATGTTTATCAATCTCTATATCGTCGATATAACAAACTGTTTTTTCTATTCCTCTTTGTGTTACAAATCTTTCGAATTCGTCTTCGTCTTTTATATACAATTCTTTTCCGCCGTGTTTTACCTTATAAAGGGGTGGTTGTGCAATATACATGTACCCGCTTGTTATCAGGTCAGGCATTTTTCTGTAAAAAAGGGTAAGGAGCAAGGTTCTTATGTGTGAACCGTCAACGTCCGCATCTGTCATAATTATAATCTTTTTGTACCTTAATCTGTCGATACCGTTCAGATTGGTACCCAGTGCAAGGTAAACATTTCTTACCTCCTGATTTGACAGCACCTTTTCAGGCCTCGATTTTTCAACATTCAATATTTTTCCCTTTAAGGGAAGTATCGCCTGTGTTTTTCTGTCTCTTCCCTGTTTTGCAGAACCTCCTGCAGAATCACCCTCGACAATAAAAATTTCACAGAGGTCGGGGTTGGTTTCCTGACAATCGGCAAGCTTTCCCGGTAAAATGCCGCTCTCGATTAAGCTCTTATTTTTTATAAGATCTTTGGCTTTTCTTGCAGCTTCTCGTGCCCTCTTTGTTTCTATTACTTTATTTACAATGATCTTCGCAATATTTTGATTTAGTTCAAAGTACTCGGCAAGTTTTTCATTCAAAACAGATTCTACTAAACCTTTTATTTCGCTATTCCCAAGCTTTGCCTTTGTCTGTCCCTCAAACTGGGGATTTTGAATTTTTGTGTTGATAACCGCAACAAGCCCTTCTTTTACATCATCTCCTGATATCGGTTCTTTTGCCTTTTGTGAACTGTTCGTCTGAATAAAATTATTAATACACCTTGTCAGGGCACTCCTGAAGCCTGCCACGTGTGTACCGCCCTCCTGGGTGTTTACGTTATTCACAAAACTATATATATTTTCATTATATCCTTCATTATACTGTATGCCCACTTCCAGCGAATCAAGCATATTTTTCGCGCTTGATATAAAGATCGGTTCATCAAACAGAACATTTTTATTGCTGTTCAGAAATTTTACAAACGCTTTTATCCCGCCTTCGTGCTTAAATTCCTGGCGTTTACCTTTTCTTTCATCAACGAGAATTATATATATGCCGTTGTTCAGGAACGATATTTCTCTCATTCTGTGTGCCAGCGTTTCGTTGCTGAATTCTATAGATTCAAATATTTCTTTGTCCGGTTTAAACCATATTTTTGTCCCTGTTTTCTCTGTGTCACCTATTATCTTTAACTCTGTTTTCTTATTCCCGCCTTCATATCTCTGAGAAAATACACTGCCACTTCTCCTTACTTCCACCTCAAGATATTCTGAAAGAGCATTTACAACGGACAGTCCAACACCGTGTAGTCCGGCAGAATATTTATATGAATTTTTATCGAATTTTCCGCCTGCGTGCAGTTTTGTAAGCACAACCTCGAGTGCAGGCATATTTTCTTCCTGATGCATTTCTGTTGGTATTCCTCTTCCGTTATCCTCACATGTAACACTGTTATCCCTGTGTATTGTAATTGTTATTCTGTTGCAGAACCCTTCCAGCGCTTCGTCGATGCTATTATCAACAATTTCATATACAAGATGGTGGAGTCCTTCAAAGCCTGTGTTTCCTATATACATGGACGGTACTTTTCTAACAGCGTCGAGCCCGCCCAATATTTTTATGCTTCCAGCACCGTATTCATTCATTCCGTTTTCACCTATTCCGTTATATCCTTATCGGCATTATAATATTTCTATGGTCTTTTCCTTCTTCTCCCTCAAAAAGCACTGCACCGTAAGATTCCGGTGTCTTAATAATAATTTTATCGCCTTGTATGTGTGATACCACATCCATTATAAACCTTACATTAAAGTTCATGTTCACTTCTTCACCTTCATAATCAATATCAATAACTTCTTTTGCACTTCCAACATCTGCTTCTGCTTCTATTTCCATTTTACCTTTTAAAAAACTTATTCTGACCGGTTCTGATCTTCCAATTATTGCTGAAACCTTTTTTATACCTTTGTAAAAAGCCTCCTTATCGATAGGTATAATATTTATATTGTTTTCCGGTATAACATTATCATAATCAGGAAAATTTCCTTCTATGGTCCTGGAAATAAGCGTAATCATGCCCGTGCTGATCTGCACATGTTTATCATCTATCATAATCCTTACTTCATCTTTTTCATCTACAATCCTTTCCATCTCTGATATTGACCTTTTCGGTATTATAATCCCCTTAAAAACCTTTAATCCTTGAATATCTTTCTGACACAAAGACATCCTGTAACCGTCTGTCCCTACAACTACCATTTTCCCTTCCATACTCCTCATATACATACCTGTCAACACATATCTAGTCTCGTCAACAGACACTGCAAAACCAACTTTATTTATCATTTCAAGTAACATATCACCTTTTACAACAAATTCTTCATTTCCTGTTATTTCCTTAACTTCCGGAAATTCTTCGGGGTCTTGCAGGCCTAAAACAAACTCTGACTTTTTTTGTCTTATTATCAACATGTTTTCTTTGATCTCCATGTTGATATCCCCACTATCCATTTCTCTGAGTATTTCCTGTAATTTTCTCCCGTGCAGTATTATTTTTCTTTCAGTTTCCACTTTATAATCCAGATAACCTATGGCGCTTATTTCTAGATCTGTAGAATAAATTTTTGTGTTTTCAGTCCCAAATTCTATAAGAAGATTTGAAAGAATAGGCATAAGAGATTTTTTTTCAGTTATGCTTGCAAGTTTTGCAATTGGAGCAAGAAAAACGTTTCTATCTAATATTATATTCATATATTCTCCTTTTATAATAATAGTAATATATGATGTTGAATTGTTGAAAACTTAAAAATCCAAATTAAAACAGACATATTGAAAACAATAAAAAAATATGGAATGTTTAAGTTATGTATAATCATGTAGATTTAACCTTTGCTTCCAACTTTTCAACAGTGTTTTTAAACTCTTTTTTAACTTTAATCTCGTCTTCTATTTTTTTAATGGAATGGATAATAGTAGCATGATCTTTACCGCCAAACTTTTCACCAATGCTTACCAGAGAATGATCCGTCAGTTTTCTCGAAAGATATATAGCCACCTGACGGGGTATCATAACAGACCTCATTCTTTTTTCTGATTTTATATCTGAAATTTTAATAGAATAATAATTTGAAACCTCCTTTATTATCATATCTACTGTAATTTCTTTCTTTTTTTCTTTAATAATATTACCCATAACTTCTTTCGCAAGGTCAAGCGTTATAACAGCGTTACTTAAAGATGCAAAAGCACCAACACGTATTAACGAACCCTCAAGAGATCTCACACTATCTTCGGCGTTTGACGCGATGAAAAAAGCAACATCGTTCGGAAGGTCAATATTTTCAAGTTCTGCCTTTTTATTTAAAATAGCAACCTTTGTTTCAATGTCCGGTGACTGAATGTCGGCAATAAGGCCCCACTCAAAACGTGATTTTAGTCTCTCTTCAAAATTTTCAATATCGCGGGGGAATTTATCGCTCGTAACTACGATCTGCTTCATATTATCATAAAGTGCGTTAAAAGTATGAAAAAATTCAGCCTGTGTCCTTTCTTTGCCGGCAATAAACTGTATATCATCTATCAGTAAAATGTCCATCTTTCGGAATTTATTTCTAAATTCATCCATCTTGTCAAATCTAATTGAATTTATGAGTTCATTCATAAATATTTCCGCTGTAATATAACAAATACGATCGGTATTTTTATTTCCATGTTTTATTAAAAAATTGCCTATAGCATTTAAAAGATGCGTTTTTCCGAGACCAACGCCACCATATATAAAAAGAGGATTATATGTTTTTCCGGGATTTGTTGATACGGCTAGACAAGCAGCGTTTGCAAACTGGTTGCTTCCTCCCACAACAAAGTTTTCAAATGTATACTTTGGATTAAATGTATAATTTGGATTAAATGTATTATACTGCTCACTCCTCTTTACTGCAACAACCTTTTTATCTCCACCCTCCTCTTTTTTCAATATATATTCTATTTTGGAATTTTCCTTTGTAACCTCTTTTATGAGGGCAATGAGTATGGGTTCAAAATTTTCAATAACCCAGTCTCTGAAAAAGGCATTCGGTACGGAAACAACACATTTACAGTCTTTATAGTCTATATATTTTATCGGGTCGATCCAGGTTTTATAGCTATCCTCGCTTATTACACCCGCAATCTTTGTTTTAATTAGAGATAATATATCAGACATAGTGCTAAATTATTTTTTCAACATTTTTTCAACATATGTGGAAAACTTAAGTGCTGTAGAAAGGCTTAAAGAACATAGTAATATAATATTAAAAAAAATTCAACTGTTTTTATTAATAAATTTTGTAACATACAATAAAGCAGAACCCTTCCTATTACATATGTAAAACCGGCAGGGGGTGTTTGTTTTGTGCCACAAAAAATATACACATCCATAGTTTCTCATTGATAGGTTTTATATGTTCTGTTAATATGTCAAACATGCTTATGATACAAAAACCATTAATGGTAATTTTTATCCTTCTTTTGATAACCACACCTGTTGCCGCAGATGAATACACCAACGCAATGAAAAGAGCAAAAACCGAGGACAAGCCTGTGGTTATCTATTTCTACAGCAAATACTGCCGCTTTTGTGACGCAATGGATAAGGATGTGCTGTTTGATAAGGAAATAAAAAAAACATTAAGCGAACAAACCATCTACCTGAGGATCGATGTTGATACAGCAAAACAAACAGCAAGGCTTTATAACGTAAGAGGTTACCCCACCGTATGGCTCCTTGATCCTGCAGGAAAACGTATTATATCTATACCGGGATACATACCAAAAAACGACTTTAAAAAAGTTCTGGAATTTTTAAAAGGGAAACACTATAAAAAAATGAGTCTATGGGAATTTTTGGAACCATGAGGCACTATAAAACACTTCGGAAGCAAAAAAAGCTTTTCTGCCAATATTTTGATTCCATATTATCCACAGTGACACCCCTCGAGCTTGAGGAGTGAATAAAGTCCGTCTTATTTATCATTATGCCTGAATGAAGATTTTTCTTTAACTTGAAAAATACAAGATCCCCAGGCAATACATAATCGCGGGACACATCGTAACCCGCCTTTACCAGACCCTCTGTTGTAACCGGAAGAACTATATTAACCTTTTTATATACATAGTAAATAAGCCCGCTGCAATCAAACGCATCCGAACCTTTTGCGCCGCTTTTGTAAGACCTGCCGAGAAGTGCGATAGTATACTGAACAATATCATTCCTTAAACCCTCTACGGGCTGATAAATCTTAACCTGTTTCGGGGCACAGCCTGACATAATGGCAAGAAGCAGTACAATCAGCAATAATTGCAGATAACGGCGCTTAATAATGGGCATTCCTTCCGCCTTCATCTCCTAGGCATAATCCTTTATAATATCAACCATGCCGGTAAGGGAACCGTTTTGAATAGAGCACGAGAGAAACGGCTTCATATCAGAACAAGGATGAAACCCTATAGAGAGAGAAACGGCTTCAAACATGCCCCTATCACCCTGCCCGTCGCCAATTGCACAGGCAGACGAACTGTCTATGCCCATGTCCTTTAATATTTTTTTAACCCAGTACCCCTTCCTGTCATATTCCACATTTATTAAGGTTTTCCCGGTAAGGAAGCCGCCTTTTGTAATTAATTCGTTTGACAGGGACATGTGTATTCCAAGCCCATCCCTTACCTTGTCAACGACAAAAGAAAGCCCTGTGGAAATTATTACCGTAAAGATCCCCATTTCTTTTAGCGCCGCCACCGTTTCTTTCGCGCCTTCCTGATAAGGTATCTGTTCTGCTATCTCTAAAACCTCACGCAATGCAAGCCCTTTCCACAGAAGAGCATCCCTTCTGCAAAACTCGCCGTAGTCTATCGCGCCCTCCCTGAATAGTTTTTGAAATTCATCAGCGTTGCTTTCCCATATATTCAGTTTCCTGTGTACATATTCCCAACTGCTTTTTATCTTTGTTAATGTACCGTCACAGTCAAAAAACGCTATTTTTATTGGCATTAGCTTTTATATCACCAAAAAATAAAAAAATCTATAAGACAAATCTGTATATTTAAAGCAGACAGAAGATCTATATATAGTGTATCATAATATTATTACATAAACTTCCAGGCAAAGCATTGCCCGAGATCAAAAGCAAGCGGTTTTTTGATAATGACTGACTGGGATAAAAGATACAGGGATGGTTTTTATGACGGGGCGCGCGACCCACATGATCTGTTAAAGAGATTCTGGCAGGTCATACCAAAGGGTCGCGTTATTGATATAGCAATGGGAAACGGGCGGGACGCAGCGTTTCTTGCAAACAAAGGGTTTGATGTGTATGGTATAGAAAAATCAATGGAAGCAATAAAAATCGCCGGGCAGGCAAAAAACAACGTATCGATAATTTATGGGGACGCCAGTCTCTTGCCTTTTAAAAACGATTCAGCAGA
>Ga0351904_1151_pt1 | contig 9200 bp, 10 predicted proteins | sample BONcelHT113001E3_FD_205826 | JGI IMG/M metagenome (GOLD analysis project Ga0351904, IMG submission 205826) | Enriched cells from coal bed in the Powder River Basin, Montana, United States - BONCAT cells T11 rep1 HSBNCT.T11.300.1.E3 ...
AAGAGATATTTAAGGATTTTAACATGAAGCATTTTTATAGAAACCGCCCTGTTTTGTAATTATAAAACGTTCAAAAATAGTCTCGTTGAATGAAATAGCTTTTCATAGAATGATATTACCTATTCCAAAAGCTTGTCAAGTAAAAAGCGGAGTTCAGGTGTTATCTTTAAAGTCGCGGGTTAATGTCTGCAGAAATTTGAAGAGCTTTCATTGTACATCCAAAATCAGAAACAATTTATGAAATATAACCTAATTCATTAGAAATAGCCAAAGTTGTTCCTTTGACCTCCTTTATTATTATCTTCAGACCTTTTGAATCTACTGATGATGAGATAAAACCAACACCCAAGGCACCTACAACCATACCGGTGAAATCACGAATCGGGGCGGAAACACCGTTAATGCCTTCGAAAGCCGTTTCGTTATCGACAGCATATCCTTGCAGCCGCACTTTGTTAAGCCACTTTAAATATTCACCTTTTTCGATTATAGACTTTTTTGTAAAGGCCGTTAAAGGGCTTTTTTGCAGGAGCCTCTCTATTTCATTATCAGGCAGGAAGGCCATTAAAACGGATCCCAGCATACCCCAATACGGGGGGCGGCGTATACCCATCTCTGAAGTAAAACGGATAGGATTCCTTGGATCATCGCGCTTATCCAGGTACAGAACTTCGTCATTATCAAGAATGCCAAGAAATACAGTCTGACCCAGTTTCATTTGCAATTGGCTGATATATGGAGATGAAATTCTTCTTAAAGAGAAAGAACTTAAAACAACACTTCCAAGTTCGAACAACCTTAGACCGAGAGCATATTGTCTTGATTGCTGGTCCTGTTTCAGAAAACCATACTTAACCAGTGTTGAACACAATCTTAAAACAGTAGCTCTGGGAAGACTCAGAATATCAGAAATTTGAGCCAGAGAAAGTATTTGTCTGTTGTTGTTAAAAGCGCTCAGTATTTGCAGCGCCCTCTCCAAGGATCTGTTGTAAAATGCTTCTTCCCTGACTGGTTCCATTCATTTAACCCAGTAAAATAATTTTCTACAATTTGCAATACAATGCTTGAATTGTCAACAGCAAAAACAGAAATTATATTTCAAATTATTTATATTTTCTTGACAAACCTTTTACAATAAGTAATATCATCTACTGAATATGTATATCAGTAAATGAACAAGTTAGTGTTTCTTCCTGTGTTTCAAATGAATGATACTTTTATTTTTACTTAAAGCATGACAGAATAATAATAAAATGGATAACACACGATTCATCCGGATATGTAAAAAGTTCATTTGAGAGGAAATTATCGATAGTCCGTGGATTCTTCAGACTTTGAATGATCACGATTCCTTTAGCCATAAAGGAGGCGTTACGAGCAAATTAAAGCAAGGAGGTAGCATTACATGGCGATAGATGGTTTTACTGAATACTTAAAGGAAGACCTGGAGAAGTATAACAGAATGAGATGGTGGCTTGGAATGACATGGGGAGATATGTTTGACAAAGCCACGGATTTGTATCCCGATAAAATTGGTCTGGTTGACGATGTGGGTCGCTGGACTTATAAAGAACTCCGGGAAAAGGTAGACCGCCTTGCAATCAGCTTAATGAAACTCGGCATAAAACCGCGCGAACGGGTTATGCTCCAGTTCCCTAACTGGCACGAATATATTCTGGCATTTTTTGCCATGCAGAAAATCGGTGCCGTTACGGTACTGCTTATTCCAAGACATAATCAGTTAGAGATTAACCATCTTGCTAAATTAACAGAACCGGTGGCATGGATTTTGCCTGAGTATTACGGTAAGATCGAATACCAGCCGATAATTGATGATGTATTAAAAGAAAATCCGCAAATTAAGCATATAATTCAGGTTCGGACAGAGAAAAGCAGTAAGTATTCAACTATGGATTTGCTGATCGATAAAGCTGAACTGACTGTAGAAAATCTCAAGGCATTGGATGACCTTAGGCCTGATCCTGATGAGGCCTCCCATATCATGCCTACCGGAGGAACAACAGGACTGCCGAAGGCAAGTGTCCGGACACACAACTGTTATATATGCAACATAGAATATCATTCGAGGGCTTGGGAAATCACAAGTAATGATACACTTATGGTCATAACACCCGTAACTCACAGTATGGCAATGCACTGGGGAATAGGCGCAGCAATTTTTAATTATGCAAAACTTGTTCTGCTCGATTCGGTACAGGCTGAAGGCATTTGCGAACGAATCCAGTCAGAAAAGGTTACAGCCATACCTTCCGTTCCTGCACTGATTTCCAGGATAGTTAGCATGGAAGGCCTTGACAAGTATGACCTGAGCTCATTAAGAACAATATCTGTAGGCGGTGCGCCAAGCACCCCGGATCTGGTCATGGCTGTCTACGACAAATTAAAATGCACATTTATAAACGGATTCGGTTCATCCGAGGGCACCAACACAGCCACAAGGCCGGGTGACAGCATTGATATCATATGCAACAGTGTAGGCAGAAAAGTCTGCCCCTACGATACGATCAAGATCATTGATGAAGCAGGGAAGGAAGTACTGGCAGGTGTGGAAGGAGAAATCGTCTCCAAGGGTCCGGGTATTTTTACCGGTTACTTCAAATCCCCGGATGAGAATAACCAGATATTCACCATTGACGGGTTTTTCAAAACCGGTGATAAGGCAAGGAAAGATCAATACGGGAACATTACCATAACAGGCAGGATTAAAGACATCATAAACAGAGGCGGCGAAAAAATCAGTGCTTTGGAAATCGAGAATTTAATGAGTGCAAACCCTGATATCCGCGAGGCTGCTGTAGTTGGTATGCCCGATAAAATCCTGGGCGAGAGGATTTGCGCCTATGTCACTTTGAAACCCGGGGTAACACTCACCTTTGAAGAGATTATTGCCTTCCTGAAGGAAAAGGGCGCGTCAGTACAGCAGCTTCCTGAGAGAATCGAATTTATCGAGGCGCTGCCGCTGACAAAAGTCGGTAAAGTTGACAAGAAAGTCCTCAGAGAAGACATTGCTAAACGTTCCGGGGGTTAATGACGGAAGCCTTATATCACTTGAATTTTATTAAGTGATACAGAAAAAATGCTGATGATTCGAGACTGCTTGTGAACATATGGGCTTCCTCGAGTGTGTTGCCTATTGCAAAACTGCCGTGACCTCGGACAAGAACAATTTTGTAATCTTTAAGACCTTCGCTTACAATATCCGCTGCTTCTTCCGAAGCGATAGTCTGTTCAGGGTTTAAGACAGGCACTTTATTAAATAGAAAGGAACCTTCCGAATCAACGGGAATAAGTTCGTCTTCCATCATGGACAGAAGGGTTGCATATGGCGGGTGAGCATGAACAATTCCAAGGGCGCTGGTTTTGTTATATATGGCCTTATGAACAACCGTCTCCGATGACGCCTGAGACAGATTGAGATCGTCTTTGTCAAGTTCCAGTTCGATGATATCGGGAGGTTTTAAGCGGCCCAGCATGGAGCCCCTTTTTGTAATATGAATCCTGTTGCCGATACGTACGCTCATATTCCCTGCATGGGAGCTTATTAAGCCTCTAAGAAAGATATCCCTTCCCGTGTTTATGAATGTATTGAAGATAATGTTGTCAGGCAAATCAGAAACCCCTGCAAATATTTGTATCAAAATCCGCTTTCAAAATTGTTATTCTTTATGAGGCTCTATAATAACTTTCAGGCAGTTCCTGCCTTCGCCGGCAGCCTTAAATCCCTGAGCAATATCTTCAAGGCCGAATCTGTGCGTGATCAGGTCTTTGACATTAACATTTCCGGCCCTGATCAATTCCATAGCCTGTAAATTATCAAGCGGCGCAGCGCCGTAACAGGTTTTAAGGCTTACATCGTTTCTCCAGAAGGGATTGAAATCTATATCGAGCGTCTGTCCCGGGTTAGGTACTGCGAAAAATAAAACAGTTCCGCCACGGTCAACAGACTGTAATGCCTGCTTTGCGGCAGACAATGCGCCGGCGCAAATGATCACCTTGTCTGCCAGACGGCCATGATTTGCCTCCTGTACAATACCCGGTATATCTTTTTCGGCGCGGATTGTCTTTTCAGCACCGAATTTTTTTGCAGCTTCCAGCCTGTAATCGTCAATATCAGTTGCAATGATCCTCCCGGCGCCAAGAGAACGGGCAAGTTTTATCATTAGCAGACCTGCAATGCCGCAACCGAGAACCAGTAGGGTATCGCCGGGCTTCAGGTCAACAGCTCTCAATCCTCTTACTATTGTTCCCAGCGGTTCAATAAACGACCCTTGTTCATAGGACATCTCATCAGGGAGGATCAGTGTCCCGGTATCGATACTTTTACCTGAAACCCTCAGGTATTCAGAAAATCCGCCAGGATTAAAATTATTCTTTGTCTGGAAAACCTCACAGGCAGTCTGATGGCCGGTGAGGCACCAGTGGCACTCATCACAGGGTACGTGGTGTGTAGCAAAAACCCTGTCACCTTTTTTAAATTTTGAAACCTCATCCCCGACTTCAACTATCTCGCCGGTCAGTTCATGCCCAAGGACAAGAGGCGCTTTTTTTATGCGGTACCATTCCATGACATCGCTGCCGCAAATACCGCTTGCCATAACCTTGATAAGGATATCCCTTTTACCGACCGCGGGAACGGGCAGTTCTTCTACCTCGACTCTGCTGTTACTGTAATACATTCCTACACGCATGACCGGCTTATCCTTTCTTTGCTTCGTTCATTTCCGTCAGGAAGAAATCGTAGGCTGTCTTAGGGTTTTCTCCTTCATGAACAACCTTCCGTAACGCCTTAATCATAGCAACAGGCGACTCCGATTGAAAGATATTGCGACCCATGTCCACGCCTGCTGCGCCGTCCCGTATAGCATTGTAAGCCATGGTCAGCGCCTCAAGCTCAGGAAGCTTTTTGCCTCCTGCAATAACAATCGGCACAGGGCAGGCGGCTACAACCGTGTCGAAATCCTCAGGTACATAGTAAGTCTTTACATATGTGACGCCGAGTTCTGCAATGATGCGCGAAGCAAGACGCATGTATTTGGCATCTCTGGCCATCTCCTTGCCCACTGCGGTAACGCCGAGCGTGGGAATGCCGTAACGGTTGCCCATATCCACAAGGCGGGTCATGTTGTGCACAGACTTTGTCTCCATCTGCCCGCCGATAAAGACCTGAACCGCCATGGCCGAAACATTGAGACGAATGGCTTCGTCAATGTCTATGGCAATCTTCTCGTTGGAAAGTTCGCTTAAAATACTCGGTCCCCCGCTTGCCCTAAGCACTATTCCCTTGTCAAAATCGGGCGGGATAATTGTCCGAAGTATGCCTCGGGTAAGCATCAGCGTATCAGCATAGGGCAATAAGGGCAGTATGGTAACATCAACACGTTCCAGGCCGGTAGTAGGCCCCTGAAAATATCCGTGGTCAATGGCCAGCATGACTGTTTTGCCTGATTTGGGATCAAATATTCTGGACAGACGGTTTTTCATTCCCCAGTCTGAGTTGTTGCAGCCCTTCAGGAAGAAAGGCTCACTTTTGGCAGGTATGTCTGTATAAAACTGCTTTTCTTTTTCAGATTCGTCAACTTCAGGCATGGTTATTAACTCCTTTCGGTTTTTTTAAGTATTACATCCTATCTTTGCAGGTGTTTTTTGTCAATGGGAAATCAGGAGATTCAAGCATCTCTATCTTCTGTTCATCGCCGATGTCGTCAAGAAAATCTTTTAGCTGCTTCCCGTATATCGGATGAACAACTGCAGGTTCTATTTCAATGCATGGAATGAGGGCAAACTTCCTATTATGAAGCTCCGGGTGGGGTATCTTTAATAACGGCGTATCGATTATCAGGTCTCCAAACAGAAGGATATCGAGATCTATTGTTCTCGGACCGTTTTTAACGTTCCTTTCTCGTCCCATCTTTTCTTCAATGCTGTTGAGAAGCGCAAGCAGTTCAAAAGGCGGGCCGGCCCACATGACACATGCTGCGCAATTAATAAAATCGTTTTGCTCTATCGTTGAAACCGGTGATGTGGCATACATGGAAGATCTGGAGATGAGCCTGATTCGCTTATCTTCCTTCAGTTTCGCGATACCTGTTATGCAATTCCCGATGCTGTCGCCTATATTTGAACCGATGCCGATGAATGCCTTTTGTTCCACGATAGTTATTGAGAAGGCTTATCGTTTGCCTTGCCGTCTTTTGGAGGGGTTATGTCTGTTATGTCAGGTTCCTTATATGCTTTTTTAAAATTTTTAATGCCTTTACCTATTGCTTCACCCAAGCCGGGCAGCTTGCCTGCACCGAAGATGACGAATATGATAACCAGTATAAATATAAGTTCGGGAAATCCGAAGCCCATCATGATTCTAAAATATCACTGTGCATTTAAAATAGTCAATGGGTTTTTATTAATAAGCCTGAAATTATTACAGTTTGGGTATGATTTATTTTTTCGGGCCCAATTCTTCTATTAAAAACACAAGCCCGCTTGATATGATAACCAGTATTCCAAGCATCAATATACCGAACTTGAAACCCAGGATATCACCCGAAAGTCCGAGCAGGTAGGGAGTAATCCCCCAGCCTATGATCACACCGAAGCCGAATATGAAACCTGTGGCTATTGCCCGGACATTCAAATCAAATATTCTTGAAATAGCGATAAGCCCTGCAGGAAAAAAGCCGTAAATAAAACTTGCCTGAAGAAAAAGGGCTATTCCTACAAACTTAACGCCCGCTAACGCTACAAATGCTGTAGAGGCGCCGGATATTATCAGAATGGAAACCATGATTGAACGTACACTGAACCTGCTTACCAGAAAACCTGAACTGATGGCTACAACAAATCCGCCAAGCCTTGATATGCCGAAAATAGTGTTGGCATATCCTAAGTCAAGATGGAGTTCCTTGGTAAGAAATAAAGGGGTGACATAATATACGCCGATACTTGTTGATGCGGCGAATACCCAGATGATGCTCAGGACCCACAAGGCCCGCCTTCTGATGAACTTGCCGAAGACAGCCTTTGTAACACGGGCGACCTTAAGCTCATTGATGAGAAAGTAGAATGCGATTGCAGCAGCCACAAAAGCAAAACCCATTATACCTAAAACTCCTCTCCATTGAAAAAAACGGAGGAGAAAAAGAGCAATCAACGGGGCCGCGAAAACCCCTATTGAAGCAGCCGAATCGTGAATAGCAATTGCCTTGCTCCAGACCTTTTCTTCATAATAGCTGGTAATAAGCGGAATAACAGCCGGGATATATATGCCCGTTGCCATTCCGATAATAAGAGCGACAGCATAAAGAAGAGCAAAAGCCTTGACAAAGGGAGTCAGAAAAAACATGAAGGCTGTCACAAGCAGGGAGACGATAATCGATTTCTTGTAACCAAATATACCTGAAAGAAGACCGGACAGGAATACCGAGACACCATAGCCGAGAGAGAGAAATATAAAAATACTGCTTGCCTTTGCATGACTGATAAGGAATTCGTCTTCAATCAGCGGCAGAACGGGGGAGAGGATGGTCCTGCCGGCAAAATTGAGAGCCCAGATAGAGCTGAGGAAAAGGAGATAGAGGAACGATATGCCTTTTAACGAAGCGAACTTTTTCATCGCTCCAAATATAAACAGTAAAATATAAATGTTCAATAAAAAGTTGGAAGAGGGCTATCATGTCAGCACCTTATATTACCAGGATACTTGTTATATCTGTATGCGGTCAAAATCAAAAACAACCCCGTCTCTCAAAAAACTCCATCACATTGTGCGCAGATTATGATAAAATGCAGGAGGCTATACGATGGACGCTACAAGTATCAATATCAATGAACCGGACAATAAACAAAAATCCAGGAAGATCACCGCTCCTGAACTTGCAAGGGCAGTATCTTCGATCATCGTCTTTGGAATACCTTTGATAACCTTGACTGCAGCCGTAATTGGTTATGGCATGAGTAAGATATATAAAAAGCTGACGTAATTAAAGTCTGTCTTATAAAATATCAAAAGAAATCATCTAATGAAGACCGCAGGAACATTTATTTTAATGGCAATGGCAATTTTTTTCAGTAGGTTGAACGGGGACGGCAAATGTCAATACAGAAAGGGCACAGCGGAACTCTTAAATATAACTGTTTCCGTCCGCTAATCAGAAATCAATTCAGCCTTAAAGGCATTCTCTTACCTGTTATACTCTGGTTGATCTTTCCCTGTTTTCAAGGACACACAGTTAAACTACCATTTGTTTTCCCTCATATTCCAGAGGAGACAAATAATTCTTCCTTCTTCCCTCTGAACCCATACGCACCTCCTGGTTTTGTATTATAATACCCAAGCCTTTCGGTGTGTCCACTATTTTGGGGGAAGATTAGATCATAGAAGAATTAAGTTGCATTTCTTTCAATCTTGGGAGAAAATAGAATAAATTGAATCCACTCACTGGAGGATTGCGGGCAGGAAAAAGGCGGGGTTTTGCGTATTAAAGGTGTCTATAAATATCAGCACCCAACAAATGCCCCTAATAACCCTCGAAGATCAGAATTTATTAAGGAAGGTGCGTGAGAACGAATATGAAAATGGCTGACTCATGTCTTCAATGGCCTTTCTATCCAGAATATCTTAGCCAACTAGTACCAGAAGAGCTTTTGTCACTACTTCTCGGAGGCCTTATTCACAGTTTAGGAACATTTGCAGTGATATGGGAAAAAAGGAAGGATAGCTATAAGCCAATCTATGCATCAAATAGAGAAAAAGACTATCCTGATTTGTGCAAATTGTTCCGAGGAATAGATTTAGAGATAAGAAACAACCTAACACCTAACGCGCAAGAAATACTAAAAAGAATGGAATCGGAATGCGATAGAGACACGAAGCGAAGGGTTGAAGCAGCTTTCTTTGGTGCCGGATACACACCATCTTGCAGTTCGTGCCACTTGGGATTGAGAAGCTCACTAACTCCAATAGAAATTGACGGACATACTGTGGCGATGCTTATAGCGGGAAAGATCGTTTACGAACACGAGAAGGAGACGGTGATTCAGAATATCAGGAAACTCGGCTTTGACGAATCCGATGAGTCTATATTTGAAAGTGTAGTACAAAAAGCCGTCAAGACCCAGACGAATGTTGAGATGATATCGAGGGCTTATGACGCCCAATGTAAATTGTTTAAGACAATAGTACA
>Ga0351904_1152_pt1 | contig 9088 bp, 12 predicted proteins | sample BONcelHT113001E3_FD_205826 | JGI IMG/M metagenome (GOLD analysis project Ga0351904, IMG submission 205826) | Enriched cells from coal bed in the Powder River Basin, Montana, United States - BONCAT cells T11 rep1 HSBNCT.T11.300.1.E3 ...
CGGAGCATGGGTGACGTGAGGCCTGAAAAACTCCCGTGCAATTGAGGATCTTCAGCTCAACTTGAGTTCCCGCGAGAGTTTGGCGTTCTGGTCGGATGGCTACGCGGATCGTCTCATCAATTGTTTGTTTCTGACAAAAAGGGAGTTGGAGGGTGATGAGCCCACGCCGCGAGACGAACAATGTGACTGTTTCAATCCCCTGGGAGATTTCGTCAAGGGGAAATGCCTCGTATAATAGACAGACTGTTATCCAATCTCTCATTTTGAGCGGAGCGCGTATCATTGAAGAAAAGTGTCCTGTCTTTGTGGGATGTGAGGACAAACTTGCGTGGCGGTTTCAGCCCGACTTTAGTACGTTGTTAGAACTGTTTCGGTTTCCAAGACGGCTGGTGGTTGTTGTGCATCGGTCGCCGACGAGCTTTCGTGGAAAACGAGATCGACTTTTACTTCCCATTCTTACGTGTGCTCTCAGGCGAGCTGCCCAGCTAGTCGTTTTGGATAGCGACACCTTGTTTTCGCTTTATGAGATGGGTTTTACGCCCGATCAGGTCACGTTTCTCCCATATCCGGTTGATCACGAGTTTTTCAAGCCTTCTGCTCTTCTTCTTGGGGACACAATTTTTTGCCCAGGCGACCATTTGCGTGACGAGCGGATAGTGAGCGCAATTCAGGATGCGGGTCTTGCGCAGGTGATCCGTTCGAGCCGAAACAAGTCAGTCGCGGAGTATCATGGGCGGCTTGGAAACGGCGTTCTTGTCGTTCAGTGCCAGAAAATGTCAGAGATCTTGGACCTTTATCATCGGAGCCGGGTCGTTGTATTGCCAGTTGTTCCGGACGTGATACCGGCCGGGATTACGGCGATGCTCGAGGCGATGTCCTGCCAACGTGTTGTTGTCGTCCCAAATGGGAAGGCGGCTGCTGGTAATCTGGAACATGGCGAGACAGGGATTGTACTGGGAGACCGATCTCCAGCCGCCTGGGTTCGGTGCATCCATGAACTTTGGCATTCTGATTCTGCCCTGGAGCGAATCGGGAACGCCGCGAGAAAAGCCATCATCGCAAGACATAGTCTGACAGCTTGTGGCAAGAGTTGGTCAGAGGTATGGCGCAAAGCGAGTGCGCGAATGACGCAGCAATGATGTAGATCATGAGCGATCGAATGGGGAAAACACTCATTAGGGTATCTGGCCGTTTACGAGTGAGCGCGGCACACGTGCGAGGTGTGATAGTCGCTCTGATGCCAGGACTGTTCTTTCGGCATGTTGGTTGGGGTACCGCATTCTTCGGCTGGCCGCGGCTTGCGTACTGGGGCACCGACATCCAAATTGGTCGCAGATGCATGGTTGGCAAGGGCGTGTTTCTGTCAGTTGGCCCTCGGGGAACTGTCAGCATCGGCGATAGTTGTTCAGTCAATGACTACTGCTACATAACGTGTCTCGAACGAATAGCTATTGGGAAGGGGACTGCGATTGGAGAGTTCGTGTCCATTCGTGATTACGATCATGAGTTTGATGGGCATCAGTCGGTACGCGAGCTCGGATTTCGGATTTCGCCAATCACAATTGGCGAGAACGTGTGGATTGGACGAGGCGTAATGATCTGCCGAGGGATATCTATTGGTGACGGTGCCGTGATTGGAGCAAACAGTGTTGTGACACGAGACATTCCTGCTGGTTCTGTTGCTGTCGGCGCGCCAGCTCGGGTGATTCGTCCATCTTCCCTACCAGAATCATCGGTTTGATGATCTTGCAATAAGTACAGCTTAAGGTCGGGGCGTTTTTGCCTGGCATCATTTGCGGCGAGCGTGTTACCCGCGAACGAGTTACGACGAGGCATCTCTCAACGGGGCGGCGCGACGATGAGCGAACGGTATGTGGGGACAACCGCCTTGATCTGGCCGCGGTTTGGACCGTATCATCTAGCTCGACTGGACGCAGCCGGCCAGCGGTTCGGTCGCGAAGGTCGCCATGTCGTTGGGATTGAAATCGCGCGAACAGACAGTACGTACGGGTGGAACGTGGCAGAGGGGGCAGCGTCGTTCGAGCGGATAACCATCTTCTCGAGCGCATACGATGCCTTGTCGCCCCGTCAAATCGCACGCGCGGTGTACGAGACCCTTGACCGACTCACACCCTCCGCAGTGGCAACGGTAGGCTGGTCCTTTCCAGAAGCGCGGGCTGGGCTGCACTGGTGTTGGCGAAACGGAAGGGGTGCCATCGTCATGTCAGAGAGCAAGCGTGACGATGCCCCTCGGATGTGGTGGAAGGAATGGGTGAAACGCCGATTCATCCGCCGATTCGACGCTGCCTTGGTGGGCGGCACGCCGCACGCTGAGTATGCCGCAGAACTGGGAATTCCCGTAGAACGGGTTTTTTTAGGGCACAATGCCGTTGACAACGCCTACTTCGACAAGGAAAGCAGGACGGCGCGGGCAGATGCCGTGCGTCTGCGGGCGGAACTCAACCTGCCCGAGAAATTTTTCCTGTCCGTCGGCCGTTTTGTTCCTAAAAAGAACCTGTACCGTTTGCTTGAAGGCTACGCCGCGTATCGGACCCGATCACCCAATCCTTGGGGCCTAGTCTTGTGCGGCGGCGGCGAGTTAGGTAACGAACTTGTTGATTTGGCTAACCGGATGAAGCTCGTCGGTGTCAGCTGGCCAGGTTTCACGCAGGTGGATCTGCTGCCTTCCTTTTACGGGTTGGCCTCTGCATTCGTCTTGCCAAGTACGGTCGAGCAGTGGGGCCTTGTGGTGAACGAGGCGATGGCCAGCGGATTGCCCGTGCTCGTGTCTAGGACGGCCGGCTGTCGCTACGATTTGGTGGAGCAGGGGAGCAATGGCTTTCTGTTTGATCCGTTCCACGTGGAGGGTATCGGGCGAGCGATGCACCAGATGGCCGATCTCTCGGACGACGCGCGACAAGCAATGGGGCAGCGGTCCCGCGAGATAGTTGGCCAATGGGGGCCCGAGCGGTTTGCCGAAGGACTGTGGCAGGCGACATGTGCGGCTCTCAACGCTCGAGGCGCTCGCCACTCGTTAGCAACTAATTTCTTCGTCAGTTTTTTAGCCCATCCCTGGATGCTGAGGGGAAAGAACTCGCGATGAGGATACTTCATTGTATCAGCGGATTGAGTGCTGACAGCGGCGGGCCCGCGCGTAGCGTGCCGGCTTTGGCAGACGCGGTGGCGCGGATCGGCACGGAAGTCCAACTGGCATATGTTTCAGCGGCGCAAGATGTGGAACTGAACGGCAACATGACCTCTCCGTTGCCATGCCAGCCGTCCTGGCCGCGGACGCTGGGGGCGTCGCGCGAACTTCGCCGACGACTGATCGGGGGTGAGAGATTCGACATCTACCACGCCCACGGGCTCTGGGAATTTGCAAGTAGCTACACAGCCCAGGCAGCTCGTCGTAATAACGCTCCGTTCCTGCTCACGCCCCGCGGGATGTTGGAGCCCTGGGCGCTGTCCCGCTCTCGGTGGCAGAAACGGGCACTTGGATGGTTGTATCAAAACCGCGATCTTCACCACGCCGACTGTTTGCACGCGATCACCACATGCGAAGTTGAGAGCTTCCGGGCGTACGGACTGAAAAACCCTATCGCCGTCGTGCCGAACGGTGTAGATCTGGCGTCGTGCGCAAACTTAGATGCGCTCAGAGGCCGCGCAGCGGACCTGTACCCAATGACTCGTGACCGTTCGATCGCCTTGTTTCTTTCGCGTCTGCACCCCAAGAAAGGCTTGTTGCACTTAATGGAGGCTTGGGCAAACGTTCACCCCGAACATCCGAACTGGATCTTGCTGGTGACCGGTCCGGACGATCTGGGGCATCAAGCTGAGGTCGAGCGCAAAGTCGCGAGACTGGGCATCAGCAGCTCGGTCTTGTTCACCGGGCCGATGTATGGCGAGGACAAGATAGCGGCTCTGGCGGCTGCCAAGTGTTTTGTATTGCCGTCGTTCAGCGAGGGATTCAGCATGGCCGTACTCGAGGCACTGGCGTGGCGTCTGCCCGTGCTAATCACGCCTGGCTGCAACTTTCCTGAAGTGGTGACAGCCGACGCCGGTGTGATGATCGAGCCAAACGCTCGCGGCACCGCGGAGGGGCTTCGCCGTCTGATGAGACTTAGTGAAAGCGAGCGGGTTGCCATGGGCAAGAGAGGACGGCAGCTTGTGGAGGAACGCTATACATGGCATCGCGTTGGCGCACAAATGATTGATGTTTACGAGTGGTTGCTGAATGGCGGAAAGCGTCCGGAGTGCGTGGTGCTATGAGCGAAGCCAACGAGCGGCGAGTTCTCGATGAAGGCGCACTAGTGACGAGCGAGCGGCGCATTGTGGTAGATGTAACCGACTGCCCGTCCGAACACAGCTTCGCCAACAAGTTGGCCCGAGCGTTATGGGGCATCGTCTGGATGACTCTCTTTCGAGCAAGCCCGAAGATCTGTCACAGCTGGCGACGATTTCTGCTGCGATTGTTTGGCGCTCAAATCGCCCGCACCGCCTATGTCTACCCGAGCTGCCGGATTTGGGCACCATGGAACCTGAAAATGGGCGATTATTCGTGCCTGTCTCATCACGTGGACTGCTACTGTGTGAATGAGGTGCGAATCGGCGCGCACGCCACCGTGTCGCAGTACAGCTATCTCTGTACGGCGTCGCACGATGAGAGCGACCCCGGCATGAAACTTATCACTGCGCCAATCACCATCGCCGACCAAGCATGGATATCCGCGGACGTCTTCGTGGGGCCGGGAGTAACGGTCGGAGAAGGCACTGTCGTGGGCGCGCGCTCGTCGGTCTTCAAGAGCTTGCCACCCTGGCAGATCTGCTACGGATCGCCCGCCCGGGCAGTGCGTCAGAGGATCTTGCGCAATTCTGCACACGAGGGACCGTCATGAGGGCCTTGGTCCTCATGCTGACGGCGAAGGAAGAGTGGAACGTACTGGAAGGGGAACGAGTCTGTGGCGTCACGGAACGCGGTGGACGGGTTCGTTTCAGCATCCCTGACCGCACCAAGCCGTTGCCACCGTTCTGCAGCGACAGTCATCAATAGGGTATACTGCTTTGAACAATTTCTCGCAACAAAAGCTCCCGGTCAGTGTTTTAGTACCGGTCAAGAACGAGGTAGCAAACCTCGAACGCTGTTTGAGCCATTTGCAGTGGGCTGATGAGATTTTCGTCGTCGACTCACAGAGCACGGACGGTACGGGGGAAAAAGCGGAGCAAATGGGAGCCAAGCTCGTGCAATTCCATTTTAACGGAACTTACCCTAAGAAGAAGAATTGGTCGTTGGAGAACCTTCCGTTTCGAAACGAATGGGTGCTGATCGTCGATGCGGATGAAGTCATTCCTCCACAGCTACAACGCGAGATCGCCGACACGCTGGCCGCGCCGGAGGTCGATGGGTACTATCTGCATTTTCGATACATGTTTCTGAACCGCGCCCACTGGCAACTGACAACTGGCAACTGACAACTGACAACTGACAACTGACAACTGCCCACTGACAAGTGCCAATTCGCTTGCCCATCATCTTCTTGCCACATCTTCCCCGTCGCGTCTTAGCGTCTGTGCGTGAGCCCCCACGATTTGTCACGGGTTACTCAGGCGGATACGCGCGCGCGATGAGCCACACGCCGCGGGCTGACAAATGGTAGCGGTCGTTCAAATTCAGCACCGCGACGGTTCCGCGTCCACGATCGGTCCGACCGACAATCAACAGCCCATGGAATCGAACTGCGCGAGCAGGCCCAAAGCCCGGCCTTTCTTCAGCGTCGCGGCATCGAACTCGCGGCCCAGGGCATCCAGTTCGATTTGCTCCGCGTCGGTCAGTACGCTGTCGCGATGCTTTTCCAGCAGTTCGCTCATGCGCTGTTGGCTGGCCTCCGGGAGCACATACGCGGCCTCGGCGCGAAGGGTTTGAAGATCATCATCCAGGACTGCAACCAAACATCTTGCAGGCTGCGACAACCGTTCCGGAAGCACGATCACACCGTCTTTCGCAAATCCCTCGAACAACCTGGTCATTCCTCGATGTCCTCCCGTGGCGGGACCGGCCGGGGTAATCCACTGAGTCACTGGTTATATCCTACGCAAGCTGTTTTGGCGAAGCAAGGGCGCGGCCCGTCATGATTGCGAGGTCCGTTCCGTCCTTTGCCCGCAATTCGCTTGCCCATCATCTTCTTGCCCCCCATATTCTTGCCACATCTTCCCCTTTGCGTCTTAGCGCCTTTGCGTGAGCCCCCACGATTTGAACCAGAACGCACACGGATAAGAACAAGGGGACAGGGGACAGGGGACAGGAGGCAGGAGTCAGGGGACAGGAGGCAGGGGACACCGGGCCCACTGCCAACTGCCAACTGCCAACTGACAACTGCCAACTGACCATTCCGGCAATTCCCTTGCCCATCATTTTCCTGTCCCCAATTTTCCTGTCAGCTTCTGGCGTCTACTAACCACGAATTGCACGAATGACACGAATAAGAACGAGCCACAAACCCGTTCGTAGTGCTTCGTGCGTCGTTCCTGGTAAGAACGGCAAACGAAAATCCCATCATCTTTTTGCCAGTGTCCTCTGTGCCCTCTGTGCCTCTGTGTTTCAAAACCATGCCCCGCCGCACACGCGAAACCGTGAACTCCAACGAACCAAGCACCAGTACCACCGGGGGGCTGACGCCCGCCCGCTCGCCAGGAACCAGGAACCACGAACCACGAACCAAGCACCAGTATCACCGGGGGGCTGACGCCCACCCGCTCGCCGGGAACCACGAACCACGAACCACGAACCACGAACCAAGCACCAAGCACCACGAACCACGAACCACGAACCACGAACCAAGCACCAGGAACCAAGCACCACGAACAGTCATTTTCCCGCCAGCACCGCCTCACGCCTGGGACTCCGGCACGAACTGCCGGGCCCAGGCTTGTTGTTCGGCCGTCAGCGGCGGCTCGGGCGAACCGTCGTACACGTAGGTGGCGTAACGAGCGTTGTCGTAGATATCGTCCAGGATGCTCTGCAAGTCCAATTGCGCGTCCGGATCCGGCTGCCGCAGCGGGATCGGGATGACGGGCAACCGGTCGTGCAACTGCAGCGGCCACAGTCCCACGCGGGGGCGCGTTTCGCAGCGGCTGACCAGGACGCAATAGTCGCACGGCGGCAGCGCCTCGATCGGCGGACGCTGACCGCCCCGCAGCAAGTCGATCTCGACCAGATGCGCCGTGCTGGACAGCACCTCGTGGCGCGTGGCCAGATACTGATCCCGATCGCCGCCCGGACGCTTGTTGGCCGGGCTCAGCAACTCGATCACCGCAACCAACTGCCGCTGGCGACGATCGCGGATCTCCACAAACGCCAGCCGTTCGACATCCACCGCCGGCACATAGCCTGCGGCCGGCGCATCCAACACCGCGGCCGCCGTCCGGCGCGCGGCACCTGCGGCCGGCGAGCCACGCGCGACGGAAATGTCGGCGCGCCCCAAGAACCGCCGCTCGTCGGCCGAAAACTCGTGGATGAAAACATGCTCGTCGATCTTCACGATATACCGCGGATCGACTTGCGATGCAATCCGATCCGCGACCAGCGGCATGAACCGCTCGTGAAAATCGTGCCAAGCGTCGTCTTGCTCCAAATACGGATTCATACCGGGAAACGGCGAGGGCATAACGGTACCTCCTGTGATTCAACGCGTTGGTTCTGGAACCGCGAAGCGGTTAAACATCATAGCCCAGGGTCAGCGCAGCGCCACCCTGGGTCACGGTCCCAGGCAGCCGATGATGACAGGAAAATGGAAGGACAGAAAAATGGGCCACAGGAGTCAGGAGTCAGGAGTCAGGGGTCAGGAGTCAGGAGTCAGGAGTCAGGAGTCAGGAGTCAGGAGTCAGGAGTCAGGAGTCAGGAGTCAGGAGTCAGGAGACAGGGGACAGGGGACAGGCAACACCGCGCCGCACTGACAACTGACAACTGACAATTCCCTTGCCCATCATTTTCCTGTCAGCTTCTGGCGTCTATTAACCACGAATTGCACGAATGACACGAATAAGAACGAGCCACAAACCCGTTCGTAGTGCTTCGTGCGTCGTTCCTGGTAAGAACGGCAAACGAGAATCCCATCATCTTCTTGCCCGCCATCTTTTTGCCAGTGTCCTCCGTGCCCTCTGTGCCCGCTGTGTTTCAAAACCACGCCCCGCCGCACACGCGAAACCGTGAACTCCAACGAACCACGAACCACGAACCACGAACCAAGCACCAGTATCACCGGGGGGCTGACGCCCGCCCGCTCGCCAGGAACCACGAACCAAGCACCAATAACCACGAACCAAGCACCACGAACCACGAACCAAGCACCAAGCACCAAGCACCAAGCACCAAGCACGACGCACAGATCTACGTGTGCACTAGACACGCCGCCCTTTGACCATGATGGGTCTTCGTGACGCGAACGAATACAGCACATCCGGGCAGATGTCGGCGCCGTTGGGCCATACGACAGTTCCCAGTTCCTGGTTCAAGGTAACCTGCCGGAAGTAGTCGGCATTCAGTAGGGGCAGAAAAACGCCTTGGTATTGACTGATGACCTGGTCCAGATCCACCACGGCCTGCAGTCCGTCAGCAAATTCCAACTCAAGGCGTCTTGGTTCCAGTGGCCGCACCTTGGTGACGTCGATCATAAACATGACTCACTCCAGTGGCTCAATCTTGTTCAATTCGGCCTGTTGCCGCGCCAGTTGCCAATCTAGCATAAGTTCCTGTTGATGGCGACTGGCCCATTCCATCACCAACCCCAAGGCTCGTGGGGGCAATTTACCAGCCAGGATGGAAAGCGTCTCGATTTCGATTTCCACCTTGGCACTGCCATACCGCGCGTGAAAGTGCGGCGGATTGTGCTCGCTGTAGTACATGGCAATGATGATGCCGAAAAAACGACTTATCTCAGGCATCTCTCTCCCCTTTGCATGGATCCTTGTAGTAGACTTGTGTGCTTTTCGGGTGTTGTGGCGATTCGTTCGTTCCGTCAACCGCGAAGCGGTTAAACATCATAGCCCAGGGTCAGCGCAGCGCCACCCTGGGTAGCGGTCCCCAGTGCGATCG
>Ga0351904_1135_pt2 | contig 8988 bp, 8 predicted proteins | sample BONcelHT113001E3_FD_205826 | JGI IMG/M metagenome (GOLD analysis project Ga0351904, IMG submission 205826) | Enriched cells from coal bed in the Powder River Basin, Montana, United States - BONCAT cells T11 rep1 HSBNCT.T11.300.1.E3 ...
AGCATTTCCCCCTGCCCATAAAACTAAGTTTGTGAAAAATAATAAAAATATACCAATGACTGGGCTAAAAAGGAAGAAAATTATTTATACATCCATTTTGTAAAAATGTTTGACAAATTAAAACAATTGTTTTAAACAATAATTTAAAACATATGTATAAAGACGAGCATTATGGAAAACATTAACAAAATCAATCAGAATACACGAGAACGTATTCTCATGGCAGCCGGAGAAGTTTTTGCCGAAAACGGATTCAGAAATGCAACCGTGAGGGATATATGCAAGAAAGCCGGTGCAAATATCGCTGCCGTCAATTATCATTTCGGTGATAAGGAGAATCTTTACATCTCAGTTTTGAAATATTGGCGGGAAGTAGCTTTCCAAAAATATCCCCTCGATCTCCGGATAGACGAACATAAAACGCCGGAAGAACATATCAGGCTTTTTATAAGATCCTTTCTCTTCCGGACGCTTGAAGAAGGTCAGTATTCCTGGTTCGGGAAACTTGTTGCGAAAGAGTATATGGAGCCTACAAAGGCGCTTGATATCCTGATTCAAGAAACTATACGGCCGGCCTTTGAATTTCTTTCTTATGTAGCACAGCAAATACTTGAAAAACCGGCAAGTGAAGAGACAATTCGCTTTTGTTGTTTAAGTATAGTCAGTCAGTGTCTTTTTTTTGTTTATGCAAAACATGTCATTAAGAAACTTTTTCAGCAAGATAAATTCAGTACAGAGGAAATAGAATCTATTGCAGACCATATTACCCGTTTTTCCCTGGAGGCAATTAAATCTCTTGGCAGGCATACTTAAGGAGTAGTTAAATGAAACAGCCAATGAAAGGGAATGGCTCTAAAATGTTAATCAAACAAAGGATAGACAAACTTATAAACATTACTGCCTTCGTTGTTATCCTGGTTTCTGCAATAAACAGCACTGCTTCTTATGCGCAGGGACAGGCCGTGCATAAACCGTCAACTGACAAGGCAGGACTGTCGGTAGGTATGTTCCGGAATGAAAAGGACAGCGATAAATATACGCTCTCAAGGATAATCAGTTATGCCATGAAGAACAATCCGCGCATCAGAATAGCCGCGAAAGATATTGAGGCGGAAATGTACGGGATAGATTCGGCAAAAGCTGACAGAATGCCGAAGATCGATGGCGGCGCCGGCATTACCAGATATCGTTATGATGCTCCGCTCACACCGATTGTCATACAGCCGCCCATCGGTCCCGGAACGGATTTCCCTTTATTCAGAAGCACTGTATGGGATGCAGGACTTTCTTTCAGACTCCCTCTGTTCAGGGGTGGAAGGCTTTTCAGGGGTGTCAATGTAGCTGAAATGAAAAAGGCGGTTGCTAATGACAATTACAGGATGAGCAAACAGGACCTTGTTTATAACATTTCAAGCGTATTCTACAAAATTGCGCAATTAGAAAAACTCTTTCTTGCAAACGATGCATCGGTGAAACAGCTTGAGGCGCATCAACGAAACGTGGAAGTATATTTTAAAACAGGTGTTGCAGCAAAGCTTGATTTGCTTAAGACAGATGTTGAACTTTCCCATGCAATAGAAACTAGGCTTCTTGTGAAAAATAACCTTGCCGGTGCCTACGAGTTGCTTAAGACCCTTATGGGTATGGACGATATGGACGTCAGGATTTCCATTGTTCATGAAAAAACTGCGAACGAAACATATCCGGCCCTTCCAGAAAGCATGGACATGGCATTATCCCACAGGCCCGATTACAAAGCACTTGCCAAAAAAAGGCTTATCAGTGAAGAACGGGTAAAGATAGCTGAAGGCAGAAGACTCCCTGATATCTCTGTGGCCAGCCAGTATGGCGGTTTATCAGGCACCGACACCGGGTTTAGAGAAAACTGGTATTACGGTGTAAAATTGACGATGCCCATTATGGATGGCGGGTCAATAAGGTCGGAGATAAACAGGGAAAAGGTGCAACTGGAAAGGGCAAGAGAGGAAGAGCGTTTATTAAAGCATACTATAACACGTGAAGTGAGGGATGCCCATCTTAATATTGAAAATGGTCAGGAAAGGATAGAAGTTACCCGAAAGGCCATAGACAGTGCCCGCGAAAATCTAAGGGTAGAATTGCTCAAATATGATACAGGTACTGCTATGAGTCAGGACGTGATTGATGCGCAGACAGCCCTCTTAAGAGCGGAAACAGATTATTATCAGGCGGATTTTGATAAAGAGACTGCAATTGCCTATTTAAGGAAGGCTATCGGTGAAGACAGTGTTGATGTGGAGGCAAAAAAATGAAAAGAAAGAGAATTTTGATAGTTTTAGCTGTGATTGTAATCGGGATAGCGGTCCTCGTTGTATATAACCTCAAAAAACAAAAGGATAACGGGGCAATGATCCTCTCCGGCAATGTTGAGGTAACCGAGATCAATGTAGGCTTTAAGGTATCGGGTAGGGTTATGGAACGCCTCGTGGATGAAGGCGATAAGGTAAAGACAGGCGATATGCTGGCCAGGCTTGACAGTGCAGAAATTGCTTCAATAGTGGCCCAGAGCAGGGCATTACTGGAAGAGGCGGCCACTAAGCTTGCAGAGCTGTCGGCCGGTTCCCGTTCTCAGGAGATAGAGCAGGCTAAGGCGAATATGAATGCCCAGGAAGCAGAACTGCAGAAGGTAAAAAAAGATTATGAAAGGGCAGAGATACTTTACAAGAACGGCGCAATATCCGCATCCCAGTTTGATGTTGCAAAAAGTGCCTATGATGCCCGAACAGCCCTTCGCAGGAATGCCCTTGAGACATTAAGTCTTGTAAGGGAAGGCCCGAGAAAGGAAGAAATCGGCATTGCAGGACAACGTGTTAAACAGGCCAGGGCAGCGCTTGCCGCATCAGAGGAAAAATTAAGGGATACGATGATCTATACTCCCATAAACGGTGTTGTACTGAGAAAATATGTCGAAGCCGGTGAGATCATTGCTTCAGGCATACCTGTTGTAACGATAGGTGATCTTGAATACCCCTGGATCAAGGTTTACGTGAAAGAGGAAAGGCTTGGCCAGGTAAGACTAGGGCAAAAGGCGAAGATTACAGTTGATACATTCAAAAATAAGGTGTATGAAGGCACTGTCACGTTTATATCATCCGAGGCGGAATTTACCCCGAAGAATGTCCAGACGCAGGAAGAGCGGGTTAAGCTCGTATTCGGTGTAAAAGTAAGGGTAAAAAACATCAATGACGAATTAAAACCCGGTATGCCTGCAGATGTGAGGATTGAATTAAAACCTTAATGTTCCGTAACTTTCTGTACTGACCGGGCATTATATACTGCTACGAGGTTAATAGTGAACGATATTGCTATAAAAATTGAAAATCTGACGAAGGCTTTTGCCGGTGATGTTGTTGTTGATAACCTCAATCTTGAAATCAGAAAAGGCGATCTTTTCGGCCTTGTCGGCCCGGACGGGGCAGGGAAAACAACGGTTATGAGACTTCTCGCAGCCATTATGGAACCCACATCAGGTGAGGCATGGGTTGCCTCCCGCTCAATCCTTACAGAGGGCGAGCAGATAAAGGAGAACATCGGTTACATGTCTCAGCAGTTCGGTCTTTATGAAGATCTTACTGTTATGGAAAATATCCTTTTCTACGCAGATATTTACGATGTTCCTGAAAATAAACGACATTCAAGGATCAAGCGGCTCCTCGACTTCAGCAATCTCGCACCTTTTACGAACAGGCTTGCAGGAAAACTGTCCGGGGGGATGAAGCAGAAACTCGGACTTGTCTGTGCCCTGATCCATAGGCCTGACATTCTTTTCCTTGATGAGCCGACAAACGGTGTTGATCCGGTATCAAGAAGGGATTTTTGGAAAATACTTTATGGACTGCTAAAAGAGCATGTAACGATTTTTGTTTCTACTGCCTACCTTGATGAGGCCGAGCGGTGTATGGAGATTGGACTTTTATACAATGGAAAGCTCCTTGTAAAGGCCAAACCTGCTGAAATTAAAAAAGCAATCAAATTTCCCATGCTGGAGCTGTGGAGCGATGATGCCTATACTGTAAAGAATGTCGTTGCTGATATGAAAGGTATTCAGGGTGTGAGTATTTACGGCGACAGGCTCCACATTACCCTGACGGAAAAGGGCATTATTGATGAGACTATCGAAAAATTAAAGGTTGAGGGCATGGGGATAAAGGATTACCGGGAGATACTGCCCTCTATAGAGGATGTGTTTATTTCAATGGTGGGAAAACAATAGTATAGAGTTCGGCTCATAGCTCATGGTTCTTGAATATTTACTATACGCCATCAGCTATGAGCTATGAGGGAGTACGGGTAAAGCTTAATGAATCAAGGCAAGCCTGCAGGCGATATTACAGTACACGTTGAAGGGTTAACCAGGAAATTCGGGGATTTCATTGCAGTGGACAATATAAGCCTTAGCATCATGAAAGGCGAAATATACGGGTTTCTCGGACCGAATGGTGCCGGCAAATCAACAACTATCCGTATACTTTGCGGTCTTTTGACCCCTTCCGAGGGGGATGGAAGGGTAGGGGGGTATGATATTGTCAGCCAGCCGGAGAAGATAAAACAGCATATCGGCTATATGTCCCAGAGGTTTTCACTCTATGACGATCTCACAATAGAAGAGAATATAGATTTTTTCAGCGGGATTTATGGTGTGTCCAAAGAAAAGAAGCCGGAAAGGAAAAAATGGGTCCTTAATATGGCAGGGCTTATGGACAGGCGACATGCTATTACAAAAGAACTTCCAGGCGGTTTCAAGCAGAGACTTGCCCTTGGCTGTGCGATACTTCACGAGCCCCCGATACTTTTTCTTGATGAGCCCACATCCGGTGTCGATCCTTTATCAAGACGTCGTTTCTGGGAACTTATCAACGAGATGTCAAGGGCGGGGACAACCATATTTGTTACTACCCACTATATGGATGAGGCAGAATATTGTCACAGGCTTGGCCTGATTTACAGGGGAAAACTGATAGCCCAGGGTAAACCCTCAGAAATGAAAAGCAGATACATGAGCAGAGATGTCCTTGAGATAGAGGTCGACAAAGTTGTGGAAGCAATGGAGGTGCTGGAACTGCACGATGTTCAGGCGGCTGTCTTCGGCAGCGCGCTTCATGTTATTGTAGAAAATGCCGTAACGGCACTTCCTGAAATTCAGGAAATATTTAAGGAATCGGGTATTATGTCAGGCAGCATAAAAAAGATCATCCCTTCATTGGAAGACGTATTTGTAACGCTGATAGAGGTTGCATAAAGTGAAACTGTTAAGGGTAAAGGCGATTGCGAAAAAAGAGTTGATACAGATACGACGTGACCCATTAAGCCTTGCCATGGCTTTTTTAATGCCTGTAATACTTCTTTTTATCTTCGGATATGCCATCACCCTTGATGTTGATAATCTTTCAACCGTGGTTTACAACCGTGACAGAAGCAGCCTGAGCAGGGAATTTATCAGAGAATTCAAAGAATCCGGCTATTTTTCCATAGCCGGTTACGCGAACAGAAATGATGAAATTGACGAATATCTTGATTCAGGAAAGGCAAAGGTGGCCATATCCATCCCCGAAGATTTCTCAAAAAACATCAAAACAGGCAGGGACGCGAAGATTCAAATAATTGTTGACGGGAGTAATTCAAATACGGCAACTATAGCTCTCGGCTATATAACAGGCATATCGGATCTGTATGCCGGCAGACTTTCGGGCAGCCGCATAACACCGCTTGTTGAAGCACGTACACGTGTCTGGTACAACCCTGAACTTAAATCGAGGAATTTTATTATACCGGGACTTATAGCGGTTATAATGTCAATCATAGCAGCGCTTCTTACATCTCTTACCATAGCAAGGGAATGGGAGAGGGGCACCATGGAACAGCTCATATCGACACCCGTAAAAACACCGGAACTGATTCTGGGTAAGCTTATACCGTATTTTATCATCGGCTTCATCGACATGATCATATCGATCCTGATTGTCATATATCTCTTCAATGTTCCGCTGAAAGGAAACATTTTTTTGCTTATAACTTTATCCAGCATATTCCTTTTCGGCGGTTTAAGTATGGGTATACTTATCTCTGCTATTACAAAATCACAGATCGTCGCATGTCAGGTGTCTCTGATTGTGTCATATCTGCCGGCGCTGCTTTTGTCAGGTTTCATGTTTTCCATATTCAATATGCCGAGACCCCTACAGATCATAACTTATATAATTCCGGCCCGGTATTTTGTCGCCATGTTGAAAGGGATATTCCTGAAAGGAAACACCCTGTCTTATTTGCTGCTGGAGACCTTGCTTTTGTCCGTCTTCGGTGCTTTAGCGTTTGCGCTGGCAATTAAGAAATTCAAAAAGAGGATAGAATGAACCATGTTTGAGCGTATAAAGAGGATGGTAATAAAAGAATTTATTCAGATTTTCAGGGACAGACGCATGAAAGCAGTTATCTTTGGCGCGCCGATTGTGCAATTGATTGTCTTTGGCTATGCGGTTACGACAGATGTGAATAATATAAGGACTGCAGTATATGACCTCGATAAATCATATGAAAGCCGCGAGCTTGCAAGAAGGATCAATGCCTCGGGATATTTCAGTATGGACTACTATATTTCATCAAATGACGCGATTCAGGATTTGTTTGACAGAGGTAAAATTACAACGGCTATCCAGATAAACCGCGGCTTCTCATCAGATCTGAAAAGAGGAAAGCAGACGGAAATACAGGTCCTTGTTGACGGAACAGATTCAAATACCGCTCTTGTGGCCATGGGGTATGCAAACAGGATTATCATGAAATATGCAGGTGATTTGAGCCTTAAAAATGTTCGGGTAAAACCGGTTAAATTCGAAGTGCGTCAAAGAACATGGTACAATCCTGATCTTACAAGCAGAAACTACAATGTACCGGGCGTTATTGCCATCATGGTAATGCTTATATGCCTCCTTCTTACTGCAATGGCAATCGTGCGTGAGAGGGAAATGGGCACCATGGAACAGCTTATGGTAACGCCTCTTAAGCCTGTTGAGATTATCCTGGGCAAAACAATCCCCTTTGCCGTGATAGGGTTTTTCGATATGTTCCTTGTTACTGCAGTAGGTTTATTCTGGTTTTCCATACCCGTTGCAGGTTCGTTCATGCTCCTTTTTTTCTGCACCGCCATATATCTTCTGTCGGTTCTCGGCATAGGGCTTTTCATATCAACAATATCGAAAACGCAGCAGCAGGCCATGATGGCAACGTTCCTTTTTTTCGCCCCTGCCGTGCTTCTGTCAGGACTTATGTTCCCTATTGAAAATATGCCGGTAGCTGTCCAATATGGTACCTACCTCAACCCGCTTAGATATTTCCTTGTAATTATAAGAGGAATTTTTCTCAAAGGAAACGGAATTGATATTCTCTGGCCCCAGATGCTCGGGTTGTTTGTACTGGGCATCCTTCTCATGACACTGAGCTCTTTGAGGTTTAAAAAGAGGCTGGGATAATATCGCCGCCAAAAGGATAGACACCGACCCGCAGCAATGTACTGGTTCTATTTACATATTTTGTGTGACTTTAAAAAGAATGGCACTTGTCTGCGGATTGGTGAATAAAGATTGTCCGGATAGAGAAGATTTTATGCGGGTTGCCTTGTTCAGGCCCTGTGCAGTAATTTGTGGGCTTCCAGACGGCGTATGATCGGGGGGACCAAACCCCCGAAGACCATGCTAAAAACATTGCGTGGCCAGGTATATTAAGATGAAGACGCAGCCCGGCACGGCTTACAACAATAAAGGTAGCGCAGAACCCTAAAAAATAACATCCCTGAGGGCAAACTTACTGAATAAGTGCCTGTCCCATTGTTTCATATCTTGCCCTTACCCTTTTTTCTCTTTGCCTTTTCAATTGTTCTCCACTCATCCTCTTCCTTCAATACAGGGAGCACAATGTTTCCGTCTTTCAGTAAAGGACGGATCCAGTTCATTGTATTTACAGTCTCGTTTTCCCCCAGTACTTCGCCAGTCGGTGTTATTACCCTCATTATGGAGGTCTTTCTGCAAATCTCGCCTACGGTAACTGTGCCTTCCATTTCCCGTATCCCCTCCATGCCGATAAACTTACCGTCGTTGCCGGTGCTTCGAAGACCGATTCCACCCATGGCTCCGATAACACCCTGGCCCGTATCTCCATGCCACCAGACCGTAATGCCGAGTTGATCAGCCAATTTCCGTGCATCCTCAATGGCAATAACTTCTGTTTGTGCCCGCCGGCCGAGGCGGACAAGCTCTTTCGGCACGCGTTCACGGTCCAGTACACACAATCCGGGATTTGCGCCTTCATTAAAATGGGCAAGGATAAAATTCTTCGAGAAGTCAAAAATTTTATCCGTATTGGCAGTCTCGGCATCGGCTTCAATGCAGGCGCAACTGTTATGCGATGTGTAAGGTATATCAGGATGAACAAGGAACTGGTGCCTTGTTATACCTTTCTGTTTTATAAGCCCGCTATCCGTCAGATCCTGTGCAAGCATGCGGGCAAGTCTGCCTGTGCCTATACTTTCCTTGTTGTCCGTATCATCAATGGCGATAAGTAAATTCATTTTCACATTCTCCTTTGCTAAACTTTAAATTCAGTATATTTTCTGTAATACATACAGCTCCCTGCTTTAATCCTTGTGTATTGTAAAGCCCCGTACTTCTGCCGACAGGGCAGCTTCGTCTGCTGTTTTAATCGCCCATGGTTCCCCGACACCTATGGACATGCCGGATATTATAATAGCAATTAACAGCTTCCGGCCTGCACTAATGCGATGTACGGGGGAATCGCCGGCCCGGAACTGATAGGAGCAATATGTCAAGGAGTCTGCGCCTCTGCTGTGTCTGTTGTCTTGGCCGCATCTGTTGTTTTAACTGTGTCGGCAAAACAGGTTAAACAAAACAGCATTAAAACCGCACAGAAAAACCGGCAACTCCCATCACCCTTATTCTT
>Ga0351904_1150_pt2 | contig 8919 bp, 9 predicted proteins | sample BONcelHT113001E3_FD_205826 | JGI IMG/M metagenome (GOLD analysis project Ga0351904, IMG submission 205826) | Enriched cells from coal bed in the Powder River Basin, Montana, United States - BONCAT cells T11 rep1 HSBNCT.T11.300.1.E3 ...
TAAATATCTTTGACGTCTCTCCAAATTCCACAAGATCACCCAGAAGCATAAAACCTGTATAATCGGAGACTCTTGCCGCCTGCTGCATGTTGTGAGTGACAATAAGTATCGTATAATCTTTTTTAAGTTCCAGCATAAGCTCTTCTATCCTCATTGTTGCAATAGGGTCAAGAGCAGAGCAAGGTTCATCAAGAAGAATGATTTCAGGCTCTACAGTGAGAAGTCTTGCCACACAAAGCCTCTGCTTCATCTCTTCGGAAATGCTGAGAGCAGGCATAGACAATCTGTCTTTGAGCTCATCCCATAATCCGACTGCTATTAAACATTTCTTTACAATTTCATGATCTTTTTTCCTGTTGCTCATGCCATGTATCTTTAAACCATAAACCATGTTTTCGTATACGGTAAACGGAAAAGGGTTGGGTCTCTGAAAAACCATTCCTACCTTTTTCCTCAGTTCTATTATGTCTACCTCATCTATGTGCTGCTGATTTACAAAAATATCACCTGTGATTTTTACATCATCAATAAGGTCGTTCATCCGGTTAAAACAGCGCAGCAACGTTGATTTTCCGCAGCCCGAAGGCCCTATCAGGGCGGTAATAGAGTTTTTATGAACGTTAAAATCCACGTTTTTCAACGCATAGAAGCTGCCGTAATACATATTAAGTTTTTCTGTTGAAAGAGCAAAATTGTTTATCATCCGAATTTTCCTGAGATATAGTCTTCCGTCTTTTTCTCTGAGGGATATGTAAATACCTTTTCAGTCGGTCCGTACTCTATAAGGTCTCCCATATAAAAAAAGGCTGAATAATCGGTAATACGTGCAATCTGTTTAGTATTGTTTGAAACAAGTATGATCGTATATTCTTTTTTAAGCTCACTCAAGGCGTCTTCTATTTTTGCAGTAGAGATCGGGTCCAGCCCTGAGCATGGCTCATCCAATAATATTATTTCAGGCATCAACGCAAGAGTACGTGCAAGACAGAGCCTTTGCTGCTGCCCGCCGGACAGTTTTAATGCCGATATGCTCAGCCTATCCTTCATTTCGTCCCATAGAAATGCTTTTTTGAGACTCTCTTTAACGATTGCGTAAATCTCTTCCTTATCCCTGATGCCCTTCAGCTTGGGACCATAGGCAATATTCTCATAAACCGAACGGGGCAGCGGTATGGGAACTGCAAATACAGTCCCGATCTGTCTTCTCAATTCCACAGAGTTTGTATTTCCGTTTATAATGTCAATGCCATTAATGACAACCTTGCCCTCTATGGTAACGTTATCTTCAAAGTCTATCATCCTGTTCAAAATTGATATTAACGTAGATTTGCCGCTTCCGGCAGGCCCCATAAATCCGGTAATCATATGTCTGTATACATCAACATCAATATCCTTCAGAACCTTATTTTTTCCGAAAGAAACGCTTAATTTTTCAACCTTTATCTTAATATCCATCTATATCACTCACTCACGAATATTTTGAAATCATCCTATTCATAAGATAATAGGCAATAATGTTGATCAAAAGAATACTGAGAACAAGCACCAGGGCGGTGGCATAGGCCTTTTCCATGGAAATACCTTCACGGGCAAGGATATAGAAATGGACAGCCATTGTTCTGCTTGAATCCATTAAAGATGTGGGAAGCCTCAAAGAACTTCCCATGGTAAAAATCACAGCGGCTGTTTCACCGACTGCCCTTCCCACGCTTAGCATAACCCCTGTCAGTATGCCGGATATTGCTGAAGGTATTACAACTTTCTTGACGGTTTCCCATCTTGTAGCACTCAAGGAGTAACTTACAATCCTCAAATTCCTCGGAACAGCCTTTATTGCCTCCTCGCTTGTTCTTATTATGGTCGGAAGAATCATTATTGTTATTGTTAACACGCCTGACAGGACCGACCAGCCCATTTTAAGTTTTATTACAAAAAATATGAAACCGAAAAGACCATATAAAATAGAAGGTATGCCTGCAAGGGATTCCACACCGAAGCGGATGATCTTGGTAAAGACAGATTCCTTTGTATATTCAGTGAGAAATATCGCCGTCCCTACTCCAAGGGGAGTGGCAAGAAAGATTGACAGTAATACGAGAAGAACAGTACCGATAATTGTTGAAAATATACCTCCATGCCTGCCCATATCTTCCGGTGACGAAAAGATAAATCCCAGGCTTATATGCGGAGCACCTTTAATAAAAATGATAGCCACAATTACAATCAGTATACCAACTGTAAATAACGCCTGAAGGTTAAGGCATACACGCACTATTTTATCTACCAATCGTGGTTTTATCCTCACTTCATCACCTTCTTCTTCATCCCGAAATTTGCAATATAATTGAGAATCATGATAATCACCAGAAGTACTACACCCGTTGAAAAAAGACCTAATCTGTGATCGCCTGTGGCATAAGCAAGTTCAAGGGCAATATTGCTGGTCAGCGTCCTCAAAGGATCCAGGATGCTTGTAGGTATCTTCAGGGCATTCCCCGCAACCATAATGACTGCCATTGTTTCTCCTATAGCCCTTCCCATGCCAAGGATAAAACTTGCCAGAATGCCCGATTTCGCTGAAGGGATAACTACTTTGTAAACTGTCTGCCATTTCGTTGCCCCCATGGCAAAGGATCCTTCACGGTAGGTCCTTGGTACACTTGTGATGGCATCAAAGGATATGCTGATTATTGTAGGCAAAATCATCACCCCAAGTATAATGGAGGCAGAGAGGAGAGAAAAACCTGATCCGCCGAAATAATTTCTTACGAAAGGGACAATATAAACCACCCCTAAAAAACCGTATACCACTGAAGGGATGCCTGCAAGAAGTTCAAGGGCCGGCTTTAAAAACATCTTCATTTTTTTCCCGGAATATTCCGAAAGATAAATCGCGCAGGAAAGCCCCATAGGTGCGCCGACAACAAGGGCACCGAAGGTTACAAGAAATGAGGATACAATCATGGGGAATATTCCGAAAGAGCCTTTTGTCGGAGCCCATTTAAAACCCAGAATGATGTTTTTTAATCCTATTTTATGAAAAAGAGGCAGACCTTCAAAGAGAATAAATATAAAAATCAGGAAAAGAAACAGAAGTGATGAGAGAGCAAAAATTGTAAGCACGGATTTGACAAAATGCTCTTTTGTAAAATTTGTCTTAGTCATTATATGCCTATAAGCCCTTCTTTCTTAAAAATGTTTTGTCCGTCTACAGAAAGAATAAAATCGATATATGTCTGCACAATCTTGTTTGGTGGGCCGTTTGTTACGAAAAGAAAGGGTCTTACAAATTTATATTTTTTTGCTCTGATATTTACAAGACTTGCAGAAACTCCATCGATAGATAAAGATCTGACCCTGTCGTCAACAAGACCAAGCGATATATATGCTATTGCATACGGGTCTGTGGCAACGATTTCTCTTACTGAGCCATTGGAGTCCTGGACCATTATACCGTCATATATCTCCTCACTTTTCATAATAAGATCCTCAAAAGAACCGCGTGTTCCCGAACCTTCTTCTCTTGTTATGGCATCTATTTTCCTGTCAATCCAACCAAGTTCTTTCCAGTTTTTTATTTTCCCGCTGAAGATACCCCTTATCTGTTTTAAAGTCAGTTCCCTGATCGGATTCTCAGGGTGAACAATAACCGAAATGCCGTCATAACAGATTGTGATGGAATTTAATACTTTTTCTCCCTGTTTTAATTGCCTTGATGACATGCCGATCTCAATTGTTTTATTTAAACATGCCATGATACCGGCAGTTGATCCACCGCCCTGGACGTTTATTCTGAACATTGGTCTGTCTACCATAAAATGTTCTGAAAGCTTTTCTATAAAAGGCATCACTGAAGTTGAACCGGCTATCGTAATAGTATGTTTTTTGCCATGTGTAACCCCGGTAGAATTATCATTGCAGGATGAAAGCAGTATTGTAGACAAAATTAAAAAAAACAAACCGATTATCTTTGACATAGTATTTATTCCTCAGGGGGGCTTTTAATATGCCTGATTATCTTCCCCTGGGCCATAAATATGACAAGCTCGGCAATATTTACAGCATGGTCAGCCATTCTTTCCAGAGATTTTGAAATGAACATTACCCGTGTTGCCCTTGAAATTGTCCTCATGTCCTGCATCATGTATGTAAGGAGCTCTCTGAAAACCTGGTCGAGAAGCTGGTCAACACGTTCATCATCTTTTGTTACCTTCAATGCAAGCTCCACGTCTTCCTTCACAAAAGCATCGAGACTTTCTTTGAGCATGGTTTGCACAATGTTTGCCATTGTTGGAACATCTATATAAGGCTTTAGCTGAGGTTCCTTGTTAAGTTCAAGCACCCTCTCACATACATTTACAGCAAGGTCACCTATCCTTTCAAGATCGTAGTTAATCTTGATAGCTGTAGTGATAAGCCTCAAATCTCTTGCTGCAGGCTGTCTGAGGGCAAGCAGTTTCAGACAGAACTCATCGATTTCCACTTCCTTTGAGTTAATCACGTCATCATCTTCGATAACCTTTTCTGCGATTTCTGAACGTCTCTCAAGAAGGGCATTGATGGCATCCTGTATCGCTCTTTCCACCAGGCCGCCTTCATAAAGGAGTTTTTCTTTCAGTTCTCTCAGCTCCATATCAAACGCCTTATAGATATGTCCTTCTATAATTTCCATCACAGGAAACCTCCTTATAGTTTGACCAGAGAAGATTATAGTAATTTTTTTCTTTCATTACAACAGAATGTTCCTGCCCCCTTGGAACTCCTGGCTGAGAGTCTAATAGATACCGCCTTTTTACAGAATAAACTATAAAAACAAATCAAGGGGTTAACCATAGCAGTTAACCCCTTGATTTGTTTAATAAGTTTCTTTAATTATTTTTCATCAGGAAACTCTCGATGAAAAATAATTTGTTCTCGGATGAAAAAGAGGAATTTTTCATGTTGGAAAGGAAACCAAGAAATTGCGCGGAGGTATACAAAATGTACGTCGCACAAGCCTATTGGTTAACAGACCGTCAAGGGCTGACCCCTCCGGTTTTTCCTTCTTTTCACCTGCCTTAAGATATAGAGAACTGTCATTTTTTTTGAAGGTTTTTAGTCAGCCAGCCATAGGGAATATCAATATTAAAATAAATAACTTTCTTTTCGGCGGTTCTTTTATTCTCAACATCAATTTTATCATAATTATGCCCATTTGCAGTAAATGTGCTGTTCTTAGTAGATTTAAGTCCATTTGCATTCATAATAAAATATTCTTCCTGAATAGATATGACAACAAAAGCTTTTTCAGGGGTAGTTCCGTCACCCGAGGCATATAAGGAACTGACAAGTCCTTTTAAAACTGAGCTGTGAAAGGTATATTTATCTAAATTCCCCATCTCTCTATATGCAGTTCTGCATAAGAGATGAACATCGAGATCAACATAATTCGTCTCCAGTGCGGATTGGGCTTGCCTGACAGCTTCCACATAATTTTTTTCTTTAAGGGCATCAAATGCCGCATCTTTTGCGTTATCGGCACCGTATGGTTTATAGTTCTGAGTCTTTGTGTAGGCAAGTCTCAATGTCTGAAAATCTACGTTTAAATCATTATTCTTTAATTTATTTACAAGGGAATTATAGACATCTACAGCAGCCTCATTCTGACCAGCCATAATGGTTGTCGCCCCCATCACTGTAATAACGGCGATAATACAGAACGTTCTTAATACTTTTTTCATGTTGGTTTCCTTTCTATATTTATTCAACAAAAGTCAATGCAAGAAGGTCTCTATCGGCTATTTCATCTGCAAGGTATAGGAGTAATTAGAGACCGAGAAGTCCATATTCTGAACGCGTTATTATTGTCAACACCGCTCTCATAAGTAATCACAGCCTGCTGACCGTCCCTCCCGGTAAATCGCATCGGCCCGATATTTTTAGAATCAAGCTCCCGCTTTGCGCCTTTGATTTGCCACATGCTTCTATCTCCCAGAGAACCATAAATATCCAGCGCGACCACATCTGTTATTGTTTGTTCCTCTATTTTAAGCGAACAGTTGTTTTATTTATCAATTATCCTCCCTCTGCCGCCTGAGCCCGGCTTCCTTGTCCAATAGTGTTCCTCTTTTGAGGCTCTTGTCAACCAGTCTAACTGCTTCCGTCTGCAAGACATACAAAGCTGATTATATCATTGAACAAGCATGAATAACCACACAATAAGGGTTGATATTTGCAAGAGATGCTCCGCTCAAAAAGAATTTTACTGCATAAAAGATATTCATCAAAAATTGCTGTCTTCATTCAAAAAAGGTTGACAATATTTTATCGTGGTTTTAGAATCCTTTATAATAAAATGCAAAATAAATTCAAATAAATATTACTAAGGAGACCCACAGTGAAGAAAAAAAATTCAATGGCAGCCATTGTCATGCTGGCATGCATATTGCTTTCGGGCTTTATCGTAGATGGGAACTCCCAGGAAAAATCTACTATAGATACTATAGAGGAAGCACCTCTTGTGGAGCAAACGCCATCAATAAATGAATTGTACATAAACCCTCGATTTAAACATCGCGGGATCATTGTTATTGCAGATCTGAATGTAACCCCTCTTGAATATACCGGTACATGCCCTGCGGTTTTCACGCTGAAAGGCCAAATTCATGCGAACAAGCCAATGACGTTATTCTACAAAATCATCCGTAGTGATAACTTGCCGATGAAACCCATAGCCCTTACGTTTGATAAGGAAGAGCGAAAAGAAATAATACATACATGGCAGATCGGTGATTCCACCAAGTCTTCAACATTTAACGAATGGGCAATGATCGAGGTCGTTTACCCCATCAATACGAAGCTCCGGTCCAATGCTGCCTTCCTCCGGGGCAGTTGTACAAGCCAGGCAGATTTCAAACAGCAGGATGAACTCAATCAACAGCAGAGCAAAAAGGAACAGCCGGCAACCAAGTAGGTTTTCCCGGACCGCAACCTCAAGACAAAGGGCTTGTGCCGACTGGACTTTCAATGGCCCAACAGGGTCAAAAAGGACCAACTGTAACAGGCGGTTTCCCTTTGGTTTCAGCCCCTCAGGATAGACAAGGGCCAGACATTTTCCCTATACCTTCTCAACCAGGCCAAAAAGGTCCATGCCCTTGAATAAGGTTATACCGCAATCAAGCCTGAATGAACTGCAATAAACCGCATAAGAACACTGTGTTTCCTTTGACCCTGCAACAGCCGCAATCCGGCAAATCAAGGGTATCTGGAGCGTAGTTGACGGTCCTAACAGACTATTCGGTTTTGGAATCGATAAGATTGAAGCAGAGAACTCTCTTGCTATCATTAAACATTATTCATTGAATCAATCATGTTTTATGGGTGACCCCAGGCCTTCTTTTCATTATATGCTTGCGGGAAATGGAGCACCTATAGGCCCTTTCAGCGGTGAGGATTGCCTGTCTTTCAATCCGGACACGATGGGTGTCCGGCAGATCAAGGATAATTGGAAGATTATTGACGGCGATAGTCCATTATTCGATTTCGTTACGAACAAAACCGACGCGGATCAAGCCATGGCTATCATCAAAAAATATGGCTTTACCCATTCCTGTATGATGGCGCGTGGCAGAGTCGATTTTCTATACCTGCGCAAATAAATAATTAGAAATTATTGCCCATCTGACGTTACTTCCCCGGTCAGCGTCCTTTTTCTCCATAACAGGTAAATAGCCGGGTAAATAGTGAGCTCAAGGATGGTAGAAGTAACAAGACCGCCGATCACGGGCGCGGCAATACTCTTCATGACCTCCGAACCTATGCCTGTATCGAAGAGAACAAAGATGAGTCCCGCATCTGTAGCTACTGTCATGATTTTGGGCCGAAGCCTTTTTGCTGCCCCTTCCATTATTGCAGCCCGCAGGTCGGAAATGTTTCTTAACCGTCCCTCTTTTTTCCATCTGTCATATGATAGATCGAGATAAAGCAGCATGACGACACCTGTTTCCGCATCAAGCCCTGCAAGCGCAATTATCCCGACCCAAACAGCGGTACTTATGTGATATCCCAGAAAATAAAGAAACCAGAAGGAGCCCACAAGGGAAAAGGGGACGGCGAGAAGAACAATAAGCGTCTTCATATAAGACCGTGTGCTGAAATAAATAATGATAATAATTAAAAGGAGCGTGAGAGGTACTACGGTTTTGAGATGCTTATTCCTGCTCTCCAGGCGCAGGTAATCACCGCTCCATTCGAGACGATAACCATCGGGAATCTTTATGGAGGCTAAACGCTTCTTCGCCTCCTTGATATAAGCTCCGGCATCTCCTCCGGTGTAATCAATATAGATGTATCCGGTAAGCATACCCGCTTCACTCTTGATTTGAGTTGGACCCTTAACTATCTTAATATCCGCAAGCTGCGATAGGGGTACCTGGGCAATACCGGGTGCGGATACAGCAGGCAGATCAGGCTGGGTTGATGAAAAGGAAACAGGAACAAGCACCCTTTTCAGAGTGTCCATGTTGCTTCGCAGTTCCCTTGCGTATCGAATATTGACGGGGTAACGTCCCCTTGCTTCGATGGTAGTAGTAACATTGAGACCCCCGATAGAAGACTGGATAATACCGTTTACATCATCTACTGTGAGATTGTAACGGGCCGCTTCTTCTCGGTTGATGGATATGTCTATAAAGTAGCCGGTATTGACCCTTTCAGCATAGATGCTCCGAGTATTCGGTACGTTCTTGAGTAATTTCTCCACCTCTATCCCTATCTTTTCAATCTCATCGACATGAGGACCAAATACCTTCATCCCCAGAGGTGTTCTGATGCCGGTGGTTAGCATGTCTATCCTTGCCTTTATGGGTGCAGTGAATGCATTCGAGACGCCGGTCATGGCCAGTGCTTCATTCATTTCCATAGTCAGTTTTTCAACAGTCA
>Ga0351904_1160_pt1 | contig 8537 bp, 6 predicted proteins | sample BONcelHT113001E3_FD_205826 | JGI IMG/M metagenome (GOLD analysis project Ga0351904, IMG submission 205826) | Enriched cells from coal bed in the Powder River Basin, Montana, United States - BONCAT cells T11 rep1 HSBNCT.T11.300.1.E3 ...
CCGGGAGAAATACCGCTGCCAGGTGGTTGATCGTGACTCCCACAGCGGTGCTTGGCGCGATGTCTTTGGGGTCGGCGATTTTGTGGAAATAGGTACGTATGGCAATGGCGAAATTAAAGAGTATCGCGTCAAGGATGTACATGCCGGCGGCAATGCCCTTGGAGGTGGTGAAGGCGTAGGTAAGAAAAACCAGGATAACGACGGCGTATTCGAGGGTACAGAGGGTCCTTTCGCCAAAGGTGATGATTGCCCGACCGATGAGCGGATTAAGGAACCAGTTGATGCTGTTGTTGATCAGGAAGAGCAGGGTGACCTCCTGCACGGTGAAGTGAAAGATTTTGACCAGCAAAAAGATGGAAAATACGGTAAAGATCTGACGTCTGGCCCCGGAGAGAAAAGTAAGAACGTAGTAGAGCCAGTACCGTTTTCGGAGAACCATTTTCAACCGCTGGGGAGGTATGCTGCTATGGGTCGGATCTTGGGTCAAGCCCCAGCAGCCGGCAAGAAAAACCAGTCCACCGATGACCAGGAATATGCCCTTGTAACTGAGAAAGTTTCCCAGGATCCAGATGAGGAGGGCTGCTGCGATGCTTGACGCGGCGGCGATACTCCGCAGCCTGCCGATGACGAGTGGTGAAATATTGGTGGCGAAATACTGCAGGGTGAGGGACTGGTTTGTCGTCTCATAGTAGTGGAAGCCGAAGCTCATCAGGAGCGTGGTAACCATGATGCCGCCGTACGTGGGCAGCATGCCGGTCAAGGCTACGCCGATTCCGAGCGTCATAATGGAGAGGGCCGAAAGACGATGCTCCCTGATCACCAGCATTACATACACTGCCAGCAGTGCCAGAAAACCGGGCGCCTCGCGAATTGACTGGATGATTCCCACGTGACGTCCTTCCAGGTGGACTATTTCAACAGCAAAATTGTTGAAAAGAATGGTGTATCCCTGGATACCGATCATCGAGGCGGCAGTCAGAATCGTGAGGAAACGCAGCATCGGTTTCTGGGTATCGTCGATCATGCAGGTCCTTTCCCAGGAGCCTGTCGGACGTAGGATAAATCTGCTGCAAATCCGTCTGGACGGTCCATATTCCGCCGCTTTTTTGGGCAATAGAACAACTAGTGCCCTGCAAAATCGACAAAATCTGTCCTCGCCCAGCCAAATTTTCGCTTTGATTTCCTAAGTCCGACAGGTTCCTTGAGGTTTCCGTTTGAATCAGTGCCCATTCTATGCTACATGGGTTTTATGTTCAACCGACATTAGCTCGTGGAAACCGCTCGGGTCTCATCCGGTGTTTCGGATGAAGACTAGCTCGTGGCCATCCGGAAAGTCTCGGCAGGGGCTGGGCTGGAACTTCCCCAAAGCCTCTCGTAATCGGTCACCACCCTTCACACGGATCAGGCACTTTGCTGGATTGGGGCAGGTTTCTTTCTGTCGCCATCTTGCATTGAAGCCGTACGAGAGACTTCGTGAAAGCCCCAACCCTGCTCGATACAGCACTGTTTCTGACTTTCCGGATGAATACGAGCTCGGTTCACGGCCGGAAAGGATTGGCTTAATGGGGGAGAGGTGGGTTTTTTTCTTCTGGAGACAAACTGGCTTCTGTATTAGTATAGCCGAAAGCCCCCGTGGCAGGGGTAACGCAACTTAGCAGGTTGTTGAAAAAGTAGCTCATTTTGATTCAGAAAAGTGTCAATTTATGCTATATTACCTCGCACAATATATTGAAATTGCTGGAGAATATTATGCGTGGGAATGACAGCAAAACCGAATCGATGTTCGTTTACGTGGCTCCCGAATCGTATGTACCAAAAGATCATCCGCTGCGTCCCATTCGGGCACTAGCCGATAAAGCTCTGGCTGAGCTTGATAGAGAATTCGAGGCTATGTACTCCAGTACCGGGAGGCCGTCGATTCCGCCTGAACAGCTGTTGAAAGCATTACTTCTCCAGGCACTCTATACCATCAGGAGTAACCGCATGCTGGTGGAACAGATAAGCTACAACATCCTGTTCCGCTGGTTTGTGGGAATGTCCCTTGACGAGAAGGTCTGGGACCATTCTTCCTTCTCCACCAACCTGGAGCGGTTGATAAAGGCTGATGCGTCTCGCATGTTCCTTGCCGGGATTGTGAAACAGGCCCGCAAGGCAAAGCTTCTATCCGACGAGCACTTCAGTGTTGACGGCACTCTTATCGAAGCATGGGCTTCCACTAAGAGCTTCCAGCCCAAGGACGGACCGAAGAACCCCATTGGTCGGAACCAGGAACATGACTTCCGTGGGGAAAGCCGAAAGAACGATACCCATGAGTCCACGACAGACCCTGACGCCCGACTCTACAAGAAAAGCGCCGGCAAAGAGGCCAAGATGAGCTATCTGGGCCATGCCCTGATGGAGAATCGAAACGGCCTCATCATAGATGGCTCCATCACCCATGCTACTGGTACTGCAGAGAGGGAAGCCGCAGTCGAAATGGTTGCCGACGTTGCCGGGGAAAAGCGTATTACCGTGGCAGGCGACAAGGGCTATGACACGAACAAATTTCGCACAGCAGATCGTAACAGCGTCTCCGGGCATTACCCCTCCGTAATGCCTTCTTAGCGGCTTGGTGTTCCTCCCCCGGCCGCATTTTTTTATCCTCAACGTATCCGGGGAGATGTCCGGCTATATTTGTGCGTTAGGGGCCTGTCGGACTTAGGAGCTGCAAACAAATACCATGGGCATCTTGCATCTCATCTTCAGGCCATCTTTGACCTAAATCTGAGCGCAATCTTGACCATGGTATTCATTTACAGCTCCTTAGGAAATCAAAGCGAAAATTCGGCTGGGCGAGGACAGATTTTGTCGATTTTGCAGGGCAATAGTTGTTCTATTGACCAAAAAAGCGGCGGAATATGGACCGTCTGGACGGATTTGCAGCAGATTTACCCTGAGTCCGACAGGCTCCTGATAGCCAGTCCACCTACCGTTGCAACAGCCTGCTCAATACGCTTCGACCAGTACGCTGCATTCAATCGGATGAAGTTGCCGTATTTACCCGAAGCAGAAAAGATTGTGCCGGGAGCGATGGTAATTCCGCAGCGCAAGGCCTCCTCATACAATTGAATGGAGTTCACTGCCTCCGGCATCTCGACCCAGAGAACAAACCCTCCGGACGGTGTATTGACCCTGGTCCCTTTCGGAAAACACCTCTCCACCGCCTTTGCCATCAATGATGTCTGTCTGCTGTAAATTCCGCGAATCTTTCTCAGGTACTGATCATAGCCGCCATTGGCAAGAAACTCGGCAATCGCCATTTGCGGAAGTGTTGCCGTCGCGATATTGCTGACCGCCTTCAATTTTTCAATGCTCTCCTGAAATTTCCCCGCAACCACCCATCCAACCCGGTAGCCTGGAGCAAGGGTCTTGGAAAAGGAAGAACAGTGGATCACCAAACCTTTTCTGTCATAGCGTTTCGCGACACTGGGACGCTCGCTCAGAAACCCCAGGTCGCCATAGACATCGTTTTCAATCAGTGGAATGTTATGGCTCGCGAGTAGCATGACAAGTTCCTGCTTGTTCTTCTCCGGCATGCGACTGCCAAAGGGATTATTGAAATTCGGGATGACCAGACAGGCATGTACCGGGTTGTGTTCCAGCGCATACCGGAGGGCAGACAAGCTGATACCGTGTATCGGATGCGTCGGAATTTCCAGGGCTTTCAGGTTGAGCATTTCAATAAGCTGCAACAGACTGTAAAAAATGGGCGTCTCTATGGCAACCGTGTCGCCAGGTCGGCAGACAGCACGCAGTGAAAGCATGACCGCCTCGAGACAGCCGCTGGTTATCACAAACTGATCGGGAGTAAGCGAACAGCCTGCCTGCAAGGCACGCTGGGCAAGTTGCACCCGAAGCCGCTCATTTCCGGGCGGAAACTCATAGGAAATAGCCTGAAAATTATTGCGACGCGCGACAGTGGAAAGGATCCGGTTCAGTTTGTCCGCAGGCAGATTCTCCGGATTGGGTGTGGCAACGCCCAGAGGAACCAGTCCGGGATTTCGCATATCCCGCATGACCATCATCACAAGCTCTCCAACGCTCACAAGAGTCGGCGCAGGCGCGGACAGACCAACATCCGTCTCGTGCTGCACACGGCTGAGCTGATGTCGGACATAGTATCCCGACTGAGGACGAGCTTCGATAAGCCCCTGGTTTTCCAGATGGAAATAGGCTTTGACAGCCGTTGAGATACTCACGTCCATCTGCTTGCTGAGCGAACGGACAGAAGGTATCCTCTCTCCGGTACGGTAGGTCCCTTTACGGATCAGGCGAGCAATACGATCTGCAACATTTTCATAGAGAAAAGATTCAGCTGCTACACCATGTTCCGATTTTTCTCCCGGCATCCCGATCCCCTTTCAGCACACACAGTTTATCGTTATTGGCACGGGTACAGTTTTAGCCACAATAAACTGTACTGCATATAAATGATAATATCTGCATCTGTTATTCTTACCAGTTTTTCACTACCGTGTAAACAGCCACAAGGCATCACTCCGGATTATTTTCATTACGACATGTCGATCTGGGCAGACCCGGCATGCTGACGAAAATGAGCTTTCTATCCGGAGCAATTTTCTTAGCTGTCACCACACAAAGGAGGAAGGAATGGGAGAAAAGATTATCCGTATCAACATGACAAATCTCACAACCGCAATTGAAGGGGTTCCAGCAGATTTGGCTGCACTCGGCGGACGCGCACTCACCTCAACGGTGATTGCCAAAGAAGTCCCCCCCACAAGCGAGCCCCTGGGCAAATACAACAAATTGGTATTTGCTCCCGGTCTCTTGACCGCAACCGCGGCTGCTAACTCTGGCCGTCTTTCCGCCGGCTTCAAAAGTCCTTTGACCGGTGGCATCAAAGAGAGTAATGCCGGCGGTACCGCGGCACAGAACCTCGAAAAACTTGGCATCAAAGCCGTCATTATCGAGGGGATGCCAACCAAAGACACGTGGTACAGCATTCACATCAACAATGCTGGCGCCACCATCAAAGAAGACTCCGAATACCTCGGCAAAGGCAACTACGAGCTGTTCAATTCCATTGGTGAGAAGATGGGCAAGAAGGTTGGCGTCCTTGCCATCGGTCCTGCCGGTGAATTCAGGATGGCAGCAGCCAATATCTCCGTCAAAGACCCTGACGGCAATGTGCGCAGTCACGGACGTGGCGGCGGCGGAGCTGTTATGGGCTCCAAAAAGATCAAGTACATCACCGTTGATGATACCGGCGGCCCCGGTGTAAAAATCGCGGATCCGGAAAAATTCAAAACCCAGGCAAGAATTTTCGCCAAAGCGATGCTCGATCACCCCGTTACCGGTCAAGGACTGCCCACCTACGGCACCAATGTTCTGATCAACATCCTGAACGAAGCCGGCGGCCTCCCCACCAAGAACTTCCGCTTCGGCCGCTGCGACCATGCGGAGAAGATCTGCGGCGAGACCATGCATGACACGATCGTCTCCCGCAAGGGCAATCCGAGCCACGGCTGCCATGCCGGCTGCATCATCAAATGCTCGCAGATTTACAATGATGCAGAAGGAAAATATGTGACGTCAGGTTTTGAATACGAAACTGTCTGGGGTTTTGGTGCCAACAGCATGATCGAAAGCCTTGACGACATCGCCAAGTGTGACTGGGTCATGGACGATATCGGCATCGACTCCATCGAAGGTGCTGTCATCATGAACGTTGCCATGGAAGCTGGCATCCTTCCCTGGGGTGACGGTAAAGAATGCTATCGCCTGTTTGACCAGGAAGTTCGCAAGGGAACCTCCCTCGGACGCATCCTGGGCAATGGGGCCGGTTCAGTCGGTAAAACCTATGGCCAGACCAGAATCCCGGTCGTCAAGAACCAGGGTATCCCGGCCTACGATCCGCGAGCAGTCAAGGGTATCGGCATCACCTATGCCACCTCGACCATGGGCGCCGACCACACCGCCGGCTACACCATCGCCACAAACATCCTCAAGGTAGGCGGTTTTGTTGATCCGCTGTCAAAAGCCGGTCAGGTGGAACTTTCCAGAAATCTGCAAATCGCTACCGCCGCCGTCGACAGCTGCGGTCTCTGCATCTTTGTCGCCTTCCCGGCCCTCGATATTCCCGAGTGTTTCACAGCCATCTATGAAATGATCAATGCCCGTTACGGCACAAACCTGACCGCTGAAGGGGTCGTGGACTTCGGCAAATATGTTCTCAAGACCGAACACGAATTCAATCTTGCAGCAGGCATCAGCAACAAGCAAGACCGTCTCCCCGAGTTCTTCGAGGAGCAGGTTCCGCCGCACAATGCCGTGTGGGACTTCAGTGACGCGGAAATTGATGAATTCTGGAACTTCTAGTTTCACTAGAAATTTTCTCCCAGGAAACGCCTCCATTCCCATTCTCATGTGAAGCGTTTCCATTCGGCGGATGTCTGCCCGGGCATCCGCCATTCTTTTTTTGTCAACTCGAAGATACTACATTAAGAATAAGAGAATATTTATCCATCAAGCAAGAATGGGCAGACCGCTGTGAATCGTGAGCGGCCTGCCCATTTTTTGCTTCAATTATTGTTTTCTATCTGGTCTGGATTGTTTCTTTACTCTCCACCAGCCTACATGGAAACAAAAATCCACCGATAGCCGAATGATACGGTATGAAGATAATCAGCCGTCGGAAGGGTGGCGAGAATAAAGGAATCGGCCACATCAACTGCCAACAGGTTCCGCTCGGGTGCACCAGCAGCCGAAGAGTCCGTTTCATCGATACCCAGGTAGAGGTCGGTAACAGGGCTGAAATCACCATGATGCGCACGCTGACCGATATCTCCAATCGGTGTCGCGGCACCGGTTACCGTGTTGATGGTGTAGGTCAGGCCGTCTCCATTCACGAAGACGAGAATGTCATCGTTATCGAATGCCAGACCATGTTCAAAGGTGCTGAGACCTGAATCTCCCACCACCGTGGCAACTCCCGTCACCTTATTGATAGTGACGAGGTCATCGGAATCTTCTGTCCAGGCAAACATCTGTCCGAGAGAGTTGACCGTCGGATTATTAACGAGCATGCCAGCGCCGACGCCGATCGGAGTTCCCTGGCCGGTTGTCTGGTTTATCTCAATGAGTCCATCGGGGAAATTGGGATCACTTTGACCGGTAGTCCCATAGAGCTTGCCGGTTGTCCGGTCGTATTCAAGACCATTGACATTATAGCCGACTGAACCGATTGTTCTGATGTAGGCACCCGTTGCCGGATTCAGCAGCACGAGATCGCTGGGTCCCAGGGCAGGCGTACCCAGAGTCGTACCATACAGCGTCAATTGCTGTACAGCTGTCAAATTATTGTCGTCACTACCACAAGCCGTAAGCATCCCCAATGTAAGAAGTACCAGAGCAATTCGTATAACATTTTTCATATACTTTTCCTCCGTAGTGCTGGATCTCCACAAAATTAACAACCAATCAATTGGCCACCCACAATAGGCGGCCGCTCCACTTTTCACACTATAAACCAGATGTTCGTCTCACCTCCCTCCACGCCTTAGCGATTCGTTACGTCGTATACTCAAACGAAGCGTGCGTGATTCCTTAAATCAAAAACCGTTTCATTTTTTACTTAGTGAATTATACAACACAAACGTGTCATGACAATTCTTCACAAAAAAAAATATTGATAGCTCGCTTTTCAAAACGACAGGATTATTTTCATGACACGCAGGCGCTTTTCCGGTAGACAGTTTTGATGATTTCGTAATAAATCAGAAACTGCCTCCGTTTTGTGATTCCGACCAACGGGAAGAACTTGAGTAATAGCCAGGCAAAAGATCTCTCCCTGTCGGTCGAGATAGCATTATTATGTTTTTGCGAGTTTATCACTCTTGATGAACTCGCAAAAAGTCGTCATACCCGCGGCTTGTGCGCAGTAGCCCTAGCGAAGGAGCAAAGCGGGTATCCAGTGAAGTTGTAACTCACTGTAATTCCTGGATTCCCGTTTTCACGGGAATGACGGCACATCGTACATTTCTACTTTTTGCGAGACCATCACTCTTTATTCTTCGGTTTTCCTTGTCGCGATAGATTTCAGGAAGACAAAAGTGTGACACGTCGTCATCGTGAACCACTTGACAACCCCTCACGGCAGCCGGGTTTTTCAAGTCAAGTTCTTTACTGGTGCGAAGCACCAGGTTCCGGAAGCCTTCCGACTGAAGCTTGCGAACAAGGGCGGAACCAACGAGCCCCCGGTGCCCGGCAACATAGATTTTCGCGTTCTTATCCATTAGCCCTTTTCTCTCTTTCTGCCCATCATCATCACGTCACTGAAACGGGGAGATGCTCTCGAAGCAGAACTCCTGCGTCGCGACATCAAGAGAAATATCATTTTCCGGGCCGGAAACGGCCGATCTTAGCGCACAAAAAGTATGGAGGATTCATGAAAAAAGCACTACTTACCGGTATTACCGGCCAGGACGGATCGTACCTGGCCGAGCTTTTGCTGAAAAAAGGGTACGAAGTCCACG